>Ga0307486_1000065_pt1 | contig 122520 bp, 84 predicted proteins | sample CBIW02metaG_FD_203663 | JGI IMG/M metagenome (GOLD analysis project Ga0307486, IMG submission 203663) | Sea-ice brine microbial communities from Beaufort Sea near Barrow, Alaska, United States - CBIW 0.2 | ecosystem: Environmental > Aquatic > Marine > Coastal | place: USA: Alaska | collected...
AAATTAAGCGAATTATATTTCAATAGAAAGTTTCCATTTAAATAAAAGTAGAACCAAATTAACAATCGTTTAACTTCAATTAAAACCATAGATCTTAAATCTACCCACACAAAATCATATAGAACCAAAATTCTTCCTTTACAACAATTAAATAGCTTGGAAATAAAATGGTTTTTCTTGTTATTAAATCAAAAAAAGCAGTCAAAACACCATTTTTTCATCAAATCAAACCCTACTTGATTCAGCAAAATCGGCAGAATTTTATAACTTTACGAAAAACGAATTTTCATGAAAAAGACACAAGATTTTATAAAAAACAATCAACAAAGATTTTTAGACGAACTTTTTGAATTATTAAGAATCCCATCAGTTTCAGCAGATCCAGCACACAATGGAGATGTTAGAAAAGGAGCTGAATTGGTTGCACAACATTTAACAGAAGCTGGAGCAGACAAAGTTGAAATTTGCGCTACACCAGGTCACCCAATCGTTTACGGTGAGAAAATTATAGATTCAAAATTACCAACTGTTTTGGTTTATGGACATTATGATGTTCAACCAGCAGACCCGATTGAATTATGGGATACTCCAGCTTTTGAACCCGTAATTAAGAAAACTGATATTCATCCTGATGGTGCAATTTTCGCACGTGGAGCATGTGACGATAAAGGACAAGTGTTCATGCACGTCAAAGCTTTTGAAGCAATGATCAAAAGTGGTGAATTGCCTTGTAACGTAAAATTCATGATTGAAGGTGAAGAAGAAGTTGGAAGTGAAAATCTTGGTGTTTTTATTAAAGAACATACAGAAAGATTAGCAGCAGACATTATTCTAGTTTCTGATACTGGAATTATTTCAAATGACAATCCTTCCATTACTACAGGATTGCGTGGCTTAAGCTATGTTGAAGTAGAAGTTACTGGACCAAACCGCGATTTACACTCGGGACTTTATGGTGGAGCGGTTGCCAACCCAATCAATGTGCTTTCAGATATGATTGCTCAATTGCAAGACGATAAACATAAAATTACAATCCCTGGTTTTTACGATAAAGTTGAAGTTATTTCAGAAGAAGAAAGAGCTGAAATGGCAAAAGCACCTTATGATGAGGAGGAATATAAGTATTCAATTAACATTAAGAACGTTCAAGGTGAAGCTGGATATACAACACGTGAAAGAGGCTCAATTCGACCAACTTTAGATGTAAATGGAATTTGGGGAGGTTATATTGGTGAAGGAGCGAAAACTGTACTGCCTTCAAAAGCGTTTGCTAAAATCTCAATGCGTTTAGTACCTCATCAAGAACCAGAAGAGATTACGGCACTATTCACAGACTATTTTGAAAGTATTGCCCCTGATTCTGTAACTGTCAAAGTAAAACCACATCACGGCGGATTACCAGCTGTTACACCTATCGATTCTGATGGATATTTGGCAGCTAGCAACGCAATGGAAAAGACTTTTGGCAAGAAACCTGTTCCAATGAGAAGTGGAGGAAGTATCCCAATTGTTGCGCTTTTTGAACAAGTGCTTGGTTTAAAAACCGTATTGATGGGATTCGGATTGAACAGTGATGCAATTCACTCGCCAAATGAACATTATGGACTTTTTAATTTCTATAAAGGAATTGAAACTATTCCTTATTTCTATGAAGAATTTACAAAATTAAGTAAATCATAATGAGAGGATTCAAACTCATTTTCGCTATTTTCTCACTGTTATTTATTGTAACGAGTTGTGTTGAAAACCCAGAATTTAAAGGGATATCAAACTTTAAGGTGGACAATATTAATAGAGAAAAATTGTCCTTTAACGTAGATGTTTCAGCTTATAATCCAAATGGTTATAAATTAAAGGTAAGAAAATCTACTTTCAACTTATACCTGAATGATCAATACGTTGGTCAAGCATATTTGTTGAAAAAGTACAAAATGAAAAGAAAAACTACCACTTTGGAGAACGTACCAGTGGAGGTTTTACTTGAGCCAGGAATAATGATGAAGCTCATGAAAATTGCGATGGGTGGAACGGTAAAATTGAGATTAGAAGGAACACTAAAAGCTTCAGCTTTGGGAATTCCAGTGAGTAAGAAAATTGATCAAACTAAAGATCTCGATTTAAAAGATTTGAACATCAATTTTAGACAATTATTAGGGTTTTAACTGAACAACTATGAACTAAATAGTATCATAGGATTATATGAGAATAGAACGCTATAACTATTAAAATATTCAGACATTAGAGGTTCGACATTTTGTCTTTCTTCTAACATCTGATATAAAGGTTTTTTAGAAGCTAATTCCGATGGCAAATAGGGAGCATGGTTCTATCTATTTCTAAGACCAATAAAACGTAGATTAACAAAAAACATAATGGCAAAGCACACCAATGAATTAATTAATTCGAGCAGTCCTTACTTATTGCAACATGCTCACAACCCTGTAAATTGGGTTGAATGGAGTGAGGCTGCTTTTGATAAAGCAAAGAAAGAAAACAAACTGGTTTTAATTAGTGTGGGTTATTCTGCTTGTCATTGGTGTCATGTCATGGAACGTGAAAGTTTCGAAAATGAAGAAGTTGCAGAGTTGATGAATAAACATCTAATCTGCATAAAAGTAGACAGAGAAGAACGTCCGGATGTTGATCAAATTTACATGAATGCAGTTCAACTCATGACCCAACAAGGTGGTTGGCCTTTAAATTGTTTTGCACTTCCTGATGGAAGACCTTTTTTTGGTGGAACATATTTTAAGAAAGAACAATGGATGGATATCATTCACCAGCTTTGGAATACTTTTACGAAAGATAAAAAACGTGTTCTTGAATATGCTGAACAACTAACGGAAGGTGTAATCAATTCTGAGTTGATCGAAGCTGTTCCAACAATTAATGAATTTGACCCGATTCGCATTAAAGAAATGGTTCAAAAATGGAAACAGAATTTCGATTTTGATGAAGGAGGAAATAACAGAGCTCCAAAATTTCCATTGCCCAATAATTATGAATTTTTACTGAGGTATGGAGTTCAAAAGAATGACCAAACTGTAATCAATCATTCACACAAAACATTAAGAAAAATGGCTTTGGGCGGGATTTATGATCAGTTAAGCGGTGGATTCTCCCGTTATTCTGTCGACGATTTATGGAAAGCACCTCACTTTGAGAAAATGCTTTATGACAATGGTCAACTCTTATCACTTTATGCGAAAGGCTACCAACATTCGAATGACGCACTTTATAAAGACGTAATAGATCAAACTATAAATTGGTTATTGCGCGAAATGAGAGATACTGACAATGGCTTCTACTCTGCTCTTGATGCAGATTCAGAAGGTGTAGAAGGAAAATATTACACTTGGACGAAAGAAGAATTAAAAGAAATTTTAGCTGAAAATTATGAATGGTTTGCTGAATTCTATAACGTAAATCCAAAAGGATATTGGGAAGATGGCGTTTATATTCTACTGCGAACTTACACCAAAAAAGAATGGTGTGAATTAAAGAATATTGAAATCACTGAATTCGAAAAGCAATTGGAAAAAGTGCATCATATTTTAAATGAAGTCCGCAATAAAAGAATTCGTCCAGGATTAGATGACAAACAACTGACTTCTTGGAATGCTATGGCAATAAAAGGCTTAGTTGATTCAGGGTTGGCTCTACAAAATGATACTTATATTCAAGATGCTAAGAAAACAGCTTCTTGGATTCTTGATCATCAATTCAATGAGAAAACAGGACAATTGTACCGCACCAGAAAAGATGGTATTTCAAAAATTAATGGCTTTCTAGAGGATTATGCCAACGTGATTGATGCTTTTATTGCACTTTACGAAGCAACATTTGAAGAGATTTGGATTGATAAAGCTGCACAATTAACAGATTTCACAATACAACATTTCTTTGATGAAAAATCGAAAATGTTCTTCTTCACAGATAAAGACACAGATTTATTGACAAGAAAATTAGAAGTAAATGATAATGTTATTCCAGCTTCTAACAGTATAATGGCAAGAAATCTATTCCAACTCAGCAAGTTTTACCATTTAGAGAAATACAAGGAAATGTCTAAACAAATGCTCTCCAATTTATATGATCAAATGCCTAGCCATGGTTCTGGATATTCAAACTGGGGAATGTTGGCACTTTCATTTACAGAATCGTTTTATGAAGTAGCCATTACAGGAGAAGATGCTGTAGAAAAGCGTTTTGAATTAGGAAATAATTATGTCCCAAATGCATTATTTGCTGGAGGAAAGAAAATGAATATTCCATTCTTGGATGACAAATCATTCACAAAAGAAAGTACATTTTATGTCTGTGAGAATTTTAGTTGTCAAGCCCCAACTCAGTCGTTGGATGAAGTGCTTTTGAGGTTGAGAACCTAAAATTAAAAACAGCTAGGTTTAAGCGAACCTAGCTATTTCTACTAATCCTCTTCTGAAATAACTGTATTTTCAGCTCTAATTTCAGTATGTCTAATTTCTCCTCCACTAGTTCCTACTTGCTTACCGATAACGATGAGTGCCAATGATAAAGCTAAAACGATAAAGTATCCAAACTTTGCGTATTTATTAGCTTTAACTGAAAGGTATAATGTGATTAAAGAGAGCGCTCCTAGAATTAATGAAAGTGTGAAAAACAATTCTGCGACTTCTTCATGAGTGTGTATTAATGTTTCACTTATTCCTTTTATCTCCTCAACAACATCTTCTGCTTTTTCACCAGAAAGGAAAGCGAATATGGAAGTAATTGCTGAAAAGACATTGATTCCAAGTCCTGTTTGTTTTATTTGGTCTTTTTTAAGTAGAAGGCCAACAATCAATACTAATGTCCCTATAATAATTCCTACGATTGGTAAATGATTCGTGATTAAATGTAAATGTGCTCCGTTCATAATTATAATTTTTAATTGTTAATTGTTAAATATTGATTCTCTATAAATACTTGACTGCGTCACTAAGGCATACTTTTAAGTCTTAAACTTTAAGCCTTTACCTCTATTATGGTTTTGTTTATTTCATTATTCTTGAATCAAATTAAACGCACCATAGGTTAAAACCTGAGCCTTTTTCCCAAAGTCACCTGCATTTAAAATCTCAATATAATCCTGATTAGTTTGTCCTACTTTTACTTCTACTTTTTCAAACTCTAACTGATCTTTTGCACTTTCTTTCTGTAACAATACATACGATTTATTTTCAATCGTCACCACTGCGTTTATCGGCAGAGCGAGAGATGAATCAGTTGAAGCATAAATTTCTGCCTCAACAAACATCCCTGGAGTTAAAGAAAGAGCATCACTTTCATTTTTAAAGTGACAATGCACTTTAACCGTGCGATTTTCTGGGTCTATCGCTTTATTAATTAAATGCACCACTGCTTCGTATGGAGTGCGTCCATTCTCAAAACTAAAAGAAACCTCCTGACCAATGGCCACACTTGTTAAGTCTTGTTCAAAGATATTTAATTCGATATGCATGTGATCTGTATTCATAATTGTTAGTGCAATATCTGATGGATTAAGAAACATTCCTTTTGTTGCCAATACAGAAGTTACAAATCCAGAGATTGGAGCTTTTACAGCGATAGTTGAACTTAAATTAAGTTCTGTCACACTATTAGAATTAATATTCATTAGCTGAAGCTTCATTTTTAAAGACTCATATCTTGCTAAAGTTGTTTTATAATCAGATTCCGCTTTAAGAAAGGTTTTCTGAGAACTCACATTGCTTGAGGAAAGTTCTTTTTGTCTTTCATAATCTGATTTCAAATAGCTTAATTGACTTTTTGATTCTAAAAAATCTTGTTGAACTTGAATGTAATCTGGACTTTCTAAAGTGAAAAGTGTCTGACCTTTTGCGATTTTTTGCCCTTGTAATAACGAGATGTTTTTAACATATCCACCGAAATATGCACTTACTGTAGATTTGTTTTCTGGTGGCACATCCAACATACCATTTGCTTTTACAATTTTGTGAAAGGTTTGATTGCTAAAAGTCCCTAACTCCATTTTACCAAGTTCAAATTGGGGAGGAGTAATGACTATGGTATTTGAAATTTCTTCGTTCTCTATTTCTTTATTCATATTTGTGTCTTCCCCTCCGCATGAAATTAAAATGGGTAGCACCAAAATCGGAATTATATATTTTATTATTTTCATTTCTATTCGTATTAAGTATTGTTAATTAAGTATATGATTTGCTTCAATCACGGTTAAATTATAGAAGAAATTATTCTGTAAGTAATTAATTTTAATCGTATTGGCGTGATCTAACAAAGTGATGTATTGTAAATAATCTATTTCACCTGCTTTATAAGCGATGTTTGCGTTTAATAGCGTTTCCGAAAATAAGTTTTCTCCAAAATTATTGTAGTAATCTATACCACTTTTGTAAGCCTTTAATTCATTAATTAGTGTTTGATAATTTGCTTGAATTTGGGTGGAGTAATTTTCAAAATCATTTTGTTTAACCATAATTTCCATCTTGGACGCTTTAATTTTAGCTCTGTCTGCACCATAAAATAGAGGAACTGCAATTCCTACTTGAACACCATAAAATCGATTAGGAGACAAGCCATTATTACTTCCTTGATACACTCCTATTTTTAAATCTGGCATAAGGTTTCTTTTATTTGCAGTAAGTTGTTTTTCACTTAACACCCTTGATTGGTCTAAGTATTGAAGAAATGCGTTGTTATTAGTATCCAGAGGCATTAGACTAACATTTCCAATCAAATCGTTTGAAATCGTATAGTTCGTATCGGATTGGATCCATTTATTCAATTGAACAAGTGACTTTTCATAATTCATTTGACTTTGAAATAATGTGACGCCAAATTCTTTTGATTTTGATTGGGCCAACAATAGTTCTAAATTATTCGATTCTCCCACTTCATATTTTTGAAGAGCAGCTTCTGCAAATCTTTGATATATACTATCCAAATACGTATAATTATCCACCATTTTTTGCCAATGTGAAGCAGTATAATAAGCTTTAGCTATTCCTTTTTCTAAGAATTGTTCATCCATTTGGTATTTGGATTCAGCAACAGCAGTTTGTTGTTCAAACACTTTCTTTTGTGAAGCATAAAATGTTGGAAATCTTATTGTTTGACTTACACCAAATACATTCAGAGGCAAGTTATTTGGCGCTAAATTATTTTCGTCAAAACTGTAATAGATGTCTGTTTTATCAATTGAATAAGCTGTTCCTTCTAATTCTTGATTCATATTCACTAGCTTCTTAGATGACTTTAATCCTTTGTTATTTTCAATTCCAAAAGCTATTGCCTCTTGAAGAGAGACTTCAACATGTTGAGCTTGTACAAAAGAGCCTAGACTAAGAAAAATCACAACGATTGAAATTTTATTCATACCTATTTTAGGCGTTTTAACTTTTTTATCAAACATTGCGTAAAGAACAGGCAATACAACAAGCGTAAGTAACGTCGCAGTGATTAATCCTCCGATAACTACAGTAGCAAGAGGTCGCTGCACTTCTGCACCAGCATTGGTGGAAATAGCCATAGGAAGGAACCCTAAAGCAGCGGCTGAAGCCGTTAATAAAACGGGTCTTAATCTTAATTGTGTTCCCATAATTATTCTTTTATTGATGTTGGTCACTCCTTCTGCTTTTAGCTCTTTAAACTGTTCAATAAGTACAATTCCATTCAACACTGCAATTCCAAATAAGGCAATAAATCCAACTCCTGCAGAAATACTAAAAGGTAAATCTCTCATATAAAGAAATAAAACTCCTCCTACTGCTGAGAGAGGGATTGCACTATAAATCATGAGCGCCTCCTTCACTGATTTGAAAGCAAAATAAAGTAAGAAAAAGATAAGTAATAAGGCTATCGGAACAGCCACCATCAATCTATCTTTTGCTGAGCGTAGATTTTCAAATTGCCCTCCATATTCTACTGTATAACCTTTCGGAATTTGAATTTTATTTTCAACTATACTTTGTACATCCTTCACTACGGATTCCAAATCACGATTTCTTACATTCACACCAATTACAATTCGTCTTTTTGTATTGTCTCTAGATATTTTCGCAGGTCCTTTGGTGTAGCTAATTGTTGCAAACTCTGAAAAAGGCAAGGTGTTTCCATTCGGCAATTGTATCGAAGTAGTTTCAATATTTGAAATATCTCTTCTATTTTCCTCATCAAAACGAACGACTAAATCAAATTGTTTTTCACCTTCAAAAATAGTCCCTGAAGGTATTCCTGCAAAGCCCATGGTAAGTACATTGTTTAATTCTGCGATATTCAAACCATACTTGCCAATTTTCTTGCGGTCATACGTTACCGTCATTTGTGGTAAACCAGCAACTTTTTCCACTATAATATCTGATGCTCCTTCAACATTCTGTATGGCTTTTTCAATTTCAGTAGCTGTTTGAAATAGCACATCCAAATCCTCTCCAAATATTTTTATCGCTAAGTCAGCTCTCACCCCTGTAATTAACTCATTAAACCTCATCTCAATAGGTTGCGTGAATTCATAATCTATTCCCGCAATATCAGTTAAAGCTTCTTTGAATTTATCTATTAGTTCGTCTTTGGATTGTGCAGTTACCCACTCTTTTTTTGGTATTAATCTGACAATAACATCACTTTCTTCCATCGACATAGGATCCGTTGGTACTTCTGCGGCACCAATTCTTGAAACGACTTGCTTTACTTCAGGAAAAGTCATTAAAATTTTCTCAATTTGTGTTGTCGTTTCAACTGTTTTTGTGAGTGAAGTACCTGTTTTTAATACCGGTTGAATAACAAGATCTCCCTCATCTAATGTCGGCACAAATTCTCCACCCATTCGACCAAAAAGAATATACACAATAACCAATAACAGTCCTGCACCACTAAGTACAATTGCTTTTTTTCTTAGGGCCCAAATAATTATTGGTTTATAAATCCTTCCTAAGAAACCAACCAATCGCGTTGAAATATTCTTTTTATCAGGGTTTGTAGGTTTTAAAAACAATGACGCCATTACAGGAACGTATGTAAAACAAAGTATCATAGCTCCAATAAGCGCAAAACAAAATACCAGCGCCATGGGTCTAAACATTTTTCCCTCTACATTGACTAAAGATAGAATAGGGATGAAAACGATGATTATAATAATTTGACCAAACACAGCCGAACGCATCATTTTGGATGTTCCTGCCAAGGTTACTTTGTCAATAAACGCTCTTCTTTCTCCTTTAGGTAATTTATTTATCGCCAAACGTTCAGAGGTTATTTTATAGGCAATAAACTCTACAATAATAACAGCTCCATCTATGATTATACCAAAATCTATCGCTCCCAAACTCATTAAATTGGCATCTACACCAAAAATATACATGAGTGTTAATGCGAAAGCTAAACACAACGGAATAACTGATGCAACAACTAATCCTGAGCGCAGATTACCTAATAAAAGAACAACTACAAAAATCACAATTAAACAGCCAAGAATAAGGTTTTCACTCACCGTGAATGTAGTTTTAGCAATCAATTCACTTCTTTCCAAAAACGCATTAATATGAACCCCTTCTGGAAGCGAACTTTCTATTTCTTCAACCCTCGCTTTTACTGCATCAATGACTTTTTTAGAGTCTGCTCCTTTTAGCATCATCACTTGACCCAATACTTTTTCTCCTTCACCATTTCCAGTGATTGCTCCAAAACGATTCGCAGCTCCAAATCCAACTTTTGCAATATCCTTAACGTAAATAGGTTGATTATCTCTTATTGTTACGACTATATTTTCGATATCTTCAATAGAATTTGCCAATCCTTCTCCTCTAATGAAATAACTTTCGTTTCCTTTTTCAATATAACCTCCACCAGCAACACTGTTGTTATTTTCTAAAGCAGTAAAAATTTCAGATATGGAAATATCCATTGATCGAAGACGCATAGGGTCAACAGCCACTTCGTATTGCTTTAAAAAGCCTCCCCAAGTATTGACCTCTACTACGCCTGGTATTCCTGATAACTGTCTTTTTACAATCCAATCTTGAATTGTTCTTAGTTCGGTTATAGAATACTCGCCTTTGTGTTCTGGATCAACATCTAAAACATATTGATAAATTTCCCCCAGACCAGTTGTAATAGGTCCCATAAAAGGAGTTCCAAATCCATTTGGGATTTTTTCTTCAGCATTCTTGATTTTCTCTGCAATCAATTGGCGCGGCAGATAGGTACCGATTTTATCATCAAATACGATTGTAACTACAGATAAACCAAATTTTGATACCGAACGAATTTCTTTTACGTTAGGCAAGTTGGCCATTTCTAATTCTACAGGATAAGTCAAAAATTTCTCGACATCTTGCGTAGCTAAATTTCTGGAGGTTGTGATTACTTGAACTTGATTATTGGTAATATCAGGAACTGCTCCAATTGGAATATTCATTAAAGAATATGTACCTGTACCAATAATAAAAGCGGTAAAGAGTAATACAACTAACTTATTTTGTAGACTAAAATTGATTATTTTTTCGAACATTGGAATGGAGTTATTAATCTGAATACAAATATGGTAACTAATTTTTAGAGCTTGTGTTGAACTTCTCTTAAGATTAGCTTAAGATTTCACTAAATGAAGACAATCTTAGGTTCGATATTATCATTTTGAAAACTGAACCACTATGGATTAAAAGTACCATAGGTTCATATTTGAATAAAATTCTAGAACAATCAATATATTTAGACATTAGATGTTAGACAAATAGATGTTAGACAGTAGATGCTAGACAATAGATGTTAGACAGTAGATGCTAGACAACAGATGTTAGACAATAGATGTTAGACAGTAGATGTTAGACAATAGACTTCTTGTCTTTTTTTCTAACATCTAATGTCTAAAATCTTATTTCCACTGCTGTTCCTTTACCTAAATCACTATGAATTAGTATTTCTGCATTACAAACCGCAGCAGCCTTTTGGACAATAGAAAGTCCTAATCCAACACCTTTTATGTCTTTATGACTTAATGCATCTGATCTAAAGAATGGAGTATAAAGACTTTGTAAATCATCCTTCTTAATACCAATTCCATAATCCTTAATATGGCAAGAAACGGTATTCGAATTTCCTCGAATTGAAATTTCTATTTTTCCATTCAAATGAGAATATTTGATAGCATTACTTAGAATGTTATCCAAAATTAGATGCGCATGAAAAGTATTCAGTTCCGTTTCTTCTCCACCTTCCGTATGTATAACTAAGTCAATATTCTTATCTAAAATGGAGGGCGTTCTTTGAATAATTATCTGATTCATGATATCAATAATGGAAGATGTAGCATTGGTAGCTAATTCTGTATTTGAATCAAACCTTGCCAAGACCAGCAATTGTTCTATCATAATTGCCATTCTATCTAGCTCTTTTAAACTATAATTTATCTTTTCTCGGTATTCCTCTACATTCCGATCTTTTCGAATTAACACTTCTAATGTTCCTTTAATTATGGAGAGCGGCGTCCTCAGTTCGTGCGAAGCGTCTGATGTAAACTGTTTCTCTCTCTCTAATGCTTTTCCTAATCTATCAATTAAGGAGTTTATGGAACTAGATAAATCATATAATTCATCTTCATTCTGAGGGAGTTCAATTCGTTCGTTTAAATTATTCTTCGTTATTCGGTTGGCAGTATTTGTTATCAATACTACAGGAGAAATACTTTTACCAGCAAGAAAAGAGGAAATAAAGAATAGGCCAATTAACACTATTGGAAAAAGAAATAAAAGTGTGTTTCTTAGATTTTCAAGCACCATTAACGAACCATCTAAAGACATTGCTGCGATAATGTATCCGTTAATTTTACCGTTTTTCTCAATGGGTATTTGAGCTTGACGAATAAACCTTTCTTTTAACTTGGTATTGAAGTGATCTCCATATTTATTCTCATTTTTAAAAATTAATTGATCTTCTTTTAGGTTGGGAGACTTATCCGTAACCTCTCCAAGTTTATTTGTTAATTGAATAAATACCGGATTTACTTGAACTTCTCTATGTTCAGTTTCTTCCCATTCGCCTTTATGAATGAATTTTATTCCATCTTCTGTTTGATAAATTTCTTTAGTATGCTTGTTGGCCTCAAAGGATAAATCATTATCAATATTCCGATAAACAGTTTGTTGTACAATCAAATAAACAATTCCAAAAACAACAGCAATTACTATCGCAGTGGCAACTATAAAATGAAATGCAATTCGTTTTTTAAAATTTAAACTCATATATCGTTGGCTATATATCCAATCCCCCTAACGGTTTGAATGTAATTTTCTGCATCAGTAATCTTTAATTTTTTACGTAAGGAATTGATAAAAACATCTATAACGCCCGTGTTATAATCGAAGTGGATATCCCAAACACTTTCAATTATGTTTGTTCTTGTACATACTTTTCCTTTATTCCTAACGAGCAATTCTAATAATGAAAATTCTTTTTGGGTCAATGCAATTTTCTCATCACCCTTAAAAACCGTGTGCGCATCTAAATTCAAGACAATAGAACCAAGTATCAACTCACTTAAATCACTTGAATTTGTTCTTAGTTGTACCCTCACCCGTTCTAAGAGTTCTTTAAAATCAAACGGTTTTTTAATATAATCATTAGCTCCAACCTGTAATCCAGTTATAGTTTCTTGCACAGTATCTTTTGCGGTAAGAAATATAACAGGTGTTTCCTTAAATTCTTTACGAAACTGGGTGCAAATCTCAATTCCACTTTGCTCAGGTAGCATCCAGTCCAAAATCAATAAATCATATTCACCTGATAGAGCCTTCGATAATCCCTCATTTCCAGTATAAGCGACATCAACAGTAAAAGACTCTTCTTCCAACCCTTGTTGGAGGAAATCGGCTATACCTTTTTCATCTTCTACTATTAATATTCTCATAATACAAAGATTGAATAAAAATAAGTCATAAGGAAATAAGTAATCTTAAAGTTTGCTTAAGATTACTTGAATCAAAATTTTCAAGTTAAACCATAAAAAAAGCCCACCAAATGGTGAGCTTCATTTTAAATATTTTGTTGATTTTTATTCTAAGAAGTTAGAATAAAACTCCATAATCGTATAATCTTTAGCTTCAAAAGATACAGTTCTAACTCCTATAGAAAGTAAGAATCTTGAAATTACTCTTTTTGCTTGTTCATCTTGATTAAGAAGATTAACTCTTGCAATTTTAGTTTTATCATTAAAATCTACTGTAAAATAGTCTGTATAATACTGCGCAGATTTTTCAACTACGTCGTTTGTTACTTCACTAGGCAATTTAAATTCTACAAAATCCTCTGAAAGATTTTTCTTTAAAGTTACTGCTGTTCCACTAACCGTAGCGGTTTGTGCGAAACCTACACCAGCGAATATCAGTATGGCGAAAAGTATAATTAATTTTTTCATAGTTCTACATTTTAATAATAAGACTAAAGTTGCGGATAAAAAGTTGCTTTTACAATGAATTAGTCTTCTTTTTTTTTTATTTCTTAGTTATAATTAGAAAGATAAAAGCAAACCACATGCCAAATAAAATCTCCATTTTTGTGCAAATAGAAATAAATGAATCCATTTTTTGATCCAAATAAAATAGAAGCAGGTTGTGACGAGGCTGGAAGAGGCTGCCTTGCAGGACCAGTAGTCGCAGCAGCAGTAATTCTACCAAAAAATCATGGAATAGATGCATTAAATGATTCCAAGCAACTTACGGAAAAGAAACGCCAAGAACTTGTTCCATTAATTAAGGAGAAAGCACTTGCTTATGGAATTGCTTTTGTAGATCAAGAAAAAATCGATGAAATTAATATTCTTAATGCGAGTTTTCTGGCTATGCATAAAGCGGTAGATGTTTTAAAAATTCGACCAGAACTCTTGCTTATAGACGGAAATCGATTTAACCCATATCCTGAAATTAAGCATGAATGTATTATTAAAGGGGATACCTTATTCCAAAGTATTGCAGCAGCTTCAATTTTAGCAAAAGAAGCACGAGACGATTTCATGAGAGATTTACATTTAAAAGAACCCGCTTACAATTGGCAAAAAAATAAAGGTTATCCTACTAAAGAACATAAATTAGCTTTGATTGAAAATGGGATTACAAATTACCACAGGAAATCTTTTAAGCTCCTACCGAATCTGGATTAAGGAAATTAGATATTAACCACATTAAATCATAATGACTCGTGCTTTAGAAGTCTTTTCACTTTCGAAATAACAAAAAAGAGATTCCTCGTTGTTGTACTCTACACCTATAAAAACAATAAATCGTTAATAAAAAGCTTCAAAGCCTTACAATTGTTTATTTTTAAACTTTAGATTTGAAAAAAATAGCTGAATGAAACGTTTTCTTCTTATTTGCATTGTTTTAGGTGCTGTTCTCTGGATTGGATATTCTAGTTATGAGCTGTGGCTTAACACCGATAATTCCATCAATCCTGAACAGGTTTTTTGTGATGAGGACGCGTCTATTTTATTAATTAATAAATACAGTGAAACAAAAGACGCCAATTACTTCACCGCAGTCAAGGCCAATCCTTTAGCGCTGTCTTTGAATAATTTAGATTCTTTGAATTACTTAAACGCAAAAGTTTATGTGAGTGGAAATCGACCAATCGTTATTTTTGAAAAAGATTCTAAATGGAAAAAAGAAGATGTTGATTTAATTAAATCTCATTTCAAATTAAATAATCTAGATTTTAAAAATGAAGGTGGCCATTTGATGATTTCCCAAAACTATGTTCCGTGTAATCATAAAGAACCAATTCAATTTTTAATTGAAGGAGATAAAAAAGCTTCGGCTAACTTTTGGGTTAAAGAAGAAACACAATGGAAACGAACAGATGTTTACAATTTAAACAAAGGTTTTTTCGAATACAGATCTAGTGATCCAAGATCAATTTATGGAGAAGCAATTCAAGATATTCCAATGTTTGCTTCTGTAATTCCTTATACAAGCTCATCTTATTTATTTAAAGAACGCTTTTATGCAGCAGCAACAGATTCAGTTTTTAAAAATGGTCCAATGAATCTTTGGGTTGATAATGGATTTGTAAGTTTAGATTATGAAGGTCAACACATTATTGTAAGTGATTACCGATCGCAGCAAAAACCTAGTTTAATTTTAATTGAACAATCTAAAAGTGAAGATTCTGTGATAGTTGTGGAGGATATGCATTCATTTACAGGCTTTCAATTGACAGCAGATTTTCCAGCGAAGAAGAATTCTCGTATTTATGTTATTGAAATTGAAGACAAGGTATTATTTGTAGATTCAAAAAGTACAGCTAGAAAAATCCTAGTCGATTATCAATTGGGAAAAACACTTGCATTGAGTCCGGAAAGACTAGAACAGTTTTTTGGAGGTTTACCTTCTAATGTAAATTTAAGAGATATCTCAACCGACAAAAAAGCGAGTTTAACATGGAAAGATAAACTTTTGTTTGAGGTCAATACAAAACCACCAAACGAACAGTTAAGCGTTCAGGACAAAACCACTTGGTCTGCTTCAGTTGACCATGAACCATTTAATTTAGCTCCAATTACAGATCATTTAAGAAAAGGAACTTCTGTTTTGAGCTACAGTAGTTCTGGAAAATATGAACTCATCAGTCCAAACGGAAATTCAATTTGGAAAGGAGATTTAAAAACGCCTATCAAAGGAAAAGTTCAAGTGATTGATGTTTTTGATAACAACAAGCATCAACTCCTTATTATAACCAATAAACAAATTCATTTATTGGACTTAAATGGAAATACGGTTGGAGGATTCCCTTATCAATCCGAATATGCGTTGACATCTAACATCAGTGATTTTGTTTGGAATGGAACAAAACGATTCTTAATCGGAAATGAGAAAGGCGAAATCATTATGCTGAACAGCGCAGGTCAGGAATTAAATATTATTCAGCTTGGAAAAGAAGCCATTGTTTCAACTCCTTATGGATTAAATATTAGAGGAAACCTACGTGTTTGGGCTATTAATTCAGAATTTCAACAAATCTTGGGTTATCTTGAAACACCTGCCAAAGCGAGTTTAATAGGCAATACAAGTGCACAATATTCAATAAAGCACAATGGGAAAATAATTTCTTACTTTGAAAAGGACGGAAAAGTTTACAGTCAGCTATTGAAATCCAACGGAACAAATGACAATGTAAAAATGCTTGATGATGGGAAATTATTCAGTGTTAACGCTGACCACATTGTAATTGCCCAAAACAATTCATTCAAAGTCTTGAATCACAATCATGATATTATCTTCAGTAAGCAATTGCCATTTAATGAAATTGGGAGCTTTAATTATATTGAAGAAAAATCTATTTGTACTGTTTTAGATTATCTTCAAAACAAGATTCATGCTTATCAGAAAACAGGTGAAGAATTAGAAGGATATCCTAAGGAAGGACGTAATCAATCTTTTTCGGCTTACAATAAATACGATAAGACTTTGTATACTTATACAATTATATCAAAGTCAATCATCTGTTTTAAGACTAAATTATAATCAGCAAACATTCCATTCAAAATGAAAAATCTATCATTCTTTTTAAGCGTAATTATTTTGGGCCTTTTGTTGAATTCTTGTGATCAAAAAGAGAAGCAAGTTGAGGCAGAAGAAAGTGAGGAAATCGTTCAAGAATCCATTGACAATAATTCATTCTTGGAAGACTATCCGAATGCAAAAAAGATGACAGAAATCGATGATCGAGTTGATCCTGAAAAACGTGTAGAATCGTTGTATTGGGAAAAGCAAGCCAAAAACGGTTCTGAATTTACTCAAGTTGTAGCCTATCTGAATGATGATGGTTTACCGATGAAGATTACGGAATATTATGTAGATGGGAATTTTCAACCACAAGGTCAAAGACACTATTATTTAGAAGAGAATAAACTCATTGCTTTCGTGGAACAATCTGACTATTGGGTTGACTCTCTTACCACCAATTATTCAGAAAAAAGAACTGTTTACAATGATACAGAACCTGTAGTTTCACAATCTCGTCATGCTCAGAGTTATGATCAAATTGAAGATGTAAAATGGAAAAACATCAGACAAGAACACCATTCTTTAAATAAAGTAAATAAGATTCTTGCTGGAGTTGAAGAATTTCAACCTCATTTTATAAGTGTAATTCAAACAGATCAACTGTTCTTACTTTTAGGAGAAGCAAAACCAAAAACAGAAGTGCGCTACACAACAGCTGTACGTGTAGATAAAATGACTCCTTTCATAGAGGATTTGTTAAATAATTTGGACAAATATAAATTCAGGCCAGTCAATATCGCTTTTGAAGTTGTTGGTGGAAATAGCTCACCAGAATATAGAGTTTTAACTAATATCGCTTGGAAAAAATAAATCCAAAATGGAAACCAAACCATATTTCATTTAATTCTCATTAATTTTGTATCATGATTGATAAAATAATAAAATTCGCTTTTGAGGAAGATATTCAAGGCGGAGATCATACTTCCTTGTCATGTGTTCCTGAAAACGCAACGGGTAAAGCCAAATTACTTGTTAAAGAAGATGGAATTCTTGCTGGAGTTGAATTGGCAGAACGCATTTTCAAGTACTACGATTCAGAATTAAAAATCACAAAGTACCTCAAAGATGGCGATAAAATCAAAGTCGGAGATATTGCTTTCGAAATTGAAGGGAAATCTCGCTCTATTTTAGCGACGGAAAGAATTGTTCTCAACTTTATGCAAAGAATGAGCGCAATTGCAACGCAAACCAGAAAAATCGTTGACAGCATTAGTCATACGAATGCTAAATTATTAGATACTAGAAAAACAACTCCAGGAATTAGAGCTATTGAAAAATGGGCTGTAAAAATTGGAGGAGGTCATAATCATAGATTCGGATTGTATGACATGATCATGATTAAGGACAATCACATTGATTATTCTGGTGGAATTGAAGCTTCTATTTTGAAAGCCAATAAATACATCCAGGAAAAGAATTTAGATATCAAAATTGAAATCGAAGTACGTGATGAAAAAGAACTGGATGAAGTTTTAGCCATTGGAAAAGTCGACAGAATAATGTTAGACAACTTTACTCCAGAAGAAATTAAATCGGTTTTACCAAAAATTCCATCACATATTGAAACGGAAGCTTCTGGTGGAATAACAAAAGACAACATTCTAGGATACGCAGAAACAGGAATTAATTTCATTTCCTCTGGCGCATTGACGCATTCAGTGAAATCAATGGATTTAAGCTTGAAAGCAATTTATACCAAATAAAATTTTAAATAAAAAGCATGACTCAAATTACAGAGAAATTTATTACCGAAGCAACACTTAAGATTGACGGATTAACGGAAGATAGTTTAGAAAAAATATCTGAAGCGCATGTACTTGCACAAGATGTTTTTGTAGGCTATATTCTATCTTCTGCTGTTGAATACGAAAACGATAGTTTATTGGATTACATGATTTATTACTTCAATATCTTCTCTGAAGCTTTGGCTTTACAAGGTGTTAAAATGAATAAGATTGATGAAGCAATGATCGACGATTTTCAAGAAGAATACATCGAAACTTTGGACGAATACATGGAGACAGATGATGAAGATTTAATTGGAAGTCTATGTAATCAGCCAATGATGGTTTCCTTTTTATTACATGAAATTACTGGAGAGGACGAAACAGGAGCAGTTATGGAAGAAGATTTAGCATCACACGTATTTATCGTTGGTGTGGCATTGATTGCTTTGATGAATCGTGCGATAGTTAGAGATTAGAATTAAAAAAATCAGCATGGAAGCAAAAGCGATTGTTCATAAAATGATGGAAAAAGATGCTTTTTCGCAATGGATGAACATCGAAGTGCTTGAGATAAAAGCAGGATTCTGTATATTAAAAGCCACCGTTCTCCCAGAGATGGTCAATGGATTTAACATTGCTCATGGTGGAATTTCTTACAGTTTATCTGACTCCGCACTTGCTTTTGCTGCCAATGCACACGGAAAACAATGTGTGAGTATAGAAACCTCTATTTCTCACACAAGACCAGCAAAAATTGGCGATGTCTTAACAGCCACTTGCACAGAAATGAATCGCGGAAAAACGATTGGAATTTATCAAGTTGTGGTTACGAATCAGGAAGATAAGAAAATTGCATTTTTTAAAGGGACTGTTCATATTTCTGAGAAGGAATGGGAGTAAATAATTACGAATTAATCAATTACGAATTAGTTAATTTCGAATTGACTAAAATATTTTCAAAACGGAGCGATAAACAACTCTTATCTGTAAACTCCTTTCTCTTTCTCCTTCTCTCCCTGCGCTTCAGCACACCGCTCTCTTTTGAATTCAGATATACTTAGAACTTATCATTAAAACATTTTGTTGAGATAGAAAATTCGATAGCAAGCGTTGCGCAGAGCTTGTCGAAGTGGCGCGCGTTGTTTTCCAATCCATAAGTTGACTTTTGTCAATGCGATGTCCTGAGCTTGCCGATGGGTTTGATTTGAAAACCTCGTGCAACGCAGATAGCGGATTTTATATACAACAAAGTTATGCTCCCATTACCCAGCGGATAATCTTCAACTTCTTCAACGAATAAGGCGGATATTTAATACTCGGATCCAACCAAGTTGCTTTATCCAAAACGCTTTTTTGATGTGTGAATGCATCGAATCCAGCTTTACCATGGTAATTCCCCATTCCGCTATTCCCAACTCCACCAAATGGCAGACTGCTGTTAGCAATGTGCATAATTGTGTCATTTACCGCTCCACCACCAAATGAAATTTCATCTACAATTCTTGTTTTTACTGAACTTTCTCCAGTAAAAATATAGCACGCCAAAGGTTTTGGTAATTTTTTCACTGCTGAAATTGCTTCAGATAATTTGTCATAAGTTAAAATCGGGAAGATAGGTCCGAAAATTTCCTCTTGCATTATTTTATCAGAGAAGTTTACATCTCTCATAACAACCGGCGGGAAATAACGGGAAGCTTCATCAAATTCTCCAGCATAGTAAACCTTGTTTTCTGAAATCATTCCTTTTAAGCGCTGATAATTTTTATCATTGATGATTTGAACGTAATTGTCATTTGCAAAAGAAAAGTCCATTTCAATGATTCGTTGCTTTAATTTTTCAAGGAATTCATCTTTTATAGAAGATTCTACCATCACATAATCTGGCGCTATGCAAGTTTGTCCAGCGTTGAGGAATTTCCCCCAAACAATTCGGTTAACAGTTACATCTAGATTACAACTTTTCGTTACAAAAGCAGGACTCTTCCCTCCTAGCTCCAGTGTTACTGGCGTTAAATTTTCTGCTGCAGCTTTGTAAACAATGCGTCCGACATTTACACTTCCAGTAAAAAATATTTTATCCCATTTCAATTCTAAAAGTGATGTGGTGACTTCTACTCCACCTTCAACAACATGAAAAAATGATTTATCGAAATTAGAATTTACAATTTCAGCAATAACATGACTCACCGCTGAAGAAACTTCACTAGGTTTTAAAACAACGGTATTTCCAGCAGCAATTGCAGCAATAACAGGAGCAATAGAAAGTTGAATTGGATAATTCCAAGCACCAATCACCAAACAAGTCCCTAATGGTTCTGGATAGATATAGCTTTTCGCTGGGAAATTTAAAAGATTCGTTCCCACCCTTTTTCGCTTCGACCATTTCTGAACTTTAGAAACCGCTTCATCGATATCAGTATATAAAAGTGCTAATTCGGTCGTAAAAGTATCAAATTTCGATTTTTTAAAATCCTTATAAATTGCATCATACAACTCGTCTTCTTTAGATTTTAAAATAGACTTTAATTTTTTCAATTGCTTTACCCTAAAGACAGTCTCCTTGGAAGAATTGGTATTGAAAAATACGTTTTGACCTTTTATGAGTTCGTTTAAACTTTCCTTATCCATGCTTAAAAATATTAATATTAGTTGAATAACAAGTCAGATTTAGGAATTGTTGTGGAGATAAGTAATTCCTAAAAATCAAAACCATTCCTTTTATTATATTTGCGCACTTATACTAAGGAGTCTTTCCATGCAAAAGAAATTTTTCAGTAATCTGTTTTTTATAATTCTGCTCAATCTCCTCATCAAGCCATTGTATATTTTTGGTATTGATGTACAAGTGCAGAATATTGTTGGCGCTGAAGATTATGGATTGTACTTTTCCTTATTAAATTTCTCCTTTTTATTAAATATGTTTTTGGATATTGGAGTAACCAATTACAACACCAAAAACACAGCTCAAAATCCAAATACACTTACGAAATACATAGGTTCATTTTTTGGATTAAAAATAATGTTAGGAATTCTATATGCAATCATTTCTATTGGATTTGCATTGATTTTAGGTTATTCTGATAAAGAAATGTACTTGATTAGTTTCTTTGTTTTCAATCAAATACTTGTTGGATTAATTCTATACATTAGAAGTAATTTTGCTGGAATGCATATGTTTAAAATTGATGCGATTATTTCGGTACTGGACAGATTACTGCTTATTATCATTTCAGCTTTTCTTATTTATGGCCATTGGACACAAGAAAGTTTCCAAATTGAATGGTTTATTTACGCGCAGACATTTGCTTATGGAACTACTTTAATTGTTGGATTGATATTAACAAGAGTCAAGATTGGAAAGATTAAAGTCAGGGCAAATAAGGTATTGTCACTTGCTATTTTAAGGAAAAGTACACCTTTTGCAATTCTGATTTTATTGATGATGTTGTACACAAGAATGGATGCTGTAATGTTGGAAAGAATGTTACCCAACGGAAAAGAACAAGCTGGGATTTACGCACAAGGTTTTAGATTATTGGATACTGTTAATATGTTTGCTTTTTTAGTTGCAGGATTGTTATTACCCATGTTTTCTAGATTATTAGGAGAAAAAAGCACCATAAAACCTATTTTACAAGTCGCTGGGAAATTTTTAATTGGTGTTTCTTTTATTGTCGGAATTGGATTAGCGATGAATTCAGAACTCACAATATCAAATATTTACACAAATAATATTGAAATTTCAGCGCAAGTATTCTTTTGGCTGATTTTAAGTTTTATACCGCTTTCGTTTTCTCACATTTTTGGAACATTACTCACTGCCAATAACAATTTACGTTTGCTGAATAAAATGGCGATTTTTGGTGTGGCTCTAAATATTGGGTTAAATCTATTGCTTATCCCAAAAATGGAAGCGGAAGGTGCAGCTATCGCAACAGTAATTACACAATCTGTAACGGCATTATTCCAATTGATTTTAGTTATGCGGGTATTCAAATTCTCTATTCACTGGAACAGCGTTTCAAAACTTGTGCTTTTTATCATCATATATGTTCCAACAGCGTTTCTGTTGCATCAAAACTTCAATGAAATTTGGAGTTTAGTCGCAACTATCGGAATAGGTTTCTCGCTATTGGTTCTATTAAAACTATTGCACTTTAAAGACCTTTTAGAATTGGTTAAATCTAAGAACAAATAATTAGTCTTTGTAAAATATTTCACTTTTGATCCTAGTCGTTTTTACGCAGTCAGACTATGAATGGCAGAAAGGAATCAAATTGAGTTTCCATTGTTTAAAAATGTCCACCATAGCAAATAACTAAGTAAGAAGTTTGCTCTCGAGGAATGTCGCCTCGCGCTCATTCTCTGTCTGTTTGATACAGTATTTTACGTTTTCTAGCTAATTCAATTAAGCTCTAATCTGCTTTATGCGCTGAATCGGCGTAAATTCATTAATCTCTACATTGTCCCATCCTTTTTTAATGAAGTTTAAAGTATATAACATTCCTTCATCTGTTGGATAATATTCAAAATCTTCCGTTAATGACAATGAAATCCCTTGCGCATTCAATTTTGCCAATAATTGATTCAAATCTGTTGGTCCCAATATTAATACTGTTTCAATAAGGATCTTTCCTTGGATAAATTGAACCTCTACCTCAGCTAATTGCGTGCGTTCCTCGATTTGAATATGCTGAATTGTCATCTTGTTAAATACATTTTTCATAACTCTTGTTTTTAATTACGATACAAATATAGATTGGCAGAACGTAATCTATTTACGTAGTAAATTTTTAATTCAATGATTTGGTTATGGAATTATGGGGAAAATTGAATTTCGTCATTGTAGCGGACGATTTACGAATCGTCCCAACAAGTATCCTTCAATATAAAATTCAGTTAATTACTTTATAAAAACCTATAGAATTCCTATCTTGCCACAACGCAATAAAAGGCGGTAATTAAATTCAAAAAAGAAAAAATTCAAACCAATGAAATACGATAGAATAGACAAAAGATTATTTGAAAGAAACAGAGCTAAATTCATACAACAGATGAAAGAAAATACTGTTGCGGCTTTCAATTCCAACGATATTTATCCAGTTAGTGCAGACAGTTCAATGCCATTTGAGCAGCACAGAGACATATTTTATTTATCAGGAGTAGATCAAGAAGAGAGTATTCTTGTTTTGTTTCCAGATGCATCAGACCCTAAACACCGTGAAATTTTATTCTTGAAAGAAACAAATGATCACATCGCTGTCTGGGAAGGTGAAAAATTGACAAAAGAAGCTGCTTTTGAAAGCACTGGAGTAAAAACTGTTTATTGGCTACAAGAATTTGATACTATTTTCAAGCAATTGATGGCAGAAGCTGAAGGGATTTACTTCAACACCAACGAACATTTAAGAGCAAATACAGAAACACAAACAAGAGAAGACCGTTTCATTAAAAAATACAAGAAGTTATATCCAGCACATCAAGTTCACAAAAGTGCTCCGATTTTACACCGCATCAGAAGTGCAAAGGAAGATATTGAGTTGGATTTGATGCAAAAAGCTTGTGATATTACCGAAGGAGCAGTAAAACGTGTTTTAGAATTTACTAAACCGGGCGTTTGGGAACATGAAATTGAAGCAGAAATAATTCACGAATTTATTCGCAAGCGTTCAGACGGATTTGCTTATACTCCAATTATTGCATCAGGAAAAAATGCATGTGTCTTACATTACGTTGAAAACAATCAACAATGTTTGAAAGGTGATGTTATTTTGATGGATTTCGGAGCTAAATATGCAAATTATGCATCAGACCAAACAAGAGCTATTCCTGTAAGCGGAAGATATACTGATCGTCAGAAGGAAGTTTACAATGCTGTTTTACATGTAAAAAATGAATCAGAAAAGTTACTTGTCCCTGGAACTTTAATTCCTGAATATCATAAAGAAGTAGGTAAATTAATGGAGGAGCAATTGCTTAAAATTAAATTGCTTGATAAAACAGATATTAAAAATCAAGATCCAAATTGGCCAGCATACAAGCGATACTTTATGCACGGAACGTCTCACTTTATTGGTTTAGACACGCATGATTCAGGATTGTACCACAAACCTATCGAAGCAGGAATGGTATTCACTTGTGAACCTGGAATCTATATTCCTGAAGAGAATTTAGGAATTCGTTTAGAAGATGATTTGATTATTCAAGATGGAAAGCCAGCTAAAAATATGATGAGTGGAATTCCGTTGGAGGTTCAAGAAATCGAAGATTACATGAACAGGTAATGTTTATTATAAAATCCACTACCTGCGTTGTACTCAATTTTTAAAGCAGTCATTGACAGTTGTCAACTCCTTGGATTTAAAAATTAAGTACGCCTTGTTATTGAATTTTCTAATTAAACATTAATATATATCCGGAAATTCCACGGTCTGCGTTGCCTGTAGTTTTAAAAACAGTTACTGACTAATGTCAGCGCCTTGATTTTTAAAACTACAGGCGCCTTACTAGTGAACTTTCTAATTAAACATTTATATACGTCTACCTAGAAATTCAACTACCTGCGTTGTATTCAAATTTTAAAGTAGTCATCCATACGTATACTGTCGGGACGCTTTAATAACATTACAAGCCTTGTTATTGAATTTTCTATTATAAATATTGATAGAAATCATTGATTAAAAAATGAATAAAAAACAAATTTTAAATTACAGGATAGTTGGCAACGGCTATCCTGTCGTTTTTTTACATGGATTTTTAGAATCCAATAAAATGTGGGAAAACCTGCTAAAAAACATTCCAAACATTCAGGCTATTTGCATTGAATTGCCTGGTCATGGTGAATCTAGTTTACTACAAGAAAGCTTAAGTTTGGAAAGCATTACTGAGGCTGTAAAAGAGACTATTTTAGAAGTTAGCAAAGATCAATTTTCGATTGTTGGACATTCACTTGGCGGATATGTTGCTTTACATTTAGCAGAAGATGATGAATTAAAAATTGACCGAATTACTTTATTACATTCTCATCCTTGGGCAGATTCTGATAGTAAAAAGGTGGACAGAGGAAGAGTTGTTAGAATTGTAGAATACAATAAAATGCTCTTTTTAAAGGATGCCATTCCACAATTATATTACAAACCTGAATTGTTCGAAACAAAGATTAATCATTTGATAGAAGAGGCTTATGAAATGTCGGAAGAAGCAATTGCGCAAACATTAATTGCTATGCGAGATCGAGAAGCTAAAAATGAAGTATTAAAAACTTGGAAAGAAAGAATTCACATTATCCAAGGAGAATTTGATTCATTAATTGATGCCAAAAAGCTGCAAAAACAAGCAGAGAAGAATGGGAACACTTTCCATCTTATTAAATCAATTGGTCACATGGGACATCATGAGAATGACAAAGAGGTGATCAGGTTATTGACTTTCACGGAAAAAAAGTAGAGATAGGAATAAATAGATTCAATTTCCATTATCATTGAAAACCCATATATCCGTTAATCTTATTGAAGTGTATAAATTTTTCATGGCATTTAATTTTAAATTCAATAACAATATAGTCTCAATTTCTCTAGTTGAAAAATTAAAAATGCGAATCCACCGAACCATTGAGTTAAGTGGTGATTTTAGGCGGTAAGTTGTTTTTGGGTAATTCTGAAAACGTTTTCTAATACAATTCATATTACAAAAATTCAGTTTTTCTCACCTTCCAATTTCAAAACCCAAATTATTATTCTTAATTTAGATCAAAATAAAGAAAATGGAATTACGCGCGATTATTGTTGATGACGAAGAATTGGCAAGGAAGAATCTAATGATAATGTTAGAAAATTATTGTCCTGAAATTGATGTTATCGGCGAAGCCAGTGATATTGACGAAGCTGAAAGTCTCATCAAAAGCGAAAAACCAGATGTTGTTTTCTTAGATATTCGAATGCCTTCTGGCTCTGAAGGATTTGATTTATTGGAACGATTAGAAGACCGAAATTTCCTTGTAGTATTTGTTACAGCATTTAAAGACTACGCTATTCGCGCTTTTCAGACCAATGCTGTTCATTATATTTTGAAGCCAATCGATGATGAGGATTTAAGAACTGCAGTTGATAAATTAATTGCAACCAAAGAAACTTTCACAAAACATCCTGAGAATTACGACAACTATTTTAATGCTTTACAAAATTTAGCTGATCGATTGGTGCACAACAAAACAAATAATCGCATTGCTATTTCGCACACAAAAGGAGTGAAAATAGTGGAAGATGATGACATTTCTCATCTTGAAGCGAGCGGAAATTGTTCCATGATTTACTTTAAAGATGGATCTCGTTACTTGGATACACGAACATTAAAAATCTACGAAGAAATTTTAAATAGTGCCAAATTTTATCGTATCCATAAATCCTATATTATTAATTTAGATATGATTAAGGAATATGTTAGTGAAGATGGCTACACCGTTATTTTGAAAAATGGAATTCAACTTCCTGTGGCTAGAAATAGGGTGAGTGCATTTCTAAAAAGGATTAAAGGAAAAACATGAGACTGCTTGCTCCTCTTCTTTTCATACTTTGCTTTTACGGCCAATTAACAGCGCAAAAGTTTTCTTTTATTCAGTACAATACCAGCAAAGGTTTACCACAATCGCAGGTAAATACCATCACCCAAGATGAAGCAGGCTATATTTGGGTGGGTACATTTGGTGGATTAGCTCGTTTTGATGGTGAAAACTTTACTAATTATGGTAGAAATAACGGCTTACTAAATAATCGCATTACAAAACTTGAAGTCATCGAGGGTTCGTTATACATTGGTCATCCACAAGGAATATCCATTAAAAATCCAAACAATTCTTTCACTTCAATATCACACACAAAAGACACCGTTTTAAATGATGTTTCCGGGTTTTCAGCTATAGATTCTACAATTTACATTGCAACAAATGGAGGAGGATTGTATGTGCTCAATAAAGAAAAGCAAACAATTGATCCAATCAGTGACAGTCCAAAACGAATTAGAGAAATAGTGTCCTACAAAGGGAAAATCTATTTAGCTACTCGCACAGGATTACATTTATTTGATGGAAAAACATTTCAATTAATCGACAATTCAAGTGAAACCTCGTTTTCCGGAATAAAACGAGAAGGCGATGTGATATATGCCAGTTCATTCAATGGATCGCTTTATCATTTAGACATAAAAAGCCGAAAAATAAGTGAAGCTTTGTACAGCGAAAACCATATGTTTAGAAACGTGACAATTGATCGAAAAAGCAACTTTTGGTTAAGCTCTAGAAATGGAATTCTCCTTGTTAAGGAAACAGACACTATCGAAATTACAGAACAATCTGGACTTCCAACAGATGACGTTTATGAAATATATGAAGATTCAGAGGACAATATCTGGATAGGTACAAATGGAAAAGGCCTCATTAGATTTACAGACGAAGTATTTACTTATTACAATGAAAGCAGCGGACTACCAAGTGATTTAATCATCGCTATGGACATGGATAAATATAAGAATAAATGGATTTCCACTATCGATCAAGGCGTTTTCAAAATTGATTCAACAGGAAATATAACAAAGATAGATTTCATCTTAAGTGCTGTATGGCAAATCGTTTGTGCAGATGAGATTGTCTTGTTTGCCTCAAATTTCGGACTTTTTGTTTATGATTATAATCAATTTAAAAGCTATTATAAAGAAGAAGATGATTTACCTTCAAACAGTGTAAAAGGAATTTATCCAATAAATGACAGTACTTTTTTAATCAGCACAACACAAGGAAGTATTCTTTTTGATAAGCAAACAAAAAAGATTTATAAAGGTCAAAAATCTCTCGATGAAATAAAAGGAGCACGAGATTTTGAAGTAAAAAACGGGATCATTTATGCAGCAGCGTCAAATGGAATATACACAATAAATAAAGACTTTAGTGTCGCTAAAGACTATTTTGATTCGGGAATAAACTGTATTGAAATCGATCACAGAGGAAATCTTTGGATCGGAACAGAAAATGGTTTATACAGTAAAGAAAAAGGTAAATATAAACGTCAGGTTCTCGAACAGGAAAAAGACTTAGAATTCGTTAATTTCTTACAGCAATATGACACCTTGATGTTTGTTGGAACGAATGATGGACTCTATGAAATTGGAACAGATTTGAAACACAAATACCATTATGGAATTACCTCTGGACTCATTGATTTAGAGACTAATCTAAATTCAAATTATTTAGAGAAAAATAGATTCTTATGGTTTGGAACAGCTTCTGGTTTAATGAAAATGGACTTAAATAACAGGAGTTCATTAATGAAAAATGCCAAACCTAAATTGCAACTTACAGGAATAATAATTAACAACAAATCACTCAACAGCAACAAAGTAGATATTTACAATTCAGAAAAAGAAACTGAAACACTTGTCATGAAGTTCGTTGACAAGAACATTTCTTTCAATTTTGACGGGATCTATATGACAAATCCTGGAAGCTTGAGATATAGTTACTTTTTAGAAGGTTTTTCAACTGATTGGACACCTCCAAATAATAATTCAACAGCCAGTTTTACTAATTTACCGCCCGGAGAATATGTTTTTAAATTAAAAGTAGACAATGGAAACAATAACTTTTCAGATACTTTCACCATTCCCATAAAAGTTACACCTCCTTTTTATCGCACATGGTGGTTTTACTTTATTATCGGATTAATTATAACAGGCTTTATATTAACGATAGATAGAGCGAGGCAAAAAAAGCGTGACAATAAAAACTATCAAGTCAAGTTAGAATTCCAAAATAAATTATCTAAATTAGAACAACAAACATTGAACGCGAGTATGAATAGACATTTTATTTTCAATGCGTTAAATTCAATTCAATATTATATTAATGTCTCTGATAATAAATCTGCCAATAAATATTTATCGAGATTCGCTAAGTTAATTCGCAAGAACCTGGACAGTTCTTATCATGAAGATGGAATGGTTGCACTTTCTGATGAAATAGAAAGACTAAAATTATATCTAGATCTCGAAACAATGCGTTTTAAAGACCGTTTTAATTATTCAATCAATGTGGAAAATGAAGTCGAAACGGAATTGTTAAAAGTACCTGCAATGTTCCTGCAACCTTTTGTTGAAAACAGTATTATTCATGGTGTACTTCCTATAAAAGACAGAATGGGTGAAATAGAAGTCAACATAACAGAGCACCTTGACCACATTAGAATAGAGATAAAAGACAACGGTGTGGGCATCGATAATTCACGTAAAAACAAGAAAAATGATGCCGCTCTCCATCAATCACAAGGAATGATGATAGCAAAAGGAAGAATTGAGCTTCTTCAAAAAATTTCTGCGCGTTCAATCGAAATGGTTGGCCCCTTTCAAATCAAAGAAAGCGACAGTTTAATCAATGGTACTGTTGTTACCTTCAAAATAATGAAACAATATTTGGGATAACAGGATTATTTTCATAAATTTGGTTGTAATGAGTCTAAATACATCATCATGAAAAAAATAATATTTGCTATATCAGGATTACTTTTACTTTCATTTGGTAGTTGCCAGAAGGAAGAAATTAAGCCAAATCATAATCATGAAGAAGCTGAAAGAAATATCATAAATGATGATTTTGGATGTAATAAATCAAGCGGCAATTATGATCTTACTGGAACCGATATTGCTTCTGACACATTAGGAAATATTACCGACCCAAATCGTGATGAGGACGATGAAAGAAGAGTAAAAAGAAAATAAAAATCACTTTAGAATATTTAAGAAAGAGCTGCAAAACTGTAGCTCTTTTTTTTGTGCCTCATTTTGATGATTCTAAAACCCAGATCTAACCCAGATCATATCTAAAAATTAACAGGTCAATAAATGAAATAGACAATTCAAAAACTATTTCATTCCTTTGTTTCAAATAGAAGTATATTAGAGCAACACCATTAAAAAACAACATGTCTAAAACTGCTTCTCCTGCACTTTTTGAGTTAATTAAAAGCTTAACTAAAAGTGAAAAACGATATTTTAAGATTTATGCTTCTCGCCACACAATAGGTGAAGAAAATAATGGTGTTCGCATTTTTGATTTTATAGATCAACAAAAAGAGTTTAATGAGGAGGAGATTTACACAAACTTTGAAGGAGAAGCTTTTCTAAATCAATTTCCAATCACAAAAAATAGATTATATGAGCAAATCATAAGTGCATTAGATGCCTTTCATTCCTCAAAAAATTTAGATGCACAATTATATAAGATGCTGCACAGTATTAACATTTTGTACAGTAAAGGATTATATGACCACGCCATTAATGAATTAAAAAAAGCCAAAAGGTTAGCCAAAAAACACAATAAAATAGCAATACTACTTCAATTGGCGAATGAAGAAAAAAGAATTATAGAAACACAAGGATATCAAAAAGCAAATACAAAAAGTATTGACAAACATAAAAATGAAACGTATGAATTAACAAGTCAATACAATTTCTACAATGAATTGTGGAGTATTAAAAGCAAACTGTTTATTCAACTGAATCAATATGGACAAGCCAGATCTCCGGAGGAAGTAACTGAATACACAAAGTTATTTGAACAGTTTAAAAAAATTACACCACCAGAAAAGATCACTTTTGAAAATCAATATTTGATCAATCATTTAAAAAGCGCATACTTTTTTGGCATCTTGAGAAATGAAGATTCTTTAAATGCACTAATAGACAATTTAGATCATTTTAAAAAGAATCCGGATAAAATCAATGAAAACCCAAATCAATATTTTTCAATTTTGACAAACATTATTCATTTGGAGTCCAAATTTGGAAATTCAAGGGCGATTCACACGTATTTAAACGAATTAAAATCGTTTCCTCATCAATTAAAATCAAGCCTAACTGAGGATTTAACGATAAAACTATTTTCTAGTATAAACAGCATTGAACTGAAAGTACTCAATCAAGAAGGTAGTTTTGAAAAGGCAACATTGCTATCGAAAGTTATCAAAGAAGGTTTTGAAAAATACAATGGAGAAATTACACCATTTAGAAAAGCCTATCTTGCTTTTAATATGTCTATCGCCTTTTTTGGCAACGAAGATTTCAACCAAAGTTTAAAATGGATAAACATGATCCTCAACAATAAAGAATTGGATCAAAAAGAGGATATATTGTCTTTTGCTCATTTACTTAATCTACTTATTCATTTCGAATTAAAAAATGACAATTTACTTCCTTATGCGATTAAGAATACAAAAAGATTTTTAACAAAACGTAAAAGAGCCTTTAAGTTTGAAACACTTTTCTTGAAAAATATTACGAAAATTTCCAACGCTCAAAATAAATATGAAATTGAAGATTTACTTTTAAACGTTGATGAAGAAATAAAAGCCTTAAAAAATGATCCATTCGAATCTGTCGCCTTTGAATATTTTGATTTTCATCTTTGGCTTATTTCGAAAGTGAAGAATAAATCTTTTCAAGAAATAAAAAGAGAAGCTTATTTGGTGAAAATAGCCTAGGGTTTTGAATTAGTGATCGATTCATACGGAATCTGACGATTTGTAAATCGTCCCTACATTATACCTTGGTAAAATGTTTATCCTTTTGAATTTTTGAATCATTGTATTTTTTTTTAAAATCATTGAACATAATATACCATAACAATGAAAGGACGATTTACAAATCGTCCCTACATTATACCTTCGTACAATGTTTATTCATTTGAATTTTTGAATCCTTGAATCATTCCCTTCGACAGGCTCAGTCAACGGATTATTCTTCGGTGACTGAGCATTCTAAGATATAACCTAAATATTTTGATGTGATTTTCATTCTTTTAAAAACGTTTTCCATTTGCGTCATTGCCTTCGACAAGCTCAGTCAACGGATTGCTCTTCGGTGACTTCGGTGTCTAGCTTGTCGAAGGCGACGAAATTCAATTCGAAATCCCACAACCTACCACAAAATAGGATTGCTTTTTTTCTCTTCACCAATCGTTGTTTCAGGACCGTGACCAGTGTACACCAAAGTATTGTCAGGCAGAGTGAACATTTTCTTAGTGATAGAATCTTTCAAAGTTTGTAAATCTCCACCCGGAAGGTCAACACGACCATAGCTTCCTTTGAATAAAACATCACCATTGATGACCAATTCATCTTTTGGGCTATAAAACACAACATGACCAGGCGCATGACCAGGACAAAACAGTACTTCAAATGAAATTCCACCAAAAGTTAAAGTTTCTCCTTCTTTAATGAAAACATCTGGCATTGGTGAGGCTTGAAACTGACCTAAACCATAAATCTGAGCACTTCTTTCTCCCATTTGCAAAGTAATAACATCCTTTTCATGCAAATATAAATCGACATCGTATTCACGCTTAATAAAAGCATTACCCATAATATGATCCAAGTGACCATGCGTATTCAATAATGCTTTTACTGTCAAATCATTCTTACTGATATAGTCTCTTAGCAATTGACGTTCTTCTTCAAAATAACATCCTGGATCAATAATAACAACATTTTTATCGTCATCAATTGCTAAATAAGTGTTTTCTTGAATTGGATTGAAAGTGAATTTAACTATTTTCATATCTGGAATTATTATGAGTGACAACAAAAATGTTGAAGTGCAATTTTAGTAATTGGTATTCAAAGACAAAATTAGCATCTTTGTAATTGATTGGAGCAAATAATTCCTTAAAAAAGTAGAATTAAAGCATAAATCAGTTTCATTCGGCTTTTATTAGTTAACGAAAGGACAGAAGTCGAATAGCTCAAAAAGAACTTAAAAATCATGGATCAAAACATACGCGAATCTATAATACAGCAATCCGAGGAACTTTTTGAAAAAGTAGTGGGTTACCGCCAACACCTTCATAAAAATCCTGAATTGTCTTATCAAGAATTTGAGACAATGAAATATATTTCGGAGCAACTCACAAAAATTGGAGTTCCGCATGAAACTGGCGTTGCAGAAACTGGAATTGTAGGAATTATTCGCGGAGATCACCACTCAAAAGATCAAGCTTGTATTGGTTTACGAGCGGATATAGATGCTTTGCCAATTACAGAGCAAAATAATGTTCCTTACATTTCTCAAAACCCAGGTGTGATGCATGCTTGTGGACATGATGTTCATTCCTCTGTATTATTAGGAGCTGCTGAGATTCTTTTCAATATGCGAAATGAGTTAAAAGATCCTGTGAAGTTAATTTTTCAACCCGGAGAAGAAAAAAATCCTGGTGGAGCAAGTTTAATGATTAAAGCGGGTTGTTTAAAAAATCCTGAGGTAAAAGAAATGTATGCTTTGCATGTGTTTCCAGATTTCGCTGTTGGACAAGTGGGAACAAAAGAAGGTTTATACATGGCCTCTTGTGATGAAGTTTATATTGATATCATTGGTAAAAGTGGACACGGAGCTACACCTCACGAAACGATTGACAGTATTTTAGTGGGTGCCGAAATTGTATTGTCACTCCAACAAATTGTGAGTAGAAAATGTGACCCTAAAATTCCATGTGTTTTAAATTTTGGTCATTTTGAAGGGTTAGGAACAACAAACGTAGTTCCAGAGAAAGTCCATATTAAAGGAACATTCAGAACAATGAATGAAGAATGGCGAGCAAAAGCATTAAAACAAATTGTTAAACAAGCGGAGCTAATCGCTGAAGCGCATGGAGCAAAAGCAATTGTTGAAATCAGTAAAGGTTATCCTTTCTTAGAAAATGATGTTGAACTGACTAGAAAATTTGTGAGTAAAGCAAACAAATGGTTGGGAGAAGAAAATGTGCATGATTTACCTATCCGTTTAACAGCAGAAGATTTCTCTTTTTATGCGCAAGAAATCCCAACGTGCTTCTTTAGAATTGGAGTAAGAAACGAAGAAAAAGGAATAGTTCATGGAGTTCATAATTCAAAGTTTGATATTGATCATGAAGCTTTGAAGACAGGAATGCAGATGATGGTGATGGCATGTATTTAATTGATAATGGACAATTGATAATTAAAAAATCAACCGCAATGGCGCTGAGGTCGCAAGGCAAAAGAAGAGAAAAAGTTATTTTCTCTATTCACCTCTGGTGAAAAAAAACTCAGCGAACTTTGCGTAAACCTCTGCGCCTCCTGCGGTAAAAAATCAACAACAACCTCCTCCAACACTCTCGCCACTCTCTAACTTACTCGAAAATGGAATATCCGTTCCACACCCTTCGTAAATACCATAATGTGTTGACCAATCTCCGAGGAAATCGAAATGTTTTTGATATCTTGTATCGTTCAACATTCTGTAAGTATTTCCACACACACTCATGATTTTTCCTTTTGGAAATTCGTGGTGTTCATCTAGATAGAAATTCTCTTTTTCTGATGAAAGTGTTCCTTTATATCTTACTGCTTGACCGTAATCTTCGCAATATTGTTCTAAACCGTCAATTTTAAACAAGCGGTAAGTCACAGAGAAGAATTTGATGTTTCCCACTTTATCTTCTAATTCTTGATTTTCAATTGTAATTGGTTCGTCTTCCGCTACTCTTGGATCTGAAAACCCAGCTTTTCTTGCTGCATTCATAAAGTCATTCCAATACAATGCACCGCTTAGACATTCTCCCCAAAGGACTTGGTCATTTTGCAATTCTTTTGAAATCCTTCTGTCTGAATAAACATCCGAAAAATACATTTCGCCTCCTGGCTTAAGGAGTTTAAAAGCATCTGCCAAAACTTTGTCCTTGTTAGAAGCTAAATTGATTACACAATTAGAGATTATTAAATCAAATGATTCTGGAGCAAAGTTTAATTCGTCCAATTTTTCGATATTGCCATTAACAAATTCCACATTTGATTTAGCATAACCGAACTTCTCTCTGTGGTATTCTAAATGTTTATAAGCTACATCTAATTGCTCTTCGGTCATATCAACACCAACAACTTTACCAGATTCACCAACCAATTGCGCTGCGATATAACAATCCCGTCCACTTCCTGAACCTAAATCCAAGATACGTAATCCTTTCACTTCAGAAGGTATAGTCAATCCACAACCATAATATTTGTCAAGCACTTCCGAATGAATATTTTTCAAAGCTTCTTTGATTTCCAATGGCGGCGCAACTGCTGTGCAGCAAGCATTGGTTTTTAAATCTGTTGAACTTTGTAATTCCTTTCCGTAATAATCTTTAACACTATCGTGAATTGTAGACATTTTTTTATTTTTTTTTTGTAAAGACGTTTATTTGTTAATTCGTAAAGTTGCTGATTCGTTTATTTGTAAAATTGTTTTTGTCAACTTTCTTATATCATTCTTCATAAGTAAGTTGACCAACCTTTTTGACCATTCGTGGTTTTACAATTAAACATTATTTAGTCCTCCCTCTTTATATCCCTTCCCGATAAAAATCGGGAGAGGGATGCTTCGCATTAAAACCTTTGCTTTAATCAATCATCACCAATTAGAAATAATCAGAGGTCTTTGAATAGAAATGTCAAAGACAAGGCATGTGATACTTTTAATTGTCAGGCGTTTATCTTTATAAACAACTGCAATTAAAAATGCACATAACGCAGTATTTGACGTTTCTTGCAAAGACTAATTCGCCATTTCTGACATAAACTTGATACGCATCAACCTCAATTCTTCTTCTGAATAATCTCCATCAAATTCATCATATGCCTCTTGAAGTGAATCTGTTTTCGCTTCTGAGAAATAATCATAAATTTCTTCTTGATTATCTTCATCTAAGATTTCATCGATATAATAATTAATGTTCACTCTTGTTCCAGAGTTGACAATCATTTCGATTTCATCAATAATTTCATCCATTGATTTTCCTTGAGAATTACTTATGTCTTCTAAAGGTAATTTTCTATCAATATTTTGAATCAACTGGACTTTTAATCCTGATTTATTGACTAATGATTTAACGACCATATCTTGTGGACGCTCAATATCATTGGTCTCAACATATTCTTTAATTAATGTCAAGAATGGAGCACCATATCTTTTTGCTTTTCCTAATCCAACACCTTGAATATTTGTCAATTCCTCCTTATTAATAGGATATTGGAATGACATATCTCTCAAACTAGCTTCTTGGAAAATAACAAATGGTGGAATATCTTTATCTCTAGAGATTTGCTTACGTAAATCTAACAATGCTTGATAAAGTTCTTCATCAAAAGCATCTTTCATATTGCCCATAGTGTCGTCACCACTATCTTCATCTAAAGTATAATCATGTTCTTTAACCAAAATAAATGAATGCGGTTTTTCAATAAACTCATGACCTCTTTCCGTCATTTTAATTACACCGTAAGTCTCAATATCTTTTGAGATCAATCCAGCCACTAAAGCTTGACGGATTACAGCATTCCATAATATCTTATCATGTTCTTTTCCAGATGCGAAATGAGGTAAAAGATTATGTTTATATGAATTAATTTCTGTTGTATTTTCTCCATTTAAGAAAGAGCATATATGAGGAGCACGTTGCATTTCTTTCAATTCAATAACTGAATGTAAAAGATTTAAAACCTCTGTTTTTCCTTCTGTTTTCTCTTTTGGATTTCGACAATTGTCACACATTTCAGAACAGCGCGAATCATCGTATTCCTCTCCAAAATAATGCAATAAATACTTTCTTCTACAAATTGAAGTTTCAGCATAAGACACAATTTCGAATAATAGTTGTCTTCCAACTTCTTGTTCTGCCACAGGTTTCCCTTGCAAGAATTTTTCTAATTTCTCAATGTCTTTGTAAGCATAAAAGGCAACACATTCTCCTACTCCACCATCTCTTCCGGCACGACCAGTTTCTTGGTAATAACTCTCTAAAGATTTTGGAATATCATGGTGAATAACAAATCGAACATCCGGCTTGTCAATTCCCATTCCGAAAGCAATCGTTGCAACAATCACATCGGCTTCTTCCATTAGGAATGCATCTTGATGTTTTACTCTTGTTGCGGCATCCATTCCGGCATGGTACCCCAAGGCATTGATCCCATTTACACGTAAAATCTCAGATAATTGTTCTACTTTCTTTCGAGAAAGACAATAAATAATACCTGATTTACCCTTCCGTTTTCGAATGTATTTTATGATCTCTTTTTCAACATCTCTTTTCGGTCGCACCTCATAATAAAGATTGTCTCTATTAAAGGACGCTTTATATAAGTGTGCATCCAACATATTCAAGTTTTTCTGAATATCTTGTTGAACTTTTGGAGTTGCTGTTGCTGTTAATGCAATAATTGGAACGTCTGAAATAGCTTCGAAAATTTCACGAAGTCGACGATATTCTGGACGGAAATCATGTCCCCATTCAGAAATACAGTGTGCCTCATCAATTGCGAAGAATGAAATCTTCACTGAAGTGAAAAAATCAATATTCGATTGCTTAGTCAGTGATTCTGGAGCAACATAAAGCAATTTTGTTTTCCCTGCTTTAATATCTTCCTTAACACGATTAGCATCCGTTTTTGATAAAGAACTATTCAGTACATGAGCGACAGAATCGTCATCACTCACATTTCGAATAGCATCCACTTGATTTTTCATCAATGCAATCAGCGGAGAAACGATAATTGCTGTTCCTTCTGACAATAAAGCCGGAAGTTGATAGCACATCGATTTACCACCACCTGTTGGCATGATAACAAATGTATTCTTCTTATCTAGAATACTTTTAATAATAGATTCTTGATCACCACGGAACTGATCGTACCCAAAATACTTGCGTAAAGCAAGGTTTAACTCCGAAACTTCTGTAACAGACATATATATTGAAATTTTGTCTTATAAATATACAAAAAATAAGTAATACGAATTTAAGGAATATTTAAATACTTCCAATAGTGAACTGTTGTATACTTTGTGACTTTTAAAAAACAGGCCTAATTCAGGCTCAAACACTTTTACAATCAAGCTTTAAAGAAATTATCGAAAATCTAATAATGCAATTAAAAGACTGTAAAAGATTATTAAAAATAAATTAAAAAACGTTTTAAAATCAAATTAACACTTCTTATACCGTCTAAACACAAATCTTCAATCATTAAAAATCCCCTTATTAAAGATTGTATTAAATTTGTTGGAAAATATAACAAGCCATGAAAACTATTTCTAATGTTGACTTTGAAAATAAGCGCGCTTTAATTCGTGTAGATTTCAATGTACCTTTAAATGCAGACAATAAAATCACTGACAATACTCGAATCAAAGCTGCTGTTCCGACCATAGAACTCATCTTAGAGAAAGGTGGAAGCGTAATTTTAATGTCACACCTAGGAAGGCCAAAAGGCGGATATGAAGAAAAGTTCTCATTAAAGCATGTAATTAGCGAATTGGAGCAATTAATAGGTAGGAAAGTTAAGTTTCTTGGTGATTGTATTGGTGAGGAAGCTTTTAACTACACTAAAGACCTCAAAAAAGGTGAAGTTGTAATGCTGGAAAACCTCCGTTTCTATGGAGAGGAAAAATCAGGGGATTCTGAGTTTGCCAAAAAGCTTTCAAAGCATGGTGATATTTATATTAATGACGCTTTTGGAACAGCGCATAGAGCACACGCAAGTACTGCTATTATTGCAGAAAACTTTCCAAACGACAAATACTTTGGATTGTTACTTGAAAAAGAAATAAAGAACATTGATGTTTTACTTCATGATCCAAAGCCACCAACTACGGCTATAATTGGAGGTGCAAAAGTAAGTTCCAAAATCACGATTATTGAAAAATTGATGGATTCCGTTGACCAGATTATTATTGGTGGTGGAATGGCTTATACATTTGTAAAAGCACAAGGCGGACAAGTTGGAGATTCATTAGTTGAAGATGATTATATTGATACCGCTAAAAAAGTCCTTGAAATGGCCAAGGAAAAGGGTGTGCAAATCCATTTACCAAGCGACACCATCATAGCAGATAAATTTGCGAATGATGCCAATGCAAAATCTTGTGATATTTCAAAAATCCCTGATGGCTGGATGGGCTTAGATATTGGAACAGATGCTATTCAACAATTTAATACGGTAATTCAGTCTTCTCAAACCATTTTATGGAATGGTCCAATGGGAGTTTTTGAGATGGAAAACTTTATGAATGGAACAGTTGCAATAGCCAACTCATTAGTGAATGCTACATCAAATGGAGCTTTTACTTTGATTGGTGGAGGCGATTCTGTTGCAGCGATCAACATGTTGAACCTAGCAGATAAAGTAAGCTACGTATCAACTGGTGGCGGAGCAATGCTAGAATATCTTGAAGGAAAAGAATTACCGGGAATAAAGTCAATTACGAATTAAGATAATTACGAATGTTGGTTCCTAGGTGACTGTAAATTTTATTTTAAGAGACAATTAAACTACTGAACCACTATGGACTAAAAGTGCCATAGGTTCATTTGAGAATAAAATTCAATAGCTAGCGAAATATTTAGATGTTAGACATTAGTCTTTTTTCTAACATCAAAATCTAATGTTGGATATAAAGTTTTTTAGAAGCTAAAGCTAGATGCAATAAAGTACATAGTTTTAACTATTTTCGAGACCATTAAATTCGGTCTTATCTATAATGTCTTAACGATTAAATAGTGCGTTATTTTGAAGAACCCATTAAACTCAAGGTAAGACATGAATCATTAAAGTAAGAAATCACATCAATTAGACCTTCTATAAAATTAAAAAGGGCGAATCTCAAATGAGATTCGCCCTTTTTTTAATTCGTAATTCTTAATTCTATAATTCCTTAATAAATAACAGTCAAGACACCATCCCAAACATATTTATCGTCGTTGATAAGGTTTGTTGCTTGTATTTTCCATACATAGGTCCCTACCTTCACCAAAGAACCTCCTTGTCCGTAAGTTCCATCCCAACCAACATCAAGGTTATGTGATTCCCATACTTTTTCACCCCAACGGTTATAGACTTCTAAAGTAACATTCATTTTATCAATTCCTTCTATAACAGGCTTCCAAGTTGGATTTAATTCATCACCATCTGGAGTAAATGAGTTTGGCGCAAAAATCAACACCTCTGGGATTACAGCAACTATTTTCGTTATTGTATCCTTACAATTAAACATTGAGGTTGAAATCAATTCTACTTCATAAGTAGCAGCCACACCTTCTGGGTATTGTGTTTTAGGATCTTCTAAAGTAGAGAATATCGGATTTCCACCTTCAAAACTCCAATAATAAGTATCCGCATCTTCACTATAGTTTTGGAAATTAACCTCTGCATTTAAAATAGTTGCAGGTTTTGGATAATAAGTGAAATCTGCTTTCGGCTTAGGATAAACAGTTAACATTTCATTTATAGACAATGAATCTACACAACCATCAGGAGTTACAATAACCATTCGAACACCATATACTCCAGCCTCTGTGATAAGTACGTTAATTGTATCATTTTGCATGAAAACTTGATCATCAGAAATATACCAATAAGTATCCTGAACTAAAAGTGGATCTGTTTGATTGAATATAACAAACTCTGCCGGTGTACAAATCTCACCATCAACGACACCAAACTTAACAGCAGGAAGTTCAACTACAACAACTTCAGAAGTACTCACTTTAGGTGTACTTTCACAATCGTCCGAAACAAAAACCGTATAGATTGTCGTTACAGCTGGTGATACATTAATAATATTTGAAGTACCTACAATCGCACCTGTTGGATCTGTCCAAGTATAATTATATGGACCTCCATTTCCTCCTGAGACAGTGGATGTAACATTAATGGACTCTCCAGGACAAATGGTTTGTGACGCAGTACTGCTCAAACCTAATGGAGGTAAAACATCGACAACAATTGTTTCAGTTGGAGTTACACATCCGGAATCAGACCTTGCAAAAACCGTTAAGTTTGTTTGTGAAGCAGGCATTATAGACTGATTAGCACTTAAATCCGTCGTGTGTCCCCAATGGTATTCAAAATTAGTTGCTCCTGTTGCATTTGCAAACAAAGTTGCTTCTCCATTTTCACAAATTGTAGTATCGCTAGAAACATTAAATGTAAGTTCTTCATAAATTACAATCATAGAATCAACTTTCAGCAAGGCACAAGAATCATTCTTTTCAGTAAGGAAAAATTCATATTGTCCGGGCGTATCAAAAGCAACACCTGCATTTATGGTTTCATCGTCGGGGGTAAAAACTACATTTCCGGGTCCTGTGTAAGTCCATTTTATTTGATTTGTAGGTATTGTAAAGGTTCCATTTAAAGTCCCAGTTCCACCACTACAAACTGTAGTATCTGCTCCTGCATCCGTAATTAAATCGAGGGGTTTATCCACAATCCAAATATCGGCATAAGAAAAAGTAGAATCACCGCACGAATTTATTGTATAGGCAGTCAGGAAAATATCCTGTGGACCCTCATAAAACCCATCATCTGTAGGATTAAAATTCAAACAAAAGTTAGTTACACCAGGAGGAAGTACAATACTATCACCTGAATTCGGAAGGTTTGTAAAAGTATAATCAAGAGCCCTAATTGCTAAACCAGATAATTCGTAATAAACTATTGATGTATCTAGACTTTGAACTAAGGTTCTTTCAAAACAGAAACTCCCAACATCACAACCTTCAACAATCACAGTGTCTAAATAATTAGAAGTAACATTATTACTGCTTATCACAATATTCGGCTCGGAAGCAAAAGATCCAGCTTTTAGGAATACAGCAGAATTATAAGATTGGTCACTAACATTAGAAATCGCAAGCTTAATATGATAAACCTCACCACAAATAACACTCGCATTTGCAGTTAACTCTACTGTACTTCCATTATAATTTGGAGCTGTAGTAATTGCTGGTGAATTATTATAAATACTGTTATAAATTGTAGTAAAATAAACTGAATTAGCTACCCAGTTAGGATCAATATTTGAACAGTTTGTACCTGAACCACCTGAAGCAGAACCTGAATTAACTGTGTTAATACCTACAGGAATATTATTTGACCCTGGAACTATAGCAATATTTTGAGAATTATTAGAATATGGACCAGTTATACCCGGTCCTGAAATAAAGAAGCCAAAAACATCATTAAAGTTAGAACAAGTAAAACTTGAATATTCTGCCGAAGTGAAAATGTAACTAAAAGAGAGCGTGTCACCATCTGGCACAAAATCAAATTCTAAAATGGCACCATTAGTAACATTATTGGGTGTAATTGCACTTAAATCAGCATCAGTGACTACACTCCCTCCATTTGTCTGCATTAATACACCTCCAGACAATGGAAAGGCAGCCGAAGTATTTGAAAATTCACGGACTGAATTCTGTGGATTGTTTATTAAAAATGGACTTCCATTAAAAGTTATATTAGTAGCAACGACTCCTTGACCTAATAATACATCGGTCACAGCATAAGCTGGAGTAACGTTAGGATTTGTCAATGTTATTTGAGCAAAAACATTCGATGCTCCTTGAAGAATAAAGAATGATAGCAGTAGCAAAATAGATTTCAATTCAAAGAATGAATTTACTTTAATGTTTTTTAATTGATGTGTATTTATAGGTTTCATAATCACTTTCTTTATGTTTCAATATTAAAACGAAAAGAAAGTGATTTGAGTTGCCTATTTACAAAAGTAAAAGAATCTTTATTTAACCCTATTCTTGAAATCCTAAATTCTAAAGAGAATTAAGTTTACTTTTTTGAAATATACTTAAAGTCCATTCCTGGATAGTAAGCGCTATCTCCAAGCTCTTCTTCAATTCTAATCAATTGATTGTATTTTGCTGTTCTGTCACTTCTAGAAGCTGAACCTGTTTTGATTTGTCCACATCCTAAAGCAACTGCTAAATCTGCAATTGTAGTATCTTCAGTTTCTCCACTTCTATGACTCATTACTGATGTCATAGAATTCTGAGTTGCCATTTGAACTGCTTCAATTGTTTCCGAAAGTGTTCCAATTTGGTTCACTTTAATCAAAATTGAATTGGCAGAACCTTCTTTAATTCCTCGTGCTAATCTTTTTGTGTTGGTAACGAATAAATCATCTCCAACCAATTGAACTTTATCGCCAATTGCTTCGTTCAATAATTTCCAACCTTTCCAGTCGTCTTCATCTAATCCATCTTCGATTGAAATAATTGGGTATTTATCAACCCATTCTTTCCAATATTGAACAAATTCTTCTGAAGTCATTTCTGTTCCAGTCGATTCAAAAACGTATTTTCCTGTTTCTTTGTTGTAAAATTCTGAACTCGCTGCATCTAAAGCAATCCAAACATTTTCTCCTGGTTTATATCCTGCTTTCTCAATCGCTTCTAAAACGATTTCAATTGCTTCCTCGTTAGACCCTAAGTTTGGAGCAAATCCTCCTTCGTCTCCAACGTTTGTAGAGTGACCTTTGTCTTGTAATACCTTTTTTAGGTTATGAAAAATCTCTGTTCCCATGCGTAATCCTTCAGAAAAAGATTTCGCTCCCAAAGGCATCACCATAAATTCTTGTATGTCAATTTTATTGTCAGCGTGAGAACCTCCATTTAAAATATTCATCATTGGAACAGGCATTGTGTTTGCGCCTAAACCTCCAACATATTTAAAGAAAGACATTCCAACATCCGCTGCTGCAGCTTTTGCCGCTGCTAGAGAAACACCTAAAATGGCATTCGCTCCAATTCTTCCTTTATTTTCTGTACCATCAATTTCAATTAACTTTTGGTCAATTGCTTTTTGATCGAACAAATACATTCCTTGTAAAGCTTCGTTAATTACAGTATTTACATTGGCAACGGCATTTTGAACACCTTTCCCCATGTATCTTTTAGGATCTTCATCTCTTAATTCCACAGCCTCATGAACTCCTGTTGAAGCTCCAGAAGGAACTGCTGCTCTTCCCAATCTTCCTTGGCTAGAGTATACATCTACCTCGATTGTTGGGTTTCCTCTTGAATCTAAAATCTGACGCGCAAAAACATTAGCAATATAACTCATTGAATTTGGATTTAAAAGTTTATGATTAGATTATGATTGTTTATAAGTATCCATATTAGTAACAAAATTATCAAAAAGATATCTTGAATCATGAGGTCCAGCGGAAGACTCTGGGTGGTACTGTACTGAAAAAACCAATTTATTTTTCAATGCAATTCCAGCAACAGTGTTGTCATTCAAATGCGAGTGTGTGATTTCAATATTCTCATTGTCCTCAGCGCTTACTCTAGAAACAACAAAACCATGATTCTGACTTGTGATCTCCCCTTTTCCTGTTCTATGATTCAATACCGGGTGATTTAAACCACGGTGTCCTTGATGCATTTTTTCTGTTTCCAAACCTTGACTTGCTGCAATGATTTGGTGTCCCATACAAATTCCAAAAACTGGAATATTTGTATCTATAATTTCTTTGACCAATTGATGAGAAGATGTCATTACCGCTGGATCACCAGGTCCGTTCGACAACATAAATCCATTGGGTTGGTATGCTAAAAGTTCATCTAGCGTGGAGTTCATTGGAAAAACTTTCACTTCACAATCTCGTTCATTCAAACATTTTGCGATGTTTCGTTTAGTTCCGAAATCCAATAAAGCTACTTTATAGTGACTTTTTCCAGTTGTAGAAGGAGACACATAAGCTTCTTTTGTAGAAACCCTACTTGCCAATTCAAGACCTTCCATTGAAGGAACGCTTTTCAATTCTTCAACTAAATCTTCAATTTTATCATCTTCATTAGAAGAGATAATTGCATTCATTGCTCCTTTAGAACGAATATAACGCACCAAAGCACGCGTATCGATATCAGAAATACCTACTTTTTCGTCTCTTACTAAAAAATCTTGAAGTGGTAAATCAGAAATATCACGAGAAGCAACTTCTGAGAACTTTTTAACTATGATTCCTGCACATTGGATATGATCTGATTCAGATTCTGAAGCAGTTGTTCCGTAGTTACCAATATGTGGCGAAGTCATTATCACCAATTGTCCGAGATAGGACGGATCTGTAAAAACCTCTTGGTATCCAGTCATCCCTGTATTAAAAGCTAACTCTCCAGCCGCTTTACCTATTTTCCCTATTGCTTTACCGTGAAAAGTAGTTCCGTCTTCTAAAACTAAAACTGCATTTGCTCGTTCAATCATCTCTATATAGTTTTGACAAAAGTAATACATTATACCAATTAATCCTTGAATTTTGGCAGAGAAAATGATTCTTTCATTCTTGGATTTCTTAAAAAAATACAAGCGTAAGGATGTTAAGGATTAGGTATGATTATATTTTTGGATTTAGCTTTATTTTATTTAAAGTTTAGCAGCGCTGCAGTTGCACTGATGCGTCTAGTTAACTTTCGTGAAACCAACAAAAAAAGGGGTTTCCTCAATCTAAAACGCTTTAGCTATTTTAAATTGAAGAAACCCCTCAGTATTTAATGAGTTTCTTTTAGAAACCTCTAATTACTTTGCTCTATTGTAAGCATTAAGTCCCACTTCAAGCCACTTCTTAAAGTCATCTGGATTACTGTGATTTTGATAATCAGCAGGTCCGATATCTAAATCTTCTCCTTTACCATTTTGTAAAATGTAATAAGGCTGAGCAGTCACTTGATATTCTGAAACTTGTAAGAATGAATTCTTATCTCCTGTAGTTTTCAAATTCTTTTCTCTTCCATTTGGATAAGTAACAGTTACCTGTTCTTTTTTAGGAAGATCGATACGTTCATCAACATATAAAGAAACGATTACCACCTCATCTCTAAGAATTTCTAAAATCCCAGGTTCTCCCCAAACACTTTGTTCCATTCTTCGACAATTCACACAATTATGGCCTGTAAAATCAACAAATAAAGGTTTGTCCACTTTATCAGCATGTGCTAAAGCTTTATCGTAATCATGGAAAACCATAATATTTTGAGGTCCTAAATGTGTTCCTTCAATAAAATCTCCTTTACTTACAGGAGCTGACCCACTACCGCCAAAACCTAGCGGAGCTTCACTATAACTCATCGGTGGAGGGAAGGCGCTAATCAATTTCAATGGCGCACCCCACATTCCTGGAATTAAATAAATTACGAATATTAAAACTGTTGTTCCAAAAAGTGTTCTTCCAACAGATAATTTTTCGATTGGACTATCGTGCGGCAATCTCAACTTTCCAAACAGATACAATGCCAGCACCAAGAAGATCCCAATCCAAATTGCAAGGAAAACTTCTCTTTCTAGGAAGTGCCACTGTAGCGCTAAATCTGCATTTGATAAGAACTTAAATGCAAGAGCTAATTCTAGGAATCCTAAAACTACTTTTACTGAGTTCAACCATCCACCTGATTTTGGCAAAGTATTCATCCATCCAGGGAACGCTGCGAACAATGCAAACGGCAAAGCCAATGCTAATGAAAATCCGAACATTCCTATAAAAGGAGCCATTCCACCTTCTGATGCTGCTGTAACTAATAAAATTCCAACAATTGGTCCTGTACAAGAGAAGGAAACCAATGCTAAAGCCAATGCCATAAAGAATATCCCAACGAATCCTCCTTTGTCTGCTTTTGAATCTGCTTTATTTGCCCAAGAACTTGGTAAACTTATTTCGAAAGCTCCCATAAAAGAGATAGCGAAAACGACCAAGAGAATAAAGAATACAAAGTTAAATATTGGGTCGGTAGACATACTGTTTAAGGACTCGGCACCAAATAAAGCGGTGACCAATGTTCCTAAAACAATGTAAATTACAATAATTGAAATTCCGTATTTAATGGCGTTATTTATTCCTTGTTTCTTGGTTTTACTTTGTTTAGTAAAGAAACTAACGGTCATTGGAATCATTGGAAAAACACAAGGTGTAACAAGTGCTAATAGTCCACTACCAAATGAAACTCCGAAAATCCACCACAAAGATCTTCCAGTTGGATCACTTTTACTTTGCTTTTTTTCGTTGGCATCAACTACAACTAGTGCTTCCTCTTCGTCATTGTCGTCAATTTCATCTGCAACGACTACTGACTGGTCTTCAGACTCCTCAATATCGGCTTGTAGATCAGCATCTGTAGCATCGCTACCTGATTGCAGTTTAGTAGGACTTGACTGATTATTTTTTTCAACTATAATTTCACAACCTTTTACCTTAACAGTAAAAACATCTTCGAAAGGGAATAAGCACTTTACAGAGTCACATGGTTGGAATCCAAAATCAAGCTTTAACTCGAAATCTTTGTCTGTTGTAATCTTAATTTTTTGTCTAAGCGTGAATTTCCCTGCGTGGTAACGTAAACTTTCTTCAGAAATTTCATCATATTTCTCTACTGGTTTAGGTTCGATTACCTTTCCAATAATTTTATAATTTGGAGATTTGTGTAATTTAAAAGTCGTTGGAATCCCAAAATTATCAGCTGGAAGATTTAAAGCATTAATGTGCCAATGATTATCTACTTTGAATTCACCAATTATTTCGGCTTCACATCCAGATTGTTTCACTTTAAATTCCCATTTTACTTTATCTTCAGGATACTCAACTTGTGAGAAACTATAGAAACTGAAAACAATCATTAAAAGTAAGCTTATCGATCTTATCATGTTATATAAAATTTTCTTTCGAGGTATCCCCCATAAATTCAACTAAAACAACAACTTTTTCAAATTAGAACTGACTAAAAAAACTAAAACCACATTCAATTAAGAAACGCAGTTTTGGCAAAATTATAATCACATTTTAATCCATTTCAAAAAAATCACGACGTTTGTCGTGCTTCAAATTTAAACAAACTCTTTTAGAAATACCTTAGATTTATGACAACATTCTTGTATTCCTAAATTAATTACTTTTGTTAAATAAACACAATTCTGTGGATACTTCCAATGGGTAACCACATTCCTCCTTTCAAACAAATATATTTTAGACCTGTAGCCCAAATTGTAGTTTCAACTTGTTTAATCCCTTCATCATCTTCAAAAATGATAGCAACTTTACCATGATGCAAGTTTCCCAATTTAGTTGCTTCCATCAAGCTTTCCATCAAACCATCTTGTTGCTTAATTTTTATTCCCCTTTGAAATTTTAACTGAGGAATAACTTCCTTCTGAACTATTTGGGGTTTAACGTTTATAATTTCTTGCATAGCCTTGGTTTTAAAATGTTAGAAAAATTACTACTAAATAAACTTACATCCAAACATTATTTTCATTAATTTTTAAAATCCTTTGATTTCCAAGGCGTCCCTCTGTTTAAATATAATCGGAAAACACGAATCTGGAAAACAAATTATAAAAGGTTCAAAAGAAGCTTCAAAATCATTATTTTCGCCTAACAATTTAAAGATATGGAAAGTACAATTCAACAAGAAGCAACACTAGAAGAAGCTAAAGAGCTTGGTTTAACAAAAGATGATTTTGAGCTGATCAAAAAGACTTTAGGAAGAACACCAAATATTACTGAAACTAATATTTATGGAACGATGTGGTCTGGTTCATTTTCTTTAATACACATTGAAAAATGGCTTAAAACACTACCAAACATAGATAAAGATGGCGGAATTATCGATTTGGGTGAAGGTATCGGTTGTGTTTTAAATGCAAGTACACTTAATCAATCGCAATCTTCTGAAACAAATCATAAATCGGGACTCAATATTGACACAATAGCACAAATCAACTCATTTCGTTTTGGAACTATCGAAAATAATGTGTCTAAAGAATCATTAACAGAAGTAACTAAAGCAATTAGTGACTCTGCAAATACTTCTAAAATAACTTCTTTGGAAGGAGATGTGTTTTTTGACAATTCATTTAATAGTACTTCAATTGTAAACACATTTTCGGTAGGGATTATTAATTCCAAAAAGAAAGGCGACACTTCAGGAACTGAAAACCATTTGCAAACACTAGATTTTTGCTCAGAAAAAGTAATAAAAGATTTATGTTCTAAATTTGATTTAAAAGCGGATCAATTTAGTGTTGAAACTGATTTAAAAAGTATTCGTTACTATAGTAATAAGGTACAAATTGCAAATCTACCAATTGACTCACTCATTAAGGTCAATAAAGATATAGTAGGTGATGAAAAAATTACCGCTCCAGCATATTTTCAAGAAAGCAAAGCGTTTAATATTAATGATGTTAAGGAACCAGAAGACCTTAAAGAAGTTGCAGCTTTCTTATTGAAACAACCTAATATTGCATCAAAAAGATGGATTAACAATCATTTCAACACCTTGAAAAGAACTGGTGCAAATATTGGAAAACCTCTATCTGATGCAGGAATAGTATATATTGAAGATACAAATCGTGGTTTAGCAATTACAGCTGGTGGTAACCCAAGATATATAAAAGCTGATCCACAAATCGGTACTTCAATTGCGGTTGCAGAAGCGGCGAGAAACATTGTTTGTTCAGGAGGTGAGCCAAAGGCAATTTCGACTTGTTTTAACTTTGGAAATCCAAATAATCCAGAAACAAATTGGCACTTTACAAACGCCATTAGAGGAATGTCAGCCGCTTGTGAAAAATTCAAAACTCCCGTTATAAATAAAAAGGTTTCTTTCCAAGATCAGTCAATTATTGACGGCGAGGAAGTTTCTATTTCTCCAATTCCTACCATTGGAATGGTTGGATTGCTAGAAGATAAAAAGAAAGCAATGTCACTTGATTTTAAAACCAAAGGAGATTTAATTTTCATCATTGGGGAAGCTGTTGAATGCATTGCAAGTTCAGAATATTTATACGCTTATCATGGCGTAAAAGCATCACCTGCTCCACACTTTAATATGGACAAAGAGTATAAAATGCAAGAAGTAATTAAATCTTTGATCAAAAAAGATTTAGTGAATGCTGCACATGACTGTTCTGTTGGTGGAATATTTATCACCCTATCAGAAATGGCTATTCCAAACGAATTAGGTTTTGACATTGTAACAGATGCTGAAATCCGTGAAGATGCTTTCCTATTTGGAGAATCTACAGGACGTGTACTTGTTGGAGTAAACGAAGTAAGTGAAGAAGAATTTATCGAATTCATGATGAACTCAGGTATTAACTTCACATTGCTAGGTCACGTAACACAAGGGAAATTGGTTGTAGATGATGATCATTTTGGATTTATTCAAGAAGCGAAAAAATCTTACAATTCGGCTTTAGAAAAACTGATTGAAAGTTATTAAAATAATGTTTAATGGTTAATTATTAATTGTTAACGGAGATGACTCCCGAACATAATAATTTTGATATTAAATTTATTAAAGCATCCAGAAATTAATTTTGGATGCTTTTTATTATTTTTAAACCATTAATTTCTACTCTATTTTAATAATTGCTTCGAAAAGCTCATTTGTGCATAATTTAGGAATCATAAAATCAACATTACCTTGTTGAATTATACCTGAATTCAAAATTCTATAATTTACAATATTAATTTCAACGCCTTCCGTGTAGTGATGAGATCTAAAATAAGGAAAGTTATAAACTGTATCCACAACCCCATTTTGAAAAGGTCCTGGAATTTTAACTTGAAATTGATTATGCGTTTTAATAATTAGGGTATCATTCGCAGTGTAAGCGCTATCCACATCAAGTCTTATTTTGAAACTTACAAATGTATTACCAACATAAACATTACCAAGATCAACATCTTGATAGGCTGGAATCCCTTCATATACATGGTTATTATGGAAATAAAATTCTAGATCTGTATTAACAGCTTCTTTCCTTTTATATATAATTTTAAAGCGACCATTCCCATCTGTAAAGAAACCTCTGTAAATTGGGTCTCTTTTACTCGGTATAAGTGATGCCTCTTTAAATTCCTGTGTTAGTAAAAAACTATTGTCATTCACAATAAGTGAATCACAGCCATACAAAACACGGCCTGTAATCGTATATTGTTCATTTTTATTGCAGCTCATTAAAAAAGTTAGGAGCAGCATAGCGATAGTAATTTTCATAGTCTTCATAGTGTTGGTTTTTAATAATAAAACACAGCGGGGTAAAAAATTCATAAGTTATTGCATCCAAACATAAATCATTTTGAAGAGATAACAAAATTTGGTTCAACTGACATAAGTCATAAAATTCAATTGCTCTCAATTTTGGCTTTTATTCAATTTCCTTATATTTGCAAAATCTTTAATCATATAAAAAATACATAGCATGCAACTGTGGAATAAATTGAGTAAAGAGGAGTTGGTGGAAAAGTTAAAAGAACGCGGAACAAAATTCGTTACTGTTTCTTTTTATCAATACGCTTCTATTCCCAACCCTCAAGTTTTTAGAGACCACCTCTTTCAAATGTGGGACAATCTCGGAGTCGTAGGAAGAACTTATGTCGCAACAGAAGGAATCAACGCACAAATTGGTGTTCCAGCGGATAAATTCGCACAGTTCAAGGAAGAATTGAACCAGATTACATTCTTAAACAAGATCAGACTAAATATTGCAGTTGACGAGACAGAAGCAGAATTTCCGTTCTTAAAACTGAAAATAAAAATTCGTAACAAGATTTTAGCAGATGGATTAAACGACGAAACTTTTGATGTTACCAACAAAGGAAAACACCTAAAAGCTACTGAGTTCAACAATCTAATCGATGATCCGAATACGCTATTGATTGATATGCGTAACCATTACGAAACGGAAGTTGGTCATTTTAAAGGAGCTATTACTCCAGATGTGGATACTTTCCGTGAATCTCTTCCTATTATCGAGGACGAAATTTTATCTGGAAACGAGGACAAAAACATCGTGATGTATTGCACTGGAGGAATTCGCTGTGAAAAAGCTTCAGCTTGGTACAAACACAGAGGATTTAAGAATGTACATCAATTGGAAGGTGGAATTATAAAATACGCCAACGATTGCACAGACAACGGAATAGAGAATAAATTCATTGGTAAAAACTTCGTATTTGATGAAAGACGTGGAGAGAGAATAACAGAAGATATAATTTCTGTTTGTCACCAATGTGGAAATCCTGCCGATACGCATACAAACTGTGAAAACGATGCTTGTCATTTACTTTTCATTCAATGTGAAAGCTGTAAGGAAAAACTACAAGGATGTTGTTCAACGGATTGTCAAGACGTTTATAATTTGCCGATTGAGGAGCAAAAAGAATTAAGAAAAGGATTAGAGAACAGCAATCAGATTTTCAAGAAAGGGAGGTCTGATAAATTGAAGTTTAAAGATAATAATAAGAAGCCAGTTAGAGTGGCGGAGCCAATAGCTATAAGCAATAAGCTTTAGGCTATATGCGTGATGACCCGTTGAATTTGGTTTTGGCATTATTGATTAACGTTTTCCCTTCGAATTTTATTCGTTAGAAAAAATGATGCTGAGATGCGGAGAGTTTTCGCCGAGTTTCGCAGAGGTGAGGACGTAGAAAAGATAAACGCGGAAGTTCATAGAGCAGAATCCACACTCAATATTGTCTGCTCCAATAGAGCAGCAGGAAACAGTCCTAAAGCATTGTTTTTATTACGCCATCCCTCTGGGATTTATATTACACACACTTTTTATAAGCGTAGGATTACATCCTACGCTTAACATACATCATCCCTCCGGGATTATTAAAACACAAACCTTCTTTTTCTTCTTTGCGAATCTTTGCGAAAACTCAGCGTGACTCTGCGTAATTTTTCCTAAAACTCCTCGTTCTTTAAATCAAAAAAAGTATCTTTCGCATACATTATAAAAATAGACATTGTGATATTAGGAATTGAATGGAATATGAGCTCGCAACTCATTGATGGTTGGAGCACTCCAAATTTATACGGTTTACTTTTTGTTTCAGGATTAATCATTGGTTTTTACGTGACTAAGCGCATGTTTAAGGCTGAAGGAATTCCCGAAGATTGGTTAGATAAATTATTAATTTACATAGTAGTTGCAACGATTGTTGGAGCTCGACTTGGGCATGTTTTCTTTTATGATTGGCATATTTATCGAGAAAACCCAATTGATATTTTCAAAGTCTGGGAAGGTGGATTAGCAAGTCACGGTGGAGCCATTGCAATTTTTATTGCTTTGCTAATTTACAGTAAAGTTGTATCGAAAAGACCAATTTGGTGGGTTTTGGACCGTATCGTTGCTCCTATTGCCATCGCAGCTTGTTTTATTCGTCTAGGAAACTTAGTGAATCATGAGATTATTGGAAATCCAACAAATTTACCTTGGGGATTCATGTTTATGCATGAAAGTGTAGATAATTTGGTGGAAGTAAATGGTAGAATGGAACATGTTTATCGTCACCCAGCTCAATTATATGAAGCACTAGCCTACTTATTGAGTTTCTTCATTCTATTGAGATTACATTGGAAAACGAATCTTAAAGAGAAAAGCGGATTCTTATTCGGACTTTTCCTTGTCTTTATATTCGGATGGAGATTTATCATCGAATTCGTAAAAGTTGGACAAGCAGAACGCGATGCAGGATTGATTATTAATACTGGTCAGTGGTTGAGTATTCCTTTTGTTGTAGCAGGGATAATTTTGATGATTTTGGCTTGGGGAAAAAAATTGAATGTTAAAAATATTTGATTGATGATTGATGTAGGGACGGTTTGCAAACCGTCCGTACTATCATCATTCAAATCGCCCTTGCATTCCGAAATATCTCGATGGCATCGCAAAATGCGACACCAAAATCAGAAAAACTCATTTTATGAAAAATAGAATTACATCCTTATTTAATATAGAATATCCACTCATTCAAGCAGGAATGATTTGGTGTTCGGGCTGGGAATTGGCTTCTGCTGTTTCCAATGCTGGTGGATTAGGAATTATTGGTTCGGGAAGTATGTATCCTGATATTCTGGATGAACAAATTAAAAAATGTAAAGCAGCAACGGATAAACCTTTTGCTGTGAACTTACCAATGCTTTATCCAGATATTGACAAACATATTGAGACAATTATTAAGCACAAAGTTCCAATCGTTTTTACTTCTGCAGGAAATCCTAAGACATGGACAAAGCATTTGAAAGATCATGGAATTACTGTTGTTCATGTGGTTTCTAGTGTGAAATTCGCACTAAAATCTCAAGAAGCTGGCGTTGATGCAATTGTAGCCGAAGGTTTTGAAGCTGGCGGACACAATGGGAAAGATGAAACAACAACATTTTGCTTGATTCCAATGGTGGCAGAAGCTTTGTATATTCCAATTATTGCTGCTGGTGGAATTGGAAACGGTGCAGGAATGTTAGCCGCTATGAATTTAGGAGCGGATGCAGTACAAATTGGAAGTCGTTTTGTTGCTTCGGAAGAATCTTCGGCGCATATTAATTTCAAAAATACAGTTGTAGAAGCCAAAGAAGGTGATACAATTCTGACTTTAAAAGAAATTACACCTGTTCGATTGGTGAAAAATGCATTTTACACACAAGTTGTAGAAGCATACAATCAAGGAAAGAAACTCGAAGATTTATTAGCCTTATTAGGTCGTGGAAGAGCGAAAAAAGGAATGTTTAAAGGAGATTTGGAAGAAGGTGAATTAGAGATAGGACAAGTATCAGGATTGATACATAAAATTCTTCCTGCCGCACAAATCGTTGAGGAGATTGTTAAGGATTTCAAGACTGCTTTAGCAGCACAAAATACAAATGAAAAATTTAAGTTTTAATGGTAGAATTTGAGCGTTTTGAACTCGACAATGGATTGCGTGTAATTTTCCATAAAGATGTAACGACACCAATGGCGGTGGTCAATACTTTATTTGATGTTGGAGCAAGAGATGAATCTCCAGAAAGGACAGGATTCGCCCATTTATTTGAGCATTTAATGTTTGGAGGCTCTGTCAATATTCCAAATTTCGATGGACCATTGCAAGAAGCGGGTGGATCAAACAATGCTTTTACGAGCAATGACATCACCAATTATTACGATGTTGTTCCAGCACAAAACCTAGAAACAGCTTTGTGGTTGGAAAGCGATAGAATGTTGTCTTTGGCTTTTACAGAAAAAAGTTTAGAAGTTCAACGCAGTGTTGTAATTGAAGAATTCAAACAACGTTATTTGAATCAACCTTATGGAGATTTATGGTTAGAATTTCGACCATTGGCTTATGAAACTCACCCTTACCGTTGGGCAACTATCGGAAAGAACATTGAGCACATCAAGGAAGCGACAATGGATGAAGTGAAAGACTTTTTCAAAACACATTATCATCCAGGAAATGCAATTTTATGTATCGCTGGAAATCTTGAATTAGAAGAAGTAAAAAGATTGGTAACGAAATGGTATGCTGACATTTCTTCGAAAGAAAAGAAAGTTAGAAACTTACCACAAGAGCCAAAACAGACAGAATTCAGAACAAAAACGATTGAAAGAGATGTTCCTTCTGATGTTTATACCTACGGATTTAAAATGGTAGGAAAAGGTGAAGATGGATTCTACGAAGCTGATTTAATTTCCGATGTTTTAGGGAGAGGGAAATCTTCTCGTTTATACAAGCGTTTGAAAAAGGAATTAGAATTGGTGACTGACATCAACGCTTATGTCATGGGTTCAACGGATACAGGAATGCTGATGCTTTCTGTCCACCCAAGTGATGGAGCAACTTTAGAACAAATTGATACAGAGATTTGGAAAATTATTGATGAAATGAAATCTACTTTAGTTGAAGAAGCTGAATTGGAGAAAATCATTAATAAAGTAAAAACAACCAAAGCATTTTCTGAACAAGGTGTTTTGAATAAAAGTATGGCTTTGGCGATGAATGAATTAATGGGAGATGCTAACCTGATCAATACCGAAACTGAATTGTATGAAAAAGTTACGGTGGAAGGAATTCAAAAATACGCCAAAGAGATTTTACAGAAAACAAACTGTACACAATTGATTATTAAAGCAAAGAAAAATGATGAATAGAACACTTGCACCAGAAACATCAACGATTACACATATAGATTTTCAATCGCCTGAAATTGATACTTTAGCAAACAAAGTAGAGGTTTACAGCATGCGTGAAACTACGGATGAAACGGTTCGAATAGATTTCGTTTTTGATGCTGGAAGTTTGAAAACATCAAAAATCATTGCTCAATTGACAGGAGAGCTTTTATTCTCAGGTTCAGCAGATAAATCAAGCGATGAAATTGAAGAAGCAATTGACAGATTAGGAGGGTTTACGGGAGTAGAAATTTCAACTGAAAGAGCGACTATTTCAGCTATTGGATTAAGAGAACACATTGTTACCATTGCAAAAACAGTTGTAGATGCAATGATTAATGTTAATTTCAATCCAAAGGAAATTAACCAATTGCTACAATCGAAAAAGAAGAAAATGGCAATTAGTTTGGAGAAAGTTTCTACACAAGCCAGACGTGCTTTCTTGAGCGATTTATTTGCTAATTCACCTTACGGAGATTTAACACAATTAGAAGATTACGATGAAATTGACCAAGGAGATTTAATTGAATTTCACAAGCATAAATACCTGAAAGGATTACAATACATCAGCATTGTTGGGGCATTGAATGACGAAGATTTGAATGCTATAAAAGAATTAGGAAATCAATTCAGCAAAGACGAAGTCACTACAATAGATTACGATTACAGTTATACGCCAAATAACATTCACGTAGAAAAAGAACAAGCACTTCAAACTGCAATTCGCGTTGGACGAGTTTTATTCAATAAACAACACACAGATTTCATCAAATTTAGTGTTGTGAATACAATTTTAGGTGGTTATTTTGGAAGTCGATTAATGGCATCAATTCGAGAAGACAAAGGTTATACTTACGGAATTGGTTCCGGAGTGGCACAATTGTTAGAAACAGGATATTTCTTTATTAGCACCGAAGTCGGAAAAGAATTCAAAGATTTGACGTTAGAAGCGATTCAGTCTGAAATCACACTTTTACAAACTGAAGAAGTAAGTGAAACTGAATTGTCATTGGTTAAAAACTACATCATTGGTCAAATATTAGAGCAATCCGATGGAGCACAAGCGATGATGGATAGGTTTATTTCCGTTGAAACTTATGGATTGGACTTTTCTTATTATGACAAGTTTATTAAGGAGGTCAATGAAATTACTCCGAAAGAAGTGAAGGATTTGGCTAATTTATATTTGAACTGGGAAGACTTTACTGTGGTGAGTGCTGGGTAAATTAAAGATTAGAAAGATTTTCGGCAACGAAAACCATTATCTTTACGTTATACTATTAGTATTTAAAACACGTTTAAACATCAATGCATAAAGTCGTTCCATTTTTATTTTTCATTTTATTGTTCGGATTCAATATCCAAACAGTAAGTGCTTTGAATGCTCCAGAAATTACTTGCGTTAAGACGGAAGCAAATGGAGATATTACGATTAATTGGACTCCTATTTCAGATCCAAACGGTGAATTTGACAGTTATGATGTGTTTGGGTTGAATGGTGGTTTTTATAATAATTATACAAATATCAATACAAATAGCGCTACAATTACTAATCCTGGAGCGGGAATTGTTGATGGTTATTTCATCACCGTAAACTCTAATATTCCTGGGAGCACTCCCCTATCTTCCGATACACTTCAAAATATTTATTTAGACTTGAATAATCCAGGAAATGGAGAAGCAATTCTTCAATGGAACAAACCCTTCCCTACTCAACTCGGTTCTTTCAATGATTATTTTCATATTTATAGAGAGTTTCCAGTAGGAACATGGACTTTAATCAATTCAGTTCTTTACAATACAACAAACTATTCAGATACAATAACTGTTTGTGATGAATTTATCAATTATCAAATCATTTTACCGACATCAAATTGTGACTTCACAAGTAATATTGCAGGAGATGTATTTAAGGACAGAATAGTTCCTAATATACCAGTAATTACAAACGTAAACATTGACACCTTAACAAACGACATTACTGTTACTTGGGATGTAAATGATCAAAATGACACTTATGGATATGTTGTTTATCAAACTGATTTAGCAGGAAACTTAGTAGAAATTGATACTGTTTGGGGAAGACCTAATACTACTTTCACACATTCAGAAAATTTAGAAAATGGACCTTTTCAATATTCTATAGCAGCATTTGATTCTTGTTTCACGACAAATGTTCCACCAACTTATCAAACATCAGCAAAAGCAGAACCACATACAACCAATCAACTCAGCTCTTCAATTGATGCGTGTAATAGTTTGGTCAATCTAAGTTGGACAGGATATTTAGGATTTGACAGTATTGTTGAAGCCAAGATTTTTATTAGCACAAATGGAAACCCGTGGCAAGAAGTTGGTCAATCTCAAGTAAATACATTCAGTACGAATATCAATTTTGGAGACGAAATGATTATAGCCGTTCAAACAGTTTCACTTCAGGGAATAACTTCTTTTTCGAACAAAGACACTGTTAAATTAACCGCGGGAAATGGACCTGGAATTTCCTATTTGAGCGTGGCAACTGTTGAAGGAGAAAATATCGTAATCAAACACAGGGTTGCTAATGGAGAGGGAATAAAATCGATTCAACTTGAACGTTTTGACGAGAAAACACAAGGCTTTGTGAAGATTGACGAAGCTTTAATCGGTACGGGTTCTGAAATCATTTTCACTGATACTGATGTTGAAGTGAATGAGCGATCTTATACTTACCAAACGATTACTATTGACACATGCAACCAAATTTCTGACATTTCAAATTTTGGAACTTCCATACTCTTAAATGTAATTACAGAGGAGGAAGCCGAAAATCACACTTTACAGTGGACACAATATGAGGAGTTTATTGGCACAATATCTAGTTATAAAATTTACCGTTCAATTGATGGTGTTTTTGATACTACTCCTATTGCTATTTTACCTTATAATAAAAGAACATATACTGACAATGTAACTCCTTATGGAAAATCGGACGAAGGGAAAGTCTGCTATTATGTTCAAGCTGTTGAAGCAAATAATAAATTTGGACTTCAAGAATTGAGTTTTAGTAATATTGCTTGCGGCGTAATTGAACCATTAATTTTTATTCCAAATGCTTTTACTGTTGGTGGTAAAAATCCAATATTTAAACCAGAAACCAGACACAGACAATTCGATGATTATCTTTTTGAAATTTATGATCGTTATGGCAGAATAATATTCACCACTTCTAATCCTTCTGAAGGATGGAACGGACAGTTAAGAGAGCAGTCACGTTATGCGAATGAAGGTGTTTATATTTATAGATTATCGTTAAGAGACGGCAATGGAATTCAAGTGATTAGACATGGCCATGTTACTTTGTTGGATTATCGTAAAGTAAAATGATTTTTTGTTACATGGTCGCAGCAGTGCAACTGCAGCGATGCCATGAAGCTCGGTAAATTGAGAACTTCATTTCGAAGAGCAATCCGTTGACTGAGCGAAGTCGAAGGCAACATCAGCATCGAATAGCTAAATTCATTTTAGGCATTAACAAAACATAGTTGCAGCATTGCAGCTTCAGCGATGCCATGATTTAAAACCATCAAAAAGGAATTGTTCATTTGTTGTAGATAACATGTTTTATATTTAATCGGAAATGACAAGAAATAACACTATTTTCGCATTCAATTATGGATGAAGTAGATAATCAAATGTCCTTCCTTGCTCATCTAGAGGAGTTGCGATGGAGAATAGTTAAATCAGTTATTGCAATACTTGTTTTTGCGATAGTAATGTGGTTTTTTAAAGAATGGATAATTCAAAACATCTTCATCTCGATGACGAAGCCTAGTTTTGTTTCCTTTCGTTTCATGTGCGAATACTTAGGTATTTGTCTTGAGGAGATTCCAATTAAATTTCAATCAAATAAAGTTGGTTCTCAATTCTCCACGGCATTATTAATGTCATTTGTTGGAGGGTTTATCATAGCTTTCCCTATTGTTTTTCATCAACTTTGGGGATTTGTTAAGCCAGGACTGAAAGTCAATGAAAAGAAAGAAGTCAGTGGAATTACATTTTTTGTTTCTGTCTTATTTTTATTGGGTGTAGTCTTCGGATACCTTGTCGTTGCTCCATTATGTATTCAATTCTTCGGTATTTTCTCTTTATCTTCAGAATTTGAAAATATTTGGATGATTGCTTCGTTCATGTCTTTGATTATCTCAAGTGTTATATTCACTGGACTATTATTTTTGTTGCCAATTGTGGTTTATATTCTAACGAAAATTGGAATTTTAAATGCACCTTTTTTAAGAAAATACAGAAAACATTCAATTGTAGGTGTATTAATTCTTTCAGCATTGATAACACCTCCAGATTTTATTAGTCAAGTAATTGTTTCCATTCCAATCATCATTCTTTATGAAGTAGGAATTTTAATAAGTGCTCGAGTTGAACGCAAAAGATTAAAAGCTGAGAAAAGAAAATAAATTACACTAACAAACGCTACTTTTAACTATGAAATTAAATATTACTTTAAAATATTCTCTACAATTTCACTATTTTAGTATCCGATGAAGTGGATTCTTATAATATTTCTTTTAACAAGTACTTTCTTGAACGCCCAAAAAACAGGTGTCTCAGGTACTGTTATTGAAGATGAAACTGGAGAACCTGTTCCATTCGCAAGTGTGTTTTTTCAAGATTCAAAAATTGGAACAGAAACCGACTTTGATGGAAAATACGCAATTGAATCCTACTATGCTACTGACTCATTAATAGTGCGTGCATCAGGATTTGCAACACAAACTGTTTCCGTAAAAAGAGATCAATCTCAAGTAATTAACTTTAGAGTTGAACCTATTACTCAAACCACGGATGAGGTTTATATTACTGCGCCTGATGAAAAACCTTCTACTGTTTTACACAGAAGAGTTGTCAATAATAAACCCATTAACAATAAGGAAAAACTAGGCGCTTATCAATACGAAACATACAATAAAATCCAATTGGATTTGAATAATATTGGTGATCAATTTGAAGACAGAAAGATTGTACAAAATCTAAATCTGGTAATGGAATATTTGGATACAATGAATGGTGACAAATATCTACCGCTTATTTTAACGGAATCATTATCTGATTTTTACTACAGAACGAATCCAACAAAGAAGAAAGAAGTCGTAAAAGCTTCTCGTATAACAGGGATTGAAAATCTTGAAGTTAACCAGTTTTTAGGTGAAATGTATCAGGACATTAACGTTTATGAAAACTACATCGGAATTTTCGATAAATCTTTCATTAGTCCAATCGCGAATTTCGGAAGGGCTTATTACACCTTATATTTAAAGGACAGTGCTTTCATTGGCAAGCAATGGTGTTACTTATTGACGTTTGAACCCAAAAGAAAAGGAGATTTAACCTTTACTGGTGAAATGTGGATACACGATACAACTTATGCAGTGAAGGAATGGTCTGCAACAGTTGCGGAAAATGCAAACATAAACTATGTAAACGGTTTTTATTTAGAGCAAGAATTTGAGCAAGTGGAGAAAGAAGTTTGGATGATGACATCGGACAAACTTATTGTGGATTTGAAAGCTTTACAAAACTCTAAATTGTTAGGATTTTACGGTCGAAAACTAACCACTCGTAAGAACTTTATTATCAACACTCCTTTGCAGCCAGACTTTTATCGTACCTCCGAAAACGTAGTTATTGAATACGGCGCTAGTGATAGGTCCAAGGAATATTGGAGGGCAAATCGTCATACACCCTTAAATAAACAAGAGGAGGATATTGATGTAATGATAGACTCGCTGAATGAAGTCCCGCTTTTTAAAGCAGTTAAGAACTTCTCATTTTTAGTCACTACGGGGTTTTATCCGATGGGGAAAATTGAACTGGGAAATCTCAAAAGCTTAATTAGTTTCAATACAGTTGAAGGTTTTAGAAACCAGATTCAACTGCGAACTTCAAACGATTTCAGCAGGCGAGTTGAGTTATCGGGGAAAATTGCTTACGGATATTTGGATGAAAAATTCAAATACGGCGGAGGAATAAGGTACAATGTATCTCCTAAAAAACGAGGAATGCTCAAATTGTATTATGATTATGATATAACGCAACTTGGAATGGCGGGAAGCGCTGAGGCTATTGACGGAGCTTTGGGTTCACTTTTCAGAACTCGACCTTTAGATATGTTAATTCTGACGGAAGCTTTTGGAACCAATATCGAGAAAGATATGGGTAAAAACTTTATTGTGACAGCTGGAGCGGAATGGAAGAAACTAGGTGCATTGGGAGCTACTAAATTCAGAATCCCAACTTCATCCGTTTCTTACAATGATATAAATGATATTTCAACTTTTGAAACTTCTTTAAAAGTAAGGTATGCAAAAAATGAAGAGTTCATATCTGGAACTTTTGACCGAATTTCTGTGGGTTCAAAATATCCTGCTATTAGTTTAGAAGGTATTCTTGGAATAAAAGGAATTTTAGGCTCTGACTATGAATATCAAAAATTTGAATTAAAGCTGAGTCACAGTCCAAAATTAGGGATTTTCGGTAAATTGTATTACGAAATTTATGGAGGTGTAGTTTTAGGTGAAGCGGCATATCCGTTCTTAAAAATTCATGAAGGTTCTCAAACCTATTGGTTCCAGTCTTCAGCGCACAACAGAATGGATTATTTTGAATTTATTTCAGACCGTTATATTGGAGTATCAGCTGAACAACACTTTAATGGATTGTTCTTTGATCGTGTTCCATTGGTTAGAAAATTAAAATGGAGATTGGTTGCTTCAGCAAAATCTGTTTGGGGTGATATTTCAGAAAAACAAAGCGAAGGAATGTTATTGCCTGACAATACAAAACTTTTTGGAAACGTTCCTTATTTGGAAAGCGCCATAGGAATTGAAAACATATTTAAAGTATTTAGAGTAGATGCTATTTGGAGAATAACGCATTTAGATCCGGGAGTTTCTCCTATTGGAATTCGTGCTAAATTCAGAATTAGATTCTAAGAATTGGATCTCACTAATTTAAAGCACGTACATTTAATAAATGCTAACATAAATATTCATCTGTTTTAATGACCACTATTAGTATAAATGCTAATTTAGTCAGTTGGAGAAAGAAAAATGAAATTATATACTAAAGATATAACGAAGTCTTACCGAAGCCGAAAGGTTGTGAAAGGAATTTCTATTGAAGTAAATCAAGGAGAAATCGTTGGACTTCTAGGACCAAACGGAGCTGGAAAAACGACTTCCTTTTACATGATTGTTGGTTTGGTAACTCCAGACAAAGGAACTGTTCATCTTGACGGAAAAGACATTACGCGGTTACCTATGTACAAAAGATCGCAACTTGGAGTTGGTTATTTACCGCAAGAAGTTTCCGTTTTCAGAAAGTTGAGTGTTGAAGACAACATCATGGCAATTTTAGAAATGACCAAGTTAAATAAGGAGGAAAGACATGCTAAATTAGAAAAATTAATTTCTGAATTTGGTTTGAATCACGTTCGTAAAAACAAAGGTTCTGCCTTATCTGGTGGTGAAAAAAGAAGAACTGAAATTGCACGTGCTTTAGCTACAGATCCAAAATTCGTATTACTTGATGAACCTTTTGCCGGAGTTGATCCAATTGCAGTTGAAGACATTCAATCTATTGTTGCTGATCTAAAAAATCGTAATATTGGTATTCTTATTACAGACCACAATGTACAAGAAACACTCTCTATTACTGATCGCGCATACTTACTTTTTGAAGGAAGTATACTTAAAGCTGGAACCGCTGAAGAGTTAGCTGCCGATGAACAAGTTAGAAAAGTATATCTAGGTCAAAATTTTGAACTTCGTAAAAAAACATAGTATATTTGTATTCTAATTTATACACCATGAAGAAACTTATTTTTATTTCATTACTTATATTTTCAATCACATCATGTAAAAAGTGTGATCCTACAAATGCCATTGGAGGAATTGTAATTGAAGATGCAATTGTACGTGTTATAGGTTATGAAGAAGGTGAGAATTTCATCACTGAATCTACTGATTTTGATAAACTAATTGAGGTTAGTTTTGATGGTGGAATAAATTACAAACCCGTAGATTTCTCAAAATATTCCGTAATGTCATTACAAACTACTGCTTCCTGTAGTTCAGGATATTATAGAGCTGTGGTAGCGAACAAATCACAACAAACAGTAAATTATACTGTGACCATTACAGAATGTCCAACATGTCAGAACACTTCAACTATTAACAATTGGGTCTTGACTAAAATTGTTCCAAATTTTTACGTAGAAAGCTATAATATTGTACGTCAATAGTTTTTAAAATTGGATTTTAGAATATTCTACAACTGAATATTGCTGTATCATCCACAAGCTCTTCTGTTTCTCTGAATTCATCTAGCTTCGAAAAAATAAGGTTATTCAAATCTTCCATTTTTAATGGATAGAAACTGTGAATTAATTTTATCAATCGATCTGTTTGGAAATATTCTCCAGCTTTGTTCTGTAGTTCAACAATTCCATCTGTATATAGAATCAAAGTAGAATTAGGTTGGATAATTACTTCATCTGGTTCTATAAATGGAATTTCATCTAACATTCCCAAGCCAATTGATCCACTATCTAAAAATTGAGCTCTTTTTCCATTGGTCAAAATTGGATGATTATGTCCTGCGTTCACGTATTTAAAGAGTCGCGTTTTAGAATTATATTTTCCGATAAAAAAAGTAATGAACTTCTCCCCTTTTGCGGCTTTCATCACCTTTTTATTGAGTTCTCGAATCAAGTATTCCAAATCAAATTGTTCGAAGCTCAATAAGGTTCGAATGGTTGCTTGGAAATTAGCCATCAACATTGCAGCTCCAACACCTTTTCCTGAAACATCTGCAATACAAACTATAAATTCATCTTCACTAATGCGAATAAAGTCGTAATAATCCCCACCGACTTCGTGCCTAGCGGTATAAGTTGCCGCCAAATCCAATCTTTTATCAGAAGGTAAATCATCTGGAAAAAGTAGTTTTTGCATTTCAGAGGCGACTTCTAATTCCTTTTTAATTCTTTCTTGAATCAGGCCTTGTTTATTCATTCTCTTATTCTCAATGGCCACCACAATGATGTTGGTCAATGTTTCAATAAAAGACAATTCATTAATAGAACTCGAAAAATTATAGCTTTTCCGATTTCCACGTTGCTCTTTGAGTAAAAGAAAGGCCAAGGCTTTTTCTTGATGATAAACAGGAATAACAACATCAAACTGATTCAATTCTTTATTGCTGGAAGATTCAATTAAAGTGATTTCCTGAAAACGAAGTAGATCCCGCTCGATATTAATGTCCTTGATTCTTCCTTTAACTCCTGTTTTTATTAAATGAGTCCAAACTTTTTGCTTTTTATAAAGCACAAACTGTTGGAGTCCTAATTGTTCTTTAAGGATAAACTCATAAACAGAAAGAAGGTAATCTATTGATTGATCTGAATTGATTCCTTTCGTAATTTCAAGCAAGGAGTTTAACTCAAAGTCTTTAAACTTTAACTCTTGTTTCAGTGCTTGAATGATAGAATTTCGCTTCATTACTTTACATATTCTCAAGGATTTCTGGCAACTTACGGAGAGCAGCCATTTCTCTGTACATCAAACGAATATCTTTTGCTGGACTTCCGAAGTATGTTTTATTTGGTGCTAAACTTTTAGAAATTCCAGACTGAGCCAAAATCACTGCATTTTCTCCAATCACTACATTACTTGCACAACCCACTTGTCCCCAAATGGTAACATTATTTTGAACTTCTGTGCAACCAGCAATACCGACATTTGCAGCAATTAAACAATTTTTACCAATCACGGTATCATGTCCAATTTGAACTTGATTATCTAGTTTTGAACCTTCTCCAATAATTGTAGAATCTGTTACTCCAGCATCGATTGTGCACAACGCACCAATTTCAACATTCTTTTTTAAGTGAACATTTCCACAGGTATGCAATCTGTCATAACCTGTTTCTTTCTTTTTATAATAGAATGCACTGTGACCAATTACAGTGTTAGCCCCAATAATCACATTGTCTTCAATTATTGTGCGGTCCATAATTACAACTCCTGGATAAATCAGAACATTTTCTCCAATCGTTACATTGTTTCCAATCGTTACATTAGGATAAATCATTGCAGAATCCGCTATTTGAGAATCCTCTCCAATAGGGCCAGACATAAAATGCACTGGTTTAAAATGCTTAGTCAATTTATTAAAATCATCAAAAGGATGTTTACTAATTAAAAGTCCTTTTCCGTCTGGACAATCCACTTCTTTATCAATTAAAATAGTGGTTGCTTTACTTTTTATCGCTTTGTCATAGTATTTTGGATGATCAACAAAAACTGCATCACCTTCTACAACGCGATGAATTTCATTTAATCCTGTTATCAAATGAGCTGGATCTCCTGAAAATTCACAGTTTAAGAATTCAGCTATTTCTTTTAATGTTTTTGGTTCTTGTAATTTCATAACTCAAGATAATAATTGGCTAATTGAGTAAAATTATAAAGAATCTGTGTACTATTTTCCGATTTTGAGAATAGTTGTAAGCTTGATGGTGTTAGTAAGGTTGATAAATTACGTTTATAACGACAAGGTAATTTTATCTCAAAATTATGAATCCTCCTTAATCTATAAAAAAGTTGATGAGCTGCTTCTTCAGAGCGTTGGGGACTTATACTGTTCAACCCATAGCGTTATCATTGGGTTTACTCTAATTGGTATATTATAATTTGAAATGCAAACAAATCAACCATTCAATCTCCAAAATTATAAACCCACTCTTTAAAATGATATTCATCAAGAATTCAAAAAATTAATGTTCTAGTAACAGACGCTTGAAATAAAAACCATTTCTTTGCATTCTGTTTTTTTTTTGAGACATATTACCAATTTGAAGTCTCACTATATAATTGTACTACAATATTAATCGATTACAAGCGTAAATATAAAATGATTGAATTAAGTAAAGTTAAAATTTGGAATACGTTAAATGTAATTGTGATTTTTCTTTTTATTGGCTTCAACACCAATGCACAAATCATTTTTCAAGAAAACTTTAATGGCGCTGACGGAACAACTTCTGGAACGGCAAATGGTGTAAATTGGTCATCTACTTGTCCTACATGTTTGAATGGCGATCATTGGGAAATACAATCAGGTGCTTTTGAAGGGCAAGACACGAATGGAGAAGCAGTTTGGAAAACAGATAATCCAATTGATATTTCAAATTGTGGTAATATAGAAATCAGTTTCAATGTGGAAAGCTTGGGAACAATGGAAGGTTGCGGAACAGACTGCAACTCGGTTGACTGGGTACGTTTTCAATATAATATTGATGGAACTGGATGGGTCGATCCAAACAATTCATATTTCTGCTCAGGTCTTTGCGCTGGTTTTAATGTTATCGCTTCTGATGATGTAAATTCTACTGTTTATTCTACTGGCTGTATTCCTGCAGTTGGAAATAGTTTGCAATTACGAATTTCTGTACAATGTTGGTCTGGCTCTGAATTCTGGAGAATTGACGACGTTACAGTGAATTGTGGTTCATCTGATGCAGGAACAAACGGAAATTTAGATGTTTGTGCCTCTTCTGGAATATCTAATTTATTCAATCAATTGGGCGGAAATCCAATAAATGGAGGAACATGGTCTGGTCCATCCAACTTAACTGGTGGAGATCTTGGAACTTTCAATCCTGCGACTATGAATCCAGGAACATATAATTATACCGTAGGAAATGCGCCTTGTCAAGAAAGTGCTAGTGTTACTGTTTCAATTACAGACAATAATGCTGGAACAAACAACTCCGTAGAATTGTGTCCTGGTGCTGCATCAATAGATTTATTTGATATTTTGGGAGGAAATCCAGACAATAATGGTTCTTGGACTGGACCTTCAAACTTAACTGGCGGAAATCTTGGAACTTTTGATGCAACAACGATGAATAGCGGAACTTACACTTATACTGTTGGCATGAGTCCATGTGAAGAAAGCGCTTCCATTGATTTAGAAATTAATGGACCAACGGCAAGTTTTACTGCTAGCCCAACCACAACAACTACAGAAAATACTGAAGTTGAGTTTACAAATACATCACAAAATGCGAGTAATTATTTATGGGATTTTGGAGATAATTCAGCGAATTCATTTGATATAAATCCTATTCATATTTTCTCAAATAGCGAACCTGAAGTTTATATTGTAACCTTAATTGCTTATGATGACAACAATTGTTCAGACACAACAAATGCTTTCATCACGGTTACCGATCCGATTGTAAATCTTGAAATTCCAAATATTTTCACACCAAATAGCGATGGAGATAATGACTTTTTTAAGTTGACCCTTAATGAAAATATTAAGTCGTTAGAAGTGGTTATTCTTAACCGATGGGGAAATGTGGTTTTCGAAAGTAACAAAGTTGATTTTGAATGGAACGGTCAGGTAAATAATAGCGGAACAGATTGTAGTGATGGAACTTATTTTTACAAAATAAACCTTACTGACCTGAGTGGTAAAACCATTAATGAACATGGTTTTGTGCAGATAGCTAGATAGGCACAACTAAACGCAGTATTGAACCCATTATTGCTATTGGAAGTACTGATTAGTTGTGGATAAAACAACAGACCTCAATTTTATTGGTCTCAGAAAGAGTTAAAACTATGCACTTCAGTACATCTAGTTTTAGCTTCTAACAAGTTTATATCAAACAATAGATTTTAGATGTTAGACAATAGACTAAAAGTCCATGGTCTAACATCTAACATCTAAATATCTTGATAGTTATAGAATTTTATTCTCATTTGAACCTATGGTGCTTTCAGTCCATAATGCTTCTGTTCCTTTTTACCATATCTATTCGTAAGATTTTTTAAAGTTAAATCGGTAGAAAATTTTATCTTCGTTGGCTAAAACAGAATCTATATAATGGCGAAGAGCACCAATAAAAAAATCATATCAATTATTAAGGTTGTTTTCCCTTTAGCAATTGGTCTTTATTTGACTTGGCATTTTTACAATGCGATGGATGAGCCTACCAAGGACATCTTTTTCAAGGCAATAAAGGAAGCCAATTACTTTTGGATAATACTTTCTATGTTTATGGGTTTCGTGAGTCACTTAATTCGTGCTTACCGATGGAAATTCTTATTGGAACCACTCGGTTATTTCCCAAAATTCTGGCACCGTTATCATGCGATGATGGTTGGTTATTTAGTCAATCTACTTATTCCAAGAGCGGGCGAAGTAACACGACCTGCGTTATTGTATCAAACAGATAGAATCCCATTTTCAAAGAGTTTTGGAACCATTATCGCCGAAAGAATGTTCGATTTGGTAATGTTAGGAGTCGTTGTATTAATAACGGTTGTCCTTAGTTTTGATGATTTAATTGCTGTTAAAGACATTATTGTTGCAGGAGCTCCAGAAGATGGTGTAGAACCAGAAAGTAAACAATGGATTTTGAATCTCATCATTTCAGTTGTTGCTGGAGGAATACTACTTTTTGCTATTTTATGGGTGAAAATTGAGAAATTTAGAACAAAAATCACTGAATTTGTCAAAGACGTTATGAATGGTGTTCTTGGTATTTTAAAATCGAAGAAACCTTTTCAATTTATCTTTCATACGGTATTGATTTGGGCAATGTATGTCTTCTTTTTCGGAGTATGTTTTAAGGCTTTCGAGCAAACAGAAAACTTCCCAGTCAACGGAGTTTTAATTGGATTTATAGCAGGTTCACTTGGATTAATGTTTACCAGTGGAGGAATTGGAGCCTACCCATATTTGGTTGGAATTGTAGTCATCTATTTCATTGGAGATCAATTTGAAGTAAAGGAACAAGCAGAAGGAATCGGGAAAGCATTGGGAATGATTATTTGGTTGTCACAAACCATATTAATGATATTATTAGGCTTAATATCTTTGGCACTATTACCAAGAAACTATAAAAAAGAAAGCGATGACAAAGTGGGAGCAAATCAAGCATAAATTAGTTTCTCAGGAAGAAGCTAAAGCGATTATTTCTTCTTGGAAGGATGATGATAAAAAAGTTGTTTTCACAAACGGATGTTTTGACATCTTACACCGTGGTCACATTACTTACTTAGCTAAAGCAGCCTCATTAGGAAGTTATTTAGTTGTAGGAGTGAATGCTGATGAAAGTGTAAAAAGACTAAACAAAGCACCTGGCAGACCAGTAAACGATGAGGAATCACGTGCATTAATTATTGCGTCACTTAAAGTGGTTGATCTAGTAGTTATTTTCGAAAATGACACACCAAAAGAACTCATCAATAAAATAGCTCCATCGATCCTTGTTAAAGGCGCAGATTATGACGCAGAAGTAACGGATGAAAGTAATCCAAAATACATTGTTGGCGCTAAAGAAATAAAAGCATTAGGCGGAAAAGTAGCTACAATTGAGTTAGAAGAAGGTTTTTCAACTACGGGGATAATTGCACGACTAGAACGCTGATTTGTAATGGTTAATTATTAATTGTTTAATTATTAACGGGGTGTTGATTGGACTTTGTCGTTTCGAGATTGATTCAAGTATTCAAGTATTGAAAAATTCAAGGATTAGAAAATGCTTACAGTTTCACAACAGACTTTATGGCTTCTCTCTCGAGTAAGATCCATCGAAAATTCGTAATTGAAAATTAATTAATTCGTAATTGATTATCTTTTATCAACTTGTTGTAAAAATAATTTTCACGAAGTATCTTGTTGGGGTTGAAAGCTGAAAGTTCTCAAGGATTTAAGAATTAGAGAATGCTTACAGATTTACAATAGACTTTATGGCTTCTCTCTCGAGTAAGATACATCGGAAATTCGGAATTAAAAATTAATTAATCTGTAATTGTTTTTCTTACTTTCGTTTTTACCAAATAAATGGTTTGAAAAACCAATGACACAAAAAACAGGATTACAAATTGAATCAACGCTACCTTGGCATTTTCCTCAAATTTAAGTTTCACATAAGCAGCAAAGGAAAAGCAACCCAACATTTGAATAGTCGTAAATACAAGATATAATTGTGCAAAATCTATCTTAAATGTGCCGTTGTTTCCTAAATAAAATATGGTGGCCCCAACACTGTTGAGGATAAACAATAGAGCGTAGGATAAAATAATCTCATCACCAAAATAGATTGAAGGATACATTTCATATATTCCATAATGGATTAATGCTATACCTGCAAAGAAAGTTGCAAAAACCAAATTATCCTTTAGAATCATCTTCATCTTTACCCAATTTTATTACTGCTCTAATGATTTGATAAAGTGAACCGAAAATAGCTAAAAGTGTTAGCACAAGTGTCCAAATAGGAAACTCATTTTCTTGTTTTTCATCTAGCCAATTCCCCCCAAGTGCACCAGCTGTAATGACAATTCCCATTTGAATTGCCATTCCAGAAAACTTAACATAGCTTTTAACGCGCTTTTTATCGCCTTCTTCGACTTCCATTAGTAGACCGCTTCTGAAGTCTCTAATTTCTTCCCGTTAGGTTTGTTTACGCTCTTACCAAACATACCTTTGCTGTTCTTTCCAGCATCTCCTGTTTGGATATTGCCTTCAATTTGAGCACCGTCTTCAATTACAATTCTACCCGTTTGAATATCACCATGAACGACTCCAGTTTGATGTAAAATCAAGAGTACTTCTGCATTAATTTGACCTTCAACTTTCCCGTCTATTTCAACTTCTGCTGCATTAATATTACCCACTACAACTCCGTCTTGTCCAAGAACAAATTTGCCTTTACATTCTATATTTCCAACAATTTCTCCATCTACTCGAAGACTACTATTGGCAGTCAAATCTCCTGTTAACTTAGTACCTGCAACCAATCTATTAAGCCTGTCTGGACTTTCTGGTTTGGATTTACCTTTCTCCCCTTTAAACATTGATCAAAATTTTATTTGTATGTATTCTCAAAGAATTCTCTATACTCAACTAATTTTAGCTTCTGTAGCATAACTTTAAAGTTTTCTCTCGAAATAAACATTAGTTCATTCTCCATTAAATTGCCTATATGTCGTTTTGTCTTTCTAAAATCACGAATATAATCTTTCGCATCTGATGTTGAGATAAAATCCTTTATCATTACAAAACTAGTGATTTTATCATAAATCTGTGAAGAAGTGGTCAAGCGAAGTCGGCTAAAGTAATCTCTGTTAAAGTTAGAAACATTGTTTGCTGAACTATTGCCATTCTGTCCTTCCTCTAAAAAGACAAGTACATAATATTCTTTTGAATCCATAGAGAATAACTCTGCATCAGAGACAGTAAACTCTTCGAAAGGAGGCACACCGTTATTAATTAAATCAATTAATTCTTGAGATCTTATAGCGACATCAGTTTCAGGATATTCCAAAATAGCTTGTTCCAAAACAGGCAATAAAGAAGTTTTATCTTGATTTATTTGTCCCATTGCCATTGCTTTTAGTAAGAAATATTCTTTTCTAAAGACATTATCTGGCTCTTCATCAATTACTTTTTCAGCTTTAAGAATTACAGGATAAAACAATCCTTGCTCGAATCGGGTAACTGATCTTAAATAATCTTTCAACGCTAAAGCATCTCTTTCCTTTTTCTTAATGAAATAATCAGGGTCTCTCAAGTAATTGGCGTAATCAGAATTTGGATAGTTGTTTAAAATATATGTTTCATATTGACCCGCTTTACTGCTTTTCTCATTTATAGTATACAACTGGAACGCGGACAGTACATTGTGTTCATTTTCTATATTATGATCTAAAACACGCTGAAATTGAACAGCTCCCATTTGGCTTTCGTCCAATTGCTCTTTATAAATCATACCCGAACTATAAAGCGCTTCCAAAAGTCGTTCATTACTCAATGCCATTAATGAATCGGTAAGTGGAATATCGGTCAGCAAACCTTCAACAGTCAGCTCATCAGCCGCAACTTTCTCAGCAACATCCGCTCCACCTTTTAGAGAATCTTGCGGAATGGTGTCATTTTCTACAAAGTCAAATGCAATTCTTGCTGGTTTTTTCGACAATCTCCAATAATCTTCATTTTCTCTTTGCCCCCAAATTCTTCTAAATTCTTCTAAACCTTCTTTTGATGCTTTTGGATTAGAAAAGTACCATTTACTTCCTGTTTTTTGATTTTGTTCAGCGTAGGTTTGTTGAAGTTTACGCATTTGTTCAGCACGTAAAGCTTCTCTTTCCTTTTTTTCTTGCTCTTCTTTTTGAATCTGTTTTATTACATCTTTCAAGAATTGCTCACGGTCTTTCTCTCCCATTTTCGCTATTCTTTGAACACTGTCCTCAAAGGTGATTAAATCAATATCTTCTACAAGATTGGCTAATTTATCGGCTTTGTTTTTAATAACTTCAAAATTAAAATACGTTTCAGGAATTACTTTTGCTGAACTGTCATAATACTTTTGAGCGAAAACATAATTCTTTTCTTCAAAAGATAAATCACCAAGCTTTTCATAACTCACCCCTTTTTGACGTGGGTTATTTAAAGAATAAAATACAGATTTCGTTAAGTCATATTTCGCTACTGTCCTATCATTTCTTCCCAATTCTACTTTTGCCATTGCAAAATAAATTTGATCTCTAAACTCTAAGTAACGCTCCTCCTTTGCTAAGTCTTCAAGCTCTTCAATCATTGCTTGATCATTGAGGTCACTCACAACAGCTCTATTGATTTTAGCATTAAAACTCATTTCAAAAGAGGCATTCTTTTTTATACTTTGTGTATAAAACGCCCTAGCTCCAGGGTCTCCTTCTCGTTGAAGGAGTTGACCTAAAATGAAACTTAATCTAGCTTTATCTACTTTATTAGGTGCTTTATCCAATGCTTTTCTTAATTCTTCAATTGCGATTTGCGAATCATCTTTAGCCAAAGCTAACATTGCTTTAACTTTCGCAAATTCATAGACAAAATTCTTAGGTAATTCAGGGATTTCGTCTTCATCTGAACTTTTGCTTTTCGCATATTTCGCTTTAGACCTTTTCTTCTTTTTAGGCTTTTCAATATCCGCCATAACAACCTTATTGGCTCTGACCTCTAGTTTTTGAATAGCTCTAGTCGCCTCAGACAAATCACCCATTTTAATATAGGTTTTGGCTTCCCATAATTGACCTGTGTAGGTACTTGGACGATCCACATAAAATTTCCGGATATATTCGAAATTCTTTAAAGCTTGATCATAATCTCTTCTAATATAATTCGCATATCCAATAATAAACCAATTTTGATCTATCCATCTGGCATGTTCGGTTTTCTTTTTAGAAGGCTTTGATGAAGTAGGCATACTGTGTTTTGAAATCACAGTTTGACATTTTGCAATTGCTGTATCTACAACAGGATAAAAATCAACAACATCATCCTCATTCGGCATTAATTCGATAGCTAAGATTTTATTATAGTCTTCTCTATAATTCTTTCTATAATCTTCTAATCCAATCCTAATAAGTTCTTTAGCATTAAAATACCCATTATACTTTGCCGTTGTACTGTGATAAGTACGCGTTATAAAGGTATTTTTCTCTGTCGAACATGCGCCAATTATTAGAGTCAGAGCAAAAAATGCTACTAAAATCCCAATTGTTGTACGTTTGTTTTTAATACGTTTCATAAATTTCTTCTACTCCCTATTGTTACCAATTGGTATAATTAACTCAAAACCGACAAAAATATTATTAAATTTTGATATTTATTTCTTTAATACAAAAAAGCCAGAGCAAACCCTGGCTTTTTTTTAATAATATCGTTTGTTCTAATTACAATTCTTTTTCAATTGTGTTACAAAAGAAAGTGTTACATCTGGCCATAATTTTGACTCAGTATCTCCATTTGCATGATCCGTATGCAAATCTTTACACACTTCATTCAAACGAACAATCCCTTCATTTGCTTGCCAATCGTTAACATTAATTTCTGTATCAAAAGTAAAAGCACCATCGTTTAATGTATATTTTCCTCTCACTTCATTACTTACTTCGTTCATCGTAATAATTAAAGTAGCGCTATTTGCCTCTTCATTTATTCTTACCACTTTACCAGTTAAAGTAGGAGTGTTAATTTGACCAAAGAAATGTTCTTTAATTTTCTCATCACGTCCTTCATCTTTTGTTGCGATGCTAGAAACAGGAATTTCAAAACTTAAGCTTTCAAGAACTGCAATTGCGCTTTCATTTTCTTCACCACCTTTTACATTGATTTCATTGAATGTTCCACCAACTCCAGTTTTACCTAAAAACTTATAAGCCGTGAATTTTAGCTCAGAATTTTCTGCCGAATAACTGTATAAACAAGTTTCTTTGTTATCAACATCTGCACTAGCAGTATCATCCGTTCCTTCAGCACAACTTGAAATCATCAAACCTGCCAAAGCGATAAATAAAAATTTTGTATTTTTCATCATAACCTCTCGTATTTTTGATAAATATAGGAAGAAATGAGGCTAATTTCTAATCCATTGGTAGGGAATTTTTCAAGGGTTGAATAAAAGTGACATTTATAAGGATTTTGCGTTTATTAATCAGCAGAGTTTTTATTGATTATTCTAAAAAAAGACCCACAATCAAACAATTCACACATTATTTTATGCAAGGTCATTTCCTTTCAGTAAATTTGTCCCATGTTAATAGAAATTGACGATAAAATAGTAACCGATGAGATTTTTTCACGCAAGTTCGTGTGTGACTTATCGAAGTGTAAAGGCGCTTGCTGCGTTGAAGGGGACGATGGAGCACCATTGGAAGATGACGAGATCAAAATCATGGAGGAAATCTTTCCAAAAGTGAAACCGTACATGACAAAAGAAGGAATAGCGAAAGTCGAAAAAGATGGTGTTTTCTATCTTGACCGTTTTAATGAACCTGTAACAAGTTTAGTTGAAGGCGGTGCATGTGCTTTTGTATCTTATGATCCTGATGGAACCACAAAATGTACGATTGAACAAGCCTACAGAAACGGTGATGTGGATTGGAAAAAACCAATTTCATGTGAGCTTTACCCTATTCGTGCTAAGAAATACGAAAGTTTTACAGCGCTTAATTACGAAGAAATTGATATTTGTAAACCTGGATGTGTTTTAGGTGAGCAACTAAACATTCCCGTTTACCAATTCCTAAAAGCACCACTTACGCGTGCTTATGGCGATGAATTTTACGAATCATTGAAACAAGTGCACAAAGAATTAGAAAAGCAAAATGAGAAAGATCAATAATGGTTGAAAAAACATATAGTGAAAGTTGGTCAGAGTATGAACTTCTCGATGCAGGAAATGAAAAGAAATTAGAACGCTGGGGAAATATTGTAACTATTCGCCCAGAAAGACAAGCCTATTTTAAACCAGGAATGTCGGATGAAGAATGGAATAAAAGAGCGCATTTAGAATTCGTTCCAAAAGGAAACACTGCTGGAAATTGGATTACTCGTCAGGCATTGCCTGAAGGAGAATGGAAAATTCAATTTAAGGACTTGACATTCAATTTAGAAACAACTAAATTTAAGCATGTTGGTCTTTTCCCAGAGCAAGTAACCAACTGGAAATTGATTTCAAATCATCTTGCTAAGCCTGGAATGAAAATGTTGAATCTTTTTGCCTACACAGGAGCAGCTTCTGTTGTTGCAAGATCAAAAGGAGCAGAAGTTACACATGTAGATTCTGTCAAACAACTGATTTCTTGGGCAAAATCAAACATGGAAGCTTCTGGATTAGAGGATATTCGATGGATGCATGAAGATGCTTTAAAATATGCAGAACGCGAACTTAAAAGAGGAAACTTATACCATTTAATTGTCATGGATCCACCCGCTTGGGGAATTGGTGCCAACAAAGAAAAATGGAAAATAGAACAAAAACTCGAAGGTTTAATTGAAGTAGCATCACAACTTTTACACCCTGGTGGATTATTGATTCTCAATACATATTCGCCAAAAGTAAAATTGAAGGAAATCAATTACTATGCGAAAAAGCATTTCAAAAAAGTAGAGATTTCGGAGTTGTGGAAAAAGACTTTTACAGGTAAGGACATGTTTTTTGGGCATTTGTTGAGGGCGTACAGGTAGAGACGGATTGCAATCCGTCTCCACATAACGCACATATATTAATGCCATAAATTCAAAAAAATATCACTATCTTAGCCATCCAAAATAGAAATATGCCAAATACAGATACAGCCAAAACGAAGACAGTGAAAATTGATCAATCTACAGTGCGTAAAGGATTTGAGTTGATGTGTACAGCAAAAACTCTGTCCGAAAAGTATGAGGCGCATAAAGAAGTAACAAGTAAATACGTTCATGCGACATCGCGTGGACACGAGGCAATACAGTTGGCATTAGGAATGCAATTGAAGCCACAGGATTTCGTAGCACCTTATTATAGAGACGACAGCATTTTATTAGGTATGGGAATTACGCCATACGAATTAATGCTCCACATATTTGCAAAGAAAGACGAACCATTTTCTGGAGGAAGAACCTATTATTCTCACCCTTCATTGAATCGTCCGGATATGCCAAAAATTCCACACCAATCTTCTGCAACAGGAATGCAAGCCATTCCAATGACGGGAGTTGCGATGGGAATGCAATACAAAGAAATTGAAGGATTAGCGGAAGATTATGACGGTGAAAATCCGGTTTCAGTTTGTTCAATCGGTGATGCCGCTTGTACAGAAGGAGAGTTTTCTGAAGCACTCCAAATGGCAGCTTTAAAGCAATTGCCAATTTTGTATTTAGTACAAGATAACGAATGGGATATTTCAGCAAGTGCAGACGAAATCAGAGCACAAGACATGGCCTATTATGCGCGTGGCTTTAAAGGTGTTGAAGTTTATTCTATTGATGGTTCTGACTTTGAAGAGTCTTATAACACCATTCAAAAGGTATTAAAACTGATTAGAACAGAACGTCGTCCATTTTTGATTCATGCGAAAGTTCCTTTATTGGGTCACCATACTTCTGGTGTTCGAATGGAATTTTACCGTGATGATTTGGATGAACATGCTTTAAGAGATCCTTATCCAAAAATCAAAGAACTGGCTAGATCAGTTGGAATTGACGAAGCGGATTTAATCAACTTTGAAGCAGAAACTAAGCAATTAGTTGATCAAGTTTATGAAGACGCATTTAATGCAGAAGATCCAGACCCAGCAAGTTTATTAGACCATTATTTTGCTCCTACTGTAATCACTGAAGAAAAAGGTGTGCGTGAGCCAAAAGGAAAGCAAAAAACGGTAATGGTTGATTGTGCTTTATTTGCGGTGCGTGAGTTAATGGAAAAACATCCAGAAGCTTTATTGTACGGACAAGATGTTGGCGCAAGACTAGGTGGAGTTTTTAGAGAAGCAGCAACTTTGGGTAAAAAGTTTGGTGAGAACCGCGTTTTCAATACGCCAATTATGGAAGCTTTCATTATTGGAAGTACTGTTGGAATGTCAGCTGTTGGATTAAAACCAATCGTTGAAGTTCAGTTTGCCGATTATATCTGGCCTGGATTGAATCAATTATTTACAGAATTGAGCCGCAGTAACTATCTTTCGAATGGAAAATGGCCTGTGAGTTCTGTAATTCGTGTTCCAATTGGAGCTTATGGTTCTGGGGGACCTTATCATTCTTCAAGTGTTGAGTCTGTTGTGACTAACATTCGTGGAATTAAAGTGGTTTATCCTTCTACGGGTGCAGACTTGAAAGGATTAATGAAAGCAGCATATTACGATCCAAATCCAGTGCTAATTTTAGAACATAAAGGATTGTATTGGTCAAAAATAAAAGGAACTGAAGGCGCAATGTCTGTTGAACCAGATAGCGATTACGTTATTCCTATTGGAAAAGCGAGAATAGTTCAGGAAGCTGATCAGGATAAAATTGACAGTGGTGAAAGTGTTACTGTGATTACTTACGGAATGGGAGTTTATTGGGCTACAGCAGCAGCGAAAAACTATCCAGGAGCAGTTGAAATCATTGATTTACGTTCTTTAAGTCCGTTGGATAACGATGCGATTTATGGAGCTGCGAAAAAACACAGTAAAGTTTTATTGGTCACAGAAGAATCTATTGAAGCGAGTTTCACTTTGGGATTAGCAGGAAGAATTCAGCGTGAGTGTTTTGAGTATTTAGATGCACCAGTTGCGATTGTTGGAGCGATTGATACGCCAGCTATTCCTTTGCATAGTGATTTAGAGTTTGCGTTATTGCCGAATGCGGATAAGGTTGGGGCGGCGCTTGGGGAGTTGATAGAATACTAAAAATTAACCGCAAAGGTCGCGGAGGTTTTCGCTAAGATTCGCAGAGAAGAAAAAAAGGTTAGAGTATTATAATTGAAGTGGAGGATTTATTCTCCACTTTTTTAGCTTAAAAACTTTGCGAACTTTGCGCCTTCCCTTTGCGTCTCCGCGGTTAAAATTCGTAATTATTTAATTCGTAATTATTTCAAATACACTTCGATATCCTCCAACTTCTTCGGCGTATTCAACAAATTCTCGGTAGAATTTATCATTGGCTAAAGTTGCGGAGTCTCCAATGACTATGAGTTTCTTTTTTGCTCTTGTTAAGGCAACGTTCATTCTTCGGTAATCTGATAAGAAACCGATTTTTCCTTCGGTGTTGCTTCTTACTAGGCTTAATATTATAACATCTGCTTCTTGACCTTGGAAGGCATCGATTGTACTTACTTCAATGTTTTTAAGTTCTGCTTTTGCTAATTCCACTTGACTAGAATACGGCGAAATAAACACAGCAGTCTGTCCTTCTTCAATCCATTTATCTGCATTTTCTACAACAATTCTCAGTTCTTCAGGATTGGCTGTACTCCTGCTATTTTCTAATCTTTTTTCATCAAAACCTGCTCCAGCAGTATCATAGAAAATCATTGATCCTGGAATCGAGGCTGCATGCGATTGTAATTTTCCTTCGTAGAAATATCTGGATGAAAATCCTGCTATTTCTGGGGTCATTCGGTATTGAATTTCTAACAAATCCCTTTGAACTCCAGCATCAATTGCTCTTTCCAAAACAGAAGTTGCTAATCCTTTTCTAGCTGCTTCATCACTAATGATTGTAGGAGGAAGTTGCAAATGGTCACCACTTAGAATTGCGCGATTTGCTTTTTCGAGAACTAACCACGCCAAAGGTTCTATGCATTGTCCGGCTTCATCAAGAAAAGCCACATCAAATTTCTTTTCTTTCAACATTGAATCCATTAATCCAATGGGTGTTCCTAAAATAACATCGGCAGCGTCAAAAAATTGGGATAAATAATGCTTTGACATTGATTTTATTTGATCACGAATCGCATAGACTTCATTGAATAATAATTTGCGCTGTTCACGTTCTGACTTTCCAAAACTACGTTTGTATTGATGCGCCATTTTACGGTATTCAGCAGCTTGAATCTTTAGTTTCTTTATTTGCTTGCTGTATTTATCCTGACTTAAAATTCCTTCTGGCGTATGTTCCCAAACGGCTTTATTTACTTTGGCCGTATTTCCTAAACGCAAAACTTTGAGTCCGCTGTTTAATAATTGTTGTGCCAAATGATCAACTGCTGCATTACTTGGTGCCGAAGCAATAATACTCAATCCTTGTTTACGCAAAGACTGAATTAACGCAACAATTGTCGTCGTTTTTCCAGTTCCTGGAGGTCCGTGAATAATCTGAAGTGGCAAATCACACAATCCATTTTCAACAGCTTTCAATTGAAATTCATTCAGATGATCTCCAGCTTTCACTTTCTTTCCGGAAGGTTGGATTTCAGCTTGCTTTTTTATTCCATGAACATATTCAAAAAGATCTTTAATTGATTTATCTTCTCCTTTATCGATACGTTTCAAAACACTGTGCATCATTTGAAAAGTTCGGTTATCAGGCAATCTTTTTATTCCTAAATTCTTTTCATCTATCCAATCTGGAAAATCGTCGGTGTACAATAAAACCTCTGCTTTCCTATCCGAAATAGAGAGCAATTGTCCGTTACAAATTTCATTTGAAGCAGGAAGAAATAATGCCACTGGAGTTCCTTGACTATAATATGAATTATTCACTCCGCCCGTTGTATGAAAAGTTACGGTAATCACAGGTTGATCTGTATATCCGAAAGTTTTATTTTGAATATTTACAGGATGTAAAATGATACCTTCTCTTCGTAAATCTTTCAGTGAAACATCTTGTTCAAACCACTTTTTTTCTTGCGCTTCTTCTTCCAAACGCAAAAGCTCTCTCATTTCCTGAATCACTGTGCTTACTTCCATATTCTACTTTGAATTAACGTTTACGAAAATAGTTAATTTTTAAGGAGAATCATTTTGTTGAGCATAATTTAGGCGCTCCCCAGGAAAATTCTTAAGAAAAAAAAGAATTATCTGGGTCAGGCTATCCACTGTATCTTTTGGTTCTACCCTGATTTTAATGGTTTATTGAAATAACAAGCTTTATGCAAAATGAAAAACCCAAGAGCTTTGATTGATCTTTTTGGTTGCGCTGTAATGGAACGCGGATGACACGGATGCAAGCAACACGGATGACCGCGGATTTTTTCACCTGTGGTGTTTTCTGATAATCGCGGATTTTAAAAAAGTATATTACTAGAAAAGTCTTTAAGGTTTACTCTCAATGGTATGCGATATTCCACTAAATTCGTGGTAGAACCAACATTTTTATTACCGTAAGATAGGTCGCTTGCCGAAGTCGAACTCGTTGTAATAAAAAGGATGCCGTTACTATCCTTAGCGCAAAAAAAACAAATGAAATAACCTTAATAAGCATCATTTTAATAAAAAAATTCTTTACTTTATATAACGCAAGAAAATATAGAATCTACACTACTTTTCTTTAAAACACAGATTTAACCAAGATAAATGGAAGTTATAAACACAATAGAGCATTTTTCAACAGAATTTCCGTGGCTAATGAAAGCAGGAAAGTATATTCTTTGGATGCTTGTAATCTTTATTTTAATCAAATTACTTAGGCGATTAATCAGAAATAAGATGCCTGATGTTGGTGTAAGGTATAAATCACAAAAAGGAATCGAAATTTTAGGATATATCTTAATGCTTTTGGTCACTGTATCTTTCTTTTCTGGAAATATAAAAGATTTTGGATTAGCGATTGGGCTACTGACTGCTGGAATAACGATTACTTTACAAGAACTTATTTTAAGTGTTGCTGGTTCTTTCTTTATTTATCTTTCCAAAGTTTACAAACCTGGCGACAGAATAGAATTGAACGGAATTAAAGGAGATGTCATTGATGTGGACAGTATTTACACTACAATGATGGAAATTGGCGAATGGGTAAATAGTGATAATTACAGCGGTAGAATCGTGAAAATCAGTAATGCTTTTGTCTTTAAAGGAGCAGTTTATAATTATTCACAGAATTTTCCATTTGTTTGGGATGAATTCACGTTGCCAATTCGCTACCAATCTGACATAGAATACACAAAAGAAGTTATCACTGAAATTGCTACAGAACACCTTTCAGCCTATGCATTGCAAGCAAAAGAGGAATGGAAAACAATGGTGCATAAATTCTATATTGAAGATGCAGAAATCAACCCAAGTTTAGCCATAAAACTTACTGACAATTGGGTGGAAATAAGTTTACGATATATAGTAGATTACAAGAAAAGGAGATTTACCAAAAGTCTCTTAAATGATGAAATTCGCAAACGTGTTCTAGCGAGTAATGGCAGAATAGAATTTGCATCTGCAACTTATGAAGTGGTGAGTATCCCCGTGGTAAATGTGAAAACGGAAAAACCGCTTTAAAGCTCGAAATTTCCTTCCTAGATTATATGCTGCAGATTACTATGTTTTCTTGCTTTCAACTAGCCGACTTTTACTGCATTTACCCGTAGAGCGCAAACAACTTAAAATCAGCCAAATAATAACTAAACATGATTTAAATCATAAAAAAATCATTTCTTATTTAGAATGATTCAAATTAATATTTACTTTTGGAAAATAAAGACAATTTTATCCGAATTTAAATAGTTTATGGAAGATACAAGCATTTTTAGTCAGGCAGGAATTATAATTACTATATTTCTAATTGCTGTTCCGGTAATTATTGCAGCGATAATTGCAGTGATGAAAGGCCGTGGAGTTTTAAAAGATTACCATCAGGAAAAGGAATTTAAAAAATTTCGAGAAAGACTCAGTAAAATGAGTCCAGAGGAAATTGAAAATTTGGAACAAAGAAAAACAGAGCTAGAATATCAATTGGGAAATGATGAATTGTCTGGTAAAGAAATCGCAAAAGATTCAAGAGGAATAATTGATAATATAGCAACAGCAGAAGAGTTGCGATTTATCGAGCTAAAAAAGAAAAGTATTCCGCGTCCTTATGTTGAACCTAAACTCACCAAATTAATTCTTTGGTATTTGGCTACTTCCATCTTTTGGTTGGTTCTAGGGACAACAATCGGAGAATATTTAGGTATTAAATTCGTAGCACCAGATGTTGACCACTTAAGTTGGTTAAGTTTTGGACGATTACGACCAGTTCATACCAACATGGTTTTCTGGGGCTGGGCTTCTTTAGCCATGGTTGGACTCGCTTATTATGTTGTACAACGTGTAAGTAATGTTCCCATTCACAACATCAAAACAGGATTCTATTCACTGATATTAATTAACGCAGCTGTCTTTATTGGAAGTATTTGCTTAATGGCAGGAATCAATAATGGTGGTGGTGAATACAGAGAATATATTTGGCCGGTTATGGCACTTTTCGGAATTGGAATTTTTATTTCCTTATTGAATTTCTGGAAAACAATTGCCAAGCGTAAAAACAAAGAAATCTATGTTTCCAACTGGTACATTATCGCAGCAATGATGTATGTTTTAGTCATTGCTTTTGTAGCGTACTGGCCGACATGGCAAACAGGATTAGGAGAAACAATTGTTCAAGGATATTACATGCACCAAGGAGTTGGAATGTGGTTTATGCTGTTAACACTAGGTTTAATGTACTACTTCCTTCCGCAACAATTGAACAAGCCAATTTACTCTTACAGTTTAGGAATCCTTGCTTTTTGGACACAAATTTTATTCTATACCGTAATTGGAACGCATCACTTTATCTTTAGTGCAATTCCATGGTGGCTACAAACTGTCGCAATCGTTGGAAGTATGGGAATGGTGATTCCAGTTATCGCAGGAACAACCAACTTCTTGATGACCTTCAAAGGTTCTTGGCACAAATTATCAGGAAGTTATACGCTTCCTTTTTACCTCATCGGAATTATATTTTATTTCACAGGTTCACTTCAAGGAACAGCTGAAGCATTCAGATTTACCAACTTAGTTTGGCACTTTACAGATTTTACGGTTGCCCATTCACACTTAACGATGTATGGAATTATCACTTTCATGTTGTGGGGATTCATTTACACTTTAGTTCCACGATTAACAGGAAAAGAGCCACCACAAGTTACCGTTGGAGCACATTTCTGGTTAGCATTAATCGGATTAATGTTCTACAGCGTTCCATTAATGTACGGTTCAACAATGCGCGGGTTAATGTGGATGGATTTACAACCCTTCATGGACAGCGTTGAAATGATGGCGCCTTACTGGTTATGGAGAGCAATCGGAGGATCATTGATGTGGCTTTCTCACTTATTATTTGCCTATAATTTCTATGTTATGGTGAAGAAAAAAAACAGAGTTAAAGTTCCAAGATCAGCTATTGAGATTTTGAAAGCTAAAGAACAATTGAGTAAAAACATAAATAATTAAGACAATGGATTTTTTCGATAATCATAAAAAACTATTCAGGTCAGCACTTGCGCTTTTCCTAGGATTAACATTTGTCGTTGCGGTTTTACCTGCAATTAATAATCAAAGAGATAACGCTCCATTACCTGGTTCTGCTCCAATGACGGTGAATGAACACGCTGGGAAAGCGAGTTTCATTGCCAATGGATGTGTAGCTTGTCATACGCAACAAGTTAGAAACGTGGACATGGACAATATGTGGGGAGATCGACCTGGAATCCCAGCAGATTACGCTCGAAATACACGGCCAGATGTGTGGAGAAATACGGCCACTTTGATGGGAACGGAAAGAACAGGTCCAGATTTGACGAATGTTGGAAAACGCCAACCTTCAATGGCTTGGAACTTATTGCACTTATATCAACCAAGAGCGGTTGTCGCTGCGTCAATAATGCCAGCTTATCCTTGGTTATTTAAAACGAAAAAGAACGCTGATTCCACAGATGTTGAAATCAATGTTCCAGATCAATTTAGAAAAGGTGTAAAAGGAACTATAGTAGCAACCCAAGAAGCATTAGACTTAGTCGCTTATTTACAAAGTTTAAAACAAACGCCTTTACCAACAGGAAAAGAACCAATGGAATTCTTGTATAAAAGAGAAATCCCGAAAGTTGCTACTAGTGGAGAAGCTGCTGAATTACCCGATGGCGGAAAATTATATGCTGCAAATTGTCAAGCATGTCACCAGGCCAATGGTGAAGGATTAAAAGGTGCTTTTCCAAGTTTAGTGGGAAGCCCTGTAGTTTTGGATGACGACATTGAATTATTTGTAGATATTATCATGAATGGTTACAATGCCCGAGAAGAATATGCAGTAATGAACGCCGTTGGAACAGATAATAATTTAACGCCAGAAGAAGTTACAGCGATTATTAATCACGAGCGAACTAGCTGGGGAAATGAAGGTGAACTTGTGACTTTAGGTGATGTAAGAAGAATCATGGAGTTCTTGGAATTAACAACGAAAAATCAGTAGTGGGGACGATTTGCAAATCGTCCGTACTAGGATTCTTAAATAAATATCAGATAAAAAAAGAGTAAGATGAAAAAACAATATTGGATATTAATAGTTTTACTGGGATTGGCAAAAGTTGCAATGTCTTGTCCAGTTTGTGAACGTCAACAACAGAAAGTAACGATGGGCTTAACGCATGGCGCTGGCCCAGAAAGTAATTGGGATTGGGTAATTATTATATTCATGTCAATTCTTACTCTTTTGACATTGATATTCTCCATTAAGTATTTGGTAAAGCCTGGAGAAAAAAGAAAAGACCATGTTAAACAATCCATTCTAAATGAGCAATTATGAAAAGCAAACCATGTAAAGTAAAACTCTTTATTGATGATGATCTTCATCCAATAGCAGAATTAGATACACCTGTTCAGTTTGAATTAGATACAAAAAAACTAACTGATGGTCAACATACGCTTAAGATTGTTGGGAAATCAATGTTAGGAAGAGAAGGCGTTAGAAAAATTAATTTCATTGTTAGAAATGGCCCTGCAATAGATATTGAAGGAATCAGCGAGAACAAAGTTGTTGACGGAACATTGCCATTAATGATAAATGCTTACGATCAAGGAGGTCACGACAAATTCAATATTGAAGGATCTGAAACACCGAAAAGTATTCCGAGTTGGTTATGGATAATTCTAATTGCTTTTGTTGGGTGGGCTGCTTTTTATATGATTACTTATTTCAATATATGATATAAAAATAAATGCTTATCGGATACTTTACCAGTAAGTCTAGAATTATAATTTAATTCTTTAACAGCCACTAGGTTCTCTTAAGAAATTAGATATGATTTTATTTAATTCAATGGTAAGGAAATAGTTACTATTACGGACCAAAGCAATCCGCGTTTATCCGAATTCACCATAAGTGAAAAATCCGTGAGTATCCGCGTTGCTTGCATCAGTGTCATCCGCGTGCCATTGCAGCGTATAACCATTTTATTGGAAATAATACTAAAATAATGAATTTACTGGTAAAGATCCCGACAGGCATTTAAAAATATTAAAGATGTGAATCAATCCAGACAGTTTAATGAACACTATTAAGTTGTTTGGTTTTAGTTGCCCTTCGCTCATAATTTGGGTGGAGGGTAATTTTTTTTGGATATTAAAAGCAATCTCGATTTAAAAATTCTCAAATCACATCAAATGTCTTTCCTTCTACTTCAATCTTTTTAATTAGCCATTATAATTTGTTCTATCACATTCTCGGTTTATCTTTGCTGAATACTTAAAAGAACAAAGGAAATGGCAAATTTTGTAGAGGAAACAACTTTCGAAAAGGAAGATTTCACATTAGAAAGCTTAGAAAGAGGAGATTACGAAGTTTGTACTTTTGTGAATTGTAATTTCGCTAATTCTGACTTGACAAATATACGATTTGTAGATTGTGAATTTCAAGATTGTAATTTAAGTGCTACAAAACTTGGAGGGACAGGACTTCAAGATGTTCGTTTCATCAACTGTAAAATGTTGGGAATTCAATTTGATGAATGCAGTGACTTCCTATTTCAAGTATCATTTGATAATTGTCAATTAAATCACTCCTCTTTTTTCTCAAATAAATTAGTTAAAACATCATTTGCTCATTGTAAACTTCAAGAGGTTGATTTCACGGATTGTAATTTAACTTCAGCCGATTTTGATGAAAGTGATATCACTGGAGCTACTTTCACGAATTGCACTTTGGCAAAAGCAGATTTCAGAACGGCAATTAATCTCGGAATTGATCCAGAAAGAAATAGGATGAAGGGTGCGCAGTTTTCTCAACAAAATGTGGTTGGATTATTGAACAAATATCAGATAAAAATAGGGTAATCTTTAATGATTGTTGATTTGAATTACGTAAGTACGATTTGCAAATTGTCCGTACATTCAAAATCATATTAATTTGCATTTGTGGGACGATTTGCAAAACGTCCTTGCTATTGAAAAGGATTATTTAAAACATGAAATCCATTATTCCTTTATGCGATGAGATAATATTGCATATTTTAAAATTTCATTGAATTGTGAATTTAGGGACACTCGTTTATAATTATGAGATAGATGTGAATCTTTTAAAATGAAAAATGGGTTTGGTGCTCTCTGTGCTCAGGTTTAAAAAATACCAAAACCAAAAACCTCCAAAAGCCAAAACTCTAAGAGGGAAATATTATGAAAAAGTATAAAATCCAATACTACCTAGCAATCATCCTCTTCGAAATAATCTCCTGTCCATTTCTTGTAAGGCTATAAATGAACATACCTTTTCCAATTTCAGAAGCCAGAACTGTAATTTCTCCTTTGTTTTCGTTAATTGGATAATCCTTTACAAATCCACCATTCAAATTAAAAATAGTAATTGAAGCTTGATTAACTTCTGGTGCCAATTGGTAGCGAATTACCGTTCTATCATTAAAAGGATTTGGTATGTTCTGCTCCATTGCGTAATCAGATACTTCACGACTGTTCTGAACAAGACTTTCTCTTATTTTGTCGTTGGCTTTGTATTCGGCTAATTCTTCTCTCAAATCAATTACTTCTAAGTTTAACTCTTGAATTCCTGCGGTTAAAACAGAAATTAAACCTGTATAGTTAATGGCTTTGTAAGAAATGTCAGAAACTATTTTTCCGTCTTCGTCAAAAACTGGTTGGTTTACGTCTTTAGTCAATTCTGGAAAAACTTCTGCCATTTCTTGTGAAATAAAACCGTGTTGATTTACTTCTGGAAGTGTAAGCCCTTCTGTTTGCTTGTAAGTATATGTCACAGGTCTAAGTAGCGAAATTCTCTCAAGAGCGCTTTTCTCATTCACAATATTTTGTTTCAATTTTCCATCGGAAACTGTGAATGTCCCAGCCGTTATCATTACATCACCATTAAACATACCCGCAAATCGATTACCACCAGTGCTTCCTGCATCGCCTAAAATTGCTTTGCTATTTGCGGTATTTTGGTTTGTTCGAGCATGCACGCCTATTGAGTTTTGTGAACTAATGACGTTTGCAAAAATACCTGTTGAGCTTTGATTTCCATTTACCTCTATAATCATTCCTGTGCCAAAATCTAAATGCTCCACTGTAATCTCCGCACCGATATTCGGCGCTCCTTGGCTCGTTTGATTTACACTTCTAATCGAAAAGCCTTTTTGACCGAATTGGGTATCAATACCAACCTTGGGAGAATCCGCTGGGTCGTCGCCAAATGGATTTGATGTATCGATTTTCTCTCCAAAATAAGTGTTTCCATTAAGCGGTGACATTGATGCTACAAGCGTGTTTTGGCCTGGACCTCCAGAACCTCCAAAACCGTTTCCGACACGAAATTCAAGGCTACCTGCAGTTGGAGCCCCATCGTGTATCCATTCAATACGAGGTTTATTAGGTGTTGCCGATGTGTACCCCATTGTTAAACCCTTCTTGAATTGTTGAAAACGTAGGCCATAAAAATCTTGAGTACCAGCAGAAACCTTCCCTAATGCAAACCAGTCCTCATCAAAATTAAAGCTAGTCCCACTTTGCAATTGTGTTACCAATCCCGGCTTAAAACGAAATATTTCACCATTAAGCTGTGTTACGCCAATATTACTATAAGTGTCTACAGGATCTTCAGACAGGTTGACTTGAGCCTTTATAAACGTCATGGTTGAGACCATTAAACATAAAACTAATATTTGCTTTTTCATACTGTTTTGATTTTAAATGAATTCTAAAATTCATAAAAAAAAAATGAACTAACAAAATAATTTAGGTCTTTTTTCCTTTTTTAAGTTTTCCCTATTTGTGAATACTAATAGTTTTCCTTATTTTTGAAACTATGAAAAAGTCAAAAAACATAGTTCTATGGGCATTGCTCTTTTCATTGATTATCTCGAACAATTTATTTTCTCAGTTTACTACCCCCTTAACACTTTATAAGCAATTCAATGGACAATATGATTACACGGTAATTGGAAACACCCACAACATCTTGGATAATTGGCAAACTCCCAATCCACCATGCCAATTGTTAACGAACTCAAGCGCAACATTGAATCTAACCCCTACACAATCTATTGAAGCTGCCTATCTAATCTGGAGCGGAATTGAAGATGGTTCAGGAACAACTATTACCCTAAACGGAAATCTTCATTCCCCAGATTTTATTAATACTACAAATATCAGTCTTCCTAGTAGTTTTCCTCAACCATATTTTTCAGCGGTTAAAGATATAACGACCTACGTTCAAATTGCAGGAAATGGATTATACAACATAAGTAATTTTGATTTAAATCCTTTGCTGCCAAACTATTGCTCAAATGCTGTCTACTATTCAGGATGGAATATCATAGTTGTTTATACTGAAACTTCACTTCCAAGTGTTCAACTAAACATCTATGATGGAATGGAAGCCTTGGGTATTAGCCCTGTAACCCCTATCAACTTCTCCATCAATAACTTAAATGTTACGAATACAAATAATGCTACTATGACCTGTCTTTCTTGGAATGGAAGTCCAAATAATTTTTTAGGGGAATGGATTTCAATTAATGGAGATACTTTAAGTAACGCACAAAGTCCTACCAATAACCCATTCAATGGTACAGACAGCTTTTCAGGAAGCAATTCGAGTTGGAGTAGGGATGTTGATAAATTTGATATTAGTAATTCTATCAATATTGGAGACATTTCTGCGACAATAGGCGCAAGATCCAACCCCCTCCGTTTCATCTCCAACATCATCACCTCCATCCCATCAGAACTCCCAAACGCCTCCGTCTCCATAGATACCATCACAGGCCAAGACCTTTGCAACAACCAAACCTTAACAGTAGATTTCACCGTTCTAAATATCAATTCCAATGATACCCTACCTGCAAACACACCTGTTTCAATTTTCGCTAATAACAATACATTTTTAGGAACCGTTCTTACACCTTCAGAAATATTAATCGGAGACAGCTTGGCAATGTCAACTAGCGTTACAATTCCAGCAAGTGTTTCTAGTCCTTTTAATTTGAGCGTTATTGCCAACCAAAACGCCACACAATTGGGTGTTGTTCCAGAAAGTAACTTAAACAACAATTCTGCAGATACAACCTTAAGTTTAATTCCAGTTTTGATTCCCATTTTTGATTCAATACCGCCAGTCTGTCAAGGAACAAATGTGGTTTTACCAAACGCATCAACCAATGGGATTTCTGGAACTTGGTCGCCTGTTTTTAATTCTCAAGCCACCACAACTTATAATTTTTCGCCTTCAAGTGCATTTTGTGCAGATACCATTCAAATCACGGTTCAAATCGTACCGCAAACTTTACCCACTTTCACTTTACCAGATTCAATTTGCATTAATGATGCATTGACTTTTCCTTTGGTTTCTAATAATGGAATTTCGGGAACTTGGTCGCCGGCTCTTGATAATCAAAACACCACAAACTATACTTTTACACCAGACTCTTCGGGGCTTTCAGCGAATTGCCCTGCAAGCGTTCAACAATCAATAGTCGTTGTTCCGCAAACTGCGCCTGTTTTTTCGTTTGAAGATACACTTTGTCCCGGCGCAAGTTTTACATTTCCAAACACTTCAGACAATGGTATAATTGGAACTTGGTCGCCCGCTTTTGATAATCAAAACACAACAAATTATACATTTACGCCAGGTGAAAATTCAATTTTTAATGGCTGTGCAGCGAGTATTTCAGAAACGATTACCATAATTGACATTATCAACCCAACTGGAACAGCACCACCTGATTTAACAATTCAATGTGTTGGAGATGTTCCTCCTGCCGATGTGAATTTAATTACAGACGAAGCAGATAATTGCACAGCTATTCCAACAGTAACTTTTGTGTCTGATGTTTCTAATGGAAATTCTTGTCCAGAAATTATCACAAGAACTTACAACATAGCAGATGATAATGGAAATGATATTGATGTAATACAAACGATTACTGTTAATGATGATACAGCTCCAACAGCAAGCAATATTTCAACAACTGTTCAATGTTTAACTGATGTTCCAGCAGTGGATATTGCAATAGTTTCAGACGAAGCAGATAATTGCACTGCAAATCCAACAGTTGCTTTTGTTTCAGAAAGTTCAGATGGGAATACCTGTAACGGAGAAATAATTACGAGAATATATTCCGTTTCTGACGATTGCGGAAACAGCATAAATGTTACGCACACAATTCTTGTTGATTCATACACCCCAAACTTCACTGTTTCAGGACAAGGAACAAATTCTTGTAATGGAAATGATGGAACAATTACACTTTCTGGGCTAACCCCAAACACAAATTATTTGATGAGTTTTGATGGTGGAACAACAAATTCTATCACCACAAACGCAATAGGAGAATATATTATAACTGGGCTTTCTGCAGGATCTTACACCAATTACACCGTTTCAGATGCAGATTGTCCTGCATGCAGGAAAACAGAAAATGTTTCAATCAACATCAACGACCCAACTGCGGCAGTTATTGGTGCTGGTGCTGATGCTCAGTATTGCGAAGGAACAACTGTAATATTAAACGCTTTTAATCCTGAAAACGTCAATATTTCTTGGAATAATGGTGTAACAGATGGTGTTGGATTTGTTCCTCCAGTTGGCGTTTCCTATTATACCGTGACTTCTGAAAGAGTAAACTGTTTTTCTTCAGATCAAATTATGATAACGGTTTCTCCAGCAATTACGGAAATCACTTGTCCAGGAGATTTAACTGCTTCGTGTGACATTTCAGAAATCCCTCAATACGCAAATTTCAATGAATTTATTGCTGCTGGAGGTTCTGCGACAATTCCAGTTGGTGGCGTGATTGATTCAGCTTCGTTTACATTATTGGGTGAAATTTCAGATGGAATTGCTTGTCCAGAAACCATCACAAGAACTTATCAAATTGCTGATACTTGTGGCGTGACGCTTTCTTGCACGCAAAATATAGTAATCAGCGAAATTGTTCTCCCAACGGGAACAGCGCCAAATGATACGACAGTTCAGTGTATTGGTGATGTCCCACTTCCTGATGTGAACTTAATCACGGACGAAGCAGATAATTGTTCTACAATTCCAACAGTCACTTTTGTTTCGGATGTTTCAGATGGAAATACTTGCCCAGAAATCATTACTAGAACTTATAATATTGAAGATAATTGTGAGAACAATATTGATGTTGTTCAAACAATTACTATCGATGATGATATTCTACCCACAGCAACAAATCCCGATACAATTTTTGTCGCTTGTTTGGCAGATGTTCCTCTTCCAGATGTTTTAGTTGTAACAGACGAAGCGGATAATTGCACGGTAATTCCTACAGTTGCTTTTGTTTCTGAAAATTCCAATGGAAACACTTGTAACGTTGAAGAAATCACAAGGATTTACAGCGTAACTGATGATTGTGGAAATACAATTGATGTTACTCAAATTATTCAAATTGCTGTTTTTGATCCTATTTTTATTGTTTTAAGCACAAATCCTACAACTTGTCAAGGAAACGAAGGAACAATTACACTTTCAGGATTGATTCCATCTTCAAATTACGAATTGAGTTATAATGGAGGAATTCCAACTTCAATCACAACTGATGCAATTGGAGAATATACAATCACAGGATTAGTTGAAGGAAGTTATACAGGTTTCACACTCACAGAATCAACTTGCTCAACTTGTAGCACAACAGAAAATGTAACGATGACATTAACCGACCCAATTCCACCAGTTCTAAATGCTGGAATTGATGTTGTGGCATGCGAAAATGATATTATTACGCTAACAGCTTTTAATCCAGAAAACGCAAATATTTCTTGGAACAATGGAATAGTCGATGGTGTTGGATTTGTTTCCCCAGTTGGAATTTCGACCTACACTGTTACCGCAGAAAGAGTAAATTGTTTTTCGACAGACATAGTTCAAGTAACCGTAAATCCTTTGCCAATTGTGAATGCAGGACAAGACATTTCATTGTGCGAAGGTGACGATGTCACACTTTCAGGAAGTGGTGCAGATACTTATGTTTGGGATAATGGTGTGGTTGATGGAGTTCCATTTACGCCTTCATTTGGTTTAATTACCTACAATGTCATCGGAACTTCAATTTTTGGTTGTGTAAACTCCGATGAAGTTGATATTGATGTAATTATTTCTCCTGATGTTTCATTTACAGCAAATAGAACGGTTGGTTGTGCACCGCAAGAAATCAATTTAATTAGCACTTCTCCAGGAGTTGGAAATCAATGTTTTTACACCATTAGCGATATTGCTCAAGTGCCAGGTTGCAACGTAAATCACATTTTTAAAGAAGCTGGTTGTTATGATGTTACTTTGCAAGTTGAATTATCGAACGGCTGTGTTGATGATTTAACATTAACAGATTATATCTGCATTGACGATTATCCCGTTGCAGATTTTACGGTGAATCCTGAGGAAATCACTAGTATTTACAATAAAGTGGAATTCACAAATGAAACTACTGGAGCAACAGATTATGAATGGAATTTTGGAGACGAAAACATTTCAAGCGCAATTAATCCAACGCATGAATATTCCGTAAATTCAATTTCACAAAAAGCCAATTTTGATGTTGAACTCATCGCAACGAGCGATTTAGGATGTAAAGATACTTTCAATTTAGACCTTCCATTTTTCGAGGAATTGGTGTATTTTATTCCAAATACCTTTACGCCAGATGGAAACAAATTTAATGAAACATTTAAGCCAGTTTTTACCTCAGGATTTGATCCATTGGATTATAAATTAGAGATTTTTAATCGCTGGGGAGAATTGATTTTTGTGAGTAATGATGCAAACTATGGTTGGGACGGAACTTATGGGGCGAGTAAAATAAAGTTTGCTCCTGAAGGTGCTTATGTGTGGAAGATTAGCTTTAAGAAATTGAGAGATGATGAGAATGTGGAGGTTTTTGGGAGTGTGAATCTTTTAAAATGAAAAGTTAAAAATGAAGATCCGATAGGAATCGGATGAAAAATGGTGGATAGGGTTCGCTGTGCTCAGTTTTTCTTTAATGAAAATTGCTGTGGTGTGGTTGAAATTTGGCACGCGGATTTAGAAGGATTTAAAGGATGGGAAAATTGAGTTGAAGTTTAGCGTATATTCTCACAAAAAAAAATCCTTTTGATCCTTTCGATCTGCGTGCAATTAAACACAACCTTATTGCAATGGAAGAATCAACTTGTAAAAGTAGTACGCAGATTTAGAAGGATTTAAAGGATCAAAAAACCTCCAAAAGCCAAAACTCTAAGAGGTAAATATTATGAAAAAGTATAAAATCTAACATCTCATATTATTCAGTTTAAAATTAATATATGGTATTAACCGCAAACAACCACCCCTATCGCGTTAAACCTTAATAATTAACAATTAACCATTATTTACCTCACTATCATCCGCTTAGACGTTATTTCTTATCCATTTCTTGTAAGGCTGTAAATAAACATACCCTTTCCAATTTCAGAAGCCAGAACTGTAATTTCTCCTTTGTTTTCGTTAATTGGGTAATCCTTCACAAATCCTCCATTCAAATTAAAAATAGTAATTGACGCTTGATTAACTCCTGATGCCAATTGATAACGAATAACACTTCTATCATTAAAAGGGTTAGGTATATTTTGTTCCATTGAGTAATCAGATACCTCACGATCGTCTTGAACTAAGCTTTCTCTTATTTTGTCGTTGGCTTTGTATTCTGCTAGTTCATCTTTAACAGATGATAATTCCTCGCGAACTGATTTTATTTCTTCAACTAATTCAGTGTTCAACTCCTGAATTCCTGCGGTTAAAACAGAGATTAAACCTGTATAGTTAATGGCTTTGTAAGAAATATCAGAAACTATCTTACCGTCTTCATCAAAAACTGGTTGGGTAACATCTTTCGTTAATTCAGGAAATACTTCTGCTAGTTCTTGTGAAATGAAACCATGTTGATTTGTCATAGGAAGTGCTATTCCTTCTGTTTTGTTGAACGTATATGTAACAGGACGCAACAAAGCAATTCTTTCCAGTGCGCTTTTTTCATTATTGATGTTTTGTTTTAATTTTTCATCAGAAACAGTAAAAGTACCTGCCGTTACAAGAACATCTCCATTGAAATAACCTGCATGACGATTACTTCCTGATGCTTGAGCATCTCCATAAATTGCAGCACTAAACAGGGTGTTTGTATTTGTTGTTGACCTGACACCAATTGAATTTTGTGAACTAACCACTTCTGCTCTAATACCTGTTGAGCTTTGTCCTCCAACACAATCGATAATCATTCCATTACCATTGTTCGAACCATGCTCCACCCGAATTGCTGCTCCAATATTATTTCCTGTGGCCGAATTTGGATTTTGATTTCTAATATTTAGACCTAGTTGTCCTCTTGTAAGAATACCTACCTCAGGGGAATTAGCATTATCTAGAAATGGATTTCCTAAATTAATTATATCCCCAAAATATGTATTAGCCTCAAGTGGAGACATAGAAGCAACCAATTTATTTATACCTGGCCCTCCAGAACCGCCAAAACCTTTCCCCACACGGAATTCTAGATAACCTGCAGTTGTATTACCATTATGTATCCATTCAATACGTGGGTTATTTGGGCTTGCGCTTGTGTAACCCATTGTTAGACCTAGTTCAGGTTGCTGAAAACGCAAACCGTAAAAGGTTTGTCCAAAACCTAACTCACCTAAAGCAAACCACTTATCCCCGAAGCCAAATGAAGTTCCTTGTGTTACTAAGCCAGGTTTGAAACGAAATATTTCGTTTATGGTAGCCCCAGGGATAGAAATTGGTAATGGGTTAAGTCCACCAAAATTTAGTACTGATCCGTCAGATAGGTTGTTTTGAGCTTTTACAAATGTCATGGCTGAAACCATTAAACAAAGGACTAAAATTTGCTTTTTCATAATATATTATTTTTTAATGAGGATTGAAATTACTTAAAAAAAAAAATGAAATAAAAAAATATATCTATATTTTTTAACATTATTTTAGTTTTATTGTGTTTGGAGAACAAGTTAGTTTTAATTATTTTTGAGGATATGAATACAATAAAGTGGATTTTTCTGTGGTCATTAATTCTTTCTGTATTGTTTATTAACACTGTTTTTTCGCAGCAGTTTAACACTCCAATATCACTCTATCAACAATTTAATGGTCAATATGGATACACAGTAATTGGCAATACACACAATTTAGCTGATAATTTCCAAACACCCCAACCACCCTGTCAATTATTAACAAGCTCTTCTGCTATTTTAAATCTCACCCCAAACCAAACAATTGAAGGAGCGTATCTTATTTGGAGTGGTATCTCCAACGGACTTGGTACTAATGTAACATTAAATGGTAACCTTCAAACCCCTGATTTTATTAATACAACAAATATTAATGCTTTTGGTAGTACAGAGTTTCATTTTTCAGCTATGAAAGATATTACCCCCTATGTTCAAAGTACAGGCAATGGTTCATACAACATAAGCAATTTCGATTTAAATCCTTTCCTTCCTAATTATTGTTCAAACGCAATTCACTATGCAGGATGGCACATTGTAGTTGTTTACTCTGAAACCTCTCTTCCAAATGTGCAATTAAACCTTTATGATGGCTTGCTATTCCTAGGTTACAACCCCATATTTAACATCACTTTTCCAATCAACAACTTAAATGTGACCAGCACGACTAATGCCAGTATGACTTGCCTTTCATGGCTTGGAAGTCCTAATCTCTTTGGTCTAGAATCTATTGCAATAAATGGAGATATTTTGAGTAATGCACAAAGTCCAGCTAATAACCCATTTAATGGTACGGATAGCTTTTCAGGAAGTAATACGAGTTGGAATAGGGATGTGGATCTATATGACATTAGTAATTCTCTTAATACTGGAGACTTATCAGCAACAATTGATGTTAGCGCTGGCGTCTTAAGATTTATCTCCAACATCATCACCTCAATTCCCTCCGAACTCCCAGACGCCACAGTCACCATAGACACCATCTCTGGCCAAGACCTTTGCGATAACCGCACCTTAGCTATCGATTTTACAGTGCGCAACGTAAACGCCAACGATACATTACCACCAAATACTCCTATTTCAATTTTCGCTAATAACAATACTTTTCTAGGAACTATTCTCACACCTTCAGAAATTTTAATCGGAGATACTCTAGCCATGTCAACAAATGTTACAATTCCAGCAAGTGTTTCTAGTCCTTTTACCTTGAGTGTTATTGCTAACCAAGATGCCACACAATTGGGTGTGATTCCAGAAAGTAATTTAACCAATAATTCAGCAGATACAACGCTTAGTTTAACAACAGTTACAACTCCAATATTTGATTCTATTCCACCCGTTTGTCAAGGAACAAATTTAGTTTTACCAACTACATCTAACAACAGTATTTCAGGAACTTGGTCGCCAACTTTCAATTCTCAAGCTACAACGACCTATACTTTTTCGCCATCAAGTTTATTCTGTGCAGATACAGTTCAACTCACCATTCAAATAGTACCGCAAACTTTACCCACTTTCACTTTACCAGATTCTATTTGCTTCAATGACGCATTGATTTTTCCAACACTTTCCAACAATGGCTTTTCAGGAACCTGGTCACCAGCTTTTGATAATCAAAACACGACAAATTATACTTTTACGCCTAATGCTTTTGGAGCATCGGCTGGTTGCCCCTTAACAACCCAAAAATTGGTGGTCGTTGTTCCGGCAACAGTGCCTAGTTTTTCTTTTTCAAATTCGCTTTGTCCTAATGCCTATTTCACACTTCCAAATAATTCAGACAATGGAATTTCTGGAACTTGGTCGCCTGCTTTTGACAATCAAAACACAACAAATTATACATTTACGCCAGGTGCTAATTCAATTTTTAATGGCTGTGCAGCGAGTATTTCAGAAACGATTACCATAATTGACATTATCAACCCAACTGGAACAGCGCCTGCAGACTTAATTTTACAATGTTTTGCTGATGTACCTGCTCAAGACATAAACTCAATCACAGATGAGTCCGATAATTGTACTGCGAATCCAACAGTTACTTTTGTTTCGGATGTCTTAAATGGAAATTCATGTTCTGGAACGATTACAAGAACTTACAACATTGTTGACGATAATGGAAATGATATTGATGTAATACAAACGATTACCATAAACGATGATGTAAATCCAACTGCGAGTAATATCACAACAACCGTTCAATGTTTAGCAGATGTTCCTGCGGTTGATATTTCTGTAATTTCAGACGAAGCAGATAACTGTACAGCAAATCCAATTGTTGCTTTTGTTTCAGAAACAAGCGATGGAAATACCTGTAATGGAGAAATAATCACTAGAATTTATTCTGTAACTGACGATTGTGGAAACAGCATTAATGTTACACATACAATTCTTGTGGATTCTTACACGCCAACTTTCACTGTTTCAGGACAAGGAACAACCTCGTGTGATGGAAACGACGGAACAATTACACTTTCTGGACTTTCGCCAAACAAAAACTACGTAATGAGTTTTAATGGTGGAACAACAAATCCCATCACAACAAATGGCGCTGGAGATTTCATAATCACTGGACTTTCGGCAGGATCTTACACGAATTATACGGTTTCAGATGCAGATTGTCCAGCGTGTACAACAACGGAAAATGTTTCTATAAATATCAATGATCCATCTGCTGCTGTTATTGGCGCTGGTCCGGATGCTCAATATTGTGAAGGAAAAACTGTAATATTAAATGCTTTTAATCCAGAAAATGCAAATATTTCATGGAACAATGGAGTGACTGATGGTGTTGGATTTATTCCGCCGGTGGGAATCAGTTTTTATACTGTTACTTCTGTGAGAGTAAACTGTTTTTCTTTTGATCAAATTATGATTACCGTTTCTCCAGCAATTACGGATATTACTTGTCCAGCAAATTTAACTGCTTCTTGTGATATTTCGGAGCAAGCTGCCTATGCCGATTTTAATGAATTTATCGCTGCTGGAGGTTCAGCTACAATTCCAGTTGGAGGTGTAATTGATTCTACTTCGTTTATGCTTTTAAGCGAAGTTTCTGACGGAATCGCTTGTCCAGAAACGATTACAAGAACTTATCAAATTGCAGATACTTGTGGTGTGACTTTAACATGCACACAAAATATTGTAATTAGCGAAATTATTCTCCCAACTGGAACTGCACCAAATGACACTTTGGTTCAGTGTATTGAGGATGTTCCTCTTCCTGATGTGAATTTAATCACGGATGAAGCGGATAACTGTGCAAATGCACCAACGGTAACTCATGTTTCGGACGTTTCCGACGGAAATACTTGTCCAGAAATCATTACAAGAACCTACAATATTGAAGATAAATGCGGAAATAATATTGATGTTATTCAAACCATCACAATTGATGATGATATTTTACCAACAGCAACAAATCCAGATACAATATTTGTGGCTTGTTTGGCAGATGTGCCACTTCCAGATATTTCCGTTGTAACAGACGAAGCTGATAATTGCACAGCAAATCCAATCGTTGCATTTGTTTCTGAAAATTCCGATGGAAACACATGTGACGTTGAAGAAATTACAAGAATTTACAGCGTTACCGATGATTGTGGAAACAGCATAAATGTCTCTCAAATTATTCAGATCGCTGTTTTCGATCCTGTTTTTACTGTTTCTAGCACAAATCCTACAACTTGCGATGGAAATGAAGGAACAATTACAATTTCAGGATTAATTCCGTCTTCAGATTACGAATTGAGTTTTGATGGTGGAACGCCTTTTTCTATTACAACTGATGCAATTGGAGAATACACAATCACAGGTTTAGTTGAAGGAACTTATACTGGTTTTACACTCACAGAATCAACTTGTTCAACTTGCAGCACAACGGAAAATGTTACTATGACACTAACCGACCCAACTCCTCCAGTTGTAAACGCAGGAACTGATATTGAAGCTTGTGAAAATGATTTAATCACTTTAACAGCTTTTAATCCTGATGGAGCAAATATTTCATGGAATAATGGCGTAATTGATGGCAATGCTTTCTCACCGCCAGTTGGAATTTCAACTTTTACGGTGACTGCCGAAAGAGTCAATTGTTTTACCACAGACCAAGTTCAAGTTACTGTTAATCCTTTGCCAATTGTAGATGCAGGAAATGATTTTACGGTTTGTGATGGAGATGAAACTACACTTTCAGGAAGTGGTGCAGATACTTATGTTTGGGACAATGGCGTTATTGATGGTGTTCCATTTACTCCGAGTTTGGGATTAGTAACTTACAGTGTCATCGGGACATCAATTTTTGGCTGTGTCAATACCGATCAAGTTGATATTGATGTGATCATCTCACCAGATATTTCATTTACAGCAAATAGAACGGTTGGATGTGCACCGCAAGAAATCAATTTAATCAGCACTTCGCCAGGAGTTGGAAATCAATGTTTTTACACGATTAGCGACATTGCGCAAGTGCCAGGATGTAACGTAAATTACATTTTTCAAGAAGCAGGTTGTTATGATGTTACTTTGCAAGTTGAATTATCAAACGGTTGTGTTGATGATCTAACATTGACAGATTACATTTGTATAGACGATTACCCAGTTGCAGATTTCACCGTGAATCCTGAGGAAATCACCAATATTTACAACGTTGTAGATTTCACAAATGAAACTGTTGGAGCAACGGATTACGAATGGAATTTTGGAGACGAAAACATTTCAAGCGCAATTAATCCAACGCATGAATATTCCGTAAATTCAATTTCACAAAAAGCCAATTTTGATGTTGAACTCTTAGCAACGAGCGATTTAGGATGTAAAGATACTTTCAATTTAGACCTTCCATTTTTCGAGGAATTGGTGTATTTTATTCCAAATACCTTTACGCCAGACGGAAACAAATTCAATGAAACATTTAAGCCAATTTTCACTTCAGGATTTGATCCATTAGATTATAAATTAGAGATTTTCAATCGTTGGGGAGAATTGATTTTTGTGAGTAATGATGCAAATTATGGTTGGGATGGAACTTATGGTGCTAGCAAGATAAAGTTTGCTCCCGAAGGAGCTTATGTTTGGAAGATTAGCTTTAAGAAATTGAGAGATGATGAGAATGTGGAGGTTTTTGGGAGTGTGAGTCTTTTGAAATAAAGAATGAAAAGTGAAAAATGAAGATCCGATAGGAATCGGATGAAAAATGGTGGATAGGGTTCGCTGTGCTCAATTCTTTTAATGATAAATTGGTGTGATGCAGTGTGTTTGAAATTAGGCACTCAGATTTAGAGGGATTTAAAGGATGGGAAAATTGAGTTGAAGCTTAGCGTATATTTCACAAAAAAAATCCTTTTGACCCTTTCGATCTGCGTGCAATTAAACACAACCTTATTGCAATGGAAGAATCAACTTGTAAAAGTAGTACGCAGATTTTATAGGATTTAAAGGATCAAAAAACCTCCAAAAGCCAAAACTCTCAGAGGTTTATATTATGAAAAATATCTAGGATTCATATTAACTAGATTAAAAGTAGTAAGTGGAATTAACCACAAAAAACCACCCCTATCGCGTTAAACCTTAATAATTAAACATTTAACATTATTCCCACCCCTATCGCGTTAATAATTAAACCTTAACAATTAACCATTATTTACCTCACTATCATCCGCTTAGACGTTATTTCTTGTCCATTTCGTGTAAGGCTATAAATGAACATTCCTTTACCGATCTCAGAAGCCAAAATTGTAATTTCTCCTTTGTTTTCGTTAATTGGGTAATCCTTCACAAAGCCACCATTTAAGTTAAAAATAGTAATTGAAGCTTGTTTAACATCTGGAGCTAATTGATAACGAATTACGCTTCTATCATTAAAAGGATTTGGAATATTTTGTTCCATTGTGTAGTCTGAAACTTCACGACTATCTTGAACTAAACTCTCTCTTATTTTGTCGTTGGCTTTGTATTCTGCTAATTCTTCGCGCACTGCTGAAAGTTCTGTATTTAATTCCTGAATACCCGCAGTTAAAATAGGAATAAGTGCAACATAGTTAATTCCTTTAAATGAAAGATCAGAAACTATTTCACCATCTTCATCAAAAATTGGCTTAGTGATATCTTTGGTTAATTCAGGGAAAACTTCTGCCATTTCTTGCGAGACAAACCCATGTTGATTTACTTTTGGAAGATTAATATCGCTTGTTTCTATGAAATTGTATGTAACAGGTCGTAATAAACTAATTCTTTCAAGTGCATTTTTTTCATCTTCAATATTGTTTTTTAAATTCTCATCAGATGGAAAATAAGTAGTTGTTGTAAATACATCTCCTTCAAAAAAACCTGCGAAATTACTGCTCCCTGTAACAGCTGCACGACCATAAATCGCTGCACCAAATGAGGCATTACCAATTGTTTCTCCTCTTACACCAAACGACCTTCCTGCACCATTTGCTGTACCGAGAATAGCAAATGAATTCTCTCCATCAGAACATTCACTCTGGAGGCCATAACCTACCTCGGTAGTATGTCTTACTTCAATTTTTGCTCCTAACGTAGGCTCAAAAGGATCCGTGCCGAAGTTCTTTATAGACAAACCCAACTGACCTGCAGTGGAAATTCCAACTTTTGGTGAAGTAAGAATGTTATCTCCAAATGGGTTTGATACGTCAATACCAGTTCCAAAATAAGTGTTAGCAGATAAAGGAGACATTGAAGCCACTAGAGTGTTTTGCCCTGGACCACCTGAACCACCAAAACCATTACCTACACGGAACTCTAAGAAGTCAGCAGTTGAACCGCCATTATGTATCCATTGGATACGAGGAGCACTAACAACATTATTATTAATAGCATAGCCCTGAACTAAAGCACGCTCATCGTATTGGAAACGCGAACCATAAAAATCGGGAGCGCCCGGGGCAAAGTTAGGATCCACCTCAACCTGACCTAATGTAAACCAAATACTCCCAGGAAAGAAATTAAAATCTCCTAATGGATCTTGAAGTCCAGTAACTGCGCCCCCTTTGAATCGGTATATTTCATTATCTATAGTAGTGGATGCTGGAGTTATTCCAGAAGTTGGGACTAAACCATCAGATTGATTATTTTGTCCGTAAATAAAACCACATAAAAGCAATCCAAAAACTAAAATTGATTTTTTCATAATATTTATTTTTATTGTTAAGCCTTGAATTTCATAATAAAAATCCCTTTAAAAAAAAAAAATAGTATTTTATTTAACATAATTTAACATAAGCAAGATTAATTTTGAGCCTTATATGATTTATATTTAGTCCTATGAAGTTATTCCAATTTAAACTCATTTTTATACTCACTTTCATCTACTTTGTTGTTCCCTTTACATCGAACGCACAGTTTGATGTTCCCATGTCTTTGCGCAGTCAATTTAACGGTTCTTGTGATTACACTATTATTGGTAATACGCATAACATAGGCGATGTTTATTCAAATAATATTCCACCTTGTCAAATGGTAACTTCTTCTTCTGCAACACTAAATCTAGCGCCTAACCAAAACATTGTAAAAGCATATTTATACTGGTTTGGACCTGGTGATGGAACCTTTGATCCATTGATTAATTTCAATGGTTTGAACTATACTGCCCAAGAACTATCGGTTGCTCAATTTGGGGCATCTACATTTGAATCTTACTATGGCGCGTTCGTAGATGTGACCAGTGAAGTAATCGCTGCTGGGAACGGCCTTTATACCTTTTCTGATTTTGACTTAAATCTTATTATACCATCCTTTTGTGGGGGTGGAAGTAATTATGCAGGGTGGCACATGGTAGTAGTTTATGAAGAACAAGGTTTGCAAAATACTCAGCTGAATGTTTACGATGGATTGAATGGGGTAAGCTTTCCATTCAACAATGGGGTTACGGATGTTCTCATTGACAACTTACTCGTTACCGATACTGTAAATGCAGAATTGGCCTATGTTTTTTGGGGGGGAGGAGTCAATCAATTTGTGAATTTTGGATATCCAGTGGATGAAACGGTTTCGGTAAACGGAGACACCTTGAGTAATTCATCAAATCCTCCATTAAATACGTTTAATTCGACCAATAGTTTTACAGGTAGCACCACCAATTGGAACATGGATATCGACACATTTGATATTAGCAGTTATATTAATATCGGAGACACAGACGCTCAACTAAGGTTCACAACAGCATTTTACAAAGCCCTTCAAAGCGTCGTAACCTACATTCCTTCCGAACTCCCCGATGCCACAGTCATTTTCGATACAATCACAGGACAAAACCTTTGCGATAACCGCACTTTAGCTATCGATTTTACAGTGCGCAACGTAAACGCCAACGATACCTTACCAGCAAATACACCCGTTTCTTTTTTCGTTAATGACAGCGTTTTTCTTGGTACAGTTCTCATTCCTTCCGAAATATTAATCGGAGATAGTTTGGCTATGTCGGCTAGCGTTACAATTCCAGCTAACACCTTGAACCCATTCAACTTAAGCGTTATAGCCAATCAAGATGCAACGCAATTGGGTGTCATTCCAGAGAGTAATTTAACCAACAATTCCGTAGATACAACGCTTAGTTTAACCGAAATTACGGTTCCACTTTTTAATCAAATACCACCTGTTTGTCAAGGTACAAATGTTGTGTTGCCAAATGTTTCTACTAATGGTTTTGCAGGTGTTTGGTCGCCCTCTTTTGATAATCAGAACACAACAACTTACACTTTTACCCCAGCAAATACATTTTGTGCAGATACTATTCAACTCACCGTTCAAATAGTACCGCAAACTTTACCCACTTTCACTTTACCAGATTCTATTTGCTTCAATGACGCATTGATTTTTCCAACACTTTCCAACAATGGCTTTTCAGGAACCTGGTCGCCTGCTTTTGACAATCAAAACACAACAACTTATACCTTTACGCCAGGTTCTTCGGGGGTTTCAGCAAATTGTCCTGCAAGCGTTCAACAATTAATAGTCGTTGTTCCGCAAACTGCGCCTGTTTTTTCTTTTCAAGATTCGCTTTGTCCAAGTGCTGTTTTCACTTTTCCTAATACCTCAGACAACGGAATAATTGGAACTTGGTCGCCTGCTTTTGACAATCAAAACACCACTAATTATACCTTTACTCCAAATACCAATTCTTTTTTAAATAATTGTGCAGCAAGTATTTCAGAAACAATTACAATTAGCGATGTTGTAAACCCAACTGGAACAGCGCCTGCAGATTTAGTTTTGCAATGTTTTGCTGATGTGCCTGCTCAAGACATAAACTCAATTACAGATGAGGCAGATAATTGTACTGTGAATCCAACAGTTACTTTTGTTTCGGATGTCTTAAATGGAAATTCATGTTCTGGAACGATTACAAGAACCTACAATATTGCCGATGATAATGGAAATGATATTGATATAACACAAACGATTACTGTTAATGATAATACTGCTCCAACAGCGAGTAATATTTCAACAACGGTCCAATGTTTATCGGATGTTCCTGCGGTGGATATTGCGGTAGTATCGGACGAGGCAGATAATTGCACTGCAAATCCAACAGTTGCTTTTGTTTCTGAAAGTACAGACGGAAATTCTTGTAATGGAGAAATAATCACTAGAATTTATTCCTTAACAGATGATTGTGGAAACAACATAAATATCACTCACACAATTATTGTTGATTCTTATACTCCAACTTTCACAGTTTCAGGAATTGGAACAACTTCTTGCGATGGAAGCGACGGAACAATCACACTTTCTGGTCTTTCACCAAACACAGATTACGAAATGAGTTTTGATGGTGGAGCAACAAATCCAATCACAACAAATGCTGCAGGAGACTTCGTAATCACAGGACTTTCTGCTGGTTCTTACACCAATTACACCATTTCAGATGCAGATTGTCCGACTTGTACAACAACAGAAAACGTTTCAATCAACATCAACGACCCAACTGCGGCAGTCATTGGCGCTGGTCCAGATGCCCAATATTGTGAAGGCACAACTGTAATCTTAAATGCTTTCAATCCAGAAAACGCCAATATTTCTTGGGATAATGGAATTACAGATGGCGTTGGATTTGTTCCGCCAGTTGGCGTTTCCTATTATACCGTAACTTCTGAAAGAGTAAACTGTTTTTCTTCAGATCAAATTATGATTACCCTTTCGCCAGCAATTACGGATATTACTTGTCCAGGAGATTTAACTGCTTCTTGTGATATTTCGGAGCAAGCTGCCTATGCCGATTTTAATGAATTTATCGCTGCTGGAGGTTCTGCAACAGTTCCAGTTGGAGGTGTAATTGATTCTGCTTCGTTTACTTTGTTAAGTGAAGTTTCAGATGGAATCTCTTGTCCAGAAACCATTACAAGAACTTATCAAATTGCAGATACTTGTGGAGTAATTTTAACGTGTACTCAAAACATTGTCATCAGCGAAATTATTCTTCCAACAGGAACTGCACCAAATGATACGATAGTTCAGTGCATTGGAGATTTGCCAATTCCTGATGTGAATTTAATCACTGACGAAGCAGACAATTGTTCTTCAATTCCAACAGTCACCTTTGTTTCGGATGTTTCGGATGGAAATACCTGTCCCGAAATCATTACAAGGACTTACAACATTGAAGATAAATGCGGGAATAATATTGATGTTATTCAAACGATAACAATTGATGACGATATTCTACCCACAGCAACAAATCCCGATACAATATTCGTGGCGTGTTTAGCTGATGTTCCTCTTCCAGACGTTTTAGTTGTAACAGACGAAACGGACAATTGCACAGTAAATCCAACTGTTGCGTTTGTTTCTGAATCTTCGGATGGAAATACATGCAACGTTGAAGAAATTACAAGAATTTACAGCGTTACAGATGATTGTGGAAATACAATTGATGTTTCGCAAATTATAAAAATTGCAGTTTTCGATCCAGTTTTCACACTTTCAAGCACAAATCCTACAACTTGTCAAGGAAACGAAGGAACAATTACAATTTCAGGATTAATTCCATCTTCAATTTACGAATTGAGTTTTGATGGTGGAACGCCTTTTTCTATTACAACTGATGCAATTGGAGAATACACAATCACAGGTTTAGTTGAAGGAACTTATACTGGTTTTACACTCACAGAATCAACTTGCTCAACTTGTAGCACAACAGAAAATGTAACGATGACATTGACTGATCCAATTCCGCCAGTTGTGAATGCTGGAATTGATGTTGTGGCATGTGAAAATGACTTAATCACTTTGACAGCTTTTAATCCTGAAAACGCCAATATTTCTTGGAATAATGGAGTTACTGATGGTGTTGGATTTGTTTCTCCTGTTGGAATTTCGACTTATACAGTCACAGCAGAAAGAGTAAATTGTTTTACTACAGATGATGTTCAAGTTACAGTTAATCCTTTGCCAATTGTAGATGCTGGAAATGATTATACGGTTTGTGATGGAGATGAAACCACACTTTCGGGAAGTGGCGCAGATACTTATGTTTGGGACAATGGCGTTATTGATGGTGTTCCATTTACTCCGAGTTTGGGATTAGTAACTTACAGTGTCATCGGGACATCAATTTTTGGCTGTGTCAATACCGATCAAGTTGATATTGATGTGATCATCTCACCAGATATTTCATTTACAGCAAATAGAACGGTTGGATGTGCACCGCAAGAAATCAATTTAATCAGCACTTCGCCAGGAGTTGGAAATCAATGTTTTTACACGATTAGCGACATTGCGCAAGTGCCAGGATGTAACGTAAATTACATTTTTCAAGAAGCAGGTTGTTATGATGTTACTTTGCAAGTTGAATTATCAAACGGTTGTGTTGATGATCTAACATTGACAGATTACATTTGTATAGACGATTACCCAGTTGCAGATTTCACCGTGAATCCTGAGGAAATCACCAATATTTACAACGTTGTAGATTTCACAAATGAAACTGTTGGAGCAACGGATTACGAATGGAATTTTGGAGACGAAAACATTTCAAGCGCAATTAATCCAACGCATGAATATTCCGTAAATTCAATTTCACAAAAAGCCAATTTTGATGTTGAACTCTTAGCAACGAGCGATTTAGGATGTAAAGATACTTTCAATTTAGACCTTCCATTTTTCGAGGAATTGGTGTATTTTATTCCAAATACCTTTACGCCAGACGGAAACAAATTCAATGAAACATTTAAGCCAATTTTCACTTCAGGATTTGATCCATTAGATTATAAATTAGAGATTTTCAATCGTTGGGGAGAATTGATTTTTGTGAGTAATGATGCAAATTATGGTTGGGATGGAACTTATGGAGCGAGTAAGATAAAGTTTGCGCCAGAAGGAGCTTATGTTTGGAAGATTAGTTTTAAGACATTGCGGGATGAGGAGAGGAAAGAGGTTTTTGGGAGTGTGAATCTTTTGAAATGAAAAATTGAAAATCCGTCAATGGACGGACAAGTTGAAAAATGAAAAATCTATGGAGGGTGTTCGCTGTGCTCAGCTTTTATTCGGAATTCGATAGGGATAGCATGATAAATTGGTGTGGTGTAGTTGAAATTTGGCACGCAGATTTAGAGGGATTTAAAGGATGGAAAAATTGGCTTAAAGCTTATTTCATATTTTTTTAAACAAACAATATCCTTTTAATCCTTTCGATCGGCGTGAAAACAAATAAAACTTCAATATCAATTGTCCATGATCAATTATTCGGATCTTCTTGCAAATAAGTATACCTGAACGCTATCGGAATGTTATAATCAGAGTGTAACAAACAGCATTCTGATTTTATTACAACTCTCTGATATCAAAAAGCGAGACAAAAATCAATTTACCAGTAATATGGAACTATTGTTATTATCTTTATCAAAATTTTACTGAATAAAAATTAAATTTACCTAACTAAGTTTTTAAAGAGATAAAGAATGGGCATAAAAGCTGATATACGTAAAATTGTAGATGACAATACCACTAGGAATGGGAAAATCTTTGATTATGTTGTTCAGCTTTTGATCTTCACTTCTTTGACCGCTTATGCCATCGAAACGCTGCCTGGCAACTCTCCAACTACACAATCCATATTGTATTGGATTGAAACTATCTGTATCTTTTTATTTACAATCGAATATATACTGAGAATATACATCGCCGAAAAACCATTCAAATACATATTTAGTTTTTACGGAATTATTGATTTTCTTGCCATTCTTCCATTCTTTATGATTGCTACTTATGACTTTATGGCCTTGCGTGCATTCAGAATATTTAGAGTTTTCAGGGCGTTTAAATTAATTCGATACAATAAAGCATTAAACCGTTTTCATCTTGTTGCAAAACTTATTCGCGAAGAAGTAATCCTATTCCTAATTGTAACAGGAATTTTTATTTTCCTTGCATCAGCAGGAATTTATCACTTTGAAAATGCTGCTCAACCAGAACTTTTCACCTCTATTTTCCACAGTGGATGGTGGGCTATTGTTACTTTAACAACCGTTGGATATGGAGATGTTTACCCGATAACAGTTGGCGGAAAAGTATTTACATTTTTCATTTTAATGATCGGAGTAGGAATCGTTACAATTCCCGCAGGTTTGGTGGCAAGTGCATTAACTAAAGCCAGACAAATGGAAGATGAAGCCTTATTGGAAAACGAGAGGGCAGCAAATGAAGAGAAAATAGAATGAAATAATGATTAAAATCATTTTAAACGAAATAAAGAACTCTATTTCAAAACAATGGCCTTATATTACCATTTAAATTACTATCTTGTACTTACCGTGGTAAATAAAACACATGGTTTAACTTAAAACTTAATATTATGGGAAATTTCAATTTAAAAACACTCACAAACACAATTAAGAACTGGTATATTCCACTAATTGTAGGGCTTATCTTCATTGGATCAGGAATTTTTACATTCGTATTTCCAGAATCTACCTACAAAACGCTGTCACTATTATTTAGCTTCTCCTTCCTTGTTGCTGGTTTTTTCGAAGTAGTTTTCTCGATTGCCAATAGAAAAGAGATGGACAATTGGGGTTGGACAATGATCTTTGGATTGGTAACCTTCTTTTTTGGATTCGTAATGACATTACAACCAGAATTCTCAATGTTAACATTGGCTATTTTTGTTGGATTCACTTTAATGTTTAGATCAATTGCAGCCATTAGCTTTGCCATTGACATTAAGAATTATGGAGTTTCACAATGGGGTTTCTTACTCACATTAGGAATAATGGGCGTAATTTTATCATTTATACTACTTGTTAATCCGGCGTTTGCAGGTGCTACAATTGTGACTTGGACAGGGTTAACATTTATCACGGTTGGTGTTTTCAGCATTGCTTTATCATTGCGCCTTAGAAAAGTTAAACAAGTTTCTAAGAAAATATCAAAAGGCCTCCGCGATCGTTTTGAAGCAATTGCAAAAGAGATAAGAGACGAAATTTACGACTAGTCTCCACGAAGGCTATAAAATTTCAATACACTAATGGGGAATTTCGAATTAAGTCATTTTAAAAATTCGTAATTTCCCATTTTGTATTCCGCATCAATTGGACAAGTAATTCATTTTTTATGAAAAACCTCAGTTTTAAAGATTTTTTAACCTCTAATATCACTGCAGATCATGATACTTTGAATCAGTTGTTGATACAATGTCAGAGGAAAAGTTACAAAAAAGGAACATTCTTAGTTTTTTCTGGAGATCCCTGTGCTCATACTTTCTTTGTGGAAAAAGGTTTACTCAGACAATATTCTATTGATGAAAAAGGGAAAGAGCACATACTTCATTTTGCACCAGAAGGATGGTTGCTCAACGACAGAGAAAGCATGCACCTTAACAAACCTTCTAAATACAATATTGAAGCATTAGAGGATACTGAAGTACTTATTTTAGATCAAGAAATTGTAGATAAATTAGGGCGTGAAATTCCGAGTTTTTCAACTTTCAATACAGAATTACTCAACAACCACATTCGACACCTTCAAAATAGAATCAACTTATTATTGAGTGCCACAGCAGAAGAAAGGTATTTATCGTTTATTAAAATGTATCCTGATATTCTTTTACGAGTTCCACAATGGATGGTTGCCTCCTATCTTGGTATCACACCAGAAAGCTTAAGTCGGGTGAGAAAAGAATTGGCCACAAAAAACTTCAAACCCTCTTCTTAACATAGGTCAATGTTTAAATTGGTTTTCATCCTTAACTTTACATAAAAAAGAAATGAAAACAAAAAATATAGATATCATAGTAGCGCCAAACCCTCCTCACTTTGTAGGAGACGGTTTCAGGGTTCATAATTTTATTCCTAGCGTTCCAAGGATGGACATGAAAAGCATGGATCCATTTATCATGCTTGATTACAATTCCAAATTTGTCTTTCCTCCAACAGATAAGCCAAAAGGAGTTGGTGTACATCCACACAAAGGATTTGAAACGGTAACAATTGCCTACAAAGGAAAAGTTGCACATCACGACAGTAGCGGTGGAGGTGGAATAATTGGCGAAGGTGAAATTCAATGGATGACTGCTGGAAACGGGGTTTTACACAAAGAATATCACGAGGAAGAATGGAGTAAAACGGGTGGTGAATTTCAAATGGTTCAGCTTTGGGTAAACTTACCGAAAAAAGACAAAAGTGTAGATCCGAAATATCAAGCAATTAAATACAACGAAATCAAGCGTGTTGAATTGGCTGACAATGCTGGTACAATTGAAGTTATTGCTGGTAATTATGAGGGAAATCAAGGTTCTGCAACCACTTTTTCACCTATTCACATGATGAATGCTAAATTGAAGAAAGGGGGTAAAGCAGAATTTAACTTTCCAGAAAACTACACAACACTTATATTGCTTATTGAAGGAAGTGTAAAAGTTAACGGAAACGAAGAGGTTCCCCAAGATCACTTAGCATTAATGTCTAAAAAAGGTGAGCACTTTGAAATCGAAGCATCTGAAGACGCTGTGGTTTTGGTATTGAGCGGAGAACCAATCAGAGAACCGATTGCAGCGCACGGACCATTCGTAATGAACACTAGAGATGAATTGATTGAAGCTTTTAATGATTTCAATGAAGGGAAATTTGGGTATTTGGAATGAACTTCTTGTCGGGAACTTTACCAGCAGTTTAATATATTACAATAGAAAATGGTTTTCTCTTTAATTTGACAAGATCCTTCCATTTTTGAAAATCATAATTTTCAAAAATGATCTTGTCAGTTCACCGCTTAATCACATGCTTGATTAGATATATTTACAGGTAAAGTATCGGATAGGTATTTAGAATAATCAATTGTTAATTATCAATTATCTCAAGGTATTGTTTTAAAATATGCATCTGTAATTTATTCCCACGCTTGATTTGAGTTTCTCTTGAGAGGTATTTTTGCATTACTTTATTTCCCAATTTCAATGTTTTAGGTATAAGATTCGCATTCCATACTTGCGGTAACTTTAAGCGATCGAAGACTTCTTTATCAAGGAGAAATTTTGAACTAGAGACATGAATGTAATTCAAGAAGTTTCTTTGGTATTGATGTTTCAAAATTGGGTTATCCAAAGATTCTCGAACTAAAGACTGCGCTAAATAAACCGAATCTTCATCAGAAGGTGGTTGAATTGAAGTCCACAGAAAGAAATTTTCTGTGGCTTCTTTTTTATTGTTCGGTAAATGTTCTGCCGGAACTCCCATCAGGTAAGAAATGTATTTCCATAAATGAAACATCCCTAGTTCCTCTTCATCGGTAAATGAATTACCTAACTTTTTTAGACCATGAAGCAGCACCAAACTAAATCCGTTTGAAGTTGCTGTCATGTCCCACAAATTAATAGGCTCACCCATCTTTTCATAATCCCAATCTTTAACATACTTTTTGAGATAAAAACGAGCATAAGAGTGAATTAAACGTGTTTTTATGGCAAATTCATATCCTTTTGTATGAACTTCCATAGCATTTGATCTGGTCACATTTACCCAGAAATCTAAAGTTTCAGATAGTCTTTTAAGCGCTCCTTTCTTTAATGCTCCGGTAAAAACAAGTGGTTTATTGAGATACGCATAATCATATCCACCCATTAAAGAATAATCTCGCAAAGACATTAAAGCATCTCTTCCAGTTTTCATGCAAGCTTCAGCACCTAATTTCAACAAATTATGATCTAGCCATTCTGGAACTTGTTCAGAGAATTCAAATAAAGATTTTACACTTTCAGGAACATCTTCATCTTTGGGAATTCCATTTCGTATATAGTTTTCAATTTTTTGATTTACTTCATGAAAAGGTTGATTCACATAAAAATCTTGAATTACTTGATCTCCCAAGTCATCTACTTGATAATACAAATCTGATTTCTTTGCAAAATTCTCAAAATTCACTTCTGCATGACTCCATTCAATTATGTTTTTTCCATTTCCTTTTTCCCAGTAGGATTTGAAATGTGCAGCATCTTTATATCTTGGTGTTAATTCAAACTTACTCATTGATGATTTAATTACAAATTGATAATTTAAGAAATATTAAAAGGAAAAGCTTCAAATTTTACCTTATTTTTAATGAAAATCATTATTTCAATCAAAATGTCTAAAATACTCAGCTTATTTTTATTCTTAGCTTTTTTTAATCAGTCAATTGAGGCACAAACAATAGATAACAAAAAATCCATCGTTGAATTCGAAGTCGACAACATGTATGTCAATACAGTAGAAGGAACTTTTTCTGGCTTTTCGGGTGACGTGAAATTTGATATCAAAAACTTGGATCAATCGAGAATTGATGTTTGTATTGATGCCTCTTCAGTAAATACGGACAATCAAAAAAGAGATGACCATTTAAGAACGGCAGATTTCTTTCATGTAGAAAAATATCCTGAAATTTGTTTCAAATCTACGCGGATTTCAAAAAGTTCAAATGCATATTCAGTAGAAGGGAATTTAAGCATGCACGGGCTAACTAAATCGGTAAAAATACCAATGACTTTTGAAAACAAATTGCTAGAAGGCCGTATAAAAGTGAACCGACTTGATTATAAAATCGGCGAAGACACAAGTACAATAACTATAGGAGAAGAGATTTCGATTGTTATTAAATGTCAATTAAAATAGGGAATTATCTTTGTTGATTGACTTAACAAAACATTGAGTCCGCTATCATTTGCCCTTTTAAGGATCTTATAATTTAAGTTTTCAAATCAAAGTTTTAATTCAATAAAATAACATTCAAGAATCTGTTCAATCACCTTACTAACAACCATTAAGAACACGATATAATTTAACTTATAAAACTGGTTATAGCCAAACCAATAAATTTGATAGCTTTTTACTTTCAGGTTTTTTATTTCTTGTTATATTTAGAAAACAAAATTTATGTTTTTCATCTTCTTTTATTGGGAGTTTAGTCGAAAAACATTTAAACCAAATTCATGACAAATACTTTCATCATTGCCTTTTGTGTGTTGATCATAGTGGCATATATATTTGATCTTACGACTTCAAAAACTAAAATTCCTTCTGTTATTCTTTTACTTATTTTAGGTTGGGGATTACATCAGATTACTGATGTTTTTAAAATCAATGTCCCTAATCTAGATGGTTTATTGCCATTCTTAGGAACCATTGGACTTATTGTGATTGTTTTGGAAGGCTCTTTGGAATTGGAGTTCAACAAGTCCAAGCTTCCCATGATTAAAAAGTCCATTATTGTTGCACTTATTCCAATGATGGTACTTGGGTTTATACTCGCTGGAGCATTTTATTACTACCAAATACATTATGGCTCTGGTTATCTAGATCCTGACTTTAGAAAAGCATTAATCGGAGCAATCCCTTTAACCGTTATTAGTTCCGCTATTGCTATTCCAAGTGCCGTTAATTTAGGTAAGAAAAATAAAGAATTCGTTACTTATGAAAGTAGTTTATCTGACATTTTAGGTGTTCTATTCTTTGATTTCGTATTTAGAAATACTGTTATTGATTTTGATTCTTTATGGGTTTTCCTTCTTCAATTGTTAATTATCGCAGTTGTTTCATTCATTGCAACTATCGGATTATCCTACTTATTAGCAAGAATAAATCACCAGATTAAGTTTATTCCTATTATCATTTTAGTCATTCTTATTTATACAATCTCTAAAATCTATCATTTACCTGCCTTGATATTTATTATGTTGTTTGGATTGTTCTTAGGGAATTTAGAGGAAATAAAACGCATCAAATTCATACAAAAGTTTAAGCTTAATAAACTGGAACATGAAGTCACAAAATTTCATGAAATCTTAAGAGAAGGTACTTTTTTAGTTAGGGTAATGTTCTTTTTATTGTTCGGATTCCTTATTAATACAGAGGAATTATTAGACCTAGATACATTCTATTGGACATTAGGAATTGTTGGACTAATCTTTTTAATTCGTTTTGTTCAATTGAAAATATCTAAAGTTCCGGTAATGCCATTGATGTTCGTTGCTCCTCGAGGATTAATTACCATCTTACTGTTCTTATACATTGCACCAGAAGACAATATTGACATCGTTAGTGAGACTTTAATAACGCAAGTGATATTACTCTCAGTAGTCGTAATGATGATTGGATTGATGTTCAACAAAGAAAAGGATGAAACATTCTTCACCAGAATAAAAGAAAAAATGTCTATGGGGTCTTCTGATGCAAGTATATCATTGGATTCTGATGGAGAAGTTACTGGAGAAAAAACAGACAAAGTAGCAACTGATAAAAAGCAAGATGAACTATTAGAAAACGCCCATCAAGCAGAGGAAATAGTTAAAGACAAAATTGCTTCAGAAATTGGCTCAGCAGTCAACGAAACGGAGGAAGAAAGTGTTGAAGAAACAGATGAAGATTCAACTATTTCAGATGAAAATTTAGAAGATGAAAATCCTTTAAATGATGATTTGGAAGATGAAAAGAGATAAGATGCTACGTTACGAATTCGCTAATTAAAAAACTATATACAAACTGATTATAAAGTCTTTAGCCCCTGCTTATTGTTAGCTAGAAGATTTGTAAAGATAAGGGTTTGAATCCTTTGGGAATTTATTTCTAAACCAAAAAAGAGTTCTTCATTTGAGGAACTCCTTTTTCAAACATTACAATTCCATACTCTTAATTCACCATCACTTTAACAGGTTTTAATTGAATATCCCCTCCTTTGATCGACACCAAATAAACTCCAATTTTCAAATCTGTTTGATCAATGAATATTTGATTTTTCCCAATCGAAATATCCAGATCTTGAATGGTAATAACTTTCCCCAACATATCGGTCAAGTATAATTGCGCACCTGTATAGATTTCATCACTTAAAATTTCAACTGTAAATGAACCTTTATTTGGATTTGGAAATACAGAAATACTACTTTCATTACCATCACAAGAAGCACTTATTGGTCCAAAAACCTCCCCTTTTCCATCAATATCAACTTGTTTTAAGCGATAATAAGTTAATCCTTTCCAGCCATTTTTATCTACCAAACTATAATTGATATTCTTACTAGAATTGCCTGCGGCATTTTGTTCATCAACTAAAGTCCAATTTTGACCATCACGGCTTTTCTCTACTTCAAAGTAGTCTGAATTTTGTTCTGATGCTGTTGTCCAATTAATTGAAATAAAATCACTGCAAGAAGCTGAAAACTTAGTTAAAGTAACTGGTAAAGGGGAGTCACCGTTGTTTTTATGGAGGAAAAATTCAGAGAATTGAGCTATACTAAAATCGATAGCCTCAGTGTTGGGTATAGTGAATACATTAACAAGGCTTCCACCATTTGTTACTCCTCTAATTTGACCTACACAATCCGCTTGATTTGCAACTCCATCCTCACTTGATCCACTAATTTTCGTCAACATCATATTAGACCTTGTTACCGGCAATGAGTTTCCTCCATCTTCTGGATTTGATAAGGTGACATTTTCTGCATGGTTATTCAATTCTGTGAGTTCACTTACGGTATAAGGCAACCGAACGACAACACTATTTCCTATGTTTGTTCCATTTGCATATAAACTTGATGACATTATCCATCTTCTTCCCATATATGCGGTATGATATAAAGGATCAGAAGTAGTGCAAGCTTCCATAACCAAAGGTGAACCTAAAAAACTTCTCATTGTAACATTACCTAAATCACTTCCATTTGGATTAAGATAGATGCTATTAATTGATTTTGATCATTATAAAAATGATTCCAAGAACTTCCTTTCACAGCACATGTTCTTGTTGCAGAACCAGCCAAGGCAGTTGGTGTAACTCCTAAAATATCAACACTCAAATTAGATCCTCCTCCTACTTCAAAAGTTTGAAACTCTACTCTAGAGTTGGCATCCAATTTTACTGTAAATGTACCACCTCCCGCACAGGCATATTGCGAGCTATTTGAGTTATTTGTTGAATTACTTCCGCTCCAAGCACCGCATGACCAGATACTCACTCCATCAATATACAAGCGGGTTTCATCGTCCCAATTATTAAACTTAAATGTATAGTTACCACATGGAAATCCTTGTCTTTTACTTGTAAAAGTATGGTTATTATCGTTTACACTGCCACATCCTTGCCATAGATCCTTATTGTCTTTTATTGTGCCAGCATCAGAAGGAGATTTATTATTTGACCAAAAATTTTGTGTATTTACTCCGAAATTCGTTGTACTCAAACTAGGCTGAACATAAAAACCTCTGTATGTATTATTTGACAAAGTAGTACTGCTCCCGTTATAGCCATAAACGTTCCAAACATTGTCTCCAAAATCTGCAGGATTACCAGTTAAACCTGCGCCTACAGTGACCAAAACATCATCACTTGCTGTACAACTTTTTGATGTTACAGTTAAAGTGTAAGTTGTGGTACTTGTTGGGTTAACTGTTGGTGTAAGTGTATTTCCACCACTCACAATTGGACCGCCTGACCATAAATAAGTAGGGCTTGGATCATTAGTATTAAAACTACCATTTAAAACAATATTTCCTCCATTACAATCTTCCTTATCAGGACCAGCGCTAACACCAGCTGCAAAAGGTAAAGTCGCATACCCAAATGAAACCCTTCCCAATCCTGTTCTTTCATAATATTCCAAAACCAAATTTGTATTTCCGCTCATACTTATTGGAGCAGAGGAAACAGTTGTATAAGCTGTATTTGTCCATTTTGAAATCAACCAGGTTGCACCGCCATCTAAACTCAAGCGCACGCCATCATCTCCTCCTAAAATAAATCTATAAGTACCACATGCAAAGGTTTTATTCATTTTATAACGAATCGAAAAATTGTCATTATTAGAACAACTTGGACTTGCTGATTCCCAATCTCTATCAAACAATTCATTTTCGGTAACGTAACCTCGATAATCATTTGAAACCGGAGTTGAAAGCGGAAAATTTGCAGGTACATGTTGATAAACATATCCTATCCATTTATCAATTCCATAAGTGGTTTCATCACCACCTGTATCACATGTTTGAGTTTGAGCAAAAGTAAAGTTAAGACTTGATAAACAAAAGATTAAAATCAAATGAGATAAAAAGGTAAACTTCTTAAATGATAAACCACTTCTAACTTTTGAAAAATTAAAAAAAATCAATTCTTGATTGTTTAACAGTTGTTTAGTAGCAAAAGCTTTATATCCCATAATCTCAAATTAGTTTTTCTAATTATGACTTAGTGGATTAGATTCTTAATACAAAAATAAACAGAAGTTTCTGATAGTTAGTAGATTGTTTAAAAAAAAATTAAAATTAAAATCATATTATCTCTTTAGGATCGGTACTTCCAGGAGAATAATTAATTTCTTGACAAGTTGAGAGGGTTAACACACTGACTAAACAAGCCCCTAAACAACTAGTAATCATATCAGTATAAAAAAAAGAGAATCACTTATTTTTTTTCACCGCTCTTTCAATTAAAGATACAGACTTAAGACACTTACTCATAACCACTTGAAATCATAAACAACAGAATTAAATTCCCCTATTAATTAGAGAAGATGAAAAAGCCTTTATTTTTGAAGGATCTACTTATCTATAAATCATTTTACAATAACGAATATCAATCCTATTGACTTACGATCACCTTTATAGGTTTTAGTGCTACATCTGTTCCTTTTAGCCAAACTAAATATGATCCTTTTCGCAAATCTAAATCATTCATCAGAACCTGAGTTGTTCCATTTGAAATATCTACTTTTTTTGAAGTAACGATTTTCCCAGTGATATCCGTCAATAATAATTGTACATCTGAGTAACTTTCACCACTCGAAACCTCAATTGTGAAAGTTCCATTATTTGGATTTGGATAAATTTTCATATTACTTTTATCACCGTCACACAAAACACTAATGGGCCCGTAGATTTCTTCTTTACCATCAAAATCAACTTGTTTTAAACGATAATAAGTTACACTATTCCAATTATTTTCATCCGATAGCCTATAGTTAATCGTAGAATTAGAATTTCCTGCAGCTTGCTGACTTTCAACATAAAACCAACTTTCACCATCTCGACTTTTTTCTAGAACAAAGTAATCTGAATTTTGCTCAGTGGCTGTTGTCCAATTGATAGAAACTATGTCATCACAAGAGGCTGAGAAATTGGTCAATTTAACTGGGAGTGCAGAACCTTCATTATTTTTATGCAAGAAGAACTCTGAAAATTGTCCGATATTGAAAACCACGTATTCTGTATTCAGAAAGCTATAAAAATTATTTCCATTACCTGAACTATTTATTCCTCGAATCGTACCTGAACAATCTGAAGCATTTGCTCCACCATCCTCCATTCCTCCTGTAATTTTAGTCAACATTAAATTAGAACTTGTTGCAGGATTCATATTCCCACCATCAAGGGGATTCCCAGTTGTTACAGTCGTAGCCATATTATTTAATTCTATCAATTCGTCTTTTGTGTAAGGCAACCTTACGAAAACATCATTTGGGAAATCTTGTCCACTTGGATAAAATGATGAAGTCATAATCCAACGTCTCTCCATATAAGCCGTTTGGTATAATGAGTTTGATGTATTACATGCATTCATTACCGCACTTAAAGAATTTGAATATTGCACCATTCTCACATCCCCTAAATCCTGACCATTTGGATTAATGGATGCAATTATTTCATCACGATCATCAACGAAATCAATCCAAACAATGCCATTCACTCGACATTCTCTAGAGGAGTTAGAAGCAGTAGAAATTTTTGTTGCATCAATTTTTTTAATGTCAATCGTAGCATTTGAACCTCCACCTCCTTCGAACGTTTGAATTTCAACTTTTGAATCAGCATCTAATTGGTACGTAAAAGAAAGCTCATTTGTACAACTAAACAGTGAAGAGTTTGAATTGCTATAACCACCCGTATTCCCACTCCACACACCGCATGACCAAACACTTACACCATCAATAAGAATACGTGTTTCATCATCCCAACCTTTCATATCAAAAGTATAGTTACCACATGGGAATCCTATTCTTTTTTGAGAATAGGAATGGATATCATCATCCACAGGACAGCCCCTCCAAAGACTTCTTGAATTTTGCGGCTCTCCTGCGTTTGAGGGTGAACTTCCATTAGCCCAAAATTTTGTTGTTGAAACCCCAAAATTTCCATTTCCTAAGTCTGGTTGAATATAAAAACCTCTATAAGTATTTAAACTAAAATCAGTATCATTGCCGTTGTAAGCATAAACGTTCCATATATTCTCACCAAAGAAAGAAGGATTACCTTCAGTGTTGATCCTAACTTCAACATCATCCGTAGCTTTACAACCATTCAAGTTTGCAGTTAACGTATAAATTGTTGTTGCGGTTGGATTAACTGTTGGTGTTAAAGTTGAACCACCGCTAACGATAGGACCGCCCGACCAAGTGTAGGTAACTGGAACAATATCTTTAATAAGAATATCATCTATTACAAAACCAGGGGAAGCTCCGGTATTATTATCATTTCTCCACCTAAAACCAATCAATAAATTATTGCTAGATGGTAAAGCAACTCTTGCCCCCCTTGTACTTGTAAATTAATAAAGTTTGAGGTCAGTTCTTTTTTAAACTCGTTTGTTACAAGGTCAAGGTTTGTAATGTATGTAAGTTTTAAACAACCCATTTCGATAAACTCAGCGCAAAGATTTTGCTTTAAGTCAACTAAGTTATGAAAAAATCAAAATACTTTGATTTTCTGATGTTAAAAAAAAGATTATAAGCTTTAAAAATGAAAAAAAAGTAAAGGCTTTAGGGCAAAAAGTTACTTTAATGGGTGGAAGTTGTCAAGGTCGTTTTGTAGGGTTTCAAAATCGCCTGTTAGGTATTTTTCGGTGCTGGATATGTTTTTATGTCCTGCAAGATGTTGGGCTTTTCTTAGTCCGTGTATTTTGAGCCAATGGGTAATTTTTGAGATGCGAAGCTGTCTAAGGTTTTTAAATTTTGGGTGTAGCTTTTTTAAGCTGTTGTTTAGTCTTTCAAAATGGTTGCGGTTGGGCATTATTGGGCTATCTGTTTGGCTTGCAAAATACTGTATTAAAATCCCTATTTGTGAAGCTTCAAGGGTGAGGGTTCTTTTTGCTCCTTTTCTGCTTTGATTTATGGTTACGGTGGCTTTACGCATATCAAAATTGCAAG
>Ga0307486_1000066_pt1 | contig 121568 bp, 121 predicted proteins | sample CBIW02metaG_FD_203663 | JGI IMG/M metagenome (GOLD analysis project Ga0307486, IMG submission 203663) | Sea-ice brine microbial communities from Beaufort Sea near Barrow, Alaska, United States - CBIW 0.2 | ecosystem: Environmental > Aquatic > Marine > Coastal | place: USA: Alaska | collected...
AATGCTCAACACAAGGGTTAACTGTATCGACCCGATGACCTGGCCTGCATTCCTGAGAGAAGATTTCATTCTGGCTCCAGCGACATAATTGCCACACATTTCTGCCACATGTGGCATTTCGCCACAACCCTAATTACTTCAGATTAATCATAAAAATAACACAACCATATGATTTTTAATGATAAAAATATATCTGGGTCAGCTGGCACGGAGATTGAATAGTCTCTGGTGATCGCAAATGAAACAGGAGAAGTTGATTATGAACATGAAAAAACTACTCGTATCCATTACCGCATCCATTGCCCTGCTAGCTGCTGCACCCGCCATGGCTGAGCAGAACCAGCCCAGCCCGGCGGCCACCGGAGATTCCAGCAGCTACTCAAACCCGGCTGCAGCAGGTAATCAGAAAACCAACTACACCGACGCCGAACTGAAGAAGTTCATCCAGGCGCAAGAAAGCATTACAGAAGTGCGGGAAGAGTACATTGAGAAAATCGAATCCGCGGACTCCCAGCAAAAGGCGCAGGAACTGCAGATGGAAGCCAACGATGAAATGGTGTCAGTAATTGAGGACGCGGACATGGACATCCCGACCTACAATGCCATCGCGACAGCCTTCAGCAGCGAGCCGAAGGTACGTAACCGCATTGAAGCGCTGATGTAAGCGCCGGTCAAAACCGTACAAGCTGTTCGTCAGTTTAGCCCCGCACATGCGGGGCTTTTTGCGTTAAAGGCCCAAACCACGCTCGCAGATCAGTTAGCGGTAACCGGTGCTGACACAAACTTCACGCCCTGGCGCGCCAGCTCCGCCGAACCGCGCGCCGTAAGCTCGGAGATAAACTGAAACTGCTCTTTTGGATCAAACGGATACGCTTTGAGGCGGTAATGCATGCCCCAAGGCTTATTGAAAACAATCACCAGAACTGGATGCCAGGTTTTTGTTCTGGGGCTTGTGAAAGCTATGTCTCGAAGCAGTTCTCGCACTTTACCGACATCATGATTCGCCTCAAGATGAAAGTCGGCCACACACATCAGGTTATCGGTGCCATCGTTACCGTTGGCAATCAGAGAGTTCCATAACTTGTTATGAGGAATGATCACTACCGTGTCGTCCGGCGTCACAATCTCTGCAGCGCGCGTATTTATGGCTCGCACTTCACCGTACTGACCGTCCACTTCAATCCAGTCGCCGGGCCGATAGGGCATTTCGTAGAGAGTAACAACACCGGCGATCAGGCTGTTGGCGTAATCCTTGAAGGCGAAACCAAGTGCCAGAGCCAGAGCGCCGAAGATTGCCACCATATTTTCGAACGACGGCTTCACCAGAATCGGAACCACGATCATAATAGTGGCGAGAATAATCACCAGCCGAAGTAAAGGTACAGAAGCCAGCAAGTATAGACGCGGCTTGCCACCTAGCTTTTCCGCGACGCGGGGAAGCACTTTCTGAATCGCCACCGTGATCAGTGAGGCGATCACGATCACGAGCAACGCATGCAGCAGTGCCTGTCCGGTTATAGAGGCAAAGGCATCCTTGATTCCGAGATCATCTATCATAGCGGCTCCTAAAATTGATCAACCGGGAATCCCCAGCTCTGCAGGTGGCGCCTGACAGTGGGATAGCCGATAGCTGTTACGTGCCAGAGCTGATGTGTCTGATCATAGATCACCAGTTCAGCGCGCTTCAGCCGAGACAGCACCAGGCTCAGTTCGTGGGCAGAAACACCGGTAACAGACTCCAAGGAAGCCGCATCAAGGCCGTTGTGAAGCAGCAGCCCGTGAAGCACAAAACCGGTGACGCTTTCTTTGCTCTGCGGCATGGTCGGCAGACTGAGCCGACCCAAAGGCACAATCCAGCAATGAGCTGCAGGGCTCTGCTCTTCTGACTTTTTGCGCGCATCTTCTACCTTGGCGTCATCATCCGGGCGGGTTCGCAAGGATCTCTGCCAGATGGCAAGAGCCACGCCGGGGTTACCGCGGGAGGTGGCAGCCAGATCCCGCAAAAATGTACTGTATTTGCGTTTTTTACCATTTTTGTTTTTTCCAGCCTCGTCTGTTTCCGCTAACGGCAACACATACAGGCCATCATCGGCCATACGTGCGGTGATGGGTGGTTTGGCGCAGCCCGACGCCAGATGCGAAAACCAGACACCCAACCGCTCAGAATCCATCGGCGCCGGCGTCCAGGGGGACATCTGGGCATTCTCGAGATAATGCCCCCAGTATTTCCAGCACCAACTTGAGCACCCGACAATACCTGCGCCTGCATCTTCGTTCGCGATCCGGCGGAACAGCTCCTTGACCAACGTCAGGCCTGAAAGATGCCGGAGCCAGAAATCTGAAAGCTCCGGAATCACCCAGGGGCGTGACAAATCCTGCTTATCCCACCATTCGCTGGCCCCCTGATCGTCAAATGACAGCGTATCCGGCGGTGAAACGACACGCCACTCTTCGCCGCTGTCTTTACTCGATTCCGGATGTCGCAATTCTGGAAAGCGGGCAAGCGCCTCCTGCACTCCGGAAAAAGGCGGCGCCACCAGACAGACAACCTCCCGACTTAGTGAACCCTCAGAGCGTGCACATTCAAGGTCACAAGCAATAGCCTCAGCCTGAACTGGATAATCCGGCTCTGGCGCCAGCCGGCTTTGCTGGGCGGCAGATAGCTCCGGCAGTTCGTCCATGCTTTCAAAAGGCTGTTCGGCCTGGGACACTCCGGCCCGCAACTGTCTGAGAGCATTACGAAACGCACCCTTGAGCGATCGCCGCACGGATGTCTGCGGCAGTGTCCACTGTTCAGCAGGGATCAGCCCACCAGGAAGACAAGGGTCGCCCATATTCTCGTTAGCGTTGCTGTCCTTCAAAAAACGACTCCTCAGCTTATTCAGGTACCAGCCAGCTATGCTCGTGCGAAAGGCCCAGCGCCTGCTCCCCGGCAATATCCTCAATCATGGCAGAAAAGCGATCATCAAACCCCCACGGCGGGTTGACCACAAGCATGCCTGAACCGGTCATACCACGCTCTGGAGGCGTTTTCAGATGGACCTCGCTGCACCAAACTTTGCGCAGCGGGCTGTCTTTAACAGCGTGTTTCAATGTGGCCTGCAAGTCGCTGGTAAGCACCGGATACCAAACAAGATAGACCCCATGGCGGCATTTCTGCCACGCTTTCTGCAAGGTCTTTGCAACATCAGAATACTCTGATTTGATCTCGTAGGAGGGGTCGATCAGCGCCATCAGCCTCGGTTGCGCGGGTGGCAGCAGCCTTAACAGCCCCTGCAGGCCATCTTCGTGCATAACCCGCACACCCTGCTCTGCGGCCCAACCCGCAAGCTGGCTACTTTCTGTGGGGTGTAATTCAAACGCTGCCAACGAATCGCCCGGGCGCAGGAACTGGCGAAACCAGGCTGGAGAACCGGGGTAAACAGTCAACCGACCCTCACCTGCGTTAAACCGCGACAGCACCTGCATGACTGGCTGCCAGTCTTCGGAGTGTAAACCGCTCCGGAACGCCCAGAGCTTTTGCACGCCCGCATCCGCTTCCGCAGTTTTCCGGGCCCGCTCGCTTTTAAGATCGTAGATGGCGCTGCCCGCGTGGGTGTCAAAGCAGGCAATGGCCGAAGGCTTCGCCTGCATCATGGACAGAGCAAGCGTTAACGCCGCGTGCTTCTGAACATCCGCAAAGTTCCCGGCGTGGAAGGCGTGAAGATAACTCAGCATAAATCGGCTCCGTGTTAACAGGAGCTATTAAGCCCGAGCGCGGGCCATCAGTGCAAGGGAGCCTCTGGAAAAGGCCCCTGACTCAAGCCAAAAGCCCTCTTGCGTTGTGGCGCTGCAGCAAACATAATTGCGAACGCTAATGCATCCGATTACCATACACGTTCCTGGAAACCCGGAGTTCTCAATGAAAGCAATGTTTCGACCGGCCCCTCTGGCACTCATTATCGCAGCCACAATGAGCGCAGGCTGTGCCAATACCACTCCGTCAGATTCAGCAGATACCCAACCTGCCACCAAAGCGTCGGTTGTAGAGCATTACGCTAACCTGGCCCATGCCGGTTATGAGGATGCACTGATTACTGCTAAAACCTTGAATGAGGCTACCGACCGCCTGCTCGCCGACCCAACAGACGCCAATATAAACGCCGCGAAAGAAGCCTGGCGTGCGGCGCGTGTGCCTTATCAGCAAACCGAAGTGTTCCGTTTTGGTAACGCGGTTGTGGACGACTGGGAAGGTCAGCTGAACGCCTGGCCTCTGGACGAAGGCTTAATTGATTATGTACAAGCCGACGACTATCAGTATGAACTGGGCAACGCAGGCGCCACCGCTAACATCATTGGCAGCAAAAGCGTCAACGTTGGCGGCGAGACTCTTGATGTCACCAACCTAACACCCGAGTTGCTTGCCGGCCTGAATGAAATCGGTGGTTCAGAATCAAACGTCGCCACCGGCTACCATGCGGTTGAGTTCCTGCTCTGGGGTCAGGATCTGCACGGTTTTGAGTTGGGCAATGGTGAGCGCCCAATAACCGATTACAGAGCCGGCGCCGACTGCACCAATGGCAACTGCGACCGCCGTGCAAAATACCTGGACGCAGTCACTGACCTTCTGGTGTCTGATCTGGAATGGATGGTAGACCAGTGGGCAGCGGATAGTTCTGACAATTATCGCAACCAGCTTATGAACGCCAACGCTGACGAAGGTGTACAGAAGATGTTGTTCGGAATGGGCTCCCTGTCGCTTGGCGAACTGGCTGGCGAACGTATGAAAGTGGCTCTGGAAGCCAACTCATACGAAGACGAGCACGATTGTTTCAGTGACAACACTCACAACTCCCACTACTACAACGGTCAGGGTATTCAGAACATCTATACCGGCAACTATCGCCGTGTAGACGGCAGCCTGGTTTCTGGCCCTTCACTGTCTGACCTGGTAGCACAGAGCAACCCCGAGCTGGATGCCCGTCTGAATGCGCAGCTGGAGGCATCCATGAAAGCTCTGGGCGTGATGAAGAGCAAGGCAGAATCAAGCCAGAACCCCATGCCGTTTGATCTGATGGTTGCACCTGGCAACGCAGAAGGCGCAACCATCATAAATGGCGCGATTATGGCACTGGTTGAGCAGACAGGCTCCATCGAGAAAGCAGCCCACCAACTGGGCCTTGAGGCACTGTCTCCAGACGATGCCGGCCACACTTTCTAATAAAACTTCAGAAGTAGCTAGATCTCCGGGGGCATATGCCCCCGGTATTAATGGAATAAGAACAAGCCATGGAAAGCATGCTTTGGAAAGAGCGGATTTTCCATGGCTTATTCAATTGTGTGGTATGAATTCATGACCAGAAAACGACTCATGGCTGTGTTGGTGCCGTTGCTTCTCTGTGGTGGCCTGAACGTTCACGCCGGTACCCATGCCGGCTTCCCGCTGCAGGACACACCCAATACCGGCGGGGACGGGACTGTTGAGCAGCCAGACACCAACGCCTACTCGCTGCCTCAGGGCAACCTTTCAATGACAAAGCGCTTGGATTTCAGTGTTGGCAACAGCTTCTTCCGTAACCCTTGGGTTGAAGCTCCGGCCAGCACCACAGCACGGGATGGCTTAGGTCCACTGTTTAATACCAACTCGTGCCAAGGTTGCCACATCAAAGACGGACGCGGCCACCCTCCCGGGGTCGATGAGCCGCCAGTGTCACTGTTTCTGCGCCTGGCTGTTCCAGCAGACCCGGAAGTGGATGCGGAGATTTTGCGCACCCACGGATTCAAACCGGCACCGGTGTACGGCAGCCAGCTACAAACTGCCGCCCTGCCCGCTGCAAAGCCAGAAGCCGACATGGTGCTGACGTGGAATAAAGTAACCAAAACCCTGGCTGACGGCACCAAGGTGGATCTGCGCGAGCCCATATACCGGATAGAGAACCCAAACTACGGCCCCTTGCCCGACGACCTTCTGATCTCCCCCCGGGTAGCTCCACCCATGATCGGAATGGGGCTTCTGGAAACAATCCCGATCGCCGATCTTGAAGCTCTGGCTGACCCGCAGGGTGCAAACGGCGATGGTATTTCCGGCAAGCTCAACCAGGTATGGGATCTGGCTACCGAGCAGGCAGCACCCGGACGGTTTGGCTGGAAAGCCGCTGAACCGAACGTGCACCAGCAGAGCATGGGCGCGTTTGCCGGCGATATGGGGCTGACCTCAAGCCTCAAGCCCACTACCGACTGCACGCCAGAGCAAAAGTGTGATCGCTTCCCCGAGGGTGGCCAGCCAGAAGTCAGCGTCAAGCTCGCAAATTTTGTCACTTTCTATGCCAAGAGCCTTGCTGTTCCGGCACGACGTAATATGGAAGATCCGTCTGTGCAAAAAGGCGCGCAGCTCTTTAACGAAACCGGATGCGCCGGGTGTCATACACCCCGGCACATCACCGGCACAGACGCAGACCGCCCGGATCTGAGTGAACAGACCATCTGGCCGTATACCGATATGCTGTTGCACGACATGGGGCCCGCCCTAGCCGATGGCCGCGATGAATTTCTGGCGGACGGCAACGAGTGGCGCACGCCGCCGCTTTGGGGCATTGGCCTGGCGCAAACCGTTAATCCGCAAGCCGGATTTCTGCACGATGGTCGGGCACGCACTCTGGGAGAAGCCATACTCTGGCACGGCGGTGAGGCTGACCCGGCCGTGGCGCGGTTCAGCCAGTTCAGCACCGATAACCGCCGGGCTCTGCTCGACTTCCTTAAATCACTTTAAAGGAGCCTCATATGAAGCGACTGACACTTTTTCTTTCTCTTTGCCTAGTCTCATCACTGGCCGCTTCTCCGTTGATGGCAGCTGACGCCAGTAACTCTGATTACCGAAAACAGTGGCACAGCGACATTTACACGGGTTATCAGAACCTGGCGACGCAAAGCCAGGCTCTGGCAAACCAGGCAAAGACCTACTGCCAGGCTCCCTCAGAAGAAGGGTTTGAGCAGACAAAACAAGCCTGGCTGGATGCGTTTCTTGCCTGGCAGCAGGTTCGTTTTGTAGATTTTGGCCCCGTAGAACAGGGGAACCGCGCCTGGCAATTTCAGTTCTGGCCAGATCCCAAGAACCTAATAGCCCGCAAAGCCACTTATCTGCTCAAAGATGAAGTGGCAATAACCCCCGAAAAAATCAACGAATCCGGCGTAGCGGTTCAGGGCTTCCCTATGGTGGAGTACCTGCTGTACGACCAGGCCTTCAACGAAGGCAGTAAAGCACTGCCGGCTGACCGTAGTTGCGAGCTATTGGTTGGCGTCTCCAACCACATCGCTGATAATGGCGAAGCCCTTGCCAATGATTGGGGCGATTTTAAAAACAGCTACGTTGGCAATGATCAGTACACGGATACCACTATCCGTGCGGCAATGGCCGGGTTGGAACTTCTTGAAGAGCGCCGACTGGCCACGCCTATGGGGCTGCGGGGTAACGGAAAACGCTCCGTATACCGTGCGGATGCCTGGCGCAGTGGTGCGAGTTTGGTGGCGGCAAACGCAACCGTGCAGGGGCTCCAGCGACAATTTCTGCCTACTTTCTTAAAGCTCCTCAACGATCGCGGACACGCCGATCTTGCCGGGCGTATTGAGGAACAGTCTGAGGAAGTGCAAGCCAAATTCCCTGAGCTCGACCGCCCAATGGCGCCGCTGCTAGCTGACGACAACCAGTTCAGAATGCTGCAAAGCCTCTATGTGCATGTTTCTCAGCTAACGGCACTTGTGAATGACCGGGCGGCCGTTGAGCTCGGTGTTGTACGCGGATTTAATTCCAGCGACGGAGACTGAGGACAAAGCCCATGCCTGAACTGACTCGCAGAAGCCTCATCATGGCAGCCCTCGCCGGTAGCGCGGCGGTCACGCTCACCGGTTGCAGCATATTGCCCCGCAAAGCCAGCAGCGATGGCCCGCAGCAGTACACAGGCGCCATTGGTCTGCCAGATGGCAGTTTTGCCGTGGGTGCCATTGCGCCAGATGGTAAAATGCTCTGGCAATCGCCGGTAAACACTCGCTGCCACAGTGGCTGCAACCGCCCAGGCAAAGCCGAAGTGCTGTTCTTTGAGCGCAGGCCTGGCTGGGCGTTCTATGTACTCAACAGTAATACCGGCACGCGGCTGCACCGAATTGAAGCCGCTGAAGGTGAGCATTTCGTAGGTCATGGCGTGTTTTCACCAAATGGTCGCTTCCTGTATGCCCCCGCTAACCGCTACGAACCCGGAGAAGGCATCGTAACGGTATATGACAGTCAGCAGGGTTATCAGCGGATTAATACCTTTGAACTGAACGGCACTGGCCCACATCAGATCACGCTGCATCCGGACGGCCAGACACTCATCATCGGGCTGGGCGGTATCCTGACCCACCCGGATTACGATCGCATCAAGCTCAACCTGGACACCATGAAACCTGCGCTGGTTCTGATGGATCGGCACTCCGGCCAGATTCTCGCCCGGTTCCGGCCATCCCAACACCAGCTCAGTACCCGGCATGTGGATGTCGCGCCAGACGGCACCATCTTCGCCGCCTACCAATACCAAGGGCCGGCCCATGAACGGCCGCCGCTGGTAGCGCGCTATCGAAACGGGCGCTATGAGGAGATCGACTTTGGTGAATCGGTTCACCGGGAGCTGGGCAATTACATCGCCAGCGTAGTCGCGCACCCGGAGAACGATCTGGTTGCCATTGCGTCGCCGGTCGGAGGCACTGCACTGGTCTTCAACAGTCGTTCAGGAAGGGTTGTTGAAAAAGCCGCCATAGCGGACTGCGCCGGGGTTGAAGCCTTGGCCGGAGGAGATTTTCTGGTGTCCTCAGGTCGCGGTAAACTGGTCCGGATAGGCAAGGGGCAGCCGGCAACAGAAATTGCCAGTATGTCAGTGCAGTGGGATCACCACCTCGTGTGAACAAGGCGCTGATCTGCATTCCGGGGTTCAGGGGTGCCGGCCCAGCTGGTATCCTTGGCTATCCATTTCCCGGAGAACGGCGGATTGTCCCAGCAACAGACACCTTTACAGAACGACACTCCTTCACAAGAGAACGCCCGGGCAACAACCGGCACGCTCGGGAAATCTGTTGATCGGCTCTACAGCCTGATTGCCAACGAGGAAGACGCCCGGATCTGCAAGGACATACCGGCGGAAGCCTGCCATGTGGTGCCACGCAACTTTTTTCTGATTCTGGCCGCCAACGTACTGACCAAACTGGGCGACCTTCTGATCAGCCCGAAAACGGTACTAGCTTGGCTGATGAGTGCCGTAGGGGCACCAGCTCTGGTGGCCTGGCTTGTCCCCATCCGGGAATCTGGCTCCATGGTTCCCCAGATGATGATCGCAGCCTGGGTTCGCCGCAAACCCGTGCGCAAATGGTTCTGGACTCTCGGCAGCTTTGGCCAGGCGGTAAGCGTTGTGGCCATGGCGGCCTGTGTCTGGTTTTTTGAAGGCTATACCGCCGGTGGTGGCATCATAGGTGCGCTGATTCTATTTTCCCTGTCACGGGGGTTCTGCTCCGTGGCCATGAAAGACGTGCAGGGCAAATGCGTTCCAAAAACCCGCCGGGGCAGGCTGTCGGGCCTTGCATCCACAATAGGTGGCACCGCCACGGTTATTCTGACGGTTTTGCTGTTCTGGGAGCGAGGCGACCCCACTCTCGCATTTTACAGTCTGCTGCTTTTGCTGGCGGCTGCACTCTGGATTATTGCCGGGTTCCTGTTTGCAGGCGTGAAGGAGCACGAAGGTGAAACCGGCGGTGGTGGCAACGCCATCAATGAAGCCTTTCACAGCCTGTCGTTGCTGCGCGATGACGTGCCTTTTCGTAACTTCGTTATTACTCGCGCCCTGCTGCTGTGCTCGGCTCTCGCCTCCCCCTACTTTGTGGTACTGGCCCAGAAAGAATCGGATACGGCCCTGATGCTTGGTGTGTTTCTTCTGGCAAGCAGTCTGGCCAGCTCCGTTTCCGCCAGTTTCTGGGGCTGGATGGCCGATTCGTCCAGTCGCCGCGTGATGATTCGCGGCGCAGCCATCGCAAGCGGTGTATGCCTGATTGTTGGGCTTACCGCCTTGGTTGCGGGTACTGGTCTGGGCAACGGCTGGTTTTACCCACTGGCGTTCTTTGTGCTGAGCATTGCTCATGCAGGGGTAAGGCTGGGCAGGAAAACCTATCTGGTGGATATGGCGGGAGGCAACAAACGAACGGACTACACCGCCGTCAGCAATACGGTGATTGGTTTTTTACTGCTTGCCACGGGTGGATTCACGGCGCTGATATCCCTGATATCAGACGCCGCTGTCATTCTGGTGCTCGGTTTAATGGGGCTCGCCGGGACGTTCAGCGCGCTTCGGCTGAAAGAGGTCACCGACGACTGATCAATTAGCCGCCGGCCAGATAGTTCAGGCAGGATAGTTCAGACGGGTGCCTTGCCATCATTCAGTGCCAAAGCGCCTTTCACAATTCGGTAGATCACCCAGATCGAGATGCCGAGAAGAATGAACCATCCGACAATCAGAAAGGTGGTCACAAAACCAATAACCGTCCACAACAGCCCTATCCAGAAGGTGCGGATCTGCCAGCGAAAATGCGACTCCACCCAGGTGCCGCGAACATCGTCCTGCTTTACGTAATTGATGATCACGCCAACCAGCCCGGTAATGCCTCCCAGGAAAAACGACAGCCCCTGAAGGATATAGACCACAACGGCCAGGTTACGCGCGGGATCGGAACAGCGTGACAACTCATTCGTCTCCGCGTCAGCAGGAATGAATTCCGAGTCAGCCAAGGCATATCTCCTTTTGCAATTTGATATACCAGCTTAACACAGCCTCTGAAGCCGTCTTTACTCATCAGGAGTCAGTGATTATCCGGACGGTATCCAAGCCGGAAGCCGCCCCAGTGCCGGCCATTCACGTAAATCGGAACAGACAGATCGTGCATGACTTCGCCTGTGTCGCGGCGGTAGGTTTGCAGAAGCATATTCTCTTTGTGGCTACCACAGCGAATACCCGTACGATCGTTAAACAGGCGTTTGCTTCGGCTACGTAAAAGATCGACCTCAGGATCGCCGGTAGGTGCATGGGCGAATTCACGGTTATGGGTTGGTATATAACCGTCCGGTGCCGCAACAATCGCAAACACCAGAGCCGGGTGCGAGCCCTTAACCTGTTCCTGAACAACAGGCAGGCTTTTATCGGTAAAAGAATCAAAGCTGCTTGAATATTTGGCAGGCTGAGTGCCTTGGATTGGCATTCTCGTTTTATCAAACAACTTACTTTCAGTCAGTTTGCCATCGCGGATAGCCTGCTCAAACACCTGGCCGATCTGCTCTGCGCCAGCCCGTGCCTGGTCGTAGAAGAACCTGTGGTAACTGGAACCGCTATTCAGTGCGAACGCCGCGTTGGCAACTTCTGCGAGCTCCATCAGCGTGGCTGCCTGCTCCGCCAGTGAAGCAACACTGCTATCACTCTCGGAGATCTGATCCCTTACGGTTTCAATAGCCGAGAACACGTGAGTCAGGCTAACCTCGTTGTTCTGATCAATCTCCGCTATGCGCGCCACCTGTTGATGAACCCGATCCGACTGATCGCGTATCTGGTCGAGCCGCTCACCGACCGTCTCGACCGATGCTAGCCCACCCTCGACACTGCGGGCAAGGTCTTCAATTCGGGTGACGATCAACGCAGTATCTGACCGGATCTCCTGCAGCGTTTCAGCCACCTCGCCGGTGGCCTGGGCGGTACGGCCTGCCAACTGCCGGACTTCATCTGCAACCACCGCAAAGCCACGACCCTGATCTCCTGCCCGGGCGGCTTCAATCGCCGCATTGAGCGCGAGCAGGTTAGTCTGCTCTGCAATACCCTGAATGGTGGTGGTTACGCCCTGAATCTTGTTGGATTTGTCGTTAAGTTCCTGGATCAGGCGAAGATTTTCCCCGGATTGCTGATGCACGACCCGGATGCTGTCGATTGCGGAGGTGAGGGCCTGTCGCCCTTCAGTGCTGGTCTGACTGTTCTGCAGGGCCATGGTAGCCGCATCCGTAGCCTGCTGTGAGGACTCCCTGACGGTTTCGGTCATCTGCCCCGCATAATCTGCCATCTGCGCGGTTTCCCGAACCTGGAGGACGAGGCGCAACTTGAGCTGATCAGCAGCGTAAGAAACCTGCGCAGCGGATATGGCACTTTTATCAGCACTGCCAGCAAGCGTTTTTACCAGCTCCCGGCCCGACCGGGCATCGGCAAGTAACTGCTCACAACGGGATCGCAGAGGGTGGCGGTCTTCCAGCGTTCCGTCATTCAGCCCGGCCAGCCCGCGATCAACGGGCTCCAGAACCTTCACAATCAGGAAAACAGTCGCAACAACAAGACCAACGACCAAGCCGATAAACAGCGATGCCGGATCCAGGCCTAGCAAAGGCGCCATCAGAGCGCCGGCAACCGCAAGAACAATTGCGATTGCACTCCCCCAAAATACCATTGCACGATTAAGCAACCCCATAAAAACCTCGTCGTTGTTATTATTTCTGATAGGTACACGGTTATCCGACCACTTTAGAGACTAGAGAATTGAAGCGAGTTAATAACTTATACTTAAGTAGATTTACCTAACTTAACGGCCAGATTGAGCGCTTCTTAAACAAAAAACCGCAAACCCGGCAGGCCCCTTTTGACAGGGCCTCCAGGCTTGCGGTTTTCAAAGGCGATTAAGGCTTGCTCAGGCGCCGATTACACCGCTGTCGTCGCGGGCAACAATCACGGTGGCATCTCTGGGGTGATCGCCTTCGTTACCAAAGGGCCAGTCCCGGGCCGGGTGCTGAATATTCACGAACATGGTTCTGACATCCGGCGTGGTAACAACGCCCGTTACCTCACAACCCTGGGGACCCACGAAGAATCGCCTGATATCCCGGGTCACGGGGTTGGCCGCGAGCATCATGTTGTTCTGATACGGTGGGGCATCAGAGCCATCTGTCTGGATCCAGAGTCGGCCATTGTAGTCAAACCACAAGCCATCCGGGCTGTTGAAGATGTTGTCGTCGGTCAGCGATACAACAACCTCCCCATCCGCGACCGTTTCTGTGCCCTGCTCTCCGGCAAAGATGAAGATATCCCATTGGAACCCTGTCGCTGCAAAATCATTATCGCCTTCACGCCAGCGAATAATGTGACCAGTGCGATTCTCTGCATTGGGATTGGCAGCATTAACCTGATCCTCGGTGCGCTGGGAATTGTTGGTCAGGGTGAAATAGACCTCACCCGTGTTCGGATCCACTGCGCCCCACTCTGGCCGATCCATCGGGGTGGCTCCAACGATATCGGCTGCCAGGCGCGTATTCAGCAGAACATCCGCTTGGTTTTCAAAACCTTCAAACAGAACATCACCAACCTGTGAGCCCTGCGCAGCCTCAACACTGGAGACAAAGGCAGGATCATCAAGCGACAGAGGCACCCAGTCACCAGAACCATCCTCGTTAAAGCGCGCTACATACAGGGTTCCTTCATCCAGAAGATAGCCACTGGCGGTTGCTGCGTAGTAGGGCCTTGAGGAGACAAACTTGTAAATGTACTCAAAGCGCGAATCGTCACCGGAGTAACAGACAACCGGCTTGCCTTCCTCAACCGGGGCAAAAATTACGCCCTCGTGTCCAAAGCGGCCAAGAGCCGTGCGCTTCTGAGGTTTGCTCTCCGGCGTAAACGGATCGATTTCGACCATATAGCCGTAGGTGTTTGCCTCATTTCGATAGTCGTCTTCAGCACTCTCCGCGGTGGGTGTGATATTGAACCGGACGTACTGGTCATCCCCACCGTCGGCAAGTTCCCAGTCGTAACGGGTGGCTCTGCCAACGCCATGGCGGGTCTGTTCCCGTGGCTGCGCTTGCGAGTCGTTTGCAAAGTAACCGTGCCAGTTTTCCTCAGCCGTAAGGTAGGTTCCCCAGGGTGTCGGCCCCATCGAGCAGTTATTCAGCGTGCCCCGTGTCTGGGTGCCGTTCTTGCTGAAGCGGGTCGTGAGTTTCTGATAACCACGAACAGGGCCGCGGATATCCATCTCTGTATTGCCCGTAACCCGGCGATTGAAGGGGCTTCCGAACACAATGTCCCAGGTGCCCTCGCTGTCTTGCTTTATATGAACCACCGATACGCCGTGCGCTGCTATTTCCTTACGCACCTCATCAGCGGGGCGCGTTCCACTCTGGTTATAAGTGGGGCCTTCGGGGTGTAGAGCAGCCTGGTTGATGTACTCATGGTTCATTACCAGCAACCCTTCGTCAGAGCGGTTGCCACCAGCTTTAAAATCGATCGGAAAAAAATGCATGCCGTCGTGGTGCATGCCTATCTGCTGCTCCTGATCCGCACCGGAGTTGGAAGCGTCTGCCCTGAATGCCGGGTAAGAGCCGGTAATCGGTGTTCCCCAGGGCAGGAAGGCTCGAGCCGAGTAACCGATGGGCACCACGACTTTATTTGCCGTGGAAACGGCTATCGCTTCAAAACCAAGAGCGGTTGCATTGCCGTTATCAGCTCCAGGATCGTTGGCTCCATTACCGCTATCGCTCTTGCTGTCGCTTCCGCAGCCGGCAAGGCCTACACCCATGATGCTGGCCAGGGCCGCACCAACGCCGCCCTTCATCAGAGTACGGCGCTGCATTCGCGCCGCCAGCACGTCGTGAAATACTCTGTTGCCGGAGTGATTCACAACAGGTTCGTAATCGGGATCCAGATAGTTGGAATCAAGGTTGTGCTTGGCCATGTTATGTCTCTCTTGGTATCTCTCGATGATCAACAAACGGGTGTTGTCGAAAGGACAGTGTCGGCGGGAGACATGACAATGCAGAGACAGTAAAACGACAAAACCGTTAATCTTTGCTGAAAAAGACCAACGGTTTTAATTCATTCTGGCGGGAATGCTCCGGCGCAGCTAAAGCGTGCCGGAGCTGAAAAGCGACTATTTGGTCACTTCGTCATAACCTTCCTCTATGGCATCGCCTGCGTCTTCGGCGGCTTCGCCCATTTTTTCTCCGGCATTGTCGACGCCTTCTTTCATTTCGCCCATTACGCCTTCGTCTTGGCCGGTGGCTTCTTCATAGGTCTCTTCCACCGAATTGCCTGCATCGTCCACCATTTCTTCAGCGTTGTCCGCGGCTTTATCAAAATCAGCTCCCTCATTATCTTCGGAGCTGCAAGCAGCAAGGCCCAAAGTCAAAAACATAAGAAGTGCGCTGAGAGTAAACTTGTTCATAACATATCCCTCTATTGGTAACTGTTTGTAACGCATTACAGAATACGGCCATGCTCGGTACCACACAATTACCTCTCGATTACCCTTTGTTTAATCAACCGTGCCGGAGACCTGCTGGCCGTCGAGCATTAATACCCGATCGAATGGCAACATGGTTCCGCGACCGAGAAAAATAAAATCCTGTCCTGCCCGGCTAAAAATATCCCGCACCACATCATGAACCGTGCAGATCTGCCCTGCGCTATCGCGGTACACAACCTCCAAAAGCTGCGCACTGGATACGTACCCTCGAAGCCTGTTCAGGATCTCGCCGGGCGCTGCAGAAGGCGAAGCATTTGACGCTGTCATGACCTGTCCATCCCTGAAGTTGTCTTTTTTGTGCTGAAAGTCTGGTCCAGATTTTCAGGCTCTGCCACTTAAATGCTTTTTGTCATTTCGAGCCAACCTTCACGACCCTCATTAATATTGTTGCATTGCAATATTGTCCGACATAAATTTGAGTTACGCGCACTGCAATGGAGAGACGCCATGAATGCCAAAACCCGTGACAACCTGGATTCGCAAGCGGCAACAACACCGTTAGAAAACTCGGCAACACCTGCCCGCCGCATTGAAAAGTGGAAAGACCCTAAGCGTTACCTCTGGCTATTAGGGCCTGCCCTGCCTGGCATTGGTCTGGCGGCACTAACGGGTTATGCGGTGGCGCCAAAAAAGCTCAAAGCCCTTGCCTGGACAGGCCCGGCGCTGGTCCACGGCATTATTCCGGCGCTGGACCGCGCCATTGGAGAGGATCAGAGCAACCCGCCAGAATCTGCGGTTGGTCCACTGGAGCAGGACAAGTATTACAGCCGCATCGTGAAGGCGTTCATTCCCACCCAGTATGCGATGACTGTTATGGGCGCATGGCTGGCCAGCCGTAAGAGCACGCCGATTGAGGATAAAGTTGGTCTTGTGCTGACCGTTGGTGCCATCAATGGCGTGGGCATCAACACGGCGCACGAGCTGGGCCATAAATCCAGCAAGTTCAACAAGCTGATGGCCATGGCTGCTCTGGCGCCAACGGGCTACACCCATTTCGTTGTTGAACACAACTTTGGCCATCACAAGCGAGTAGCGACTCCGGAAGACCCCGCGAGCAGCCGCATGGGGGAAAGCTTCTGGAAATTTTTACCGCGCACGGTATTTGGCGGTATGAAATCTTCGGTGAAAATCGAGAAGGCGCGCCTGGCCCGCAAGGGCAAAAGCTTCTGGTGCCTGGAGAACGAGCTGTTGCAGGGCTGGGCGATGAGTGCCGGCTTCTTTGGCGCGACGACGTTGGTCTGCGGGCCACGGGCAGTGCCGTTCCTTGCTGCCCAGGCGGTTTACGGCGCCAGCTTGCTTGAGAGCGTCAATTATATTGAACACTACGGGCTGCTGCGCCAGAAAGACAAGAATGGAAAATACCAGCGCACACAGCCGGAACACAGCTGGAACAGCAATCACATTGTGACAAACCTGTTCTTGTATCAGTTGCAGCGTCATTCAGATCATCACGCCCATCCGCAGCGTAGTTACCAGGCTTTGCGTCATTTCGAAAAGGCGCCGCAGTTGCCCGGTGGCTATGCATCGATGCTGTTGCCTGCGTACGTGCCGCAGTGGTGGTTCGAAACGATGGATAAGCGGGTAATTGATCACTACAAAGGCGATCTGAGCAAGATCAACTGGGATCCGGATCGCAAGGCGGAGCTAATGGCGAAGTATGCGGATTACGCTGCCGAGGTTGGCACCGAGGCCGAGGCTAGCCGGGGGTAGGCCCACCGGCAGCTCAGCGCTTGAGGGGCCTGCCTTACTTTCCTATGAAGACTGCATCCCGTCTTTCAAGAAATGACTGAATACCTTCCTGAACGTCTTCGCTCGCCATCACTGGCTGCAGATCCGGGAACAACCTCTGCTTCGCAGCTTCCTGGCCTTGGCTTACAGCGATTTTGGACGATCTCAGACTGCCACGCACACCCAGCGGTGCTGCGTTGGCTATTTTTTCGGCGATTTCCAGAGCAACGTTGAACTGCTCACCCGGCTCGACCAGTTCCTGTACCAAACCCCATTCGTATGCCTGCTCAGCCGTCCATTCGTCGCCGGTCAGGAGATAACGCTGGGCGTTGCCCCAACCGATTTCACGTTGAAGGCGGATGGTGGCACCACCGCAGGCGAAGATGCCGCGCTTTACCTCCAGCTGCGCGAACCGGGTACCTTTGGCCGCTACGCGGATGTCTGTATTCAGCATCATTTCGACACCGCAGGTGAAGCAGATGCCTTGGGCGGCGAAGACGACAGGTTTGCTGAGGCCGTCACCGGTTATATGAAACGGATCCAGCTCGCCCTCGCTTGGCTCTATGCCCTCTCCATTGGCGAACACGCCCGCCCAGTCGTCGAGCTGCAGGCCGCTGGTAAAGTGGTCACCTTCTGCGTACATCAGCCCCACTCTGAGATCGTCGTTGTGTTCCAACTGGTAATAAGCGGCAGCAATCTCATGGTACATAGCCCGATTCATAGCGTTCATTTTTTCCGGGCGGTTCAACCCGATCAGCAGGATGTGGTTTTTCTTATCAACGTTAACCAAAGCCATCAGAACCACTCCGCTTTCATGTTCAGGCAAGTGTCGTCCATATTCCGCAACAACACCAAGTCCTGAGCAACCGTCGGCAGTTCCCAATGGAAGAAGTACTGGGCGGCCTGGAGTTTGCCCTGGTAGAAGTTGCGCTCGTCGTCAGTGTTGGCTGACGCCAGCGCATTGGCGGCGGCATTAGCCTGGCGCAGCCACATCCAGGCAACGATGATGTGGCCGAACAAGTGCAGGTAGCAGGAGGCATTGGCGAGGGTTTTTTCTACTTCGCCGCTGATCAGGGATTTGCCCAGGCTTTGCGTCACCTTAACGGCCTGCTGCAGCGTTTCACTCAGGGACAGCGCCCATTGCTGACAGCGGTCGGTGGTCGCAGCCTGCAAATCCACCTGCATTTCCTGCATCAGCAGCTGCAGGCCATGGCTTTGATCCTGCCAGATTTTACGGCCCAGCAAATCCAGACCCTGAATGCCGGTGGTGCCTTCATGAATAGGATTCAATCGGTTATCGCGCCAGCATTGTTCCACCGGGTACTCACGGGTGTAGCCGGCACCGCCGTATACCTGAATGGCCAGGTCGTTGGCTTTCGGGCCATATTCGGAGGGCCAGGTTTTGATAACCGGCGTAAGCAGATCGAGCAATTTGCCAGCTTCAGTGCGCTTCTGTTCATCCGGGTGGGTGTGCTGATCGTCCATCAGGCGGGTGCCATACAGGCAAAGGGCCAGCCCGCCTTCGCTGTAGGCTTTCTGCGCCAGCAGCATCCTGCGCACATCTGCATGCTCGATGATCGGTACCTGAGGGCTTTCCGGGTTCTTTTCGGAAGCTTTGCGACCCTGCAGGCGGTCTTTGGCGTATGCCAGGCTGTGCATGTAACCGCGATAGCCGATCACTGCCGCACCAAAGCCCACACCTACCCGGGCCTCGTTCATCATCTGGAACATATATTTCAGGCCTTGATGGGACTCGCCCACCAGATAGCCGTGACAGGGCGCATCGTCACCAAAACTGAGCGCCGTGGAAGTAGTGCCACGGTAACCAAGTTTGTGGATCAAACCGGCGAGGCTGACGCCGTTGCGATCCGTCGGGTTGCCGTCGCTGTCTATCCGGAATTTGGGAACGATGAACAGGGAGATGCCCTTTACTCCTGCCGGAGCGCCTTTGATTTTGGCGAGCACCATGTGAACAATGTTTTCAGTGATGCTCTGCTCTCCACCGGAGATGTAGATTTTTGCACCTTTGATCAGGTGGTGGCCTTCATCTGTTGGCGTAGCAGAGGTGCGGATGTCCGCCAGCGACGACCCGGCATGGGGCTCGGTCAGGGCCATGGTTCCGCTATAACGGCCGCTGAGCATGTTGGGCAGAAAGCTGATTTTCTGCGATTCGTTGCCAAAAACGCGAATAAGGTTAGCCGCTGCGGTGGTCAGAAACGGGTAGCCTGCGGTACCCGGGTTAGCGGCAGTGAAAAAGCCGTTACAAGCGGCCATGACGGATTCTGGAAGCTGCATACCTCCCAGCTCGTAATCATAGCGGCCTGCAATAAAACCGGCCTCCGCGTAGGCATCGAAAGCCTGTTTTACTTCGGGAAGCATTTCCACTTGCCCGTTAACGAACTTGGGCTCGTCTTTGTCAGCCGCGCTGTTGTGGCTGGCGAACTTCTCCCGGGCCATTTTGTCGGCGGTTTCGATAACGGCATCGAAGGTATCGCGATTGTGCTCGCTGAAGCGGTCGCGGCTGGTCAGGCTTTCGGTATCGAGAACTTCGTAAAGTTGAAACGCCAGATCGCGGCGGTCTATCAGAGTATCGGTCATTTATGCAGCTTCCTGGTGATTGGCTGGAGCATCTGTTTGATGCTTACAGGCTCTCACAACTAGGTTTTTCTGGAAACCAGCGTTTTGGCCGCTCATCGCGGAAACAATCATTTGGCCCGGGTTATGCATCGAATTGCCCTAACGGCCATTGGCCGGACGTTTTCGTAAAGTATACTGACAGGTGTTATGTGGGAGAGACGTGCCATGAACGCACCAATTCAACAAACCCGGGTTGAAGTTCTCAGCAGGCTGTACAGCATGAAGCTTGAACAGATCGAGCAGGCTGCCCGGCAAGGCTACAGCTTGCGCAGCCAAGTGCTGGAGGCGGAAGCCGAGGCCATTTTCAACGCGCTTAAATCAGTTCGGTGACAGGGAGCGGCCGGCAGAAAACGGCCCGATAGTGCCGCTCCACGTCACTTTGCAATACCACTGCTGCACTTGATCAATCACAAGTTGACTTGACCTGCGGGCGCGGGCACGTATCATCAGCCTCCAGGTTTTACAAACGGAGCAACCATGACCGTAAGGTCCTTAGGCTGCATGCACACCTATCATGCCCCTGTTACCGCTGACATCGCGCGGCATCGCGGGCGTTTACCGTACTTCCCAGACCCACCTGCCCCTCGCTGATCCCACTCCTGGTGCTCGCCATAGCCGCCTCGGTGCGACTTGTGCAGGTTGGCCATCCGGAGACTAAACTCAGGCCAGTACGCCATCTCCATTCATAAGAAAAGAAAACCGTTAACGAGGTTGCGATGTCGCTACCGCTGGTTGTATTACTGCCGTTTCTGGGGGCTATAGCGGCCCCCCTGTTTGCCCAAGGCGGGCGAACCGCCATTGCAATAGCGTCATCTGTTCCTGCATTGATTGCACTGGCAGCTTTGTTTCCACATTGGTCTGTTCTTTCAGCGGGTGGCACGGTTCTGCACAGTTACGAGTGGCTTCCAGCCCTCGGCCTTTCTTTCAGTTTTCGTCTTGATGGCCTGGCACTGCTGTTTGCACTGGTGATTCTGCTCATCGGACTTCTGGTCATACTCTATGCCCACTATTACCTTAAAGCGCATGAGAATGTAGCCAAGTTCTACTCTCTGCTTTTATGCTTCAAAGGCTCGATGTTGGGCATAGTGCTCTCTGGCAACCTGCTGCTGATGCTTATTTTCTGGGAGCTCACCAGCTTGACGTCGTTCCTGCTGATCAGTTTCTGGACACACAAACAGGATGCGCGGCGTGGTGCACGTATGGCACTGGCCGTTACCGGAGGCGGCGGCCTCGCTCTGCTGGCCGGCATCCTGCTTATCGGCAACATTGTTGGCAGCTTTGAACTGGATGACGTGCTCGCCGCCGGCGATCAAATTAAAGCCCACGCTCTATACCCGGTTGCACTGACCCTGGTTTTGCTCGGCGCCTTTACCAAGTCAGCCCAGTTTCCCTTTCACTTCTGGCTACCCCACGCCATGGAGGCACCCACGCCGGTTTCTGCCTACCTGCATTCCGCCACCATGGTAAAAGCCGGCATATTTCTGATGGCGCGCCTTTATCCTGCTCTGGCTGGAACCGAGCAGTGGTTCTACATGGTCAGCTTCACCGGCCTGGCCACGCTGCTGCTTGGCGCCTATATCGCGATGTTCAAGCATGACCTTAAGGGCCTGCTCGCTTACTCAACGGTAAGTCATCTGGGCCTGATCACCCTGCTGTTTGGCATGGGCACACAGCTGGCCGCCGTCGCGGCAGTATTTCACGTGATAAACCACGCCATTTTCAAGGCGTCACTCTTTATGGCTGCCGGTATTATTGACCACGAAACCGGCACCCGGGATATGCGTCGAATCAATGGGCTCTGGCGCTATATGCCCCATACCGCCACGCTGGCGATGGTTGCCGCCGCATCCATGGGGGGTGTTCCGCTGTTGAACGGCTTTCTCAGTAAGGAAATGTTCTTTGCGGAATCCCTTCAGCTCAACCTTCCTGGCTTGTGGTCATGGATTCCACCGATTGTCGCGACCTTGGCGGGCATCTTTGCGGTTGCTTACTCGGCTCGCTTTATTCACGACGTTTTTTTCAACGGCAAGCCTGTTGATTTACCAATATTCCCGCCTCACGAACCACCACGCTACATGAAAATCCCCGTGGAAATTCTGGTATTCGCGTGCGTCATGGTTGGCATTTTTCCGACTTTCTCCGTTGGTCCTCTGCTCTATTCTGCCGCCTCGGCTACGCTCGGTGTTGACGCGCCTGACTACCAACTTGCGGTGATCCATGGTTTGAATCTGCCTCTTCTAATGAGTTTTATCGCATTCTTTGGGGGCTTGCTGATGTACAGCCAGCGCCAGCGCTTCTTCGATTTTCATGCCCGCTTCCGCGAAATCGACGAAAAGGCTGTGTTTGAGGCCGCAGTTTCAAGGTTTGTAAACCTTGCCCACCGATTCACAAACTGGGTCGAAAATGGCTCTCTGCAACGCTACGCCATGCTTCTGGTTTTAAGCGTGATCGCAGTAACCGTGACGCCAATCGCAGACAACGGCTTTTATATCGGTGAGAACGGTTTGAGCACGGTGGACTGGCCTACAGCAATTGCTGCCGGCGTGCTCATGGTAGCGGCACTGGCAACAACACTGTGGCACCGAGAGCGATTTTACGCATTAGTACTTCTGAGCGTAGTCGGTCTGATTGTTTCACTCGCGTTCGCCCGCTTCTCGGCGCCCGACCTGGCCATGACACAGCTGTCGGTGGAAGTGGTCACCATCGTTCTGTTAATGCTGGCACTTTATTACATGCCTTCCTGGACACCCGTCGAGAGTTCCAGAGGGCAGCGTATTCGCGATATGCTGATCGCACTGGCGGCTGGCACCGGGATGACCCTGATCACTCTTGCGATGCTCACTCAGCCGTTCAGCTCCATTTCCGAATTCTTTCTGGAAAACAGCAAGCCAGGCGGCGGTGGAACCAACGTCGTTAACGTGATTCTGGTCGACTTCCGTGGCTTCGATACTTTAGGCGAGATAACGGTGCTGGCTATTGCAGCGCTTGGCATCTACGCCATGCTTAAAAACACAGCCTTAACCCCTCCCCCGGGAGACGGCTTGGGCCATGCCTGGACACGGGATCATTACCCGTTGATGCTCAGGCAGATTGCCAGGCCCATGCTGCCACTGGCGCTCATGGTGTCTGCCTATATTTTCCTGCGCGGGCACAACCTGCCGGGGGGCGGCTTTATCGCCGGCCTGATTACCTCAGTAGCGCTGATTCTTCAGTACATCGCCAGTGGCATGATCTGGACTCAGGACCGCATTCCGTTCCGGTACCATAACGTTATTGGTCTCGGCCTGTTGTTTGCAACCATTGCCGGTGCCGGTAGCCTGGCCTTCGGCTATCCCTTCCTGACATCCGCATTTGGCTATATCACCTGGCCCGTTGTAGGCAAATTCGAAGTTGCCTCGGCGCTGGTATTTGATCTGGGCGTTTACATGACGGTGATTGGCGCCACCCTGCTAGCGCTTGTCAGCATTGGCCGGCTGTCTCCTCATTCGGCCATCAAGAGTAAAAAGGAGGGCGTGTAATGGAACTGTTATTTGCACTGGTTATCGGTGCCTTGACGGCATCCGGCGTTTATCTGCTGCTGCGCGCCCGCACCTTCCCTGTCATCCTGGGGCTGACCCTGCTTTCCTATGGCGTAAACCTGTTTCTATTCGCTACCGGGCGCCTCGCAACCGGCCAGCAACCCATAATCGGAACCGCCGCCGGCTATTCCGACCCGTTGCCTCAGGCATTGGTGCTCACGGCGATCGTTATTGGCTTTGCCATGACAGCATTTCTGGTTGTTCTGTCCCTACGTAACCTGGCAGACAACGAAAACGATCATGTGGATGGCCGGCGTGAGAAAACACCCCCCTCATCGAAACAAGAACGAGAGGTAACCGGTAAATGACTCACTGGCTTATCGCTCCGATTCTGATACCGCTGCTTGGCGGCATTTTGCAGGTGTTCATGGGCTACGCGCCGATCAGCCTGCGCCGAACCCTGGCACTCGCCACCACCTTGCTGATGCTGGTGTCCGCTGTAGTACTGCTAATCCTTGCCAGTGATGGCAGCTATCGCATCTATGCGTTTGGCAACTGGCAGCCGCCTTTCGGTATCGTTCTGGTTCTCGACCGACTGGCCGCACTGATGCTGGTGCTTACTGCTATTCTCGGCCTGTTCTGCCACCTCTACGCCAGTGGCGGAGCCGATGAGGGTAACCGGCAGTTTCATACACTGTTTCTGTTCCAGTTGATGGGCCTGAACATTGCTTTTCTGACTGGCGATCTGTTCAACCTGTTCGTTGCCTTTGAGGTTCTGCTTATTGCCTCCTACGGGCTGCTCATGCATGGCGGCGGGACGACACGTACCGTGCCTGGGCTTCACTATGTCGTCCTGAACCTGGTCGGCTCGGCACTGTTCCTGATCAGTGTGGGCATGATTTACAGCGTTACCGGCACTCTGAACATGGCGGATCTGGCCGTAAAAATCCCGCAGGTTTCCGGTAGCAACCTGAACCTTGTCAAAGCCGGCGGCATGATGCTTCTGGTGGTTTTTGGTCTGAAAGCCGCCATTCTGCCGCTGTGTTTCTGGCTGCCAAAAGCCTATGCCAGAGCAACCGCTCCGGTTGCCGCGCTCTTTGCGATTATGACCAAGGTGGGCATTTACGCCATTGTAAGAATCTACCCTTTGATCTTCGGAGAAGGTGCCGGTGAGCTGGCGAATCTGGGCATGGACTGGCTCTTCCCGCTGGCCCTGATAACCCTCAGCATGGGCGTTATCGGAGCACTTGGCGCCGATAATCTGAAAACACTGGTGGCCTGGCAGGTTATTATTTCCGTGGGGACTCTGCTGGCGCCCATCGCGCTTGGCTCTGTAGCCGGCCTGTCAGCAGCTCTGTTTTATCTGGTTAGCACTACCTGGACGGTTGCTGCCCTGTTTCTGGTTTCCGAGCTGGTCGCAAGCCAGAGGGGCATGGCCGCTGACAGCATCGTTACCGCGCCAAAAATGCGCCACCGGACATTCCTGAGCGTGCTGTTTCTGATTGGCGCGGTCTCCGCCGCAGGCCTGCCACCGCTGAGCGGTTTTTTCGGCAAGCTTTTGATCCTTCAATCGGTTGAACCAAGCGTCGAAATGGCCTGGCTCTGGGGCGTTATGCTGGTTGGCAGCTTCCTGACGCTTATAGCTTACAGCCGCGCCGGCAGCATCGTTTTCTGGTGGAACGTAGATGGCAATATAGAAGCGCCGGAACCCATGAACAGCCGGGTTTCGATCTCCACTGGCATTCTGACCTGTCTCACCATGTTAATCGTTATTTTAGCGGGGCCTGTGAGTGACTACACCCGCGCCACCGCTGAGCAGTTGCACGACAACCGCGGCTATATCAATATTCTGCAGACTCCCGTGCATGTTCCGCAAAACCCTTTGGTCGGGGAGATAAACTGATGTTTGATCGCCTGAGTTTTCCGCAACCCTGGCTGAGCCTGGTTCTATTCCTTACCTGGCAGATCCTCAGCGATGGCGTATCCGGTGGCAGTGTTGTTCTCGGTCTTATCCTGGCCTGGCTGATTCCCCAGATGACGCACGGGTTCTGGCCGGAGCGCCCCGCCCTTGTAAAAACCTGGCGTATGCCGGCCTACATACTGCGAGTGCTGAAAGATATTGTGGTGGCCAGTTTTTCTGTGGCCTGGCTTATCCTCAGCCCCCGCACGCCGCGCCCGGCTTTTATCTCATACCCGCTGAAACTTGAACACCCGTTGGCAATATCCATTCTGGCCAGCACCATCTCGCTCACTCCCGGAACCGTCAGCGCGGATATAAGCGATGACAACAAGACCCTGCTGATTCATGCGCTGGACGCTACCAGTGATCAGGAGGTTATCGACGCCATCTACAACAGCTACGAAAAGCCGTTGATGGAGATGTTCCAATGATGACCATTGCCCTGTACCTCACCATCGCTATGGTGACTCTGGCCGCTCTGCTCAATGTATATCGTTTAATAAAAGGGCCGGATGAGCCAGACCGGGTTCTGGCGATTGATACGCTCTATATCAACGCCATTGCCCTGATTATTCTGCTGGGCATTACTCTGGGAACCCGCATGTACCTTGAGTCCGCCCTTTTAATTGCCGTAATGGGCTTTGTCAGCACTGTGGCAATGGCCAAATATCTGAAGCGGGGCAGTGTCATTGAGTAACTATTCTGCACAAAAAGGAGACAACTCATGAACCCGTTCGCGGAATACGCCATCTCGGCCCTGTTGTTGTTCGGTGGTGCCTTTACGCTGGTCGGTGCAATCGGCCTTGCCCGGCTGCCGGACTTTTACACCCGGCTGCACGGGCCAACCAAAGCGACGACCGTTGGCGTGGGGGCCATCATGTTGAGCTCGGTTATCTATTTCAGCAGCCTAGGCGAGACCATCGGCATTTCCGAAATTCTGATTACCGTCTTTCTACTGATGACCGCGCCGGTGAGCGCCAACATGCTGGCCAAAGCAGCCATGCACATAGGCGTAAAAACCATGGAAGGCACCGAAGGCAATCCCTGGGAGCAGTAACTCAAGCCTGGCCCGGATTCTCCATCGAGCTTTAACGGGAATGCGCTGCAAGCTTTCGGTTTTACACAATTTATGTCAGATTTAGCCAACTTCTCAGATAACACCAAAAAACGGGAAAGAGGATTCCAGACATGGCACAAACACGAGTTTTACCCGCGGCTGAAAATGCCCACCAGTACCCTCTGTTGATCAAACAGCTGCTGCTTTCGGGGCCAAGATATTCTCCGGATCAGGAAATCGTATATGCCAATCGCAGCAAGTACACCTACACCGATCTGGTAGAGCGCATTCACCGCCTTGCTAACGCCCTCACTGATGCCGGCGTTAAGCCAGGTGATACTGTGGCGGTTATGGACTGGGATACGCCCCGCTATCTGGAATGCTTTTTCGCGATCCCGATGATTGGTGCCGTACTACATACCGTCAACGTGCGTCTTTCACCGGAGCAGATTGTTTACACCATGAACCACGCTGAAGACGACGTGGTGCTGGTGCATGACGACTTCGTGCCAATCCTGGAGTCGGTCCTGAACGAGATCAAAACCGTTAAAACCTATATCCAGCTCAGCGATGAGAAAGCCGCGAAAGACACTAAGCTCAATACCGCCGGCGAGTATGAAGCACTTCTGGCCAGTGCTGCTGCAAAGTTCGACTTTCCGGATTTCGATGAGAACAGTATTGCCACCACCTTCTATACCACCGGCACCACCGGTAACCCGAAAGGTGTGTTCTTCAGCCATCGCCAACTGGTGCTGCATACCCTGGCGATGACCGGCTCACTTGCAGCCTACGATGAAATTCCGCTACTGCGCTCGTCGTCGGTCTACATGCCGGTTACGCCGATGTTCCACGTTCATGCCTGGGGCGTTCCCTACGCTGCCACCATGATGGGCGTCAAGCAGGTTTACCCCGGCCGCTATGAGCCGGAGTTGCTGGTTGACCTGATCAAAGAACACAAAGTGACCATCTCACACTGTGTTCCAACCATCATGCAGATGATGATGGGCACGGAATCCATCAAAACGGCAGACCTGAGCAACTGGCAGGTATTGATCGGCGGCAGCGCATTGACCAAGGGCCTGTGTGATGCAGGCGCGAAGCTGGGTATCCGTATGTACACCGGTTACGGCATGTCGGAAACCTGCCCGTTGCTCAGCGCAACCCATCTCAAGCCGGAAGACCTCGAGCTACCGCTTGAGCAGCAAACCGCCAAGCGGATCAAGACCGGCATAGCGATACCCATGGTGGAACTGGAGATTGTCGACACGTCCGGCAATCCGGTGGCGCACGATGGCGAAGCCAAAGGTGAGGTCGTTGCCCGGGCACCCTGGCTCACCCAGAGTTACTTCAAAGAGCCGGCTAAAGGCGAAGAGCTTTGGGAAGGCGGCTGGCTGCATACCGGTGACGTTGCTTCCATGGAGCCAAATAACACGCTTACCATCAGGGATCGCATCAAAGATGTGATCAAAACGGGTGGAGAGTGGCTGTCATCCCTTGATATGGAAAACCTCATCAGCCAACACCCTGCGGTAGCCGGTGCTGCTGTTGTAGGCATTCCGGATGAAAAATGGGGCGAGCGGCCTTATGCACTGGTGACCCTGAAACCGGGCGAGCAGGCAAACCTGGAAGATATACAGAGCCATCTGCAGCACTATGTCGATAGCGGTGAAATCAACAAGTGGGCGATACCCTCCCAGATCGATTTTGTTGATGAAATTCCGAAAACAAGCGTCGGAAAGATCAACAAAAAGCTGATTCGTGACCAGCTTCAGTAAAAAGATCTGATACTGCAATGGCCCGCCAGGTTTTCCTGCGGGCCATTTTTGTTTTTCATCGTATAATTCCCCCGCCTCAGACCTTCCTCAACTTACTACTGCAAAAGAGCCTTACCATCATGATGTCCAAACTGCGCAACTGGATAGCCAGCCCGAACGGCGTCCGTAAAATAATGAACGTTTACGGTCCATACGCAGGCGCAGGCGTGAAGGTTACCCACATTGCGGATGACTACAGTTCCGCGTCGGTAGAAATGAACCTGCGCTGGTATAACACCAATTACGTGGGCACTCACTTCGGCGGTTCGCTGTACAGCATGGTTGACCCTATATACATGCTGTTGCTGATGAACAGCTTGGGCAATGACTATATTGTGTGGGACAAGTCTGCCTGTATCGACTTCATCCGCCCTGGCAAAGGCCGGGTAACGGCACACTTCGAGCTGACAGAAGAGAGGCTTGAGGAAATCCGCACCGCCACAGCAGGCGGCGATAAAATGCTGCCGCAGTGGGATGTGAACATTTTCGATGAGGAAGGCAAGCTGGTCGCCCGGGTTAACAAAGTTCTTTACGTCAGGAAAAAGCGTTAAATCCCTGAAAACGTAAAATCGACGTCAGGCTTTCGGCCATCAACAATATCGGCCAGCGCGGCTGCGGAGCCACAGGAGTGAGTCCAGCCCAGAGTACCGTGTCCGGTATTCAAATAAAGGTTAGCAAAGTGGCTCTTGCCCACGTAGGGCACATTTGAGGGAGTGGTGGGGCGTAGCCCTGTCCAAAACTCGGCCTGATCCCAGTAACCCGCCTCGGGCATTATTTCTGCCGTTCTGCGCACAATGGCGCGACAGCGAGTGTAATTGAGGTTACGACTGTACCCACTCAGCTCGGCCGTACCTGCCACCCGGATACGATCGCCCAACCGTGAATACACCAGCTTATACTCATCATCCGTCAGGCTGACCTTAAACGCCGCCTCTTCGTTCTTCACCGGTACGGTGATGGAATAGCCTTTTGCGGGGTAGATATTCAAAAACAGCCCAAGCTGACGGGCGAGCGCTGCGCTGAAGCTTCCGAGGCTGAGCACATAAGCGTCTGCCCGCATGGTTTCATGGTGTCCGGCCCTCAGCACCTGTACACCAAGAATACGCTCACCCGCACGCTCGAAACCAAGAATGTCAGTGCCATAACAGAACTCGACTCCGGCTTCCTGACACCGCTGGGCCAGCGCCTGGGTAAACTTATGAGCGTCACCGGATTCGTCTTCAGGGGTATAGGTTGCGCCCGCTATTTTGTGCTGGATATGCTTGAGTGCAGGCTCCAGCTCCACCGCTCTGTTCGCATCAATGATCTGTCGGTCACACCCGAGATCGCACATAATTCGGGTTGGTTCAAGCGCTGCATCGAACTCAGCCGGATTGGTGTAAAAGTGTAGAATGCCCTTTTCAACCTGGTCGTATTCAAGTCCTACTTCCTCGCGCAAAACCTGTAACTGGCTGCGGCTATACGTGCCAAGGTTAACCATCTGACGGATATTGTGGGCGGCTTTTGCCGAGGTGCACTGGGCCAAAAAGGACAGTGCCCAGCGCCACTGTGCCGGGTCCAGTTTCGGGCGGAACAGCAGGGGCGCATCCGCGCGGAATAGCCATTTCAGAACCTTCAGAGGTGCGGAAGGGTTGGCCCATGGCTCTGCGTGGGAGACCGAAATTTGACCGCCATTTGCATAACTGGTTTCCAGGCCCGCCTGGCTCTGTCGGTCTATCACCGTTACCTGATGGCCCTGCTTTTGTAAAAACCAGGCGGTGGTGACTCCAACAACTCCTGCGCCCAAAACCAGTATGTGCATGCTTGCCTCCTTTCAAAGATAGCCCCCAACGCTGAAAATGATTCAGGGAATTCCAGCCGGGCTCTGGTCAGTATTCAGAAAAGGAAATGTTTGTTCGCGCGTTCGATTGTAGCGCGAGGACGCAGGGCTTGTGACTGATACCATCAGCCACCAGAGCGTTTTACAACCCAGCCCTTTTGTTCAAGAAGTGGCACAAGCACGTCCCGCTGATCACCCTGGATTTCAACCACACCCTCTTTCACGGTGCCGCCGGTGCCGCATGTGGCTTTAAGCACTTTGGCGTAGGCTTTGAGTTCCTTCTCATCCATGGGAATGCCGGCAACCAGCGTGACTCCCTTTCCCTTGCGCCCCTTGGTCTCGCGGCTAACCCGAATGATACCGTCACCTTCCGGGCGTTGAGCCTGACGGCAGGTGCAGCCTGAAACCGGGTTGCGACATTCGGGACACATTCGCCCCTGCTCGGTTGAAAACACCAACCCGCCTGTCGATCGCTTCGCCATTCATCCTCCGTATATCAGGCTCTTGGAGCTTATGACCCAAAAGAGCCTTCAGCTTGTAAAAAGCCTGCTGCTTTTCAGTCGGTACCGGGAGGATACTTGGTGAACATCTCGGCGACCACCTCGTCAACCAGCTTACTGCGGGTTTCCGGAGACTGGCTTTCATTGAGATAGCGACGGCTGGCTGCGCGCCAGACAACTTCTTCAGTGCTCCTGTCTACCAGTTCAACCACCAGTTTTCCTTCTTTGACTTCACGCACGGGAGGCGGTGCAGAAAGCCCCCAGCCAAAGTTGCCTGTACCAAAACCAAAACCAAGCCCCACACCTGACTGCTCAAGGCGGTCCTCTTCCACAATCTGCCAACTCACCAGAAGGTCTGCTTCCGGCTCTGCCACCTTGCGCAAGGACTTCAGGCTAAGCTCCCGCTCAACCGCGCTCTGAACGCGATTTCCATCCAGGGAAACGAACGAGGAATTACCGGCACCGGGCGCAAAGGCCCAAGATGAATAGTCGCCAAAAACCACGGCGGAGTTGTAATCGGTCACCACATTACTGGCGCACCCGGCCATTGCCAGTGTCACCAGCGCTGCCATTAGAAGACGAGCCATTGCCTACCCCTTAGTTTCTTGGAATCCTGATACCAGTATACGCACAAGACACTTATCCGACGTGTTTTTGCCCTGTCATGTTTCAAAACTGTAATCCAGTTTATGGGCATCACAAAAAGCGGTGAACGCGTCCGTCTGATCTTCCGGAACGAGAACGCGCGCGGTGACCGAAGCGCCGTAGGTAACTGAATCCAGTTCGGCCGCATTCACATCGCACCAGTGCCGCAGTGGCTGCTCATCCGCAAAACCCATAACGACGTTTGCGGCACTAACCGGCTTGTGAAAAACCCTGCCCACTTCTGAGAGCACACTCTCAGCCGCACCGGAGTAGGCCCTTACAAGCCCTCCGGCACCCAGTTTGATACCACCGAAATAACGGATCACCATGACCAGGATATCGCCCATATCCTTGTGCTGAATCACGTTGAGAATCGGCTTTCCTGCAGTACCTGAGGGCTCCCCGTCATCGTTCATCGCGGCCTCCGCTGCAGAGCCCGGGCGCCCGATCTGGTAAGCCCAGCAGATATGACGGGCATCAGAATGCTCGTGACGTGCCTTTTCCAACCAATCTTTCACCTCGTCCCGGGAGTTCACAGGCGCAACCCGCGCAATAAAGCGGCTTTTCTTCACTTCCGTTTCGCGCTCAAGATAACCTGCGGGTACCGGATAATCTTTTTTCATGAACAGGCCTATGGTTATGATCAATCAACAGCAAACACCGGTAACCGGGCCACTACCTGCAACCCGCCGCGCGGGCTGTTGTTTGCGGTGATTTCTCCGTCATGGGCCAGAATGATGTCTTTGGCGATCGCAAGCCCTAGCCCCCAGCCTTGGCCTCCCCGGGATTTGTCAGCACGGAAAAACGGCTCGAACAGGTGCTCCAAGATATCATCTGCGACACCAGGCCCTTCATCCTCGATCGTCAGGCTTATCCAACCCGCAGACAACGTCAGCGCAAGATGAACCACCTTACCCGGCGGGGTATGATCCAAGGCATTTTGCAGAATATTATCAATCGCCCGCTGTAACAGGCCGGCATCGCCCAGCACGGACACTCCGGTGCTTTCGGGCATTGAGGCCAACTTGCAATCCACCCTGTGATGCTCTGCATAATCTGCTGAATCCCGCAAAACATGATTCAGCAAATCCACCGGCCGCACTGGCTCCCGCGCGATATCACCACCCTGCTCGGTGACCCGGTACAGCGTCAGTATCTGCCCGGTCATGGTATCAAGGCGCTCATTCTGACGCAGAATACTGGCCATCAGTTCTTCTTCCACGCCGCCTTCGCTGGCCAACTCAATGGCAATGCGCTGACGCGCCAGCGGCGTTCGCAAGTCATGGGAAATGTCCCGCAACAGATGTTTCTGTCGGTTCAGCAGGGCACAAAGCTGATCCGTCATCGCATTAAATGCCGTCGCCAGTTGCCCTACCTCATCCCTGCGCGCTGCGATACAATCACTCACCCGCAACTCTGTATTACCTCCGGCAATGGCCTGTGCCGTGGATTCCATGTGCCTCATGGGCCGCGACACGAAGCGCGCAATCAGCCAACAAGCCAGGGTGATCAAAACAAATGCCAGCCCCATTTCCATAAACCGGAACACCCGGGGTTCCAGCCAGCCCTCACCGTGCATCTTCGGCCAAGCAATCAAGCGGTACCCATCACCCATATCCACAATCGCGGGTTTTTGCCGATACCATCCCGATTCAATCCGTGAGCGAATGGCCGATGGTAAACGGTTATCATCATCAGCACTGATCATCATCAGGTGCAGGCCCAGCTCATCCCCTTGCGCATTGAGAAACCTGTGCGCCTCCCTTCGCCCGCTGCTATCACGGATAGCAGCCACCTCAAGCCCAAGATCCCGCAACTCAAGCTGGCGCTCGATGCCAGCACGCTCGCGATCCAGCAATACCCTTGAGGCCAGGTTACTTACGATCACTGTTGCGGCCATAGCCAGCCAGATCAGCAGGAAGATCCGCCAGAACAGCGGAACCATCCACCGGCGCTTCATACCGGCACCCGATAGCTGTACCCGAGGCCACGCACCGTCTCGATTCTGGGAGGATCATCGTTGCCCAGCTTCTTGCGAAGGTTGCTGATGTGCATATCCAGTGTTCGGTCGAAGGCCTCGAGCCGTCGCCCCAAAGCCCATTGCATAAGGTCTGTTTTGCGCACCACGCTGCCGGCATGAGCCAACAGCACCTGCAAAATCTCATACTCTGTGGCCGTTAACTCCAGCGGTTCATCATTCTGGTAGATACGGCGGTGATCGTGCTCCACGCGCAAATCACCATAGTGCCGCTCCGCCTTCACTTCCGCCTTCTGATCCCAGGCAACCCGGCGCAGAATTGCCTGAAGCCGGGCCACCAGCTCACGAGGGTTACAGGGTTTGGGAATATAGTCGTCCGCGCCCACCTCAAACCCGACAATGCGATCCGTTTCATCGCCCCGGGCGGTCAGCAACACAACCGGCAGATGCGTTGCAGAACGTAATTCACGCAACACCTCAAGGCCGTTGATATCCGGCAACATGATGTCCAGCACAACAATATCGCAATGTTGCCCTAGCGCCAGTGCCAGCCCGTCCCTTCCATTGGCGGCTTCGCGTACGGTGAACCCCTGGCCGCTTAAATAGCGGGCAAGCAGTTCGCGTAGCTCGTCGTCATCTTCTATCAACAGGACTCTGTTCTGCATCGTTTGTCTCTACCCAGGTTTGCCCGCTTAATGTGGGCAAGATGTGTTACCCGAAGTCTAACACGGCCCCCCGAACCTACTGACTCACGCCTGCGTTCCTTTGCAGAACCTTTACATGCCATTGACGCTCGTTTACCAAGCCCCGCCGTACCATAGCGTTGAATCATGCTTATGCCGCAACCGGCCAAGCAGTTACTTCAATGTGAGAGGAACTATCATGAGTAAGCGTAAAACTTCCATCATTACCGCCAGCCTTCTGGCTACCGCTCTGTTTGCAGCCAGCCCTGCTCTGATGGCCGGCAACTCTTCCAACAACTCCCCAGGCAACTATGGCGGTGGCTACGGCGACAACCAGCGCGACATGGGTGAGATGTGCGACAACATGCGCGATGGCAAAGGGCCTTTCAACAAAGAAGAACGTCAGGAAGAAATGAACGAGCGTCGGGAAGCCATGGCCGAGCGCCTGAAGCTGAGCGATGAGCAGCGCGGAATCTGGAACGAGATGCACGAAGAAAAGCGCCAGCAGCACGAAGAGCGTTCCGCAAAGTGGGAGAAAAAGATGAAAAAGCGCTGCGCACAGTCGGAGAAGTGATCACAAGCCGGGTTTTAACGTAAGGTATCGGGAGCGATCAAGGAGTACGCCCCAGCCATGTCAGAACCCGCAGTATCAACTATAACGCTCGAGGCCTGCCATTCCCTTTCCGACATCCCCAGGGAAACGTGGGAAAGGCTGGCAGGCACCGACAATCCGTTTCTCAGGTACGAGTTTTTCGAGGCACTGGAAAGCTCCCGCTGTACCAGCGAGGAAACCGGTTGGAAACCCTGCCACCTTGTATTTCGCATGGAAGGCAAGATTGCCGGGGTCGCACCCGCCTACCTCAAATCCCATTCCATGGGCGAGTATGTATTTGACTGGGCCTGGGCGGACGCTTACCGCCGTTACGGTCTGGATTATTACCCCAAGCTTCTGATAGCCGTCCCTTTTACCCCCTCCCAAGGGCCAAGACTGCTACTTGATCCAAAGTTGCGCAGCACACTCGACGCCCACCGGGTTCACGACCTTCTGGATACTCTCATCGCCCGCCTTGGCGCTCACTCATGGCACCTTCTGTTCCCAAATACAGAGGATCAGCAACTGCTACAGCACGAAGAGCAGCTGCACCGCATTGGCTGCCAGTTCCACTGGCACAATCGCGACTATGGCGGCTTCGACGACTTTCTGGCCGAACTCACCTCGCGCAAGCGCAAATCCATACGCAAAGAACGCCGGCAGGTGGCCGAGCAAGATATTACCTTCACCTGGTTTCATGGCCGGGATATCCCCAACCACGTTCTTGCCGCTTTCTACGTGTTCTATCAGGCCACTTACCTGAAACGCGGGCAGCGGCCTTATCTGACTCAGCAGTTCTTTGAACAGATGCGGGAAAACATGCCCGAGCACCTGCATGTGATCATGGCGGCAAAAGATGGGGAGATGATTGCGGGGGCTCTTTTTCTGAGTGGGCGAAACACTCTCTACGGCCGTTACTGGGGCTGCCTTGAGGAGTACAACCACCTGCATTTTGAAACCTGTTACTACCAGGGCATTGAACTGGCCATCGAACTGGGCCTGCAAACGTTCGATGCAGGCGCGCAGGGGGAACACAAACTGGTGCGCGGCTTCGAGCCTGTGCTCACGCATTCGTGGCATGCGGTTGCCCACCCGGGGTTTCGTGAGGCCATAGAAGCGTTTACACGTGAGGAAGCAGAACAGGTTATGGGTTACTACGAAGACGCCAAAACGGCGCTTCCTTTCCGGCAAAACGGCCGACAGAACGACGGAGCCTGATAAGCCACCCATTGAGCGCCACCCGGCTCCGCATCCACATCAGCTTTCCTTGACCCGGAAACCTATTTTCAGCGACACCTGATAGTGGCCAACCTTGCCATCAACAATGTGCCCGCGCGTTTCCGTTACTTCGAACCACTCCATATTGCGGATGCTCTTCGCAGATTCTGCGAGAGCATTTTCAATCGCGCCCTCAATGCTTTTCTCTGACGAACCGACAATTTCGACTTTCTTGTACACGTGGTTATCGGACATAACAAAGCTCCTTGTACTCGGTGGCTTTCAACCAAAGCCTATAAGACAAGCCGCTGTCCGGCAAATCGCAGAGGTCAGAATATTACGTGGCAGGCTGCAGGTTGCTCGACTAAGCTTTTTCTACAGGTTTGCAGACAGGCGTTCGTGGAACGCCAGAAATTATGATATTGAAGCAGTTGGCTTAGCTAATTCACCGACTTCTACATAATTCTGTGTGCCAGTTTGTTCTCGATTTTCAAGTAATAGAATTACCCTGACGAGAGCACCACATGCCCGCTGATAACGATACTGCCGCCATTACCGATGATCAGACGTCAGAAATAGAAACTTATTTAACTGACATTGCGCAAGGTGTCAGCCAACTACTGCCTGAGTCGGCTCAATCAAGCTGGCAAATAATTTTGCAACATCCAATATTGGGAGCTCTATTAATTGCACTTGCTTCCTACATTATCGCTGTCTCTTTCAGGTCATTACTGGCTAATCTTGTAGGGCGCATCACTGGTTTGACACGACCTTCTGTTGACGATGCCGTGATGAAAGATTTACGCAAGCCCATTTTCAAGACCATCTTTTTTTTGGGCTTATCGCTAGCGGTTGTTGTGGCTAACCTGCCTGCCGGCGGAATAACACTGATCAAAATATTCCTATCAATTATAACCGCCAGCTGGATGGGCGCTGTTATTAAAATCTCAACACTGGCGCTACAAGCATTGAGTCGGGAAAACCGCTTTCAACTGATTGATGCGCGCACTGTGCCGCTGTTGGATCTAACCAGCAAACTGCTCAGCATCATGATAGGCAGTTACGTACTGCTAATGATTTGGGGCATTAACCCGTTAGGCTGGCTAGCTTCAGCTGGTATCGTCGGCTTGGCCTTGGGTTTCGCTGCCAAAGATACACTGGGTAATTTATTTTCCGGATTTTTTATTGTTGCCGATGCGCCTTATAAAATTGGCGATTATATCAACCTGGATTCTGGTGAGCGCGGTAAAGTCTGTGCAATTGGTTTACGCAGCACCCGCTTGCTAACCCGTGACGATGTTGAGATCACCATTCCCAACGGAATTATTGCTAACGCTAAAATTATTAATGAAAGCGGCGGCCCATTAAACCTGAGAATTCGAATAATAGTTGGTGTAGCATACGGCTCTAATGCTGATCAAGTAGTCCAACTATTATTAAAAGCAGGAACAGAGCACAGCGAAGTATGCCAACTACCAGAGCCCAGAGTCAGGTTACGTGGTTTCGGCGCATCGAGCTTGGACTTCAATTTAATGTGCTGGATAACCAAACCGGAAGATCGCGGCCGGATTGCACATGAACTGCATATGGCCATCTACAGATTATTTAATGAGCATGGCGTGGAAATCCCTTACGCCAAGCGGGACTTGTATATCAAACAATGGCCCAAAGACAATCCCGAAGAATAATACATCAGGCCTTGGCAAACTCCAGGTACCGGCTGGCAGCCTGCTTTTCTCGTCCTGGCTGTTCAGTAGTTCAAGCTATCGTTTCGCAAGCTATCCACTTTCCATCTAAAAGAAATAACGGACAAGAGCCGCCGCGAGGATACCCGCTGCAATGGCCGGCAGTGGCTTCTTGATGATGAGTATGGCAACCGCAGTAACCGACAGTGCTGCAAGCGCACCTGCATCACCACCAAACGCCATAGGCACGATGATGGCAATAAGCACGGAGCTGGCCATGGCGTTGATAAAGCTCTCAATGCGAGGACTTATCCGCACATAGGACATGATAAACACGCCCCCGAACCGGGTTGCCAAAGTAACCAACGTCATAATCAGTATCAGCGCCAGAACGCCGGTTGTGGTGGTTTCAATGGTCATTCCGGCTCCTCCCCGGCATTTTCATCAACCGGCTTCTTTTCAAGCCAGAAGAAGCCGACTAAACCGCCAGCAAGAGCTCCGGCGACCACATGCGTGTTAGCGGGCAACCACTTCCATGCCGCCAGCGAAGCGACAGCTGCCAGCGCCCAGGCAACCAGCACTCGCGGGTTCTTCTTTCCGCCCAGTGCCATAGCCAACAGAAAGCAACCCAGAACCATGTCCATTCCGAGGCTTTTCGGATCCTGCAAAAACCCACCGAAATATACGCCCAGCCAGGTGCCGACAATCCAAGCCAGCCAGAGCACCAGCCCGCCGCCAAGAATCACCTCAAGGTTTCGCCTACCGCTTTGGTACTCCTGGGCGGATACGGCCCAGTTAGCATCGGTGAGGAGCAATATAAGGCCATAGCGTTTAGCCGGTGAAACGTCCTTCAGCATGGGGTAAAGCGAAGCGCCCATCAGGAGGTGTCGGGAGTTGATGGCAAATACCACGACCATAACGGGGATAACAGAGACTTCTGCCCCCCACATATCAATCGCGGCAAACTGCGAGGCGCCGGCAAAGACCAGAGTGCTCATCAGCAAGGATTCGAGAGGGCCCAGTCCCTTTTGCACGGCTGCAAGGCCAAATGCAGCGCCGAACGCCACCACGAACAGAGAAATAGGGAACATCCGGATAAGTTCGGAACGAACCTTCGCGGGCTGGAACTGGTAGGAATATGGGGTATTTTTCATCTATGCACGCTAAGGAAGTTTTGCGAAAACGCGTATAGGTACTTTCCGAAGGCGCGGATCTTAAGTGCGACCGCGCAACGCAGATCCCAGACCTGGCTGGAATTGGAGGCGCTCATCAGGAAGCGTATCTGCAAAGCCCGCTCGCTGGAGTCGGTGACTTGCACCGTCTCTGTTTTTCCGTCCCATTGGGGCGATTGTCTGAGCAGGCGCGCAAACTCCTCGCGCAACGGCTGCACCGGCATGGCGTAATCGAGCGAGAGAAAAACCGTACCCATCATGTCAGCGGTATTGCGCGACCAGTTCTGAAATGGGTTCTCGATAAACCATTGCAATGGCACGATCAGCCGGCGCAGATCCCAAACCCGCAACACTACGTAGGTCGCGGTCACTTCCTCGACCCAGCACCACTCACCCTGAACGTGAAGTACATCGTCGATGCGGAACGGCTGGGTCAGCGCAATCTGCATGCCCGCCAGCAGGTTGCCCAGCACCGGGTTGAGCGTGACAATCACATCACCGATGGCCGAGGTGCAGCGTACTGCTGCCCAGGTCAGCGACAGGATCAGCAGCAGTGTGGCGAGATGCTGCAGTTCCGACAGCAGGGGAAGATCTTCGGGTGCGGTTTCCAGAACCCCGTTCAGCACCAGCAAACACAAAACGACGCCCAGGGCGCGGGCGCGGCATCGAGAAAGATACGGGGAACGGCCTTGGAGCGGGTAAATCGCCGCGTCAGTGCCAACGCAAACCGATAGGCAGTGTAGGTTGCCAGCAGCGCCAGTAACGCAGATACCCCCGGCAACAGCCACGCACTGAGACCGGCCTCGATAGACTCCAACATCCTATACTCCCCCGGACAATGACTCCAAAACCCTCAAACTAGCGCATGACTGCGGGCGGTGGCAAAAGAAAGTGATGGCGGGGCAGGGGAATGGAAAAACCGGAAAACAATCCCTGAGGATCGTCTTCCGGCCTGAAGCTAACACCAATTGGGGCGAGTCAGAACTTCACTCCGGCCCATAACCAGGCCTTGTCGGTATCGACACCAAAGTCATCGGCCGAGTAACTGGCGAACTTGGCGCCCACACTGTAGTGCTCATCAATGGCGTACGTCGCCTGAAGCCCGAGTTCGTTGCCATAGTCAACACTATTCACATCACTACTGAAGTCCCGGTAGACCACCATCAGCTTGACCCCATTGACCGCAGTCGCAACGGATGCATGGATATCCTGCAGGCCATCCACCGGGGTGACCAGGAACTGATCGGTCCAGCCATTCATGGCGTGAAGCGTTGCCAACGGTGTCTGGAAGGCATTGCCGTCATCGGAGCCCAGAGTTTCCATACCAGCCTTAAAGGTTACTCCCAGGGTCGCCAGCCCCGCCTCCACTAGCCAGTAGTCCACGTCAAAACTTTGCGCATTATCCCCATAGTCGCTCTGGTGCGCATACTCAAGTGTGTAAAGGGCCTTGGCCCCGTCGGTAATGGCCGTTCCTCCATCGAAGCGCAGGCCAAAGGTTTGAGTAGACATCGACGGCGAATCGGTAAAGTCTAGCATGTAGCCGTAACCCGTCACTGTGCCTGCGGCCAGCCCCTCATACTGAACATTAAGCACCGGAGCACGCATGCCGAGATTCCCCACCGGACTCGCATCTGAAAAGATTCGGTTAGCATTATACAAATAACCGGCGGTTATCCGTGTATCCCTGAGCGATGTGTTAATAGCAGTAAACCCGTCGAAGGTCTGCTCATTCTGGCGCCAACCAACGTTGCCTATAAAGCGATGGTTGTCCAGCGCAAGACGCTGGCGGCCGTAGGTCAAGGTCGTATCCGCCATACCGAGATAGCGCAGATACGCCTGGTTGACCTCGGTTTCTGTAGGGTCGGCCACCACTGAGCGGTCAACGGTACCGTTGACGGTGCTGTTGTAATTCTCATTACCTACCGCAGTGACGTTCTCAGCCTCCATGAATACCTCAAAGTCCTGGTACCTGCCCGTGCGGTAGCCCAGGCGTGTGCGGATGGTGGAAGCATGGGCATTATCAAGCGGGTTATCCTGGTCGACAAATTCGTAGCGATAACGGATATCAGCCGAGGGTGTGCCAGAGGTCAGCGCATCGGTAATGCTTTGCGACGCGACTGGAGTCGCCGTCGAAACCAATAATATGCCGAGCGGTAAAACCCGCAGCGACAGTTTCCGGGCACGCGAGTTGGAAAGCAGTGATCGTTTTTTCATCGGTATTGCGCCTTGTGTAGTGGCTTGCGGGTTGCTGACAAACAGAAGTGGATGAAGCTGTGTGAGTCTAAAGCGCATCAAATTGCACCAACCTTGACGAAAGTCAGTCCAGAGTTCTGACCACCCACAAATGGCATGCAAAAGACCAAAATACCCATAAATATAACGACCTACCCCCATGGAGGTAAGTGTTTTTGGTGTCACTCTCTTGTTCCCTGGCGTAGATTCCCCACTCCACGGGCGGGCGAGCGCCCGACCTCACAGACGCCCAGGCGTCGACAGGATGGCGGCGAGCGGCTCCAGGTAATTATTATGCAGATACTACATCTACAATTGACCTCTCCGCTTAGAGCGATTAGTTTATATCCAGTCCGGCCCCACAAGGGCAATCCCCTTCGGGAGATCCGGGCACCTGAAATCAAAACGCCGGCCACAAGCCGGACGACAAAAACAACACCGCCACTATCCGTCGCGATCCGGCCAGGTGGAGAGGATTTCTAAATGCCTATATCCGCACGTCTCCAGGACGTCTTGTGCAGTGCACAATTGCGCCCGTCTGTTAAAATCAACGCCTTTCATTTCCACAGAACAGCGCCCGTCGGGGCCAGGGGAGAGAGGTAAGCCGCCATGAACGTATTCAGCCATCCCGAATTTGATAACCACGAACATCTGTCTTTCTTCTGCGATCCCGAGACCGGGCTCAAAGCTATTGTGGCCATACACAACACCTCCCGCGGCCCCGCACTGGGCGGCTGCAGAATGTTCCCCTATGCCAGCGATGAAGAAGCCTTACGCGATGCGCTGCGCCTGTCACGGGGCATGACTTACAAATCCGCACTTGCCAACCTTGATCTGGGCGGCGGCAAATCGGTCATTATCGGCGACCCGCGCAAGCAGAAAAGCGAAGCCTTGATGGAAGCCATGGGTAAGCATTTGGAAGGGCTTTGCGGCCAGTACATTGCCGCCGAAGATTCCGGCACAAGCGTGGCAGACCTGAAAGTGATGGGGCGACACACGAAACACGTTGCCGGTATCGTTGAGCGCACTGGCTTTGACGGCCAGCCCAGTAGCGGTGACCCCTCTCCTGCCACAGCCTACGGCACGTTCATCGGGCTCAAGGCAGCCATAAAACACAAGCTTGGCCGGGAGAATCTGGCCGGTTTGAAAGTTGCTATCCAAGGCATTGGTAACGTCGGTTTCCGCTTGGCCCGCCACCTTAAAGAAGCAGGCGCAGAACTCTGGGTATACGACATTCACCACGAGAACATGCAACGTGCTGTGGATGAACTGGGCGCCCACGCCGCATCGGCCGAAGATATCCTGTTCCTGCCAGTAGACGTGGTCGCGCCCTGCGCTATGGGTGCCGTGCTTAACGACGACAGCATTCCCCGCCTGAAAGCCACCGTAATTGCGGGCGCCGCCAACAACCTCCTGCAACGCCCCGATCACGATCAGGCACTGAAAGACCGGGGTATTCTCTACGCGCCAGACTTCGCCATCAACGCCGGTGGCATCATCGACGTGTTCTACGAGCGCACCGGCGCTTCCCCCGAGGAAGTGCGCGCCCATGTGGAAGGCATCGGCCTGACCTTGGCCGAGATCTTCAAGCGCTCGGATAGCAGCGGCATTCCAACCGGTGCGATCGCCAACACACTCGCCGAAGAACGCTTCCGGAAACACTCCGGCGTAGCTGAGGCATCGCGCGAGCGGTTTGCTGGCCCCGCTTTTCCAAACAAAAACAAGTATCTGGCAGGAGACAATCATGTCTGAATCACATGCGCCAAGTTCAGGGGCAATGGAAGGCTCGAACGCAAAACGGGGACTCTGGTCCTCACGCCTTGCTTTTATTCTTGCGGCCACGGGTTCTGCCGTTGGCCTGGGCAACATCTGGAAATTCCCGTACATCACCGGTGAGAACGGTGGTGGCGCCTTTGTGCTCGTATACCTTCTGTGTATCGCGGCAATTGGCTTGCCTATTATGATGGCTGAAGTGCTTATTGGTCGCCGCGGCGGTCATAGCCCGGTTAACAGCCTCAAACAGATTGCAAAGCAAGACGGGCTGAACCCGGCATGGCGTCTAGTTGGCGCAGTCGGTGTGCTCGCAGGCTTTCTGATTCTCTCGTTCTACTCGGTGATCGGTGGCTGGGCGGTATCCTACGTGGGTACTGCCGCCAGCGGGCAGCTTGCAGGCCAATCTGCCGAAGCCATTGGCGCCATTTTCTCTGATTTGCTGGCTGACCCGGTCACACTGCTGATGTGGCATACCCTGTTTATGGCGCTGGTGATGATTGTCGTGGCGAAGGGCGTTCGTGCGGGGCTTGAGCGGGCGGTCAGCATCCTCATGCCGGCCTTGTTCCTGCTACTGCTTACGGTTGTTGGTTACGCCATGACCACCGGTGAGTTTGGCCGGGCCGTGACCTTCCTGTTCCAGCCAGACTTCTCCAAACTCACCACCTCGGGCGTTCTGGTGGCGCTGGGCCACGCATTCTTCACTTTGAGCCTCGGCATGGCCGTGATGATGGCTTATGGCTCCTACCTGCCGAAGAACATTTCCATCGCAAAAACCTCTATTGCTGTCTGCGTAATCGATACGGGGGTGGCTCTGCTTGCCGGCCTGGCGATTTTCCCGATTGTCTTTGCCAACGGCTTGGAGCCTGGTGCCGGCCCCGGCCTGATCTTTCAGACCTTGCCGCTGGCGTTCGGCCAGATGCCCATGGGCAGCCTGTTCGGAACCCTGTTCTTCTTGTTGCTGATATTTGCCGCCTGGACGTCGGGCATTTCTCTGCTGGAGCCCATCGTGGAATGGCTGGAGGAACAAAAGGGCATGAACCGTACCACGAGTACATTGGGTGCGGGTTTTGTGTGCTGGGCGCTGGGTATTGCATCGATTCTTTCCCTGAACCTATGGTCAGATTTCGCGCCACTGGGGGCGATCAGCATGCTCGAAGGTAAAACCATCTTTGATCTGCTGGACTTCTTTACCGCCAACATCCTGTTGCCTCTCGGCGGCATACTGGTTGCGGTGTTTGCCGGTTGGGTGATGTCACGCAAAGCGTTGGAGAACGAACTGGCACTCTCGGGGCCCATGTTCCGCCTCTGGTACATTACGGTTCGCTATATTACACCGGTGGCTGTGGGCACAGTATTTGTCTACAACCTGCTCGGATCCTGAGCAGGTTAAGGTAAGGAGCCAGTCTACAACTGATCGAGGGAGACCTTCAGGGTCTCCCCGATTCTTGCGTTCAGCTTCAGATCCGCCAATTCTTCCGCACGCGTCCGGCCCAGGTTAAGGGTGGCGATAGGTTTGCCAAATTCTTTGGCGTACCGACAGAAGCGGAAACCCGAATACACCATCAGCGACGATCCAATCACCAACAGGCCATCACTGGCCTCAAGTGCATCCAGTGCTGAATGCACCCTTTGCTTCGGTACATAATCCCCGAAAAACACCACGTCTGGCTTCAGGATGCCGCTGCATTTTGGGCAATCTGCCAAGCGGAACCTGGAGAAATCCACGTCCAGATCCGCATCCCCATCCGGTGCAGCGTCGGCTTTGTACTGCCCGAAATCCGGGTTCAACTCGGCACAGCGATCGTGCACATCATCCCGGGGGCATCGGTAGCCGCAGCTCATACACAGCACCTCATCGGCGCGACCATGCAAGTCGCTCACACCGTGAGTGCCGGCTTTCTGATGCAGGCGGTCCACATTTTGGGTCACTACCAGGCTGGAATGATTGCGCAGTTCAAGATCGGCAATATAGTAATGGGAGGGATTGGGCGTAGCATTACGGATCACCGGCCAGCCAATCAGGCTGCGCCCCCAGTAACGCTGACGGGTTTCAAAGTTCTCCATGAACTCCCGATGCTGAACCGGCTGCTTACGCTTCCACGCGCCTTCGCCGTCGCGGTAATCCGGAATACCAGAATCTGTGCTGACGCCAGCTCCGGTCAGAACCAAGAGTTTTGGATACCGGTGAATAAAATCGGCCAGCAAGGTCCCAGCCTGCTCCGGTTCGTGCAGGACCAGTGGCTCATCCAGCTCCGGGAGGCGCTGGTTCGCACTGAAGGGACGAGTACGGTGGGTCGTCACTGGCATACAAACTCCGGCAAGTTCAGCCCGGTTTGCGGGCCACGTAAACGGTGTTGAAAGACTCTCTGTTCTGGAATGGATTGTAGAAGCTCACAACATGACAGACCACGTCGGTGAACACATCCTGCAGTACCTCCATGAATACGGAATCTTCACCCTCATTGGACCACATAGCAAAGATGCCACGGGGTTTGAGCTGCCGGGCCATTCGGCCGATGTTTTCGGTGGTGTAGAAGCTGGCGTTCGAGTCATTCAGGAGGGCGCGAGGTGAGTGGTCGATGTCCAGCAAGATGGCATCAAACGCTTTGCCGGGCGCTTCGGGGTCAAAGCCTCCACTCTGGGAATCGGCGACTGCCAGATCAAAGAAACTGCCGTGAACATAACGACTGCGGGCATCTGCGTTAATGTCTTTGCCGAGGGGCACCTGTTCTTGCTGGTGCCAGCGGATAACCGGCTCCAGGTACTCAACAATCAGCAATTCCCCAACCCGCTCATGTTTGAGTGCCGCCACGGCGGTATAACCCAGCCCCAGGCCACCAACAACGACGCTGAGGTTGTCGCCTTCGGTTTCACCTAATCCGAGATCAGAGAGGGCTACTTCGGCGTCTACAAACATGCTGGACATGAGAAATTCTTCTCCGAGCTTTACCTCGAAGATGTCTCTGTCGCCCAGTGCCGGGATGCGGCGACGGCGGAGTGTGATCTCACCGATTTCGGAGGGCTGGCTGTCTATTTGCTCGAACAGGATTCCCAAGGTATTGCCTCTTTTACCGTGACTGGTCGTTTAACCTTAAGCCTGCTTATGGCAAGCAGAGAGGATCTCACGCATTTTCTCAGCGCCAAGTTTGTTCATCAGCTCAATATTACGCGGTGGTATGCCGTCTACATCGGGATGGCTATCAATCGCGACTTCCAGGCTGGCTTCCCGTAGCAGGTGAAGCATGGGGAACGGCGAACGATTGGTGTAGTTCTCCGCGGCACCCTGCTCAATGTCTGCAAACTGATAATCCGGGTGGAAGCTGGCGATCTGGTACACACCTTCCATATCCAGATATGTCAGTAACCCATCCGCAGCACCCAGAAACTCATTGTAGAGTTCAAAATCCTTCAGCACATGAGGATGAATCAAAAGAGTGGTTTCGATATCTGGCTCATCTTCCAGGCGCAGGAGTTCGGTTTGTAGAACCTGGAGTAATGCATCCTCGTTGCCGGCCTCGGAAACCACAAACCTGACACGATCCCTGACCAGTTCCCGCTTGGCGAACGGGCACAGGTTATAACCAACCACAACGTCTTCAACCCATTTTTGGGTTGCTTGAATTACCGATCCATCGCTCACTGCAACTTCCTCGTGTAGTTGATCGAACCTGCAAAGCTCATAGATACCCCTGGCTACGAAGATAATCATCGTAGGTGCCACTAAAGTCAGTAATACCCTCAGGCGTCAGCTCGATAATCCGGGTCGCCAGTGAAGATACAAACTCACGGTCGTGGCTCACAAATATGAGTGTACCGGGATAGTTCGCAAGCGCCAGGTTCAGCGATTCGATGGATTCCATATCCAGGTGGTTGGTCGGCTCATCCATCAGCATCACGTTGGGCTGCTGGAGAATCAGCTTGCCAAACAGCATGCGCCCCTGCTCACCACCAGAGATCACCCGTACTGACTTGGCAATATCATCGCCGGAAAACAGCATACGGCCGAGCGTGCCTCTTATCAGTTGCTCGCCGCCCGTCGTCCACTGGGCCATCCATTCCGACAGCGTGTCGTCTGCCGCGAAATCCGCCGTGTGATCCTGAGCGTAATAGCCCACTTCGGCGCTGTCCGTCCACTTTATCTCTCCGCTGTCAGGCTCATAAACACCGGCCAGACACTGCATCAACGTGGTTTTACCAATTCCGTTGGGGCCTATGATGGCCACGCGCTCGCCGGTTTCAACCTGCAGATTCAGCTTGTCGAACAGCGGTTTTCCATCGAAACCTTTGGTCAGTTCGCGGATGGTTACCGCCTGGCGATGCAGCTTTTTGCCTTGCTCAAAACGGATAAACGGGTTGATACGGCTGGAGGGCTTTACTTCATCCAGCTGGATCTTGTCGATCTGGCGCGCGCGGGAAGTGGCCTGCTTCGCTTTCGAGGCGTTGGCGGAGAAACGACTTACAAACTGCTGAAGTTCCGCAATCTGGGCCTTCTTCTTCGCGTTATCCGAGAGCATACGCTCACGGGCCTGGGTGGCAGCCGTCATATACTCATCATAGTTGCCCGGGAACAGCCTCAGTTCGCGGTAGTCCAGGTCAGCCATGTGGGTGCACACGCTGTTCAGGAAGTGACGGTCGTGGGAAATGATGATCATGGTGCTGCTGCGAGCTATCAGAATGTTTTCCAACCAGCGGATTGTATTGATATCCAGGTGGTTGGTGGGCTCGTCCAGCAACAGCACATCCGGGTCCGAGAACAATGCCTGAGCCAGCAGTACCCGCAGTTTCCAGCCTGGAGCCAGGCTGCTCATAGGACCTTCATGTTGCTCCAACGGGATATCCAGGCCCAGAAGCAGTTCACCGGCGCGGGATTCGGCGGTGTAGCCGTCCATTTCCGCAAACTGTACTTCCAGGTCGGCGACCGCCATACCGTCTGCTTCGCTCATCTCTGCCAGCGAATAGATGCGGTCACGCTCCTTTTTAACCTCCCACAGTTCTTCATGGCCCATGATCACGGTGTCCATAACCGAACAGGTCTCGAAGGCATACTGGTCCTGCTGCAGCTTACCCAGACGAACGTTCGGCTCCAGCATAACCTGGCCTCCGGAAGGCTCAAGATCGCCACCGAGGATTTTCATGAAAGTGGATTTGCCGGAGCCATTAGCGCCGATCAGGCCGTAACGATGGCCGTTACCGAACTTGGCGGAAACATTTTCAAACAGGGGTTTGGCCCCGAATTGCATGGTGATATTGGCAGTAGAGATCAAGAAACAAACCTATAGATGTGAGGGCCAGCGCAGCGCCGGCTAAAGAAAGCCGGCATTGTACAGGTTTGCAGGGACAATCGTGAGACCGCAGAAACACCGATAAAAAGGCTTGCCTCGGGCGAAGGGGACGGGCAGCATTCCCTTTCTGAAGTACCCATTCATTCTATTTAAGGATATTTACCATGACACAGGCAACCGCACGCCACATTCTGGTAGACAGCGAAGCAAAGTGTGAAGAGTTGAAGAAGGACATTGAAGGTGGCCAGGATTTCGCAGACGTTGCGAAGCAGCACTCTTCTTGCCCGTCCGGCCGCAGCGGCGGCGACCTGGGATCTTTTGGCCCCGGGCAGATGGTTCCCGAATTCGATAAGGTGGTATTCAGCGGCGACCTGAACACCGTGATCGGCCCTGTCAAAACCCAATTTGGCTATCATCTTCTGGAAGTAACCAGCCGCAGCTGAGGAACACCCTCAAACGCGACCGGCTCACTGGCTCCTGATAGATTCAGGAGTCAGTGCCACAGGCCAATGCGAGTTTTCCTCGCCTCTTATTTTTGCGGAGAGAGGAAACGCGCCATCTGGTTGCCGATGGATTCAATCGGATCTGTAATAGCCTGCTGAATGCTCTGGGTAACGGTTTTCGAAAAGGCAGCCCCCGGGCCGCTCTCCAGAAAGTCGATATACAGCCCCATTTCCTGGGCGCTGATTTTTTCATAAGTATGCAGGTAGCTGTCATATACCTGCTGCTCAACAATGCCCCGGATTTTGCCGCGCTGGTTCTCGATGCTCTGTTTGAGCTCGTCGTAATTTTCCGAGTCACTGCTAAATGCAGCCATGGCGGTTGCAAGTCCAAGCTGCACGGCAATGGTGGTATCCACAGCGCTTTCGGTGGCGCGGGATGCGCGATCAAACCGTTCAAACATCTTGGCGCGATCAGTGCCCATGTACTTTTTGTTCAACTCCTGTGCCCTGGACTGAATCTGCTTCCAGACAGCCGGGTCTGAGGCCGCAATTTCTGCCGTCGAAATCTTCCGGGCAACCGGGGTTTTGTACCAGCTTTCTACTGCTTCAAGCTGTTTCCCGGAGAGATCACGCTCCAGATTATTCACAATCTGCTGTTCTATATCCGCGGCGCGGAAGCTATTAGTGACGACGTACCCAATGGTATCTGCAACCATGGGAGGCAGCTGTTGACTGCGCTTCAGGCCCTCGCGGATGCCTTCGCTCATCATGGCCGGGTAACGATCAACAATGTCGTCGATGGGCGATGCGGCCAGCACCTGCTGGGCACTGGGCGCGGCCATAACAGGACCCGCGAGAAACAGGCCAGTGATTAAAAGAGGTTTAACTAGGGTACCAAGCTTCATTTAACTATCATCCTGTTTGATGGATGCTGCGTTTATGACACGCGCACCCTCCCCTGAGCAAGCAATCCATGGCTTCCGGAGATGACAGTTTGGTAGGAAAATTCTGGAAGCTGGCGCGTCCGCGCGGGAGACGGCGCCAAACACGCCGTGATCGATGGCGATCCCGCTTAAAGTGGTACGGCCTTCCGGTTCTCGGGTTGGTGATCGGAACCTGGGCAACGCTGCGCTTCAGCCTGCTAGCTCCTGAGCCACCCGTTAATCCGGACGATGTGTGCGATATTTTCCGGGAGCATACAGCCTGGTATGACTACGCAAGCAACTCTCAGGAACGCTGGGGAACGCCCATCGCCACTCAGATGGCTTTCGTTTATTACGAATCCTCATTCCGCAGCCACGCCAAGCCACCCAGAACCCTGTTATGGGGCTTTATCCCTTGGACCCGGCCGACTACAGCCTACGGCTACGCCCAGGCTCTGGACCCGGCGTGGGGGGAATATCTTGCCGCTAACGGCGATGGCTTGTTTACGGTTCGTACCGATATGGAGTACGCACTGGATTTCGTAGGCTGGTATAACCACCTGACCAACCGACAGCTTGGCATTCCATTTCATAGCCCGCGTCAGCTCTATCTCGCATACCACGAAGGCCGTGGCGGCTACGCCCGAAAAACGTTTGCCCGTAAACCGGCGGTAACAGCTCTGGCTTCAAGGGTTCAAAACCGCGCCTTCGGTTACGACAATCAGCTCAAATCCTGTGAGCAGGAGTTCCAGTGCTGGCACTGGTATCAGTTCTGGCCGTTCTGCGGCTGAAGACCGGTTGCCCGGCGCTCATGCTGTCGGTCGGAATTCGATTGCAGGCGCCTGCGCCCGCAGGCGCTCCACCAGAAACTCCATCACAATGCGAATCCTGGCCATTTGCTGGGTATCCTGGCTTACATGCATCCACAGATCGACACTTTCACCCTCAATCGGATCTGACAGGCGGCGCAGCTCTTTCGTGCTCTCACCCAGATAGCATGGCAAAACAGCCAGGCCAGCTCCGGAGCGGGCCAACGCATGCATCGCGTGCAGGCTATTACAACGGATGACCGACGTGGCGTTTTTCAGGTGCTTGCGATACCACCGGCCCGTTGCCAGGTGGCTGAAGGTGTCATCCGGAATAACCCAGATGCAGTCTTCGGGGTGATTTTCAATATCCATATTACGATGGCGGCGACAGTAGCTGGCGGAGCCATAGACTGCCGACTCGATCGCGGCTATCCGCTCACCCTCCAACGTTGCCTGAGGTTTGTTTTCGGGGCGCAAGGTAAGATCCGCCTCCCTGTGAGAGAGATTGGTTACATCATTATCGGTAAGCAATTCCAGCTCAATATCCGGAAATTCACGCACCAGATCAGCCAGAACCGACCCGAGCAATTCGCTCATCATCGTGTCTTCAGCCGCCAGGCGTACCTTGCCCACAGGCGCGGAATCCTGCCCTACCAGCTTGCGCTCGAGATTTTCCATCTCGACAGACAGCTTTTCAGCATTGCGAAAAGCGGTTTCTCCCACAGGAGTCAGCTGCAATCCGTCGCGGTTGCGCTCAAAAAACTGCACACCCAACAACTCTTCCATCTGGTCCAGCCGGCGTAAAACCGTGGTTTGATGCACACCCAGTATTTCTCCGGCTTTTGCGAGGGTTCCGCCTATTGCCAGAGCATGTATATATCGAAGATAATCCCAGTCCATAGCTACTGCATATTTGCAACGTGAGTACGGAGTTTAACGTATTTACGCTGCAAAAAAATATCTTTATGATTTAGCACATATTCGGATCAATCCCGTCACCAATTCATCAAGAAAGGAGGAAGCCGTTATGGCTCAAAAGCATATCGCAACCGTTCACCCGCTACCATCCAGTATCCTCCACAACAGTGTTGGGGTAAGAAGCCAGCACACCCGTGCGGCTGCAAAGATCGCGGTACAGTTCATGAGCAGTAAACTGCGTTCATTCAATCGCAAAGCTGCAGCAGTAACACCCGATATCACCCAGATGCAGGGTGGCCACTGATTCCAGCTTGGCATACGCAAAGAGCTGCGCTATTAGCGCAGCTCTGAAACCGAAAGCCAGACTGAAAACGCCGACGACTCTTACCAGAGACTGTCGGCGTTTTGCATTAAACCGTCAGAATTCCCAGATCACTTTTTTCTTCTGCTCAAACCATTCGTCCATTTTGCGGTTATAAACATCCTCAATCACGTTGCGCTTGATCTTCATGGTGGGCGTCAACATCCCGTTTTCTGTAGTCCAGGGCTCCTTCACCAAAACCACAAACGCGATTTTTTCGTGCGCCTCGCAGCCTTCGTTCACCACCTTCAGCTCGTTCGTCAGCTCCCGCTCAAGCCCATCACGGTTCATACCGGTTGCGAGCGTACTCCGGGCCTCGTCCGAAAGCAGCAACATCAGGCAAGGCTGAGGCTGGTTGGCACCAGCCACGCAGACAACTTCCACCGAAGGATGATTAAACCGGTTCTCAATAGGCACCGGCACCACATACTTGCCCTTGGAGGTTTTAAACAGGTCTTTCACTCTGCCCGTAATTCGCAGATAGCCGTCAGCGTTGATTTCGCCCATATCACCGGTTTTGAGAAAGCCATCGGCAGTAACGTCCTCACGAGTTTTCTCTTCATCTCGATAGTAGCCCAGCATCATTCCCGTGCTTTTTACCTGCAGTTCGCCACCCTCACCAATACGATGCTCAACGCCGGGATTCGTCACGCCCACATAGCCGATTCTTGCCTGTCCCGGCCGGCTGGCATGGGAGTAACCGAAGTTTTCGGTCATGCCGTAAACTTCCAGCAGCTCCAGCCCGAGATTGCGGTACCAGGTAATAATCTCCTCCGACAAAGGCGCGGCTCCAGTCAGCGCGGCCCGGCAATGATCCAGCCCGAGTTGCTTGAGGACCTTCTTTTTTACCATTGAGCGGACGAACGGAATGCTGAACAATAATTTCTGTTTCTTGAGGGGCAGTTTGGCGTTAACCCCGAGGTAGAACTTCATCCACAAGCGGGGAACAGAGAAAAACAGGGTTGGCCGGGCACGCTGCAAATCCTGCTGAAAGGTGTCCAGAGAATTGGCAAAATATACATGGAAGCCGAAATACAGCGATTGGGTTTCCACCGCCGCCCGTTCCGCTACATGAGCCAGCGGTAGATAAGACAGCATCCGGTCGTCTGATGACGCAGTGAACATCTGCTGCAAACCATCCGCAACTGACATCATGGCCCGGAAACTGTGCATAACCCCTTTGGGGCGACCGGTACTTCCTGAGGTGTACGCAATAGTAGCCAGCGCATCAGGATCGGGTAATCCCGGCAAAACCGGCTCACGCTCAGCAATAATATCCAACCACTTGGGAGTATCGTTTCGCGGCGACATGGGTAGGGAGATAATCGGAAGATCCGAGGGGATGTGCCCTTCTATGTCGTTCCAGCCATCCGCCGTGCCGTCGAGCTTCCCCAGGAACAGTAGCTTTGCTTCGCTGTGCTCAAGAACATAAGCGGCAGATTCACCATTGAGTGTGGGATAAAGAGGCACAGATACATGGCCGGCAGCCCAGATCGCCAGATCGGACAGAATCCAGTGCGCACTGTTTTTGCCCAGAATGGCGATATTGCTGCGTTCTGGCAATTCAAGGCTCTTGATATAGGCCGCCATACGCGATACCTGGTCGGCGGCCTGCTTCCAGGTGACGTCTTCCACCGCCCCATCAGGATAAGGCTGAGTCAGATATAGCTTGTCCGGGCTCTGCTCCGCCCAGTAATACAAACAGTGCAAAGAGGTTTGCCTACGGGGATCCACTGCCATGAAAAACTCCTTTGTTATTTTTTTGTGACATTAATCAATATTAGTCTAAAGTGAGAAATGAAGCGTATCCAATTCCATCACTCATAGGAGACCGCCATGAGACAGTCCAGTAGTCGCTCTTTCCTGATTTTCCCGGCTTGGGGGTTTATCCTGCTAGGTTCAGCCGCTTTTTTTTACAGCGCGTTCACGGGCATGCTGGGTTCCTGATAATCCATATCTGGCAAACAGTCTTGGGAGGGCGCCTAACGCCGGAAGCGGGTTTCCAGAACCACGGCCGAGTTAGTGCGCTCAACACCGTCAAGATTACCGATTTCATCCAGTACGGCACTCAACTCCTCCAGAGACTGAGCTTGTAAGATCGCTATAAGGTCGTATTCCCCGCTTACAGAGAACAACTGAGACACTTGGCTGATGCCCTCAAGCGCAGAATTTGTTCGCGCAGTCAGTTTCTGAGCAACCTTTATCGAGACATGAGCCTCAACCTGGTTGGACGAAAAAGCCCCACCTAGCTGCACCGCGTACCCCGCAATCACTCCGCTGGCCTCCAGTCGGGCTATCCGATTCTGCACGGTTGAACGCGACAGATGCAAAGCCCTCGCCAGATCCGTAATGCTGGTTCTGGCGTTTTGTCGCAGCAGCATGAGTAGCTTCTGGTCTTTACTTCCGATCATTCTGGCCGCTCTCTTGATCATTATGATAAAATTATAGATCATTTCGCCCATAATGCACCTGCAACCTGCCAGCGTATCGCGTCATACTGTCGCGAAACAATGTCAGGTTGCAGCTCATGATCATTCGCCCGATTACCGACACAGATCTAGACATTCTTTTTCAAATAGCCACGGAGTCCGGCCCGGGGTTTACCTCCCTCATGCCCGACAGGGATGCCTTGGCGCGAAAGATCGCCCACTCCATGGCCAGTTTCGAGCGCCGGGTTACCAGTCCCGGTGACGAGCACTACCTGTTTGTACTGGAAGATGAAACCACCGGAGAGATCCTGGGCACCACCGGCATAGAGGCAAATGCAGGCCACACCCGGCCGCTTTATCATTTCCGGCGCAACACGGTTACCCACCACTCACGGGATCTTGACCTTCGCCGAAGCGTGGAAACCCTCACCCGCTGCAACCATTACACCGGCTATTCTGAAATCTGCTCCCTTTATCTGCGTCCGGAGTTTCGCCGGGCCCATGCCGGCAAACTGCTTTCCAGGGTGCGCTTTCTCTTTATGGCGCTGCACCCGGAACGCTTTTCAGACAAAGTCATTGCTGAGATGCGCGGTGTCTCCAACGACGCTGGCCAATCGCCTTTCTGGAACTGGCTGAAAGCTCACTTCGTTGATATGGAGTTCGGTCGAGCAACCCATCTGGTCGGCACCGGCCATACAGATTTTATTGATGAGTTGATGCCCTCCCATCCGCTCTACACCAGCCTGCTGAGCCCGGAGGCCCGGGAGGTTCTCAGCCAGGTACACAACCAAACCCGACCGGCCTTGCGCATACTGGAAGCCGAGGGGTTCCAACACAAAGGATTCGTAGATCTGTTTGATGCGGGGCCAACAGTTGAATGTGCACTGGCTGATATTCATAGTGTGAGATCTTCTTCTGCACACACGGTCAGAATTAACGAAACCAGGACAGACAAAGACACTGGCAACGGCGATGAACGTGCAACCTGCCAGCAAAATGTACCCATGCTGATTACAAACACAGGCACGGCAGACTTCCGGGCAACCATCACATCTGAAGTGTCTGCCCAACGAGCAGGTATGCTGATCATTCCCCCTGCTCTTGCTGCGAAACTGCACCTTGAAGACGGCAACCTCGCACGCATTTTGTCTTTAAGCCAATCCGCACCAGCACAAACCCGAAATACGGCCACGGAGTTAAGTTATGCATACTGATCGCAACGCCCTGTTCGAGAAGCTCTGGCAGAATTATCGTGACGTCACGCCATCGGCTGCGCAGATCCACCGTATTCTGGGTGCCGAAGAAAGCCATGCGATCATTAACGATCATATCGCCCTGCGAACTTTCAATCTGCAGCCGGTTGGCCTGGAGGCTCTCGCGGAGCATTTTCTTGCTCTGGGGTACCGTGAAGGGGGCGAATATCACTTCGAAGGCAAGAAACTCTATGCCCGGCATTATGAGCACTCAGACCCGGAAGCTCCGAGAGTGTTCATTTCGGAGCTGTTGACAGAACAGTGTTCACCGGAGCTTCAGGATTCGGTAAAAAAGCTGGTAGAGGGGGTGACAAAAGAACAGGTTACAGTGGACGATTTTCTATACTCAGGACGGCACTGGGATCTGGATTACGACACCTACCGCAAACTGCTGGAAGAGAGCGAATATGCGGCCTGGCTTGCTGCCTGGGGCTACCGCGCGAATCACTTCACCGTGAGCGTTAATCACCTGAAAAACTTTCAGACAGTTGCCGATGTAAACCAACTCCTGAAAGATAACGGCTTTACTGTGAACGTTTCCGGCGGTGAAGTGAAAGGCTCTCCCGAAGACCTTCTTGAACAGTCCTCCACCATGGCCGACCGGGTTCCGGTAAAGTTCAGCGACCGGGAAACCACCATTCCAAGCTGCTTCTACGAGTTTGCACTGCGCTACAAAAAACCCGACGGCAGTCTCTATAACGGTTTTGTGGCAGCCTCTGCAGACAAAATTTTCGAGAGCACCCACGCCGGTATGTAACGGCTTTGGGTGTGCGAGCCCGTATAGACTGCTTACCCGCCGTTACAAAGAAATAACCTTTTTACAACGGCGCAACCCGTCATCATTGGCTACTTTTTAAACACGAGCACGTTTCCGATACAGCCGGCCAGACACTACCGGAAGCTGCACAACAACAAAAATGTGGCGGTGGGAACAAAAAAGCCTACTCCGCCGAGGAGAAACCATGTCTGCATCCGCCAATCACCTCGACGAACGCACCCAGGATTCGGGCGAGCTGCTCGAAGACATCATGCCGTCAGCCATCACACTTGCAATGATGCTACGTCACAAAAAAATGGCTGCGTGGCTACGCTCCGAATTCGATGGCTATCAGGATCGTGACGCTGCTCCTCCCTACCGTCTGGACTTACCGGGACACATTGTCGCAAAATCTCCACAATATGGATGGATTCCGGCACCCGCCAGCGATCAGCAGAAACTTGAGTTTGGCCACATTGATCTTACAGAGGGCACTAAATCTCTGGAAAAAATCTGCGTCAACAGCAAAAAAGGTGACGGCAACCGGCTATTGCTGGATGTTGATGACATGGCTGTTCTGCAGAAACAGATCAATCTGAGTGCAGAGCTGGCCATCAACCTCAGCCGCGATGTTTATTCACGCCTGCTTAGAACCGTAAGAGGCGCAGTGTACCTGTGGACACAGGCACTGATGGAAAAAGGGCTGACAGGAGAGCATAACCATTACAGCCCCGAAGAGCGCGCAAACGTTACAGAGCTGGACGACCCCGAACATTTCTGGCGCAGAGCCATGGATGAGCTAGACAGCCTGCCCATTCCGGAGGTGCGTTCCGCAGGCTTTTTCGAGAAGATGTTTGGGCGGGCAAGCTGAGCTAAACTAACTCCTTGTTCCCGGACAATCCCGTTTTTGTTCATTGCAACGAGGAGTAACGATGAAGCCTGTCGTCGCGCTTCTGCTGGCCTGCCTTCTAATATTGGCGGGCTGCCAGTCGCTGTCAGATAAAACACCGGTTAACGAGCCAGACAACGAAAACCTGCCGGCGAGCGCTGAAGGCAGAGGCCGTAATACCGTTCTCCTCAATGCCCAGCACTGCCTGAGCGAATATCTGCGTGATCAGGGTAGAGTTCATTACGGCCCCTGCCTAAAGATCATCAGTGTAGACGGCGATGCGCCGCAAGCTCGGGAAGATGGTTTTATAGCGCTGCCTGTAGCCACTTCCATGACTCTTGGCACCAGCTGCGTCTACCGCCATGCTGACGGTTCGCCTATCCCCGCAACAATGGAAACCACGGATTTCCGTGTTAACCCGCAGACATTCACGGAACCTGGAAAGCGCTGGTACCTGCACGCACACAAACAGGCCAGGCAGGTTGTCGGCTGCGAGCCCACGCTATCGCGCTCAAAAAACCCGACCTATAAAACGGACTGACTGCTTGAAAACGTTTTGGCAACGATTACCAGATATAACTCCGGCCATGAGAACCCAGCCTTCATGACTACCGATATCAACATCGTCTGGCTTGGTGCTCTGGCAAGCCTGTTGGCCGGCCTGGCAACAGGCATTGGCGCCTTGGCCGTCTTCTTCATTAAATCCCTGTCTGACCGACTGCAGGACAGTATGCTTGCGGGAGCTGCGGGCGTGATGTTGGCGGCCTCTTTCTTTTCGTTACTGCTTCCGGGGCTCGAGCACGGGGAGGCACTGCTGGGCTCGACATGGGCTGCAGCATTGCTTGTGATATTCGGTATAATGTCCGGAGCTGGCGCTCTGTACTATATCCATCAGAAACTGCCGCATGAACACTTTAACCTCGGACTGGAAGGCCCAGACGCCGCGCACATACGTCGCATCTGGCTCTTCATTATCGCCATTACGCTGCATAATTTTCCCGAAGGGATGGCAGTGGGCGTTGGTTTCGCCGGGGGAGATGTGCGTAACGGGTATGTGCTGGCAATAGGCATCGGCATCCAGAACATTCCCGAAGGCCTTGCTGTTGCACTCTCACTGATGGCCATTCAGTACTCACGAGTTCGGGCGTTCACCATTGCTCTGCTAACCGGCCTGGCCGAGCCCATCGGCGGCGTATTCGGCGCTGCCATGGTATCGCTGGCGGAACCGGTTATGCCCTGGACTCTCGGATTTGCCGCCGGAGCCATGCTGTTCATTATCAGCAATGAGATTATTCCGGAAACCCACCGGAACAGCTATAAAACGGTGGCGACCTTCTCACTGCTGGTGGGTTTTGTTGTGATGATGTTCCTGGACGCCACTTTGGGGTGAAGTAGCGTCAGATCACTGTTCAGACCACTATTCATATCACTAGGGAGAAGCAACCTTGCCCGATAATAATAAAACACCAGGGCTGTTTGAATTCGACTATATCGTAGCGGGCGCCGGGACAGCCGGTTGTCTGCTTGCCAATCGCCTGAGTGCCAACCCGGAGCACCGGGTGCTGCTGATTGAAGCCGGGGGGCGGGACAACTACCACTGGATTCATATTCCGGTGGGCTATCTCTACTGCATCGACAATCCACGCACCGACTGGTGTTTCCGGACCGAGCCAGCACCGGGGCTCAACAATCGGTCGCTGATATACCCCCGCGGCAAAACCCTGGGTGGTTGCTCCAGCATCAACGGCATGCTGTACATCCGCGGCCAGGCAAGAGACTACAATCGGTGGGCGGAGATAACCGGCGACGGCGCCTGGAGCTGGGATAATTGCCTGCCAGATTTCATGCGCCATGAAGATCACTATGGTCTGGATGCCGACGACCATACAGATAGCGCTCACAAACGCTTCCACGGCCACGGCGGTGAATGGCGGGTGGAGCGCCAGCGCCTGAAATGGCAGGTTCTTGAAGACTTTGCGGAGGCAGCGGTTCAGGCGGGCGTTCCCCGCACAAAGGATTTCAACCGCGGCGATAATGAAGGCGTGGATTATTTCGAGGTAAACCAACGTGCCGGCTGGCGCTGGAATACCTCCAAGGCCTTTTTGCGAAGCGCCTCGAAACGGCCCAACCTCACTGTTTGGCATTCCACCCAGGTACTGAGACTGGAAATGGATACAGATGGAGTGCAGCCCAGATGCATCGGAGTGCGCGTAACAGGTGCCAACTCCGGCGATGAGACGCTCGCAATGGCCAGCCGCGAAGTTATTCTCTCGGCCGGCTCGATCGGCTCACCCCAACTGTTGCAGTTATCTGGCATCGGGCCGTCCGATCTGCTTCAGGAATTGAGCATTCCGGTGGTAGCAGACTTGCCAGGGGTCGGCGAAAACCTTCAGGACCACCTGCAAATCCGCTCTGTTTACAAGGTAAGGAACGCCCTCACCCTGAACACCATGGCCAACTCCCTGTGGGGTAAGGCCCGGATTGGTCTCGAATATCTGTTTAAGCGGTCAGGCCCCATGAGCATGGCGCCTTCACAATTGTGCGCATTCACCCGCAGTTCGGATGAATACAACTACGCCAATATCCAGTACCACGTTCAGCCCCTGAGCCTGGATGCGTTCGGCCAGCCCCTGCACGATTTCCCGGCCATTACCGCCAGCGTGTGCAACCTGAATCCCACCAGCCGGGGCACGGTACGTATCCGTAGCCGCAACCCCTTGGAGGCGCCGGCTATTGCACCCAATTATCTGAGCACCCCGGAGGACAGAAAGGTGGCGGCCGACTCACTGCGAGTAACACGCCGTATCGCCGGGCAGCCGGCCTTTTCAAAGTACCAGCCTGAGGAATATAAGCCTGGGCCACAGTATCAGACCGACGAAGAGTTAAGCCGCCTGGCCGGTGACATCGGCACCACTATTTTTCATCCGGTGGGTACCACCCGCATGGGACGACCAGACGATGCAATGGCGGTGGTGGACTCTCACCTCCGGGTAAGAGGCGTAAAAGGTTTGCGCGTGGTCGACGCGGGGGTGATGCCCGTGATTACCAGCGGCAACACCAACTCACCGACATTGATGATTGCCGAGAAAGCGGCCGGGTGGATTCTGGCCGGCGATTAAGTGGTCTGAGCTGACAGCTCAACGATGTCCCGGTACTCCCGGATTTGAACCACCTGTTCGGCAGCAGCTTCGGATGCCAGGCTGCAAACCTCGTTAACCATGGCAATGGCAACGGTCGCCGCTTCGATACCACGGTACTTTTCCAGCGGCCCAACAAGAGCCCGGTTGATCAGCGGCATGGCTTTAACGCCCAAAGCCTCTCCGAGACGATGCTCATTCCTGGCTCCGAGCAGCAGACTGGGGTGATAAATCGACAGGTAGGAGTAGCCAAGCGCTCTCACTCCATCCTCCAGCTCGCCTTTGACTCGGTTGTAAAAGATGGTTGATGAAGAAGACGAGCCTATGGCAGACATGAGAATAAACGCACTGGCACCCGCTGCGCGGCCAAGCTCGGCGGCTTTCAAGCCATAACCAAAATCCACTTTCCGAAACTGCTCCTGGGAACCGGCCTTTTTGATAGTCGTGCCCAGACAACAGATGATCGCATCCACCTGGAAAAGGTCGGCACAGTCTTGCATACGATCAAAGTCAATTTCCTGCTGGTACAGCTTGCTGTGATCAAGCTGTAACCGGTGCCGCACAGGCACGTTAACTGATTCAATTTCATCACGGGCCAGCAATCCATTCAGGACAAGCCCGCCGGTTAGCCCGGTAGCACCCAGTAATAGCACTCTCATAACATTCTCTTCTCTCAGCACAGGCGTTTATAGTACCAAAGACGCCGCCAGACCGGGGCCCGTCTTTTGTACCTAAAGCCCCTTCAGGTACTGCAGTCCGGACAGCTGGTCCATCTGTCCACGAATCCAGAATGCCCGATCCCGGACATAGGGTGACGGAGAGGCAACGCTCAGTACTTTCGGATTAGGCAAAACCGCCGCAAGCCGCGCAGCCTGCTCGGCGGACAACTGGCGAGCAGAAATACCAAAGTAAACCCGACTCGCAGCCTCCACACCGTATATACCGGGACCAAACTCGGCGATATTGAGATATACCTCCAGAATCCTCCGTTTAGGCCAAAGCCCGTCAACAGCCAACGCAAGCCCGGCCTCGAGTGTTTTACGAACAAAGCTTCGTCCATTCCAGAGAAACAGGTTTTTTGCCGTTTGCTGGGTAATCGTGCTGGCTCCTCTGAGCCCTTCACCTGCGCGATACTCAGCAAGTGCTTTACGAATCGCCGCAAAATCGACACCCCAGTGATCCGGAAACCGCTGATCCTCGCTGGCCACAACCGCAAGCGGCATCCATGGGGAAATATCCGAAAGGCTGACCCATTTCTGTCGTACCTCCTGGCTTGGGTTCGCAATACTGTAACTGAGGATAAACGCAGAAGTAGGCGGATTCACATACCGGAACAGAAACAACAGGGAAACAAACAACAGCGCCAAGGTGATTAATGCCCAGACAATCGCACGGAAAAATCGTTTTACTATCGATTTACGGGCCATAAATACGTTATCTGAGCCCCGGTTGTTTGTTTTCAAATTCTTCGTTTCCGAACGCTCCCGTGTTCACCACCGACACGCCGATAACCCGAAGGCAATGCTTACGACACACTACATGCAGCGGTGTCTTGCCAGCCTCGTCACCGTCCACGGTAACAGTCTTCGGCTTATGCGTCAGAATGTCGCAGCGCCGGCACTTCAGATGCACAACCGTACTGGTGCGCCTGGGAGATTTTCCGCTAAACCGCACCATCAAAAATGTCAGCAGAAGCTGCACCACCGGGCGTGGTTTTACGGCAATAACGTCGAGCAGCCCATCGTCTGCCGTCGCTTGCGGGATTTCATTCCCACCCCCGAAAAACGCACCGCTGGATACAGCAATCGATAACCAGCGGCCCTTCACGGAGGCTTGATCACATTTGATTTCAGCATGAAAACCCCGTTTAGCATTCACCTTACGCAATAATTCAACGGCATAGCTGAAACGACCAAACAGCTTTTTAGCAGAGCCTTGCGACTCTCTGGCAGGAAGCGTTCCGAGGCCGACGTGGGCCACGTTCAGGAATATCCCCTCTCCAAACTCCGCCACGTCGACCATTTGCGTACGCCCCCGATGAACCAGCTCGCACAGTGCGGCGGAATCTTCCGGCAAGGCCAGATTACGGGCGAAATCGTTAGCGGTGCCCGACGGCAGGACTGCAAGCGTTGCGTTACGCTCAAGGCATAAACGGGCACCGGCGTTCACCGAACCATCGCCACCCGCAACCATCACAACATCATCCGGCTGTACTTGCGCCTTCCAGTCCTGTTCCCGGAAATCACAACATTCTGGGCCGGTAATGCCCGCACTTGCGAGTTTCTCAAGCCAGAACTCCCGGCCCTTCTGGCCATCGCCTGCCTCTGGGTTTGCAACCAGCCAATAGGTCATATCATTTTCATCTCTGTATCTGCGCCAGACATTTCCGGGAAACATTCTCCGTCAAGATACCTCAAACACGTCTCTACTGACGTTACGATCAAGACACCGGGCCATTTCCAGATGACGGATTGTCAGACTATAGTTCAAGATCTGAACTCAACTGGAATTACCCGGAAGCTGACTATGATTTTTGATGAATTCACTCCCCTGCGCTCCAGGGCGCAACTGGCGGCGCTCAAGCTTATAATCAAACTGATACCGAACCCGATACCCAATACCCAATCCGCTCGTTGAGCGCTTGAATGAATTGGGGGTTCAAACTGTCGTATACAGCGGAGTCACGCCAGACCCCGGATTCCTGGCGGTGGATAACGGTTTGGAGATACTCCGCCAGCATCGCTGCGATGCAGTGCTGGCAGTCGGTGGAGGTTCATCTATTGATGCCGCAAAGGTCATATCGGATGAAATCACACACGTGAAAAATCTTGTGATCGACCCGAAACTGGTTCCTCTCGCTGTCGCTCTGGATCCAGAAATCATGGCTGGCATGCCCAGGTCCGTAACGGCGGATACAGGAATTGATGCGCTGACCCGTTGCCTGGAATCATGGATCAGTGATTTTTCAACGCCGGAGACTGAATTTTACTCTGGTGCCGGTGTGAGGCTTGTGTTCAAACATCTGGAAAAAGCTTGCGAAAACGGTCAGGACTACAAAGCCCGTAATGCAATGGCGCTTGCCGCACACTATGGTGGCCTTGCACTCAACAAGACGGGCCTGGGCTATGTGCATGCGATTGCACACCAGCTGGGCACGCAGTACGGCGTTCCTCACGGCCGGGCCAACGCCATCGTTTTGCCACACGTACTGGAAGTCAACCGGAGATGCTCTGAGACCCGATTGGCTGGCTGCCGACAATCTGATCCGAAGAGTCAGTGAACTCCTGGCAGTCTTACCAATAGAGCGTTCAGTAAAAGGTATAGACGAGACGCACTTTGCGGGCATGGCTCAGGCCGCCATGAAAGAAGCACATGGCACCTATGCTGTTCCCAGATACTTGAATAAAAAAGACATTATTCAGGTGCTGCGTGTTATCAACGCCCCTTAACCGGGGCGCCTCTGTGAAACCACCAGCGCAACCCCGGTAATAGATATGATCCCCCCGGTAATGGCCAGTACGCCCATGCGCTCATCAAACAACCAGAACGCTTCCAGAGCGGTCACCGGGGGCACAAGATAGAACAGGCTGGCAACCTGGGATGCAGCACCACGGCGAATCAGCCACATCAGTAGCAGTATTGCACCAATGGACACGCCCATAACCAGCCAGGCCATGGAAAGCTGTAACTGTACAGACCACACTACCTCGCGGGTTTCCAGCATCAGAGCGCCAGCGGCAAAGAAGAGAGTTGCGGCGCCATACTGAATAATGGTGCCAGCAACAAGATCGGCACCGGTGCCATGGCGCTTCTGATAGACCGTACCCAGAGAAATACCGGCCAGGGCAAGCAGCGCCCAGATCAGTGTCCACAGCGGAAAGCCCGACCCCGGGTTACCGGCCCCGCCAAACTTCTCCAGCAGAACCAGCGTTACACCCAACAAACCAAGCCCTAACCCCAACCATTGCCGCCATGAAACAGTCTCTTTTAAAATGAGAACGGCAACGCCTGCTGTTACCAGTGGCTGCAAACCGACCACCAGGGACACTATTCCAGATGGCATTCCGCCTTGAATCGCGTAGTAGACACCACCAAGATAACAGCCGTGAACCAGCAGCCCGATTATCGCAAGATGCCCCGCTGCCCGCCAGCCTGGCCAGCGGGTTTTGAGCAGCCAGGCAAGACCACCAAGCAGCGTCAGCGTCAGCAGCATCCGGATCAGCAAAAGGGTAAATGGCTCTGCATAGGGCAAGCCATACTTGGCACCAATAAAACCGGTGCTCCATAACCATACAAACAGGGCGGGGACAAAAAAAGAATAGAAAAACGATTGCATAACGGGCTGCCGGGGTCAGTTATCTGAAACGTCAGTCAGTTTAGAGACTGACTCCCAGACAGTAATATACAGACACCCGGACAGGCGACCGTTACAGATGCGCATCTGGCCGGGAAAGTGCCTTATTTTGTTGTCAGGATTGATTGCAGCTTCTGAGTCAACTCCACCGCCTCACTGCCCAATGGCGTGAGGTAACCTCCGTCGTCCTGCGTAATCAGCCCCTTGCCAAAAAGGCGCTCTGCGGCGTCAACGGTCTCAGGGGCAGCGTCGTGCCGGTGCACCTTGATACCCGCCTGTCCTGAGGAGGATTCAAATTGGGCCAGCAGGTTAAGCTCGGCAATATGATCTGAAGAAAGTGGCATGGTGTTTCCTTGTCTGGTTTTGGTGGTCAGATACTTTCGGATTTCTTGTCCTGCTCAAGGGTCAAATCCCGCTCAGTCTCATTCCACTGTTCGGAAAGTGCTTCATACGCATCCGAGAAGCCCTTTTTGGCTTGCCCCCATGCCGACGCTGAACTGGCCTTGAGCTCCTTATACCAGGATTGCACACGCTCACGTTGCTCTCGCAGTGACGCCAGACTTTCCTGCGAGCGCTCCCGCGCGGTTTTGCTCATGTCGTCCCAATTCTCTGAAAGCTCCTTCTCCAGCTCTACAATACGCTTATCCAGAGCCGAGAGTGTCCGGTTAATGGCGTCTTCTGCCTGGATCTTCTGGTCGGCACCATAATTCTGCAATGCCTCGCCCAGCTCGCGGCTTTCCTGTTTGAGCTTGTCCACCGATGAATCGGTTGATTCCGCGTGCAGTGGCACCGCTAGCATAAAGGAGGCCGCAACAATCAATGCGTAAACAATGTGCTTTAATGCCATAAATTACTCCGGAACGACGTTTCTCAAGAATAGCAGCAGCGCAATGATAACAATATACCGACCAACGGCTTATCCTATAAAAGCTTAATCAATTGCCAATAAAACCGTTTATTTCATTAAAAACATAAATTTAAAATCAAAGGAATGGTCCTGATGCCGGGTTACTCCGGTCTCGGGACAACTTGATATTTGTGCATTCCCACTGCCTGTGCCATTTTTATGATGAAGCTAAACAACGAGGAAAGACTATGCTGTATTGGGCTGTAGTTTGTCTCATCATCGCCGTTATTGCAGGTGTCCTGGGTTTCGGGGGCATTGCAGGCACAGCGGCAGGCATCGCCAAAGTGCTGTTCTTTATCTTTCTCATCCTGCTGGTGATCTCTCTGGTCGCCAATGCCGTCCGCGGGCGAGGACCGAAAATCTAGTGTTCTGAATAAATCTGATCAGTGTTTCGGCCCGGGCATCAGCAACACGCCCGGGCTCTCCCCCTCCCGGTAACACTTCTCCGACAAGTCGTAATGTCATTTCTGCACCGTAACACAGTATAATCTTGCTCGTGTCTGTTTTAATCTGTCCTGCAGCACAACTGTTCATTGCGCTTTCCGTGGGTACCCAATGTTACGCCTCCGACACACCGCTCTGCCCTTGCTTACCATACTGATCTGGTTTTCTGCACCGGCTACCGCAGATAGCATCAAGCGGATTGTGCACCCCGATGGCCGCGTTGAATTTACCAATGTAAAAAGCAATAGCCCCGGACGAGCCTCCAGTAAAAACGAGGTAGTATTCCGGTATCGGGACGACAACGGCATTGTCGCTTACAGCGGGACCCAGCCTTCGGTTGTGGATTTCGACGTCATCAGCTTCCACTGCTATGCCTGCGACCCAAACTCTCGCGTTAACTGGCGCACAACGCCGCTGTTCCTCAGCCGCTACCAGTCGGAGATCAAAACAACGGCTGAAGAGTACGGTGTAGACCCTGCACTGGTGCGCGCGGTTATTCACGCTGAATCTGCTTTCAATGAAAAGGCGCTTTCACCGGTGGGTGCCCAGGGGCTCATGCAACTGATGCCGGGAACAGCTCTGGAAGTTGGCGTGCAGAATGCCATGCTTGCAGGAGAGAACATCCGTGGCGGCGTCACCTATCTGGCCAAAATGCTGGAACGCTTTAAAGGTGATACCAAACTAGCTACTGCCGCCTACAACGCCGGCCCGGGTGCCGTAACCCGTTACGGTGGCATCCCCCCCTATGCCGAAACCAAAGCTTACGTAGAGCGCGTTGGCATACTGCACCAGCGGTATGCCAGCAACTGATTAAGACACCGGCGGCCCCATCCGCGAGGAACCGCCGGTCACGGCAGCCGCTTTACTCAGATGCGGCTATCAGGCTGGCGTTGCCACCAGCTGCGGTTGTATCCACGCAAAGGTGCCGCTCAATCACAAAGCGCTGATCAAGCGTGTGCTCGGTGATCAGCGGCAGCAGTGCGCCATTTCGTTTGGCCAGTGCCTGTCGGTACCTCCGCAGGACCGGTTTTTCGGCGCAGCTTACAACTGCTTCAAATCCACTGGCAATGGCCAATGCTTCCGGCTCAAGCTGCCCCTCAACTCCCACGATGGGCAACCCCGCTTGCGCAGCGCGGCTAACTGCGTCATCTACGCCCGGTGCGATCACCACCACCTTGTTACCCTGAGACAGCGCCATGGCGGCCTGCGCCAAAGCCGTTTCCTTGTCCGGCCCGATGCATAGCACAACGCCACGAGCGTGGTTAGAAAGGCAGTTGAGCTCGCCCGTTGGCCCCGGCAGCTCTTCAGAGTGCGCGTCCAGCGGCTCAGGTACCTTGCCAAAAATCGGTTGCAACGCTTCAATTCTGGCTTCCGGAGCAGGAACTTTGAGCTTGCCCAGACTACCGATCAGCCCTTCAAGCTTCTTGCCATCAATTACTTTACCACCGGACTCTTCCGGGCGCTCAGCCGTGGCACCCTTCAGGAAGCGGCGAACGTACTGCGGGCCGCCTGCCTTTGGGCCAGTTCCGGAAAGACCCTCACCACCAAACGGTTGGGAACCAACGATTGCACCGATCTGGTTGCGATTAACGTAGGTATTGCCCATTTTGATACGGCTTGAAATTCGATCAACCCGGCTATCAACCCGGCTGTGGATACCGAACGTCAGCCCATAGCCCTTGGCGTTTACGGCATCTACAACCTTGTCGATGTCCTTGGCTTCAAAGGTAGCCACGTGCAGCACCGGACCGAAAATTTCTTCTTCCATATCTTCTATCCCGCTAACTTTCAGCACAGCAGGCGAGACAAACAGCCCCTTGTCTGGCACCGGGATCTTTTTGAGCAGGCGGCCTTCGCGCTCAAACTTCTCGCAATGATCCACAATTTTCTTGCGCGCCGCCTCATCAATCACTGGTCCTACATCGGTAGAAAGCGCCCAGGGATCACCAATGCCAAGCTCCTCCATGGCTCCATAGAGCATTTCCAGCAAGTGCTCAGCAATATCCTTCTGTACATACAGCATGCGCAGCGCAGAACATCGTTGACCGGCACTCTGGAACGACGACGCAAGCACATCACGAACTACCTGCTCCGGCAGCGCCGTCGAATCAACAATCATGGCGTTCAGGCCGCCGGTTTCGGCCACCAGCGGCGCATCAGGGGCCAGATTTTCTGCCATCACCTTATTGATGCGCTGAGCCGTTGCGGTAGAGCCGGTAAAGCACACACCGGCTACGCGTGGATCAGAGGTGAGTGCAGTACCCACCGTAGCGCCCGAGCCCGGCAAAAGCTGAATAGCGTCTTTCGGGATGCCAGCTTTGTGCATCAATTCAACGGCACGGAACGCAAGCAGCGACGTTTGCTCCGCCGGTTTCGCAACGACTACGTTACCGGCAGCCAGGTTCGCAAGAACCTGACCGGCAAAGATCGCCAGCGGGAAGTTCCACGGCGAGATACAACATACAACGCCTATGGCTTCGCCGCTGTCTTTGTAACGCAGGCCTTCATTGGCATAAAACTGGGAGAAGTCCACGGCCTCACGAATTTCGGCAATGGCATCCAGCAGGGATTTACCGGCTTCCCGGGTTGTAAGCGCAAACAGCTCGTGGGCGTTATCTTCCAGAAGGTCGCCCACTCTGCGCACGCAGGCCGCACGCTCTTCTGCAGGCATGGCCGACCAGGTTGTGAAACCTTGTTGAGCGGCAGTAATGGCTGCATCCACATCTGTTTCATTTGCCTGAGTAACGTGCCCAACCAAGTCATCCGGATTTGCCGGATTTTTAACCTCAAGCACTTCTATACCGGTTATTTCAGCGGCAATGAGCGGGCCGCCTGCCCATTGGTGGCTGCGGAATGCATCGCGACCTTCATCAATCCGTGCAACCGTCACCGGATCGGTAATATCCCATCCTTTGGAGTTACGGCGGTTCGCACCGAACAGATCCGCAGGGCGCACAATCACCTTGCTGGAAAGATTTTCACCCAACGCCTGGACCGCATCAATGGGATCCTTCGCAATCTCTTCAGGGGTGATGCTGGTATCTACAATCTGATTAACAAAGGAGCTGTTGGCTCCGTTTTCAAGCAGACGACGCACGAGATACGCCAGCAGATCGCTGTGTTTGCCTACGGGCGCGTAAATCCTGCAAGGCACACCGCTCTCGCTGAGAACCTGATTGTGCAACGATTCGCCCATGCCGTGCAGGCGCTGGAATTCGTAATTCTTCATGCCTGCGGCTCTGGCCAGTTCCAGAATGGCAGAAACCGAATGCGCGTTATGAGTGGCGAACTGCGGGTAGATCCGGTCGTTCATGCCCACCAGCTTTTTGGCGCAAGAGAGGAAGGCAACGTCACTGCAAGCCTTACGGGTAAATACGGGGAAGTCAGTCAACCCCATTACTTGGGCGCGCTTGATCTCGGCATCCCAGTAAGCGCCCTTCACCAGGCGAACCATGATGCGGCGGTCAAGCTTTACAGAGAGTGCGTACAGCCAATCAAGTGTGTGTGCAGCACGCTTGCCAAAGGCCTGAACAACGACACCAAAACCTTCCCAGTCAGCCAGTGCCGGGTCGGACATGATGCCTTCGATGACATCCAGAGAAAGATCGAGGCGATCCTGTTCCTCGGCATCAATATTGAAACCCATATTGGCCGCCGCCGCCTTCTTGGCCAGCGCTATTGCACGGGGTAACAGCTCGGTCATTACCCGCTCTTTGTGGCCATACTCGTAACGGGCCAGCAACGCAGACAGTTTGACGGAGATACCCGGATTTTTGCGCACATCACCTTTGCAGTTCTTGGCGATGCTATCGATGGCGTTAGAATAGGATTCGAAATAGCGACGAGCATCGGCATCGGTCCGCGCGGCTTCACCAAGCATGTCGTAGGAATAGGTGTACCCCTTCGCCATATAGGACTTAGCTTCACTTTGAGCTTCTTCAATGTCACGCCCGAGAACAAACTGGCGGCCCATTTCCTTCATGGCCTGACCGGCAACCGTACGAACGACCGGCTCACCCAAACGCTTGACCAGCTTACGCAGAGTCTCACCTACTGTGTGACGTTCGGAATCTTTCAGCAGGTTGCTGGTCAGCAGCAGCGCAACAGTGGTGGAGTTGATAAATGATGAGGTCGCTTTGCCTACGTGAGCGCCCCAGTTGCCGGAGGTGATCTTGTCTTCAATCAGCGCATTGATCGTTGTGTTATCCGGCACGCGCAACAGCGCCTCCGCCAGACACATAAGCGCTACGCCCTCTTTGGTCGTGAGGCCGTATTCCGCTAGAAACTTCTCCATAATCGTGGATTTCGCGCTTTCACGGACGCTGCGCACCAGGTCGGCCGCACGGGCAGAGATCGCTTCCCGTTCTTCCCCGGACAACTGAGCGTCAGCAATCATCTCGTGAATCACTTTGTACTCATCTTCGAGATAATAATCGCGAATCGCCTGCCGGCTTTCGGCAAGCTCGGGAGTCACTGATTGCTGCGATAACATAGCTGTACCCTCTCAGTTGTTTGTCTTTTCCGCATTCTACCTACAACGACAAAGACTGTTTCACTGTAAAAGCCGTAAACACACACCGTTCTGGCTTTATTAGACAATGAAAATGTATTAATTCTCTTCAATGGAATACCCTTTCAGGTAAAACGATCTCAGCCGCCAAGCCAAACTGATCTAAATCCCTTGTCGCATCTGGCGTTTACAGCCTACAGCATAGCGCTCCTGTCGATGACTTGCCCAAAAGTGACAAGTTCACGCTTTGCAGGGGGTCTACGACCGGAACGTCCGAGAAGATCAGGTGGATAAAGGTATTGCAAGGACATGAAAGCATGAACGAACTCGACCGAATCGATCACTCCATTATTCGTGAATTGCAAAAGAATGCGCGGATTACGATCACCGAACTTGCTTCCCGCGTTGGCCTGTCAAAAACCCCGTGTCAGGTGCGCAAACGCCGGCTTGAGGAACAGGGCTTTATCACCGGCTACACGGTGCTGGTTAATCAGACCAAGCTGGGGCAAAGCCACATTGCCTTCGCGCAGGTTACCCTGAGCGATACCAGCAGCGATGCGTTGAAAGCCTTTAACAAGGCCGTCAAGCAGATTTCTGCTATTGAGCAGTGCCACATGATTGCCGCCAATTTTGATTACTTAATGAAAGTGCGTACGCGCAACATGGCAGAGTACCGACAGGTATTGGGCGAGCAGATTTCCGCCCTACCCCATGTGCTGCAAACGAGCACTTTTGTGGTGATGGAAAACGTAAAAGATGCGGGGATCTGAAGAGCCTATTTGTTGACTTTAGCCAACCCCAGAGAGGCCACGTGTAAGCCAAGTTCGCTTCGGTACATCGCATTGCCGATACCAAGCACAATGTTCTCTACCGTAAAGTTAGACGACACAGCGCTGGCACCACCGATTGAGCGGGACTCCAGAACGAGCACCAGCCGCAACAAATCAAGAAGCCGGATCACCAAATCCAGGATACCGAAATCTTTCGGTGCGTCATCGACGCGGGATATGACGTAAGCTCTGGCGGCTTCTACCACACAGGTTTCGCGGTCGGTCAGGTGCTCGGTACCCAGACATTTGATCGATTCAACGCGCTGCTCCCGCTCGCGCCTGATGGCCTCCATACAAACCTGGCCAGAGTTTTCCGGCGTATTACCACCGCGCAGAATACCCGCGAGTCGAAAGTCGACTTTTCCCTCGCTGCGCATCTGATCATATTCGTTTTTAAGGCTCTCTTTCGCATGGGGCAGATACCGGCGAATCGCCGTCTCACGGGCTCGCTCCAGATCTTCGGCAGTCGCCAGACTCACCAGCGAACTCATTACGCGCACACAGTGAAGCAAGTGCTGCCAGCTAGCCGGCTCGATTGAGTGCGGATTATCCGGCAGCACACGCTTGGCAGACACAAACTCGAAGTATAGAGCCGTCACTTCCTGCTCCGAAAAAGCAGAAGTGCGAATAATCCGCCGCAGACCCAGTTTTTCAATATCCCGCAAAAGACTGGGGATCAGCATCAGGACGTAATGTTGCGCGCCTTCCGATATCGACATGTCTGTTTACTGCTCCGATTTAGGCCTGCCCTTACCATAGCATCAAGGCGCCCAAAAGTGCTCCCGGCTTATGGACGGAACCCTGAAGACTAGCAGGCACAATTTTATACAATACCCAGAATCACGACCCCTTCAGACTCCTCGCTCACTGTACCGAGATGAGGAGTCTTTCGATGTCCGTTTCCCTGATTCTGCCCATGGCAGCCTTTGCGCTCGCGGCCTCTATCTCACCAGGGCCGGTGAATCTCGTCTGCCTGAGTAGCGGTACCCGATACCCTCTGCGTCAAGGCCTGCTGTTTGTGGCAGGAGCAACTCTGGGGTTTGTTGCGCTGTTTCTTGCGATAGGGCTGGGGCTGCACTCTGCTCTGACGTGGATTCCGGGATTTGATCGCTTGCTGACCTGGGCTGGCATAGCGTTTCTGCTTTATCTCAGCTACCGACTGGCGACCGATGATGGAAAAATCACAGACCTGGCCCTCGGAAACGCTCCCGGTTTCTGGACGGGCACCGTCATGCAGTGGCTGAACCCCAAAGCCTGGTTTGCATCCGCTTCCGGTATCGGAGCTTATACCTCCGGCGGAGATCTCATTCAATTAGCTGTATTTGCAGGTATTTACCTGCCCATTTGCGGGCTATCACTATCAACCTGGGTGTTTGCAGGACGCTTTCTGCGCCAGCACATTCAGCGGCCACGCCTTCTTCAAACGGTAAATCGCGTCCTTGCGGCCTTACTGGTGGCCAGCTGTCTTTATCTTATATTCGGTTAGGAAGCCGCCTCAACGGTCGGCCATACTGGCCCGGAGTGGCGGCAACCAGCCGCTTGAAAACCCTCTGAAAATGCGGCTGATCAAAGAACCCTGCTGCAAGGGCCGCCTCTGCTATCGGAGTACCCCGGCGAATCGCTTGCTGCCCCAGCTGAACACGGCGGTTGATCTGATAGGCATGAGGCGTCATGCCAAAGTGTTTGCGAAATACCCGGACCAAGTGAGACGGAGAGAACCCCGCACGCTTCGCCATCCACTCGATGGACAATTCCTCCATACAGTGACAATCCAGATGTCTGGCCAGCTCCTGAAGCGATTCTGGCGCCACAGGGAACGGCTGTTCAACCCGTTCCGCAACGCCGGAGATCGATACCATCACTTCCGACAGAAACACCTCTACGCACTCTTGTTTATCCTCTGCAGGTACCTGTTCATCCAACAAACACGCCGCCAGGGACTGGAAGCCAGTGAACAACGGAACGGACACACTGACGTCGCAGCCTATATCCTGCCAGACGGGCTCATCCAGCAGGCCCAGTCGAAACCTCAAGTCGGTCAGCCAGCGAGCATCCACATAGAGCATGAGGTAGGCCCAAGGCTGATCGTTGACCGGATTGCAGGCATGAACCCATTCCGGATTCATAAACACCAACGAGCCTGTACTGACCTGGTAATGGCGCCCGACATACTCAAAGGTACTTAGCCCGGAAGTAATTGCCCCCATAGACCACTGGGTGTGGCTATGAGACTCGTAACAGACCGCACGGCCATCATTGGCCACCCGCAGCTCGACGTGAGGTAGCTGGCGGTCTCGCCAGAAGACCGGCTGTACGGAAGTTGGATTGGTCATAGGGCAAATTCCGTTTCTTTGCCCTTCGCCAGGCGTGCAAGATGAAGCACCCCCACACCAAGCGCCATCACCAATAGAGTAAGCCATAGGCCATTGGTGTAATTACCCTCGACATCAGCCAGATAGCCGACAACAGCGGGCGCCAGCATCTGGGCGATACCGTAGCTGAAGGTAAGCCGGCTCATGGGCCGGGAGGGGTTTTCGGGGAACACGCGCCCGACCATCGCGAGCATCATGCTGACAATACCGATGAAGCTGGCACCGTAGATAACAGCGCTGAGCATAACGCTGACCATACTCGTGTTGATGATCAGCATCAGGATACTTACAGAATTGAGCATGTATGCAAGATAGAGTGCAGTCCACTGCCCCCAACGGCGAGAGAACACATCCCATAGCCAGCAGGCCGGCGTGGCTGAGAGGCCGGCAACAAGCCAGATCAGCCAGCCCCGGCCGGTGAGCTCTGGCATAGATTCGGCAATGGCCACCAGGAAAGTCGCCGTCACCACGTACCCGACACCGGCACAAAAGTAGGCTAACTGCAGAATAACGATAAACCGGCTGCGGTCATCAGCCGCCGCCGCGCCTCCGGTTCGCGGCAACGCACAGGCACGATAATCCGGCATCCAGCGCCAGACAGGCACCAACAGCGCCAGCCCCACCAGCCCGTATATCACCCACTGCTGATCCCAGCTGAAGCGTTCCTTGATCAGCTCCGCCAGAACCGCCGTCAGAACAATCCCGAGCCCGATGCCCGAAAAGAACACGCCAAGCTCGGATTTCTCGTTGTTCTTTATCAGCCAACTCATCAGCAGACCGGCGCCGAGCAACATGCCTGTTGAAGTGCTTAATCCGGAGACGAAGCGCAGCAAAAACCACAGCCAAACGTCGGTGGTGTAGCCCATGAGAACAGTAGAGACGACCGCGACAACGAGGCCCAGCTGATATAGCTTTACCTTGAGGTCAAGATCACTGATCCGGGTGATCAGAAGCGCACCGGTAAGGTAGCCAGCGTAATTTACCGCCGCCAGCATACCGACCACAGACCGACTCAGCCCGAGTGCATCCATCATCTCGGGGATCATCGGCGTGTATGAGAACCGGGCAATTCCAACCGTGATCACGACCACGATCACGCTGGCCGCCAGCACCCTTATTGTTTCTGTCGTTTTCACGAGGCTTCCTTACTTCAGAACAACTTCAAATCAGGCCCGGCTCAGAAACTTCCGCTCGTCCACGTTGATCTTGATGCGATCACCTGTGGAGATATGCTCCGGAACCTGAATCACCAGCCCGGTTGTGAGCTTTGCAGGCTTGGTACGAGCGGTTGCTGACCCACCTTTTACTGACGGATCTGTTTCCTCAATATCAAGCTCCACCGTTGGCGGTAACGTCAGGGCAACCGGTGTCTCGCTGACCAGAATCACTATCACGCCTTGGGTGTCCTCACTGATAAATAACAGCTCGTCCGCAATCGATTCCCGGCTCAGGCTGTACTGGGTATAGTCTTCGCTATCCATGAAGACGTATTCTTCGCCGTCAGAATAGGAGAAGGTAGCAGGCCTGCGAACGAGATCGGCAAGATTCAGCATATCGGAATCTTTAAACGTCTCATCGATCTTGTTACCCGATACCACATCGTACATTCGCATGCGGTAGAGACTGCCGCCAGCCCGGCCCTGAGGAACAGAGCGCTCGATATCCCTGACGAAATAAACCCGGCCTTCGTATTCAACCGCTGAATTCTTCTTGATGTCACTTGCTCTAGGCATTTTTTAAAGCTCCAAAACAATACCGTAAACGCATCCATACCGGATATAAGCCGGCGTGTTTAACCCCCAGCAATTCTACCCGCAGACCTGCCCTGCCGATACAGGGCGAGCGGACACTATAAGCCATTCGATAAAAAGCTTCCCGTCGCTATAACCGGATTCGCATAAGAAATAGCAATTTGATGTAAGCTATGCTCCATTGTGACCATCATCTTTGCCCTTACCTGGCTTCAGGCCGGAGCAACGCGCATGGTCGGCACGCTTACGGCTAAACAGAAAGGTTTTATGAAAGTACCCAAGAGATTGCAGCCCCTGGTCGACGACGGCATGGTGGATGAAGTGCTTTACCAGCTTATGAGTGGTAAAGAGGCACAGGTTTACGTGGTGCGGTGTGGCGAACATGTGCGCTGTGCAAAGGTGTTCAAGGAAGCACAAAAGCGGAGCTTCAAGCAGGCCGTTGAGTATCAGGAAGGCAGAAAGGTACGAAACACCCGCCGCGCCCGGGCGATGAGCAAAAAGACCCGTTATGGACAGAAGGAGCATGAAGACGCGTGGCTCAATGCCGAAGTGGACGCTCTTTACCGTCTGGCTGAAGCCGGAGTGCGCGTACCCGCACCTATGGGCTTTGTGGACGGCGTACTGCTGATGGAGCTGATTGCGGATGCCGACGGCAAAGCTGCTCCCCGGCTGGATGATGTCACCCTCGCTCCGGAACAAGCCCGGGACTACCACGGCCGGGTTATCGCCGAGATTGTACGGATGCTGAGCGCGGGGTTGATCCACGGTGACTTGTCAGAATTCAATGTACTGGTGGACACCAGTGGGCCCGTAATCATAGATCTGCCCCAGGCTGTTAACGCGGCCAGCAACAATAACGCCGAGCGCATGCTGGAGCGGGATGTGGACAACATGCGCCGCTATTTTGGCAAGTACGCGCCTGACCTGCTTGTTACCGATTATGGCAAGGAGATCTGGGCGCTGTACGAAAGCGGTGATCTGCACCCCGACAGCAAGCTGACCGGGTGCTTCGAACACGACACCCACAGCGCCGATGTGGATGAGCTTATGACGGTGATTGACGCGGCCAAAGAGGAAGAAAGGGATCGCCAGGAGCGCATGCAGGAAGACGACGAGGATTAGTACCTGGCGTTAGCCACTAACCAGCCCGGGGCTTACCACGCAAGCCAGATGACGTGTTTTGCGCCTTTGCCCGGGCGGTGGGCGCGTACGGTTACTGCCTCTGCAGAAAGGCCGGCACGCTTCAGGCGCTCGGTGAACGTCGGGTCTTGCCCGGCTGACCAATAAGCAAGAATGCCATCCGGCCGCAGCGCTTCCTGTGCCGCCGCAATCCCTGCCGGCGTGTACAGCCAGTCGTTTTCTTTGCGGGTCATACCCTCAGGGCCGTTATCGATATCCAGCAGGATGGCATCGTAACTGGCAGGCGAATCCTTAATCAGCTGAACCACATCGCCAATGTGCACCCGAGCACGGGAGTCTTTAAGAGGATAACCTGCCGCACTGCCCAAGGGCCCCAAATTCCACTGTTCCACCTCCGGCACCAACTCGGCGACGGTCACTTCCGCGGTATCACCCAGAGACTGCAAAGCAGCCGCAAGAGTGAACCCCATACCCAGCCCACCAATGAGCACCTTAGGTGCAGGATGATCCGCAATGCGCTCACAGGCCAGAGTCGCAAGTGCGTCCTCAGAGCCGTGCAGGCGGGTGTTCATCAGCTCACCGGAAGTACCGGCGATTCGGATGGAGAACTCATCGTTGCGCTGTAGCAGGTGCAACTGGGTGCCCTTGCCGGGAATGATCGCAGTGCCAAGCAACTCAAAACGAGCCATAAAAACCTCTGAAGCTGGAATCCGGGGGGGGAGGGGGGGGGGTAAAGAAAATCAGATTTGAGCGAGAATGGTTCGCTCGGTTTTCCCGGGCAGTACGCCGGTCAACCAGGCCTCGATAACAACCTCGCCATGCTGGTTAGACAGCACCGCTTCAGCCTTTGCGCGGTTGCGCTCATCTGCCTCGGTAATGGTGAATTCGCAGGTAACGGTATCGCCAAAATAGACCGGCCGGCGGAACCGGAAGTTCATCCCGGATGCCAGCCAGCCTATCTGACCACCTACCTCGGTGATCATGCCGCCAACCAACAGGCCATGACAGATCTTGCCCCGGAAATCCTTGACAGCGGCGAAGCGTTCATCGTAGTGAATCGGGTTCATATCCCGGCTGATTTCGCCAAACGCGACCGTGTCATTCTCGGTGAATGTTCGGGTAACCGTAAAAACATCACCAGCTTTGAGGCCCCGAATGGCCTGTTCTCTAATGTACGTCACTTGCGGTTCTCCGGGGCTCAGCCAGTCGGTTAGGTATTCAGGCGCGACCGGCGAGCCGACGCTCAACCCATGAATGGTAAAGCTTCGCCAGAGACGGCCGGATCAGGGGCAAAGAGATCAGCCACGCTAGCGGTTTCAGCACCGGGACTCGCGACATCAGCAGAATGTAAGCGTCCATCTCGCGATGGATGTCGCCCTGATCATCCTTAACGTGCAGCTCCCGAAGCGCTTTATCCGGATCTACGCCCTGCTGGCGCAACTCTTCGTTCCTGCCGGTGATATCCAGCCACTCAACAGATTCACCGGTCTTCCCCGCCAGCTTTTCATACCAGCGGCGATCTTTAATACAGGTGGAGCAGGAACCATCGTAAAAAACGATCAGCTTGCCTTGCGTCCTGTTCATAGGAGCCCTCCAGCCATATATAAAGCCCTCCAGCGATAACGAAAGCCTGACCAGCACTCTAACACATCGACCCATCCGGCTTTCCTCAGCCAGCAGACTCCGGGCTCGCTACAGCAGGTTCAGCCGCATATTTGCTTTCACTTCGGGCGATAACTGCTGTACCCACCAGATCCCCGGTAACGTTAAGCCCGGTGGCGCCCATGCCGACCAGTGCATCAATGGAAACCAGCAGTGCGACGGTTTCGATAGGCAGCCCCACTTGAGCAAAAACCGTGGCAATCATCACGATTCCTGCGCCGGGTACTCCCGCCGTCCCGATGGAGGTAAGCGTGCCGATGAGTACGATCTCCGCCATGGTCATCAGATCCAGGGGGATACCGACCACGTTGGCCGCAAACACCGCAGAAATCGCGATACGAATAGCCGCGCCGTCCATGTTGATGGTGGCACCGAGAGGCAGGCTGAAACCATAGATCCTCTTGGGTATACCCAGGCGCCTGGCTGCATCCAGGGTCAACGGCAAGGTGCCTGAACTGCTCTGGGTAGCAAAGGCAGTTGCCATGGGCGTGCGTGCTTCACGAAAGAACTCCCGTACACGCACGCCAGACACACGCATCAAGATGCAGTAAACAACCAGATGCACGGCCAGCGCGATATACAGCACCATCACCATGTCGCCCAATGCCAGTATGGTGGCAATGCCCTGCTCGCCAGCCGTCTTGGCAACAATCGCGAACACCCCAATGGGTACGTACTGAAGCACTCCCGCCATAACTTTCAGGGTGATCTCGTTAAGCGCTTCGACAACCTTGTAAAGGTGCTCGCCAAGCTCTGCATGAGCCTCGGATTCCCGCAGCTTCAGCAACGCAATGCCAAAAACAATGGCGATGAAAATGATGCCCAGCAGGTTCAGTTCGGTGAACGCCGTAAAAATGTTATCGGGCACAATGTTCAACAGCACGCTCGCAATCCCGGGGTTATCCGGTACTTCTACCTCGGCGCTTTCATTCAGCGCCATACCGCTTCCCGGCTCAAACAGGCTTGCTACCACCAAGCCGACAACAATAGCCAGTGCGGTTGTTATCACGTAAAAACCAAACAGCTTTCGCCCGACACGTCCCATGCTTCCGATATTCGCTTGATTGATGCCCACCATCAGTGTGAACAGCACGATGGGCACAATAAGAAACTTGAGCAGGCGCAGCAGCAACTCACCGAAAGGCGCCAACCAGTCCGCGGCCTGCTGCCCGCCAATCATGCCGACCGCAACACCCAGCACCAGTGCGATGCTTACGCGAAGAATCAGTGAGGAGTTCAGGTAGCTATGGAAGAGGGCTCTCATCAGATCGCCCCCGATAAAATTGATGTGCGCAATGGCATAGTAAGAGTTCCAGAACCGGATTGGTGCAGATTGTGGTGGATATCATCAAGCGGGTAAACCGTTGACCGAAACAATCTCCTTTGCAAGCCAGACGGTGCTCTCAGTGGGACCACCTGGCGTTATATCCGCGCAGGTATCGTAACGCAGCACGGTTGTTGCCGTGCACTTAATCCTGAGCAAGCCGACGGATGTGCCGGCCTCCCACTGCACATCGACAACGACCGTTTTCCCGGAGGCCTCGGGCTGCGCAGGCCCAACGCGTACATGCGACACCAGCGCCTGATCGCTGAGCCACTGCAACGCGGCGATTTCCGCGCATTGCCCCGCGGGATTCAGCACTGAACTCCCGCGATAGCACGGCAGGTAAACCCGGCTTTCTGACTCCGCTTCGAGAAACGGCATAATCTCATCAGGGCCCATGCGGCCATATTTTCGGTTGGCCGGAAAAACCATGACACTGGCAGCAAGACGGCACCCTCCAAGATGAGAGCTCTGCCAGACATCGAAGTTATAACCACCCTCGTTCACGGCCTGAACAAGAGACTTGAAAGTGGCATGGCCAAACTTGGCGCAGCATTTATCTTTCTTGCCATGAGTGCAACATAAAACAAGAGGGCTGGAATTCGGTGTTGGGAACCAGGCTTCAAGCGAAACGCCACGATTCAGAGCATCTAGAAAAGCCCCCAGTTGGTCCCGCATCAGATCTATTTTCAGGTTCTCGGGCATAAGATAAACCCGGTGCTGTTCAGCTGGCTGTTGCTCACGATGTATGAGGTTCACCCGGCGACCTGAATCAACCGTGGCTTCAATTCCACTGACTACGCTTTCTGACATGTCCTTGGCCCGGCGCAGGCTGCGCATCCATTTCCCGCTGGGCCAACTGATCAACAGATTGCGCTGCGCGTGGGCACCGGTGCCCGCAAGAGGATCACCCGCCTTTTCGCTCTCCACAGCACAAAATAAACGGTTAGCCACATGCTTTACACTCACGATAAACCCGCCTGCAACGTCTCGCACTGGCGCAGATCCGCTGAATCGGACTTGACGCGGCCAGACTTCGGGATACAAACCGGTCGACCGCTGAGCGGATCAGAAATGATTTGGCTATCCAGCTCGAACACCTGCTTCAGATTGGCCGAGGTAAACACATCTTCAGGCGCTCCCACATGTTCGATTTTCCCAGCACGCATCATTACAAGGGTATCGGCATAAGTCGCCGCCAGATTCAGATCATGCAGCACGATCAAAAGCGTTCGCCCCTTGTCATGAGCGAGGTTAACCAGCAACTCCAGAAGATCCACCTGGACTTTCAGGTCAAGAAACGTAGTTGGCTCATCCAGTAGGATCAGATCCGTTTCCTGCGCCAACACCATCGCAATCCAGCAACGCTGGCGTTGCCCACCAGAAAGTGCATCCACCGGGCGGTCCGCAAACGCAGCAACATCTGCTATCTCCATCGCTTCACGGACAGCGCCTTCATCGTGCTTTGACCATTGCCTCCAGAGTGACTGATAAGGGAAGCGACCAAGGCTTACCAGCTCTCTCACGGTCAAGCCGTCCGGCGCAGAAGAGCTCTGGGGGAGCATGCCAAGCCGTCGAGCCACCGATCGGGTTGATTGCCGGTGAATAGACTGACCATCCAGAATAACCTGACCCGCCTTCGGCTCAATGGTACGGGCAAGCGCCTTTAGCAAAGTGGATTTACCGCTGCCATTGGGCCCAAGAAGAATCGTCACCTTGCCATCCTCCACTTGGAAATCAACGTCCTGAAGGATCAGGCTATCGCTATACGCGACATTCAGTCTCTTGCCTTCAAGCCGGCATGTCATATCAGTTTTCAGGGACGGTGGCATAAGTACTATCGAAATTGGGTGAATGATGATGGTATTATTTATCATTCTCATTTTCAATTCCCCGAGAGCACACTCAGATACCCATGCCACCCCATCCTCTTACAAACCGACGCGCTTGCCCTGCCTTAGTTCTCGTGTCGATGCACCGACTTAGTATTTGCATGGTGTTATTTACCGGGATTGTATGGGCCACACCCGGATCAGCTTCTGAACAGACCGCTCAAACATCTGCAAGCAGTCAACCGCCGCCAGAACGCATTGTCACATTGTTTCAGGGCGCCACCGATAACGCTGTTGCTCTGGGCCTGGAACCAGTAGGGGTTGTCGAGTCCTGGACGGAACAACCCATGTACCATTACTTGCGCCCCTATTTTCATCAGGTTAACTATCTGGGCCTTGAAACCCAGCCCGACCTGGAAACCATTGCCTTGCTGAAGCCTGACCTCATTATCGGCGAGCGAGGCCGGCACCAACTCATATCCCCCTTACTTTCACGCATCGCGCCCACGGTCATTGCAGAACAGCTTTACGATTTTAAAGCGCTGCTCAAACTGATTGGTGAGGCTGTAGGTCGTGAGATAAAGGCAGAACAGCTGCTGGCATGCTGGCAGCTTCGCGTGACTGACTTTCGCGAAAAAATGGCCTCCCGGTCCGGCGACGGCTGGCCACAGGAAGTCTCGGTTATACGTTTCCGGGGGCCGAGCGCCCGAATATATTACAGCGGGTTCGCCCGCTCAGTACTGGACGAGCTGGGCTTTACCCGGCCCGCTTCTCAACAGAATTCAGGCTGGGGGATCAACCTGACCAGCCGGGAAAGCATTCCTGCTATGGACGCCGACGCCATTTTCTTCTTTATGGTTGATTCCGACCCTTCCGTCATGGAGACCTACCATAAGTGGACTCAGCATCCGCTTTGGCAACAACTGGAGGCAGCGCAGGCGAAGCAAATTTTTCGGGTTGATGCTGTGACATGGAACCTGGGCGGAGGTTATATCGCGGCCAACAAACTGCTTGACGAGCTTTATGCTCACTACACTCTGGATCCGCGCAAACCAGCAGCTTCAATGAAAGATTGCTGCCAATGCTGACATCAACTGCAAGCAAGTTTTCGGGCCTGCTAATGACGTTGCTGTTGGTTCTTATCAGCTTCGTCTGCAGTCTCGCACTGGGACAGTTCTCGACCTCGCCCGATGCGCTGGTGCTGGCTCTCATTGCCTACGACCCTGCCTCAACCAGCCATCTCATTATCATGACTGAGCGGCTACCGAGGGCGATGGTTGCGGTGCTAGTGGGTGCCAGCCTGGCCGTGTCGGGTGCCCTTATGCAATCCCTGACACGGAACGCGCTGGCCTCCCCGGGCATTCTGGGTATCAACGCAGGCGCCATGTTGTTCGTCGTAATCAGTGCCGCATATTTTACTGAGAACGTACCTTTGTCGTTGATCTGGGCGGCCTTTCTTGGCGCGGCAACAGCAGCCAGTATGGTTTTTCTTTTGGGTCGCGAACGCGGCTCGGGTAGTTCACCACTGCGCACCGTGCTCGCGGGCGTTGCAGTAACAGCGCTGTGTGTTTCTTTTGCTCAAGGGCTCCTGGTGGTCAATCAGGAGCGGTTTGGCAGCCTTGTTTTCTGGCTGGCCGGCTCGGTTTCCGGGCGCGGGCTGGATAGTCTGTGGCCGCTGATGCCGCTGTTTCTGGGTGCAGCGCTGGTCTGTGCACTGCTGACTCGTCAGCTTAATATCCTGTCACTGGACGATGACGTCGTTCGCGCCCTGGGCCAGCGCACAGGGCTGGTCAGATTAACCGCCGGACTCGTTGTGGTTGTTCTGTCTGGAGCATCCGTTGCTCTGGCGGGCATGATTGGTTTCATCGGGCTAATCGTGCCCCATATAGCCCGGGCCCTGTTTGGTCGTGATCACCGCTGGTTGCTGCCCGCCTGCACACTGATCGGCGCCGCTCTGTTGCTGATCGCGGATATCGCTGCTCGATTTGTTATACCTCCAGAGGAAGTTCCTGTCGGAGTCATGACCGCACTACTCGGGGCCCCCCTGTTTCTTTACCTCGCCAGCCGCAAGAGCCAGTCACTGTGAACAACAACACAATCGTACTGAGAACGCGCAATGAGCGGCTGGCGCTGCGCCTTTCCCGGCACACCGTTAGAGTCGTTGCTGTACTCGGCGCCATCCTGTTTGCCAGTGTTTTCATTTCATTGTGCCTGGGTAGTCACACCACTTCGCCAACTGACGTATTGCAGGCGCTTATAGCACCAGGCGAGAGTGATATGGCATTGATCGTTCGGGAGATCCGTCTGCCACGTATTCTGCTGGCGGTTTTGGTCGGCGCAGCGCTCGGCGTCGCCGGCCTGTTACTACAGGGCCTGGTGCGCAACCCGCTTGCATCCCCCGATGTCATTGGCATTACCAGCGGCGCCTCGGCGGCGGCCGTCTTCCTGCTGACAATCGGCGGTGCGGCGCAAGGCAGCCCGCTATTACCGGTAGCTGCCATAGCTGGTGCGTTTGCGGTGGCGTTGGCCATTCTCGCACTAGCCTGGATAAAACACGTGACACCTGGGCAGCTCATACTCGTTGGTATTGGTATGGCTTCGGCCATGGGTGCACTTATTACGCTAATGATCGTTATGAGCCCAGACACACCCGCCATGAATGCGTACTTATGGTTAACAGGTAGCCTTTATGCCGCGCAGTGGGGTGATATTTTTGGACTACTGCCATGGCTGGCCATTTTTCTGCCGCTGGCCATCAGCCGGACTCGTCATCTGGACGTTATGGCGATGGGGGATGATATGGCGACAAGCCTTGGCAGCGCGCTGAACCTAAACCGACTGATTTTGCTGCTATCGGCCGTCGCACTTGCGGGCTCAGCGGTCGCCTTCGCCGGTGGACTGAGTTTTATAGGACTCGTAGCTCCGCACATGGCCCGTAATCTAAGCCGTTCAGGCGCAACAGGGCTCGCCTTTATTGCTGCAATGATGGGAGCACTGATATTGCTCTACGCGGATCTCATAGGCCGGATTGGGTTTGCCCCGAGAGACTTGCCTGCAGGTGTGTTCGTTGCCTGTATTGGTGCGCCGTACTTCGTGTACCAGCTTTATCGAATGAAGCACTGAAACCATGCCCGCCAGCCTGAAACAGGGTTGGCGGGCATGGTGCTATACAGCCTTTACTCAGAAATCCACTGCATAGCCAAGGCTCACCGAGCGCCCACGCCCGGTAAAGTAGTACTCATCACTCACCCTCGCCGCCTGGGAGTAGTAGGTGAAATAGTCTTTGTCGGTGAGGTTCTCGATGCCCAGGCTGAGACGTCCCTTCGGTAGACGATATGCGACAGATGCATCCACCAGTGTGTAGCCGTTAAAATCGAGATCAGGGTCATCAGTGCTACGATCGCGATAATGAGATAACTGCAAGCGTGAGCTCAACCGCCCCGTCCAGGCGCTATTCCAACCCGCACGCAGAGTGTCAGGAGCGATATTCAGACCGCTGAGTTCCGTGTCCACAGATCCATCACCTGTGGTATCCGATTTACCTTTGGCATGGGTATAACTCATTGTTAGCTCGTGTGCATCTGTGACGCTCATTTCACCACTGATTTCCACGCCTTTGATCTCGGTTTTTTCCCGGTTACCAACCCAGACTCCGCTCACCTCACTCAGGCGTTCGCCGAAGTCCGAATAGGATTCATAATAGCTGACCTCCAGGTTATATCTGTCCCAGTCGAAACGTGCGCCGACTTCACGATTGTCCGTTACGATCGGTTCCAGGGTTAGAAGGGTATCGACATCCTTGCCCGGATCATTGATGCCACGCAGTACCCGTCCTACATCCGGCATTCCGAAACCTTCGGAATAGTTCCCGTAGAGTTGGGCCCAGTCAGTCACGCTGTACACCAAGCCGGCGTTGATCAAGGTCTCCTGGAAGTCAGGGCTACCACCCGCCACGGTCACGTTATCCTGAGTAATATTGCTTCGGTCAATCGTCTGGTAGGTATCGACCTTCAGCTCTGCATATTCATGGCGCGCACCCGTGTGAAACGTCAGGTCGTCTGTAATAACAACGTCACCCTGAAGAAACGCGCCTATGTTCCGAAACTGTGACTCCGGAACATAGGTGCGTCCTGTGTGTGTAAGCACCTGTTCAGTTTCATCCTGGAGCACATCAAGGCCGGTGGTTAGTGTCAGCCGGTCGTTGAAAAGGCCGCCTCGCACGAAGGTGAATTTCCCCCCAATCTTGTCGGATTCATTACGCGTTTGGTCATACTGCGTATCGCCACTGCCATCCAGGTAGGGGAAAAAGGGTGTAGTCGCAAACCGGGCACGGAACGTCTGGCTGTACAACTGAGCATCCACCTGGTTTCCCAGCCAGTTGCCGTGGGAGTATGACAGGCGCGCAGTCGTCACTGCGTTGTACCCCGGATCGCCGGCTGGCGTACCTTTCTTCGAGGTTGTCGGAACACCCGCATCCCGATCACCAGACACCGGCACGTAATCGCCGTTGCCTTCCAACTCAAAGCGATTTACAAAAAACTCGACGCTTTGATTATCATCAATCCAGTAGCCCAGTTTGGCTAGAATGTCATAGCTGGAAGAGTTTTGAATTTCACCAGGATAGGCGACCCCAACTAGCTCATCGTTGCCATCATAATAAACACCCCGCTCCTGGAGCGTGGCGCCCGCAAGATAGTCCCAGTCGCCTTTTTGCCCGCTTAGCTGGTAATTCAATTTGTAGCCAAGGCCATCAGATTGAACATCATCGTCTGTTGTCATTTCGACACCAACAGACTGCCTGAATGCACCGGATTCCGGCTTCTTCGTGACAAAGTTGATAATGCCGCCAGTAGCACCCAAGCCATGTTCTGCGCTAGCGCCGTATATAACCTCAATACGTTCAACCATACTCAGATCGATGGTGTAGCTGGCACGGGCGCTGTCCCGAAGCGGGTTGGACTGGGGCACACCGTCAATCAGAAACTGGGCAGAGCGACCACGAAATGTCTCTCCGGCATTCGACATTTTCTGACGACTGGGCGAATAGGAAGGAATCAGGTTGCTGAGAACCTGACCTGGATCGTTGGTGATCGCCAGCTGTTGCTCAATCTCTTCTCGCGAAATGATCGTGACTTTTTGGGGCGTTTCACCCTGCACACTTTTGTTTCGCGTTGCTGACACCACAATTGGCGCGAGCGTTCCGTTTGTGGTCGCAGCCGTGTCCGTGTCGGAGAAAGCAGCAGCGGGGAAGAAAGCTCCGGAAATAACCGGTGCCAACCAGAAGAACCTTGGCTTTGGTACAGCGGGCATTGTTGTGTTGTTCCTTATCATCGGACGATGTGTTTCGCAATCCACAATGCGGGAACCATTAACATGGATTACGAACTCAATCGCGGATGATAATCACTATTACTTAGATCTACAAGTCAGATTTACCCAACATCTCAGCGATCATCCGGGCAATTCGCTCGAACGTCAGGCCCATGATTTATCCAGCGTGGCTCAGCGCTGCAGCTGGCGCACATCTGCCAGAAACTGATCAACAACCGCCGGTGTCGTGGCCCAGGAGCACATCAGGCGTGCGCAGCCGCCGATAAAATTGTAGAAACGCCACCCTTTTGCCCGCAACGCAGCCTGCAAGGCCTCGGGTATTTCTACAAATACCCCGTTTATCTGCGGTGGATATCTGAGCTTAATACCTGGCAACCCGGCCAGCCCATCAGCAAGCCTTTTCGCAGAGGCATTGGCATGGCGGGCATTTTCCAGCCACACATTGTTCTCCAGCAATCCGCACCAGGGCGCCGAAATATACCGCATTTTGGAGGCCAGTTGCCCGGCCTGCTTGCAGCGCCATTCAAAGTCCTCGGCAAGGGTTTTATTGAAGAACACCACAGCCTCTCCCAGTGCCAGACCATTTTTGGTTCCTGAGAAACACAGCACATCGACACCCACTTTCCAGGTAATTTCCGATGGGTGCACATCCAGCGCCGCCACGGCGTTCGCAAATCGCGCACCGTCCATGTGGATATTCAATTTGTACTGATCCGCCAGCGTGCGGATGGTGCGAAGTTCATCCGGGGTATAAATTGTGCCAACTTCCGTTGCCTGAGTAAGGCTCAGAGCTTTGGGCTTGGGATAATGAATATCGGTGCGTTTAGTGACCAGATGCTCAATGCTTTCCGGCGTCAGCTTTCCGTTTTCGCCCTGCCCTAACAGGAGCTTGGCACCATTGGAGGCGTATTCCGGCCCGCCACATTCATCTGTTTCAATGTGCGCCAGCTCATGACAGATCACGCTGTGAAACGATTGCCCGATAGACGCCAGAGCCAGCGAGTTGGCCGCCGTGCCATTAAACACAAAGTAAACATCGCAATCTGTATCAAATAAAGAGCGCAGCCCATCTGCTGCCCGCTGTGTCCAGCTGTCCTCGCCGTACGCCGGCTCATCCACACGGTTCGCCGCCTCCATCGCTTTCCAGGCCTGTGGACAAACACCACTGTAATTATCGCTGGCAAACTGCTCCGACCGCGACACGGCAACACTCCTTCATCGGATGATTAAATGTGATGGAATTCTTGAAACTACAATAGATAATCAGATGGCTACCACCGGTGCTACCGCTTGATCACTGGTCGAGGTCGGGTTACCAGCCTCAGAAACCATTCTGGCGGTTCGCTCGAACGTCAGGGCCATGCGCTCAAACATACCCTCAATGGTAACTGTCTGCGCATCCGGCTCGCTGGCAGTGTGAATAGCTGTCAGCAGATCTGCGCTCACTTCCCGAAACCGGGAGTTCATGCTACCACGGGCACTCATCAGGTAGGTGTCTGCCAATACCTGCTGCCACTGGCCAAGCTTTTTATCGACGGTAGCGTTGCGATGGTTCTTGATGCGACGTCGCAAACGAATGGACATGTGGCCAATGTTCAGGCCGGTAAAGCCCAGATCCGTCATGTTCCGGCTGGGGTTACCCGAGCTCTGGTCATAGTTGGCGAGCCGTAACAGACGTTCTCCCATACGGCCGTTAAACCAATTTTCGGGCCGGCGCTGATAGTCAATTTCTGTGAGGTCCCGAGCCGTGGCCTTTAGCAAACGGCGCTGCATCAACTGGCCGTCCAGAGGCGTGATCAGCTTGAATACCCAGTAGAGAATGCTGATGCCTACAAACAGCCCCAAGGCATTACTGGTCGCGACGTCCGTACTGAATGTCATGTGATTACCAGGCTGGACGATAAGTGTAAAAGGGATGCAGAAGCCCAGGCCATATGGCAGTGTCGGCCGATCTGCGAGCGCCAGCAGGCCGATAAAATAAGGGCCTGCGAGCACCAGCACCAGCATCTCAAAATCCCCGCTGCTTCTCGACAACAGGCCCAGACCGAAAAACAGCGCCACCGGAATAGCCACAATGACCCCAAGCAGCAAGCGCCTTAAGATGAGCGTCAATACCGCCAGAGAAAAACGGGCAAACATCACCGAAAACACTACCGGCATGATCATCAGCATAATGGCTGCAGGGCTTCCGGTACTTAGCCATATCGCCGCTCCAATCATGAAGACTACCGCTGTCCGGAAGCCGTTGACGACACCGATCAACGGATCCCTGTGAGTTTTCAGTTTGGCGGCCTTCAGTAATGTCTGGTCGCGGTTTTCAAGCGCGTTATAGGCTCGCAATACCATGACCAGATCTGCCACCAGCTCCACTGCAGTCTGGGTGAGGCGAGTCACAATGGCAGATTCATCCACATAAGCGGCCTTGTGCTCCAGCAACGCTCGTCTCAGCGCCTGAGCCTGGCGGTAGGATTCCTCATAGTTGTCCGCTTCCGCAACCTTGATAAAATGACTCCGCATGTCCGCCAACAACTTACTGAACGCTGGCGACACCAGATCAGGATGATTCCGTGGAAAGCGCCCCATAATCTGTGTAACCGCCAGCAACGACATCACCTTGTTGCAAAGCAGGTTTGCCGCCCTGCTCCGCCCGGGCCCTTCAGGCCCTTCATAGGCGACCGCACTGGAGTCATCATTCAGTACAACCAGGGTTTCCAGAATCTGATCCGCATGCTGGTGGCGCTGCTCATGGGTGCTGTCCGGATCCAGCTCCAGCGAAAGGTATTCAAGGGTTTCGTTGATCACGCTGCGGGCATGGCTGCGAAGGCTGTCCTTTACCGTCACTGGCCACACTAATTGGCTGACCAGCATCGCACAGAGAGCGCCCACGGTGATTTCGCTGATACGTGACTGGGCGATGTCGAACACCGCACGGCTGTCTGCCACACTGGGGTTTGCCATTACCAGTATCACTACCAGACCGGCCGTCATTCCAGACATGGCAAAGGCATAGATGAAGTTGGTGTTGTGCACCATCGAGGAGGCTGCGGAGTTCAGGCCGATCCAGAGCGTGAGGCTGGCCAGCGCCAACAGAGGGTAAGGCATGAAAAACGCGAGGATCAGAATCCCCACGCCACCACCCATCACCGACCCGAAAATCTGGCACAGAGCTTTTTCGATCACCAGCCCGCTTTCCGGACGGATTTGCAGGAAAACAGCGGACACCAGCGCCCAGTATGGGCGATCAAGCTCCAGGTACATGGACACGAGCAATGCCAGTGCCATGGATATCACTCCTTTCAGAGCAAATACCACCGCGTGCCTGTTTGGCATCAGAAGCTGCGCCAGCAGCGGGTGGAGCGTCATGAAAGTGGCTCCGTTACTGTTTGTCCAAATCTGTTTCCGGGTCAGTTTCCAGATAAATGGAAACCGTCATGCCAGCACTGATATTCACATTGTCCGGGAGTGGGTCGAGCGCTATATCAACCGGAATGCGCTGAGCCAAACGCACCCAGTTAAAGGCTTGCTGCACCTGAGGCAGCATCTGGTCATCACTGCTGGTATTAGAATCCGCTATACCACGAGCGATACTGACCACCTCGCCACTGAGCTTTTCACTGCCAGAAAGCAGAGTAATCCGGGCCTTCTGCCCTACCCGCACCAACTGCAGCTTGGTTTCTTCGAAATAGCCGGTCACGTAGAAAGAGTCGCTTTTAATCAGTGACAATACCGCTGCTCCCCGGGATGCATAATTGCCCTGGCGCAGGGTAAGGTTGTTAACAATACCGCTTTCCGGTGCCAGTACCTTTGACCGTTCCAGGTCGATCCGGGCTGTATTGAGTTCGGCCTGTGCAAGTTGATAGCTGGCTTTAGCCGATTCGGCACGGATGCGATAGGCTTCCAGGCTTACCTCGCTGATGGCCTGGCGATCAGACATGCGCTGCCGGCGTTCATACTGATGCGTGGCGAGATCCCAGCCTGTGCGTTCCTGAGCGAGTCGTGCATCAATCTCCGCGAATTCCGCCCGATAACGAGTATCATCGATGGTGAAAAGGGTGTCACCCTTATTTACCGCCTGGTTGTTTTTCACACTCAACCCGGTCACCCAGCCGGAAACATCGGGAGCGATAGTGATAACATCCGCCCGGATCCGGCCATCCCGCGTCCAGGGCGAATAAAGGTAGTGATTCCAGACCCAGGTCCCGGAAACAACTGCAGCAGCCACCACCAGCAATGTCAGTCCAATACGCGCCAGCTTTCCCATGAGAGTCCTTTAATCCCCGAACAGATAAACAATAGCAGCCAAATAGCAGACGAACACAGCCACATCGAACCAGGCTTCCTTCCAGATATAACGGCGCAGGCCCATATGATGCAGAACCAGTCGCGTAGCGGCCGCAAGAATAAAGGCCGCAGGCACCAGCACCACAAATGGGCTGAACAACATTCCACCAATACTCATCTCGTGAAGCATGTCATCCTTATTATCGACGTGTTGCCATCGTAGTTTGCGATTAAGCGTCTGATGATAGGCGCGATTTAAGCAATTGGCCAACTAGCGTATGGTATCAATGTGATGTTATCTCCACGGCCTCAGTCTGCCCTAGCCAAACACGAAAAATCCGAGATTACAGCAAACAGACGGTACATACGCATGAAGCGAGTTTAAGACAATGTCGTCAGCAACTGTATTTGCAGTCTTCGCCGCTGCCTTCATCGCACTGGCCATTTTCTATCTGTTCTTCTATCGCACCTGGCGGCGGGAGCGGGAACTGAAACAACCCTTCCCGAAGATCTGGCGAAAGCACCTTCAAACAACAGTACCTCTGTACCGTCAGCTACCGACGCAACTTCAGCAAACTCTGGAAAAGCAGGTTCAGCTGTTTCTCGCTGAAAAGAACTTCTACGGATGTGATGATTTTGAAGTGAATGATCGCGTACGGGTAGCCATCGCCGGGCACGCTTGCCTTCTGACGCTCATGCGTTCGTATGCGGATTTCGACGAGGTACGCAGTATCCTTGTATACCCGGATGTCTATCGGGTGCAGGCATCGGAACGGGATGGCATGGTGGTTGGCGTAAGCAATCAGGTTCGGGCCGGTGAAGCCTCATCTTTGGGGCAAGTGGTGTTGGCCTGGTCAGAATGTGAAAGCGGAGCCATACACCCCGAGAGCACACACAACGTGATCCTCCACGAGTTTGCCCACCAGCTTGATTATCTGGATGGTACCGCCGACGGCGCGCCACCCCTGAGCGGAGAGCAAGCCAAAGAGTGGCAGCAGACCATGACCATAGCCTATGACAACCTCCGGCACTCATTGAGACACCACCGAAAAAGCTGGCTCGACCCCTATGGCGCCACAAAACCCGCAGAGTTCTTTGCGGTGCTGACAGAAACCTTCTATCAACAACCGCAACACCTGAAAGAACAACAGCCAGCGGTGTATGATCTTCTTCGCGACTTCTACCGAATAGACCCTGGCGAGCTACTCCGGAGCTAACCCGCCAGAAATTCCCGTTAAGCCGTGAGTCCCAAGCTCTCCGCATCCTTCTCGATGCAACGATCCAGCAGCTCCAGGTAGCCAGCTTTGGCTTTCAGCTTGGTCTGGGCGTGCGCTCTCATGTTCAGCTTCCGGAACGCCTGAGCCAGTTCGTTAGCACGGCTCAGAAGCTGATCCGGTGCGACAACTTCATCGAGGAAACCAGCAGATACGGCGCCTTCAGGGCTGTAAATTTCAGCATTGATAACCGAGCGGTAAAAGTAAGCAGGCGCCAAGCGGTGCCGCGCGATTTCGATGCCTGCGTGGTGCATGGTCATGCCAATAGCCACCTCATTGAGGCCCAGCTTGAAGCTGCCTTCAATGCCAACCCGATAGTCCACAGACAGCATGATAAATGCGCCTTTGGCAATGGCGTGGCCACTGCATGCACCGATGATCGGAAACGGAAAAGCGGCCAGGCGGCGGGTAAACTTTGAGCCCACAGTAACCAATGCCGTCGCTTCCTTCATGCCCTTCTGCATTTCCTTGAGATCATAGCCACCGGAGAAAATACCCGGCTGCCCCGTCAGGATAACCACGGCCTTATCCTGTTCTGCCCTGTCGAAAGCCTTGTTCAGCTCTTCAAACATTTGGTGGCTAAGGGCGTTCGCTTTACCGTTGTTAATAACGAGTGTCGCGACACCCTCGTTCAGCGTGTAATCTACAAAATCCGTCACCGGCGTGTCCTCTTGGTGGAGTTATCTCTGGATATCGCCGAACTTTGCCAGCTTATGCAGGCCGCCACAAATCATTCTTCACCGGGTGTCGGTTTCTTTCGAGGCTGATCAGGTGCGGCGCTGGAGCGTCATCCTCAGTTGGGCCTGGAAACCTTTCTTAGACGACAGCGGTATCAGGTGGCTATCACCGTCAGATTCAGCTTTACTACCTCCCCGCTCACTCCACTGCTCGTCGGTGGTGACATAGCGCAGGTTCCAGCCGTCTCCGGCCGGAGTCATTTTAAGTGTCAGCGTGTCCCGGTAAAGGTATTCACCCTCAACCCTGTGCTCCGTCCACAGTGCACCGTCTACGAAGTAATCCGTCGCCGAGACCGCAAGCTCAACGGTCATCACCAGAGTTCTTCCGCGCTCAACGGTAATTTTCGAGCTATCAAGGAAGGTGGAGAACAGCACCGGAGAGCGCGCCGAATCCAACCCTGTCTGCTTTGGCTTCATCATTTCATCAAACTTTCGCAACACCGCACTGAAGGTTTCCTTGCGCCTTTCCGTCAGTCGAAAACTGCGCGCTCCCCGGGGCGATACGGTGGCCTCAAAATAATACGAGGCACGAACCCTGCGGCCCTCCTGCCTCGCCTTCTCCACGGAAGGCGGCAACGGTAGCGATTCCACATCCATAACGCCGTCAACGCGAACATCTCCAAACAGGAACCGCACCATGTTCTGGTAGCCGTCTTCGGAATTAACGATTCCGTAGGGGCCGCTGTGGCTACGATACACAAAGGCTCTGGGCGCGCCTTGAACAGTGGCATTCTCGATGGCAACCAGCCCGTCACTCATCTTGCCGGCAAGCCACTTGGATACGCCTTTGGCCGCGCCATAGTCCTGCTGATTGGTCCCGACCAGGCAGAAAAACCGGCTCGGGTCGAATTTGCCATCCAGCGAGTCCACTCTTTCGGGCTTGCCGCTTAACCCCAGATAACCCGCCATGGTTTCGCGATTGAAATTATTGATGTCCCAAAGCCCGAGGAACGAAGGCACATTGATCCCGGCCATTTCTATGCCGTTATGTGGAGTGGCATAGGTGAACACCTTATCCACCATTTTTCGTACTGCCGGAGTACTGATTCCGTCGTTCTGCAGCATGCACCGGCACACGAGGCCGCCCATTGAATGCGCCACCAGGTGCACGCGGAATTCCGCCAGAAGCTCCTCGTCATCGCCGCACAAATGTTGCCGGACACTCAGAATCAGATCGCGCAGTTGCAGCGCCGCTGCGGGTATAGAGAGAGGCTTCCCTTCACCAAAGTCCCTGTCCGCCTGATCGTAGTAACGGTAAATAATGACGGTTTTATTTGTGATGTCCCGGTCAATTTCAGCACCGTCAGAGAAGGCATCTGTATAGCCGTAATCCTTCATCAGGCGCATCATCGGTGACTCGAAGACCTGCTTGTAGACGGTCCCATCCCACGACTGACGAACCTTCGTCGCGCCCAGGTTAAAGCCCATATAGGGCATGGATACGGTATCGGCAATTTCACTGGCGGTCATGGCGTAGCCACGAACGTAAATGATGGGGTGGAACTGGCTCATGAGGCGTGCATCCTTTCAGGCTGATCCTGCCATGATTACATGCGATATCTGTTCCGGAATGCGCTTTATGGGGATCCCGCCGGTACTTGCGTAGCGCCTGCTCAGGAAGACTTAGAGTAAGTGTAAAGAAGGCTGACGGGCTAAGCCCACTCTTGACCGTTATCCACAATACTCAGAAAAACCCTGTATCTCAGAAAAAATAGTACCGAATCATTTGCGCCACGATCAACAGAGCCACCAGCGGAAAAATGAATCGCGTGAGATTGCCATTATTGCTCGCCTCACCTTTCGGTGCATATTTCTCTATCAAAGGCAGGATAACGATCAGTGCCAGAAATAGAACAACAAGAATGATCAGCAGTGTTCCCATAACGAAACTCCTTGAATGCCGGCTTTCGTGCTCGCCCGGCATGAGCATGAATGTCCTGCGTGTGACTTATCCCTGAAATCTGTGGATAACTTTGTGAAAAGGAGCGGGACAAGTAAGCTCGCGCCAGTTAAAACGGGCATTCGGCAAATGTGACCGTTAACTGACCAGACTATTTGTTGATCACCTGTTTTTTGCACTTACTCGATCACCAATCGACGTACTTTTCAGCATCCGTTACTCTGCAGCCACTGATTGATCTGGCCCTGATTCATGGCACCGCTCTGGCGAACCAGTTCGAGGCCATTACGAAACAGAATCAGCGTCGGAATACTGCGAATGCTGAATTGCCCTGCCGGGCCAGAGTGTTCCTCGGTATTGAGCTTGGCGAAGCGAACCTTGCCCTGCCAACCCCGAGCCGCCTGCTCGAACTGTGGCGCCATCATTTTGCAGGGGCCACACCAGCTCGCCCAGAAATCCACCAGCACGGGCAAGTCGCTGCGACCAGTGTGCGCGGAAAAACTTTTCTCCGTCAGCTCCAGCACACTCTCTGGCCACAAAGGCTGCTTGCAGGCTCCGCAGTTACCGCCAGATGCCAGGCGAGACGCCGGCACGCGGTTTATCTTGTCGCAATGTGGACAAACAACATGTTTAACATCGTCACTCATGAATTCACCTCACAGCACTGTTCATCGAAAAGCCTAAAAATTGGAAAGCTCATCCTGCAGATCTTTTTTCAGCTCGTTCGCTTCGATTATCCACACGGTTTTATCAAGGCCCGGAAACACACCAACATGCAATCCGTCTTTCGACAGGCCCGGCACCCATTTCTTGAAGAAATCCGGCAGTGAAATGCTTTTCGGCGTCAAATCGTCCGAGCCCTTGGCATACGCAACGGCAAACTCCGAGCTGGGCCACACCGGCAAGTGTGCCACTCCGTCGTCTTCCGACACGATTGAAAGAAAGCGGTTCTCGGAATTGATCAGTATCCAGATTTCCCGCTCTTCCAGCACTTCACTCAGGAAGTAGTCGTATCGTTCTTCGCCGCTCGACTCGAGCACACTCTTCAACTGCTCATCACTCATAATCTGGTTCTCTATTTAATAAATGAGACTCATGGAGTCTGAATACTGGCACGCTGCGCTTTTCGGTACATCCAGGCAAGGCCCAACAGGGCAAGGCCCAGCCCCATAAAGGCTGCAACCCGCCAAAGCCCTTGCAGACCGGCCATATCGATCAGGAAAATTTTGCCAATGACTATGCCCAACAAAGCCATGCCTGCCTTATACAAGACAATATGGGCACTTTTCGCCGAATAAACCGTGGCGTAGATAATTGCGGCGATGGCGTAGAGCATGCCAACCACCGAATAGGTATACAGCTCGCCCTCTGTCATACCAAACCACAGGGCCATATCGCTACCTTGCCAGAGCTGACGGATTTCCAGGGCAGTGAACAGGAGAAAGCCCGCAGCCGCAACGCACAACGACCAGAGCCGGGGCGCAATCTCCGGGAACCGGCTGATAATGAACGCCAGAAGCACCGGGCCACCAAAGGCAGGAAGCAACATATTGAAAATGGGCATACTGCCAATAGCACCGTCACTCCACCAAGGGTTGTGCAGGGTAAGAAGCGTGAGATAGCTGGCACCCGAGAGCGCCAGCAGAATCCACGAGAACAACCGATAGAGCCAGGCCAGCGACTGACTTGCTTTGGCACGAACCGCGTAAGTAACACTCAGCGCACCCCAGAGCAGCGTGTTCATCGTTGCCTCGGCAAGGCTGTATTCGTGGATGAAAATATCGCCGTCGTAAAGCCAGTAGCGCAGCTCAGCGCCCAGGAACAGAACCAACAGATGCAGGGTTGCGCCCTCCAGCCATGGGCGAATCGAGTGGCCTTTATCGGCAAGCCTCGTTGCAACTGCCGCAAGCAGCGTGGCACCGCCATAGGTCCACAGCGACCAGTGAACACTGGCATCATAGCCCTGCAGCCAGGGATTGAAGGTGAGCCGCGCGACAACCAATGCCAGCACTCCCTTCAACAACAGATACAGTTCCGGCACCTGATAACGCCGCGCCAGCCAGGTAAGGCTGACGAACTGAAGTGAAAGTGCCAGCGTAAGAGACGCTTCACGGAAGGCCATCACCGTGGCCAGCGAGTAGCTCACGTGCGCCGCCAGCACGGCCCAGACCACGCCATTTTCGTAACGGACACGCCCTTCCATTCGCCAGGCCAGCACGCCGTAAACAGCGCCAAGCAGCAGAGTGACAACCGACCACACTACCGATGTCTCGCCATAGCCGTGCAGCAGTAGCCAACCAAGCACCAGCCACACCAGCGGCGAAAGCAGCGTCAACGAGGCCCATCGCCGCTGGGCGGAATAGCGCCCCCAAAGCCATAAACCAAGGCCCGTGGTGATTATGGCAGCGGCAATAAGGTAGCTTACAAAACTCGCCTGCTGATTCAGGGGTATCTGCACCAGATAGAAAAGATCGCCATCCATCCTGGCCATGTAAAGCAGCCAGCCGGCCGCGCTGGCCAAAACCGCGCCCCAAGGCAAGAACCAGAGCAATCCCCGACTCTGAGGGATCAGGGATGCAGCAGGCAGGATGAGCAGCCAGCTCCACAGCGACGGGTTATCAACAGACTGGTGAGCAATCGAGAGGCCCCATATGGCCAATAGCGGCAGAAACGCCTCGCGCATACGCGACGGCGCCGCCTGCTCCTTACCCGGTAAGAACGCAAAAACCACAAACAGCGCGGCCAGATACCACGCGGTTGCCATGGCAGCAGGTGCTGCAGCCACCGTGACAGCCCACCAAAGCAATGCACCTGCCAGAGTGGCGTACCACAGCCAATCACGAAAGACGTAACGCATTAACAGGAGAGAGCTGAGGGTAATCACAAAGCTGTAGGAAAGCACAAAGACAACACTGCCACCTTCACCACCGATGAGCAGGGGCACAAGATAGGCACCGCTCAGGCCCATGATAGCCAGCAAAGGTCCATGCACGAGAGCCAACGCCATGGTTGCCAGAGACACAGCAGCCAGAACGATTAACCCCGCTACGGGGCTGATCAGTTCGTAGTGGTGAACACCGGCAAGCAATGCGGCATAAAGCGTAATGCTGCCTCCACCTGCCAGAGCCGCAAATATCTGGTCTGTGCTCATATGACGCCGGCGCAGGAACTCCGCGCCTGCATGCAGGGCAAGACCTGTGATAAGCGCGAGCAACAATTGCTGCACAGGGCCAATCAGCCCGGCGTTGATGGAATGGCTGACCATAAAAATACCGGCCAGCGCCACACTCAGGCCGCCAAGCCAGACCATCCAGTTTTCTTTCAATGCCGCAATAATGCGCGACGGCTCACGGGGTTCAATCCAGCCGTTCGCTTCCGCTTGCGAATGGCCCGACCACTCGGCGGCGATGATCTTTTCGGCTGGCTCTGGCTCAGCCAGCTGGCCAGAGACGACCTCTACAGACGACTCTTCCAGCGGCGGCGCCTGAACGGGTTGTGGCGGGGCAGTTGGTGGTTGAATGTGCTTAATTTGCAGGCGTAACTCGGTAACCTCAAGGCTTAGTGATGCAACCTCGAGGTTCAGTGCCTCAACACGAGCGACTTGCTCATTCCGTCTCCGATAAGCCAGAAAACCAAGAACGGAGCCCACAGGTATGAACAGTGCGAGGCCCACGCCAAGAAGAATCAGTATTGTTTCCAAATCCCTTTACCCTTTTAAAGAATCCCGTCAGATGCAGCGCGAACCGCTTTTGCAATGCGCAGTCTATATTCTCTGAGACCAATGCTCATCTACAAAAAGGTAGTGAACCGCGCGCACTCGTCACAAGACCGCTAACCAACTAAAAACAGTTTCGCAGAATGCTAGCTGAAAAATTCGAAAACAGAGGCGTCAATAGTTGACGAAAAGAAAGGGCGTTGTTTTCAGGCTTCAGACGAAGACAGCGTTAGCCTGAAGAACAACGTTTTTTGAAGTCGGAGGGGGTCATTCCGAAGCGACCCTTAAACGCAGTTGAAAAATAGCTGGGACTACCAAAGCCATATCTATACACAACTTCAGTAAGGTTTAATCGCCCATTATGGGCCTTGATATGATCCGCACACATCTCCAGACGCTGGGTTTTCACATACTCCGACAGCGTGATCGAATTACCAGAGAATGCACGATAAAGGCTTCGCACCGAAGTCCCGATTGAGTTAGCAACCATCGGTGCGTTCAGACCGGGTTCACCGATATTCTCTTTCACAAACTCAGACGCGGCTCTGAACACCTTATCGCTGGGATCGCTATTGCGAATACTCTTCAACACCGACGGCTTTATTAATGTCGCCAACGAGTCGAGAATCGCAGCCCCTTCTTCCAGGTCCAGATTTTCGTGCAGGGACGCTTCAATCACCAGCTTGCTGGCAAAACGGGCAATATGAGAATCCGCGGGGATTTTGACACCAAGCTCAACCTTACTGAGGTTCAATATCCGCTCAATAATCCGACGAGGCAGTATAAGTGAAATCTGCTGCGAAGGTTCCTGATATGAAAACCGGAAGGGCAGCGCGGAATCTACAAGAACGATATCTCCTGAGGTCAGAGACGAGCGGTTTCCAACTTGCTCAACCCATGAGTGACCCTGGATCTGGAAAACACAAAAAAAGTCGGGAACCCCGCTTTTTTGTATCTCTTTAGGCGTTCGGTAAAGATCTGCCCCCTGGATATTTACCCGGGACATATCGAGCGACCCGCCTACTTTTTCGACAGATCCTGAAAATTTGCCGCCCACCGGATTTGCCAAAAAAGGTCCGCATATATCATTGATATTGCTGATCCATTTTTCGAAATCATCAGTCCCGCTAGTGCATGACAACACGGTTACGACCTCTTGCTCTAATATATGATTGCTCACCACAAAAATGGCTAAAAAACAATCAAAAGTCAAGGAATCCTTCCCCGAACCCTGCTCTCACATTTCGATACAAATTCACGATAAATACGGCAAAAAAACGTATCGGGTCGATGCTGCGCTTCCGTCACGCTGGCGCAGTGACGAAACTTTCTGGCACCGCTGAGAAAGCACGCAGCGGGATTAGTTGATAAATATAGAAGTCATTGTGGCACTCGACCCGACAAAGGCAAGAGGTAGCCCGGCGCTACCCCTGAAGCCGCTTCAAACATACAACAAAAAAGGCTAAACAATGAATCAGAGCAATCAGCTACGAAGGGCCATTTTATGCGTTCTCGCGACCGGCATCGCGATTCCCGCAGCGTCTGCCGTGGAAATATCAAAAGGTGAAGATTACGAGCTGAATGCAGACCTGGAACTGGCAGCCGGCATTTTCACGAGCGATAAAAGCTACCTTTACGACACCGACCAAGACGGGGCTCAATGGCAGGAAGGCTATATAAAGTACGGTTTTTCGGGCAGCTATTCACTGGGCAACAGCGCCGCTGTTTATGGGGGGATCAATGGTATCTCGTCAGGTACCTCCGGTGATGGCGATGCTGGCGGCTTTAGTACGGGCGATGAAAGCAACACGGATCTTGAGGATGCCTATGTTGGTTTTAAATCCGGCGACCTGCTGCCATTCCTTGGCCACAACGGTGTGGACGTCTCGTTTGGCAGCCAGAACTTCGCGATTGGCGATGGCTTTCTGATAAACGGAGACTCCCTGAATCTGGGCGAGGGGCTGAATGGGGGCGGTTTCGATTTTGATCGCGGCGGAGCCTACTGGCTGGCCGCAAGAAAAGCCTTCAACAAAACGGCTCTGGCACGGATTGGCGGTGACGCAGGATTGCGCTCAGATCTGTTCTGGATTGAGTCAGATAATAAAGCTCAGGCAGATACCGAGCTAACCGGGATAAACCTTGAGTATGTATTCCCTCAAGGAACCTTTGCCCTGATGCACTTAAAAGGTCTGGACGTTAACGAGCCCTACGCTCAGGCGCTTAGCCTGACGGCCAGAGATGGCCAGAACACGACAAGCCTTCGGTATCAGGGTAACGCCGGCGTAGATCCGCTTTTTCTTTCAGCAGAATTTGTGACTCAGGATCAGGGTGACGCTAGCCGTAAGGACGCTGACGCTTGGTATGCAGAAGCCGGGTGGAGCTTTAAACAACAGGTATGGTCTCCAAGCGTCAATATCCGCTACTCAACATTTGATGAAGATTTTGACCCGCTATTTTTCGGCTTCAATCGCGGTTACGGAACCTGGTTTCAGGGTGAAGTCGCCGCCAACTATGCCGGGCCATTCAATAGCGACACAGATGTTCTCCACGTTGGCGTAAAAGCCTACCCCACCCCCACCGTCGCAGTCGGCGCCTTGTTTTTCGACTTCAGTGACACCGCCCGGGGAACCGGTTCCCTGGACAGCCAGGAGATTGACCTCTACGCCGAGTGGGCCATTAACGATCACGTATTCCTGAGCCCTCTTATTGGCTTCTTCAAACCGGAAAAGCGCGCAGCTGACGGCGGCAGTCAGCTCCAGGACAACGACCTGAATACCTACGCTCAAGTAATGGCGGTTATCTCTTTTTAATAACCGCGACAGATCAGGCCGGTCGCCCTGCCACGGGACGGCGTCGTCACCAATAGTCGGAGACCAGAGAAATGCAGACTTATCGGAATACCGTAAACGGAACTCTTGCAGAGCCCGCGAGCAGTTATGAAATTTTCAATCCTGCCAACGGGCAATCCCTGGGGTTGGCGCCGGAGAGCGACGAGCAGGAGGTCGACCGCGCTGTCCAGTCGGCTGCGCTCGCTCAGAAAAACTGGGCCAAACGAAGTGATCAGGAGCGGCGCGACATTGTCCAGAAGATCGCTAAGATTCTGGAAGAAAACTCCGGGTACCTGGCTGAACTGATCACACGGGAACAGGGAAAACCTTTGTCGGGCCCCGGCTCCAGGTTTGAGATGCAGGCCTGTGTCGGATGGACTCAGGTTCCGGCAAGCCTGGAACTGCCTCCCGAGGTTGTGTACGAGGATGACGAGCGCAAAGACACGCTGCATCGCGTTCCGCTGGGCGTTGTGGCGGCAATCGCGCCATGGAACTGGCCTTTGATGATTGCCATATGGCAGATCATTCCTGCCATAAGAATGGGAAACACAGTCGTCCTGAAGCCTTCCGAATACACTCCCATTGCAACACTGGAGATGGTGAGGCTGATCAATCAGGCTCTCCCGGCTGGCGTCCTTAACACCGTAACCGGGGACGGGAGTATTGGTAGCAAACTGACCCATCATCCTGACATTAACAAGATTATGTTCACCGGCAGCGAAGCCACCGGTCGCCGTATTATCGAAGCCTCCGCCAAGAGCTTGTCACCGATAACTCTGGAACTGGGCGGGAACGATGCAGCCATCGTTATGCTCGGAACGAACATTAAAAACATTGCCACCGATTTGTTCTGGGGGGCATTCCTGAACATGGGCCAGACATGTGCCTGCATTAAGCGCCTCTATGTTCACGAAGATGACTACGAAACCGTTATGACCGAGCTCAGCGCAATCGCCAGCCAGATGAAAATGGGTGATGGCATGGATGAATCCGTGCTGATTGGCCCTCTCCAGAACAAAATGCAGTTTGAAAAAGTCAGGGAACTCGTATCTGACGCTAAAACAGGCGGTTGCGACATCCGTGAGTTTGGCGAGGTACCAGAGCAAGGCTACTTCATGCCCCTTACGCTGGTTGGCGACATCAAGGACGGCCAGAGGCTGGTTGACGAAGAACAGTTTGGCCCAGCCCTGCCGATCATCCGTTATCGCGAACTGGAGGATGCCATCGCGTCTGCGAACAGGCTTGAGGCAGGCCTTGGCGCCTCCCTGTGGACAGACAAGCCTGCGGAAGCGAGCGAGCTGGCAACCCGACTGGAAGCCGGGACTGTGTGGATCAACCAACACGGCGCGATTCACCCGATGGTTCCTTTTGGAGGCAACAAAGCATCCGGCTACGGGGTCGAGTTTGGCATTGAAGGGCTCAAAGCGGTCACTCAGAGCCGGGTAATCAGCATAAAGAAATAAAAACAGTCTGCTTTAAACCTGGAGTTGAAGCAGGGAGCGAATCAGGTGCGTGGCCGGCGATGAAGCACCACGCACCTAAACACCAGAAAAATAACATCGAGGATTGTAATGATGCATCTACCCAAAAAACTGGCGTGCTGCCTGGTGGTAGCGTCCAGCCTTATTGCTGCAAGTGTAAATGCGCGCCTGCCAGATGAAACTGTCGGCACCACCACTCTGCCGATGCCTGATGATCACCGAAGCTATATGGTGGACTTCGAGTTCAATAACATGGTTTCCACACGGGTCGTTGTGATCGATCCCGACAAACAGAAATACCTCGGAATGCTGCCGACGGGCCACGCTGCTCCCGCTGCGCTTTCCCAGGACCGAGAAACGATATTCACCGCAGACTTCTTTTTAACTCGCTATGTGCGCGGAGAGCGCACTGATGTACTAACCGCCTGGGATAGCCAGACTCTGTCCCCGAAGTGGGAACTCGAATTACCAAGCGAACGCGCATTTACCCTGACTGAACGCTTTTCCATTGCGACCAGCGCTGATGACAAGTTCGTTTACATATACAACTTCACGCCCTCCACATCTGTGACAGTCGTCGATACCACCAAAAAAGAGATGGTTAACGAAATCGGGACCAACGGGTGCATTCTGAACTACCCGGTAGGTGAGCGACGGTTTGCGTCCCTGTGTGGCGACGGATCACTTCAGATGATTACGCTGAGTGACGATGGTCAGGAAATAGATCGTACCAGAACCAAATTTTTTGACCCGGATGTGATCAAGCTGGTCGAGAGAGCTACCGTCGTTGGGGAGACCTATTACTTCGTAACGACATTGGGTGAAGTTGTGCCTGTCGACCTTTCCGGAGACGAACCCAAGCTATTATCCCGCTGGTCGCTCGTGACCCGAGAAGAACTGGCTGAAGGCTGGGCACCAGGCGGCTGGCAGCTCCTGGCTGCGGCACCGGGGCTGAATCGTCTGTACGTTCTGATGCACCCCAACCACGAGGCCTATAACTGGGAAGATCCAAGCCAGATTATCTGGGAGTTTGACCTGAAAACCGGCGAAAAAATCGGCACCCTTGAATCACCCAACCTCATATGGAGCCTGAGTGCCACCTCAGACGACAAGCCGCTTCTGCTTGGTGCAAATATTGAAGGTGGGCTGGAGATATTTGACCTCACCACCGGCGAACACAACGGGACGATGGAAGGCGTAACTAAAACTCCGACGCTGATACTGAACCACTGAGAGGTGACACGATGATAGACCCTATTATCAGTACATCGGCAGCTTTGGCGCTGAGCGTTATATTCGCCAGCGCCGCCAGTCATAAAATCAGGCACCCCAGCTGGTTTCGTCGCCAGGTACGGGAATATGAGTTAATTCCCGGGCTGATGGTACCTTTCGCAGCGTTAGCCCTGCCGGTCACAGAGCTAGCGGTTGCCGCCGGCCTGTTGTGGAGCGCCAGCAGGCCTTACGCCGGCGTTCTGGCATTATTGCTGATTAGTCTCTACGCACTGGCTATCGCTATTAATCTGGCCCGGGGCCGCAAAGACATCGACTGCGGATGTTCCGGCCCGGCAATGCGACAGCCGTTACAACCAGCTCTGCTCGCTCGCAATCTGCTGCTGGCCGTCATTGCTTTGGGAGCCCTGTTACCCATGCTAGATCGTCCGTTAAGCCTGTACGACAACTTCGTCATGATTGCAGCGGGAACCGTTCTGGTTCTGCTTTACACAGCCACAGATCTCTGGATTGCCAACAGGCCGTTACTACTAAAACTGTCAGGAGAAAAATAAGATGCAAGCACTCATCGTTTCGAACATTCTGCTTTGGCTGCTGCTGATCGCCAGTTCTTTGGTGCTTCTTGGCCTTATCCGGCAAATCGGCGTTTTGCATTCACGAATCGCCCCCGCCGGCGCACTGATGCTCGATAAGGGCGTTGAAGTTGGCCAACCTGCCCCGCAGGTTACAGCGCCAGACCGTTTCGGGCGTCCGATCAACATTGGCTATGCCAGCGAACGCTCGACCCTGCTCTTTTTCCTTTCGCCCACCTGCCCGATCTGTAAGACACTGATACCGGCAATCAAAGCCATCAGCCGGTCTGCTAAAGATCTGGATGTTATTTATGTCAGTGACGGCGACGCCGCCGAGCATGACAAACTCATTGCCCAGGCCGGACTCGAAAAATCCACTTATGTCGTGAGCCCGGAAGTCGGCATGACCTATCAGATTGGCAAGCTGCCGTATGCGGTGCTGGTTGATAAGGCTGGCACTCTCAAGGCCAAGGGTCTCGTCAACTCCAGAGAACACCTGGACAGCCTCTTCGAAACAGAACTACTAGGCTCATCAACACTTCAGGATTACTTAAAGGCTCAGTCTGAATCCCCGGGTATTCACACGCCATCCTGATTAAGGAGAATAATAAAATGAAATTTCTTGATCGCTTTTTCGAACGCTCGTCACGCCACGTAGCAAATACAACCGGGCGGCGCCAATTCATCGCAAAATTTGGCTCATTTCTGGCCGTAGGCGTGGCCGCACCAGCTCTTCTACCTATCGACAGAACAGGTAAAGCGCTTGCCGCCGGAGCGCCTTCAGCCGGAGACCCGGGTGATCCCACCAGTTGCGATTACTGGCGCTACTGTTCGGTAGACGGGTTTCTGTGCAGTTGCTGCGGGGGATCGGTAACCAGCTGTCCGCCGGGAACAGAGTCCTCTCAGGTCACCTGGGTCGGCACCTGCCGCAACCCTGCCGACGGAATCGATTACATCATTTCCTACAACGACTGTTGCGGCAAGCACAGCTGCGCTCAATGCGCGTGTACACGCAACGACAGCGAAGAGCCGATGTATCGGCCCTTCAACAACAATGATATTAACTGGTGCCTTGGTACCAGCAGTAACGTTTATAACTGCACAGTATCCGTTATTAAGGGCGTGGCGTCCTGAGGAGCATAGCAATGCGCTCGATCTTCTGTGCTTTGGCTTTAACCTTGATCGTTGTCTCCCCTTCGGGGGAGGCACGGGTTATTCCTGACCCCAATCAAAAACCCGCGCCTGGCAACGAGGCCCGGCAGACGCCTTTGCATCTGGCCGATTATTCACCGTCGGTGAATTATCAGTTGCAATGTTTAGGCTGCCACCTGACAAACGGCGAAGGCGCGCCCAGTCACGATATCCCTATGATGAAAGGCTTTGTCGGGAACTTCCTGAAGGTAGAAGGAGGCCGGGAATTCCTCATACGGGTTCCGGGCGCTTCGCTGTCTGCGCTTAACAACCAGCAGTTGGCCGAGCTTATCAACTGGATGTTGAAAGACGACGGAATTGCCGGAGGTAGTGCCCCAAAAGACTTCAAACCTTATACAGGTGAGGAAGTCGAAGCCCACAGGAATGTAATGATCAAAGACCTTCCTGGGTACAGACTGAATCTCATCGAACAGATAAGAGATCTGGGCATAGACATCCCCGAAGACGTCATTCCATAATCTCACTCGCACCCTTTCAACGCGGCTCCTGGCGTAATCACGCCCTGAGCCGCGTTTTCTCATTTTAGCGCCGACAGACCGAAACCTCCTCCAAACAGACACTACCCAAAACCCGCACTTTACGTTAAGGTCAATTTTGCCAGATCTCAGCCGGTTTTACCCAAACCGACTAGTCTGGCAACGGGAGCATCATCGCAACACCGGCAGGGTTGCATAAAGCGTTCTATACTTTGGCAAAACACCGGCAGATAGAACAAGGCTCCGTAAATTAACGAAGCCCTCACAAGGGGCATTCTGTTCCTCAAGCCATCACCCCAGGAAGAGGATTATGACAACAACAAAGTCCAAAACCGTTTATACCCCTGTTTTTACGGACGGTGCAGAATTCCGCATTCCGACGTTTAAACTCCTCAAGCAGGACGGCTCGCTCTACAAAGGCGGCAAAGCTCCTGATATCGACAAAGAAAAAGCTCTGCGAATCTACCGTGCGATGGTTACTACCCGCGTACTGGATGAGCGCATGCTTGGTGCCCAACGCCAGGGGCGCCTGAGCTTTTATATGCAGTGCACCGGCGAAGAGGCTTCGGTTATCGGCAGTACCGCCGCACTGGACGACGCCGACATGATCATGGCCCAGTACCGTGAGCAAGGCGCGCTGGCTTATCGCGGCTTCACCATTGACGAGTTCATGAACCAACTGTTCGGCAATGAACTGGACTACGGCAAAGGCCGCCAGATGCCGGTTCACTATGGTTCCAGCAAGCTCAACTACATGACCATCTCGTCGCCGCTGGCCACTCAGATTCCCCAGGCCACCGGATATGCCTATGGCCAGAAAATGGCCGGTGACGGACATTGCACCGTGGTCTATTTCGGCGAAGGGGCGGCCTCGGAAGGCGACTTTCATGCTGGCCTCAACATGGCGGCCGTGCACCGCGTTCCGGCTATTTTTATTTGTCGTAATAATGGTTACGCCATTTCCACACCGGCCGTTGAACAGTTTGCCGCTGATGGCATAGCGCCGCGCGCCTTCGGCTATAAAATGGACGTAATACGGGTTGACGGCAACGATATCCTGGCCGTTTACCAGGCCACCGAAGCCGCCCGAAAACTGGCGGTGGAAGAGAACCGCCCGGTGCTGATCGAAGCCATGACCTATCGCCTGGCCGCACACTCCTCATCCGATGATCCGTCCGGTTATCGCAGCAAAGATGAAGAAGCCGTGTGGCGCGAGAAAGACCCCATCCTGCGCATGCAAAACTGGCTCACGAAGAAAAAATGGTGGAGCGAGAGCGAAGAGAAAGAATTGCAGGAACGCCTGCGCCGTGAAGTGCTCGAAACCATGAAACGAGCCCAAAAGCTCCCGCCTCCGCCGCTGGAGACCCTGATAACGGATGTATACGACGAAGTGCCGCCGCTGCTGAACGCGCAGTTCGAAAAGCTCAAGGCACACATCCGCAAATATCCGGACGAGTATCCCAAGTCGGCTGCTCACGTTCAGGGAGGGGCATAACATGGCGAAGATGAACATGCTGCAGGCCATCAACGATGCGCTTGATATTGCAATGGCAGCCAACGAACGCGTTCTGTGCTTTGGCGAGGATGTCGGTATTTTTGGTGGCGTATTCCGGGCCACCAGCAATCTGCAACAGAAGTACGGCAAAGATCGCTGTTTCAACACGCCCCTGGTAGAACAAGGCATTATCGGGTTCGCCAACGGCCTGGCGGCTCAGGGCTCGTTCCCGGTGGCCGAGATCCAGTTTGCGGACTATATCTTCCCGGCCTTCGACCAGATTGTTAACGAGTCCGCGAAATTTCGCTACCGCTCGGGCAACCTGTTCAACGTGGGTGGCTTAACCATTCGGGCGCCCTACGGTGGTGGCATAGCCGGTGGTCTTTACCACTCCCAGTCACCGGAAGCCTATTTCGCCCACACACCGGGCCTGAAAGTTGTGGTGCCGCGCAACCCTCACCAGGCTAAAGGGCTGCTGCTGGCTTCCATCAACGACCCCAACCCCACTTTGTTCTTTGAGCCCAAGCGCTTGTACCGAGCTTCTGTAGGCGAGGTGCCGGAAGGCGAATACCAGTTGCCTATAGGCGAAGCCGAAATCCTGAAGGAAGGCAGCGATGTGACGGTGCTCGGCTGGGGCGCCCAGATGGAAGTGATCGATAAAGCCGTCGAGATGGCGGAGAAGGAAGGTATCTCCTGCGAGGTCATTGATTTGCGCACGATCCTGCCCTGGGATGTGGAAACCGTCTCTGAATCGGTGCTGAAAACCGGGCGCCTGGTGATCACCCACGAAGCGCCCCTGACGGGCGGCTTTGCCGGCGAGATAGCCGCAACCATTCAGGAACGCTGCTTCCTCTATCTGGAATCCCCGATCGCACGGGTCACCGGGATGGACACACCCTTCCCTCTGGTGCTGGAGAAAGAGCACTTCCCGAACCACCTGAAGGTCTACGAGGCCATTCGGGAAAGCGTCGAATTCTAGACTGATATCCGGACAGGAGAGCAATTATGAGTGATTTTATACTGCCCGATATCGGCGAAGGTATCGTGGAATGTGAGCTGGTCAAATGGCTGGTGAGTGAAGGTGATCTGATCGAAGAAGATCAGCCGGTCGCAGAAGTCATGACCGATAAGGCGCTGGTCGAAATTCCCGCCCCCTACAAGGGACGAGTGACGCGCCTGTACTGGAAGGAAGGCGACATAGCCAAAGTGCATGCGCCGCTGTTTGAACTGGTTGATGAAAGCGGTGAAGGCTCGGATGGGGGCTCTGGTGAACAGGCCAAGGCCAGCGATGAGAGCAAAAACGCTGAGCCAGAAGCGACACCGGCGGAGACTCAGAAAAAGCCGGAGCCGGCTGCCGCGCCTGTCGCAAAATCCGTCACCTCCCCCGATGGCCAACGAACTCCCGCCAGCCCCGCGGTGCGCCGACTGGTTCGCGAGAATGAACTGACGCTAGGCGATATCGAGGGCTCGGGCAAAGATGGACGCGTGCTCAAGGCCGACGTACTGTCGCATATGGAACAGCCGGCATCAGGCGGTTCATCAGCCGCGGGAAGCAAGCCACAAAGGCGTGAGGCCCAAAGCCAGGAAGTCCGCATAGAGCCGATCAAAGGCATGCAGGCCATAATGGCCAAACGTATGGTGGCGTCCGCATCAACCATTCCGCACTTCAACTTCAGCGAAGACATTGATGTAACGGAGTTGCTGCGCCTGCGCCAGCAGCTCAAGCCGGAAGCAGAAGCCCGGGGCTCTCGCCTCACATTGATGCCGTTCATCATGAAAGCGATAGCACTCGCGGTTCGTGAATATCCGGTGCTCAACGCCCAGGTTAACGCGGACGTTACCGAGATTCACTACCAGCCTCAGTGCAACGTCGGCATGGCCGTGGACAGCAAAATCGGCCTGCTTGTACCTAACGTGAAAAACGTAGGTCAGCTTACCCTGCTGGAGATCGCCGACGAGGTAACCCGGCTGACCGAATCCGCGCGGGAAGGCCGTGTAAGCCAGGCAGATCTCAAAGGCGGCACCATTACCATTTCCAACATTGGCGCACTGGGCGGCACCTACGCCTCACCCATCATCAATGCTCCGGAAGTGGCTATTGTGGCCTTGGGACGCACCCAGAAGCTGCCGCGTTTTGATGCCAACGGGCAGGTTGTAGAACGCGCGATCATGACCATCAGCTGGGCGGGCGATCACCGCATCATTGATGGTGGCACTATCGCCCGCTTCAACAATCTGTGGAAGAGCTACCTGGAGTCACCGCAATCCATGCTTCTCCATATGGGCTGACCGGTATGGCGCCACCGAACCAATCATTGCCGATGTCGCAATCACCGCAACCGTCACAGCTGCAGCAATTCTACATCCCGGAAGAGCAGTCGGTTTACCTGCTCAGCCATGACGATGCGAGAAAGCTCAAAGACTGGGTTGAGCTGTGTACAACCCAGCTCAGACAGATGGGTTACGCCGACATTGCGATGATTGGCAAGGGCGCTTACGGCTTTGTGTTTGCCGGTCGGTTGCCACTGGAAGGCGCGCGGGATCTTGAGCATGTATTCAAGTTTACCCGCATCACCCTGCCCCAGCACCTGCATGACCGGCTGGAAGACGAAGCCTATATTCTGGAACAGGTAGAGCACCCCCGGGTGCCCCGCCTGATCGCCTACCACCGCGCCGGGAGCCAACCAATTCTGGTCATGGAGCGCGCCCCTGGTTTTAACCTGGAGGAAGTATCACTCCAGCGAGGCCGCATGAGCCCGCGCCTGATTATTCGCATCGCCGATCAACTGGCCGATATCCTGCGCAACCTGCGGCGCGAAGCCGATAACGGGAAGCGCCCTATCGTGCACGGGGACATCAAACCGTCCAATCTGGTGTTCGATGCCCAGAGCGAGAATATCGCCCTGATTGACTGGGGCTCCTCAGTATTTGCGCAGCTGGATGCCAACCAGCAGTTCCTCAGCCCCAGCGTGATGGAGCTGATGTCTGACAACCTGCAACAGACCAACGCGCGCCTGGGCGACGTTTACTTCATTGGCGAAGAACAACTCTACGGCGGTTTGTCGTCTCCAAGGTTTGACGAGCAAGGTGCAGCAGCCACTCTTTATGCGCTGGCCTCGGGGCAGTCCTGCCGCTTTGGCCATCTGGCAATACCGGCCACATCACTCGGTTTACCCATGGAATTTGCGCGCATGCTGGAAGGCATGCTGGACCCGGATCCCACACTGCGCATGCGTGCCGGCGACCATTACCTGAAAGAGATGCCTCGCATAGGCCGAACGGTGATGATCGACCTGCCCGAACCCGCGCCCTTACCCCTGGTACCGATCTGGACGCGGCTATCCGGGCGGGAGATCGACACCGTGGTCTACAGTTCCCGTAAATCCTTTCTCCGACAGGAAGGCGCTCCGGAAACCCTGAACGACGTCAACGACGTGCAGCTGGATCGCTACTACAAAAACTTCATGCAGGGCATGGGAGAAACTGAAAAAGCATTCCTCGCCTCAGTCAGCCGGCTTGGCCGTTACCCGGTGGAAGGCGGGCTCGCTGTGCGCTGGGAGCCCGATGGCATCTACGTGGATACCTCTCTGAACCTGCACGACGCGGAGCTCAGAACCGCCTTCACCACGGCCGTGAACAACATGGTGAACCTGGCTCAGGCGATCTACCGCCAGGGTATCTTCAAAAGCTGTCTGTTCAACGCCAGGGACACCCTGCACATCGAGCGCGACGAGCCCGAGCAGCCGTTCGTTGCACCACCAGAGATGCGGCTGCCATACCAGGTAAGCTCGGCACCGGAAGTGGAAGATCGCTCACGGGTTCACTCCTATTTCGAGGACGGGCCGGATCCGGAAGAATTTCTGGTGCTACCGCAAACCATCATCACATCCCTCGAAGCGCTTAACACCATTCGCCATACCGGTATGATTATCTTCGAGGCCCTGCCCCGCCATCTCAAAATCCACAGCCAGTACCGACTGCTGGATCCGGAAAAAGAAGACGAGTTTCGCCAACGGCTGGACGAAATCCTGGCTGCCGTGGATCAGATTACCGGGCTGGGCGTGTCGGGCTTTATGAAAATGCCCTACAAGGACACCCGCTTCTTCCCGCACATCGAACGCCTGCCGGAACGCTATTACCCCCGGAATCCTAGACAGGAAGCCTCAGAGGCAAACTAGTCACAGCCAGACATCTTATCTGCTTCGCAAACCCGCCTGTTTGGTTTACGATGCGCCGCCTTACAGTGCTTCTGCTAAAACCATCAGGCTGCCATGTCCTCAAATTATCTGTATACCGACCTGTCTGGCTATTACGACTTAATGTGTGCAGACATCCATTATTATGCGCAAAGCTACGGCATTCACAGGCTGCACCAGCTTTTCGGCAATGATGGTGGCACTCACCTGGACCTGGCCTGCGGTACCGGCCCCCACGTGCGTCACTTCATCAACTTCGGGTATCAAAGCAGTGGCTTGGACATAAACCAGCCCATGCTCGACAGAGCGAAAAGCCGGTGCCCGGAAGCACGATTCTCATTGGCAGACATGTGCAACTTTGAGGTTGATGAACCTCTCGATTTAATCACCTGTTTTTTGTATTCCATCCATTACAGCGATGGCATCGAAAAGCTTAAGCAGTGCATTACCAGCGCACATCGCGCACTAAAATCGGGTGGTGTGCTTTGCTTTAACTCAGTTGATAAAAACAAAATAGATAACAACCTGTTTGAACGACATACCGCCAGGCAAGAGAACAGCCTTTTTACCTTCAGCTCTGCATGGCACTACTGTGGCGAAGGTGAGAAGCAATCCCTTAAGCTCAGCATCACAAAAACGACGGAAGACGGCACGCAATCGTGGGATGACGAACACCCTATGGTGGCTTTGAGCTTTGAAGAACTCACGGAAATCCTGCAACCGTATTTTGACGTCCATATCCTTGAACACGACTATGAGAAGATCATTCCCTGGGACAAGGCATCGGGGAACGCGATCTTTGTATGTGTGAAAGCTTAGGCTGGTTACTGGATTTTCCAGACCAGCACTGGTAACTTTCCGCTCAGATTTATCACCCGATAAACATACCTTCAAGGATTGAAGATATGCCCCAGGCAAACGGATTGCAGTTCACCGCGCGTGTCGGTGAGCTTCCCGAAGATGGTTTTTCTGTCGTCAGCTTTGCACTCACCGAAGGCCTCTCGCAGCTTTTCCATGGCCGCTTGATCATGGCCAGCACCGATCCTGGAATTCAGGCCTCTGACATACTGGAACAGCCGGTGGACCTGGTGGTCTGGCAGGATGGCATTCCCCTTCGCCGCTTTACCGGCGTAGTGAGCGAGTTTGCCCGCGGCGATACAGGCCACCGCCGCACCCGTTACGAACTCATCATACAGCCGCCCCTGTGGCGCTTGGGGCTGATGCACAACAGCCGTATCTTCCAGACTCAAACCACTGACACCATCGTGCGCACCCTGCTGGAAGAGCGGGGCATTGTGGATTCGGTGTTTGATCTCAAGCGTGCTCCCCAGGAGCGGGAGTACTGCGTGCAACACCGGGAAAGCGACCTGGCGTTTATTGAGCGACTGGCCGCAGAGGAAGGCTGGCACTACCGCTATCAGCACGGCAGCGTAGACGGGAACAAACAGCCCGGCTTGATCCTTGCCGACCATCACGGCGACGCACCAAGGTTGGAAGCTGCAGAATACAACGGCAAAGCCGGCGGAAGCACCAAACAACCGGCCGTGTTCCGTTTCCGCTACAAAGAACGAGTTCGTGTCGCCTCGGTCGCTATGAAGGACTACACCTTCAAAAATCCTGCTTATGCCTTAATGCACGAACAAAGCGCAGCCAGCGCCAATCAACGACAGGATTACCAACACTTCGATTACCCGGGCCGATTCAAAGCCGACGCCAGCGGCCAGCCGTTTACCGAAGCTCGACTGGATGCCCTCAGAAACGAGGCCAACACCGCCAACGGCGAAAGCAATCGCCCGGATTTCACTTGCGGCGCAAAAGTGGAGCTCACCAACCACGACAGCGCCAGGCTAAACCGCGACTGGCTGTTAACTGCCATCACCCATGTGGGCGAGCAACCCCAGGCACTCGCAGAAGAAGGCGGCTCTGAGCCGACCACTTATCACAACCTGTTCAGCGCTGTTCCAGCTGATAAAGCCTGGCGACCACTGTGCAATCACCGCCCTCTCATGGACGGACCCCAGATTGCCATGGTTACTGGCCCCGAAGGCGAAGAAATCCACTGCGATGAATACGGCCGGGTAAAGGTGCGTTTTCCCTGGGATCGCTACTCTGAAAATAACGAACACAGCAGCGCATGGTTACGCGTAAGCCAGGGCTGGGCCGGTGGGCAATACGGTTTCATGGCGCTGCCAAGAATTGGCCACGAAGTAATCGTCTCCTTTCTTGATGGCGACCCGGATCAGCCCATCATCACGGGCAGAACGCACCACGCCACCAACCCACCGCCCTACTCCCTGCCCGAGCACAAAACCCGCACCACCCTGAAAACCCAGACCCACAAGGGTGAAGGCAGTAACGAGCTACGTTTCGAGGACGAAGCAGATAAAGAGCAAATCTATATCCACGCTCAAAAAGACCTCGACCAGCTTACCGAAAACAACCGCACCGAAGTCATCAAAAACGACAGCCACCTGACCGTTGAGAATGACCGGTTCAGCCAGGTTAAAACCAACGACCACAAAACCGTAGATGGCGAACAACGGGAAGAGATCGGCGGCGACTACAGCCTCACAGTCAACGGCAGCCACCACAGCAAATTCGGTAAAGCTCAACTCATCGAAGCTGGCAATGAAATCCACCATAAAGCAGGCATGAAGATAGTTATCGAAGCTGGTGCGGAAGTAACCTTGAAAGCCGGTGGCAGCTTTGTGAAGGTGGATTCGAGTGGGGTGACTATTTCAGGCCCGCTGGTGCGGGTGAATTCCGGGGGTGCGCCGGGAAGTGGGAGTTCGGTGGCTGCGCAGAAACCACAAATGCCCGTCTTGGTCGTCACAAGCGATCCAGGTTCCGGCAACCCCGATACACTACCGGTAACCAAAACCCGACCAGTGGCTACCCCTCAGCCCAGCCCCGTCTCAAAACTGCGTGAAGCTACCCAGAATGATGCCCTGTTAAGCAAGCAATGCGGCAAACAACCAGATGGACGTTGCGACTTCAGCCCATGTTCTTGTGAGGCTGGATAATGATAGAGAACCTGAAGGAAACCTCAGTGCACGCCGGACACAACGTCTACCTACTGATAGATGGCGCTCAACTGGACGCACCAAAGCTGATATATAGCCACGACGACAGTCCGGGATTCGACCAGCTCTACCGCGGCACACCCCATCAGTCAGCTCTGGAAGTGAGTCCCTGCATTGTTCAGCCCTCTGAAGCCAGCCGGCTGTGGACCGAAGAGTCAATTTGGCGTTCTGCGGGCGTTATTATTGAAAGCAATGCAGATATCCAGACCCTTACAGATCATTTCCGCAGCTTGATCAGCGTAAGGCTGCCCGACCAAACATTTGCTTATCTCAGATTCTATTCGCCAACTCAGATACATGGTCTGCTCTCCGCTTTTAATCCAAGCGAGCGCGCCCGGTTCAGTGGCCCTGTGCTCAAATGGCATTACTTTGACCCCGGAACAGGCTGGGAATCAACGGAGATACATAGCCAGGAGCAGGATCATGAAGCCAGCGAAGAGGGTTGGTTTCAGCTCACCAAAGAGCATATGCATACAATTAGTGCCCACAAAGAAGCAAATTTTATCAGTGCTCTGGTTAATAATTCCGGTCTACCGCTCACCCCGGAGAACGAGAGCCTGATGCGGACACTGGTTGAGCAAGGACGGCGCTATGGGTTTCGCTCAGAGGCAGAGCTTGCCAGCTATACGGAAATAGCGGCATATCACCCAAAGACCATTAACCTACCCGGTGCACAGTCCATTCTGTTCGATAAAGAAAGGCCAACCTGTGAGCGACTGGCAGAACTCGACAACCTGATGGCGCAAGGAGGTGCCTGATGCCGACTAACTATGAAGTTGTATCCAGAGATACGCTTGGCGCCATTGCCGAACGACACAACGCAACAGTGACACGCTTACTTCGTCTGAATCCTGCTATAGAAAACCCTGACCGGATTTATTCTGGGCAGGTTCTTGTTGTTCCTACTCCCAACGAGGTAATCACCTCCTCAACGGAACCTGGCGAGATTATTTGCAAGGCATCCTGTGAAGATAAAATTGTAGAAATTGTTCATGAAACCGGCAGCAACGAAATCATCTTCCTGACAAAGGCAGAAGCTGAGGAATTGGCCAGGGAGGAAAAGGCTATTTGTGGCCCAATTGAGGCGTTCTATAGAGACCTCGAAAACCTATCTGGCGGCGACCCTGATTCCGAAGACAGACCAAAAGAAGCTGAAGGGAGCCTGAAATCTGAAGTTCAGGAGCGCAAACAGGCATTGGTCGACGATCTCGTTGCCAAAGGTGCGATATCAAACGATATGGAGCCTGTTCCGGGATTAACCGAGATCAAACGGCTTTCTGGCAAAAAACATCGTACCTATGTGCGTTCCGATAAAATGAAGAATCATCTGAGGCGATATAGCATTGCATCTCGGGATAAAGCGCGCAGCAAAGGTTGGTTAACGTCAGACGGTATCAACGGCAAAAAACTGGCTGAAGCGATAGAGAGCGAACTCAAAGTACAAGTAAAACTCGAATTGGGAAGCCTAGACCCCGAAGGCTCGGTGATGCAGGCGCTTAATCAGTTTTACGACGAGGCCGAGTGGTCGGTGTGGAGCGAAAACCGAAAACAAAAAGTTGCAGAGACAGGTTTTGATGCCTCCGCTGAAGCTCAGTTTATGCGTTTTGCCGCAGGGGCGAGTGGGTTTGCCGAATATAATCCGAAAAATGGGAAGGTTCACATCCAGGCAAAGGCGGAGGCTCAGTACGCTCTAGCGGAAGGGAAGGTGACCGTTGAACAGTCATTTCCCACCAGCAACAAAAGTGCAATTCGCATCTACTACCGGATTGGCGGCTGGGATGGCGAACGCAGGCATGCCTCGCTCGGACACTTTCAGGCAACCCTGGCCATTACTGCTTCAGGTTTTGCGGGTGCATCTGCCGTGATAGCTGCGAACGTCCACGTGGATAGCAGCGAAGGTCTCCCAAAAATTAAAGGTATAGCCGCTCGCAAAAAAGGACAGGGTGCCAATATTGAAGGTAGTGCTTTTGCAGGTGTTCGCGCTGGCTGTGAGGTAACCGGCGAATTACGCTGGAAGGATGTTCTAACTTCTGAGAAAAAATGGGACACCCTGTGCAAGGTTGGGAAGAAGGTGGAGGCTGCGGTAGGAGCAGCCGCGGAACTAGAAATTCGGCTTATGTTTAGCCGCGCAACCGGGAAGTTTTATTTTAACTGCCATGCTGGCTTGGTTCTGGGGGTTGGCCCGTCAGGTAGTTTCCTGTTGGAAGTTGATGCTAATAACATCATGAAGATGCTCCACTTTGTTTATAACGCTCTGCTCGATGTAGATTTTAGGTATTTGGAGTTGTTTGATCGCCGCACAAATGCTTTTGATTGGTATCTCAGCCTAAATCTGCTTGCCTTGGGGAAAGGCATTTCGAGTATTGAGGCCGCACAACAGCTAGCAAGTGGTTCTATAAAAGGCATCACGGATTATATCAATAGATTATTTGTTGGCCGTCAGCGTGAGATACAAGGAGCAGAACTGGCTCAGAATGTAATTGAGGATTTGAAGTTACAAGAATACGCCGTGTTCCTGCACTCACCGCCAGAAGTTAAAGGCACGGTGCTGGATAACATTCTCTACGATTGGTGGCTGACACCGAGCATCTGGAGCAGTGACGATATAAAAATACAAGCAGTGAATCAGATACTCCGCACATTTCAGAGTTGGCGTGATTTTGAGGAAACTGTTCTTCGCATGAACCCAGAAGGAACCGCGCGACCGGCAGAGTTTCAGAAAAACCTCGACCGCTTATTTGAGCTTATTGGCAAGGGAAAAGTGGATCAGAGGCTATTTATCCACCAATTGAACAACATGGTTGCAATATCCGGCAGCCCGGTGAGGCTTGACCCTTTTCAAGTCTGCCGGATCTGTGGAATCGCATAGCGGGAGTTTATAAATGTTGAAAGCTCACAGAGCTAATTTTATTTGTTTACTGACAACATCCACGCTGATTGCCGGTTGTGGTGGCCTGTTAAGCAGCACCAGTAAGCCCAAAGCTGTGCAGCAAGTGATTGATCAAGTCCTAGAAAACCAAGTTTTTGTACAAGGCGGCACTTTCATGCTCGGGGATGTGGGTCGTCCAAATGGTGCCCCTTATGTAACCCTTACCGACTTCAGCCGTCCTGCTGTGGAAGTGAGAGTCGAGAGTTATTCCATTTCTCGTTACGAAACAACGTGGGGAGAGATGAAAGTTTACTACGAAACTCTTGGTCGCACCCATCTGTACAAAGATGACTTCATCTATAAAAAGTACGTAAAGGCAACGGACGACCCGCTATCACCCAACTACTATCGCAAGCCTGCCCGAGCCCCAAATTATGGCGAGGCCGAAGGCTATTGTGCCTGGTTGGCAGAGCAGACCGGACTACCCTTTGCGATACCAACGGAGGCGCAATGGGAGTATGCGGCCCGTAGCCGAGGAGGGAATATTCCTTATGCCACTGATACTGGCGAGGAAGACAACGATACATATCTGCAGCGGCCAAAAGAGTATATTGACCCAAGCATTCCCCCTTCTGGCAATATGCTGAGCCAGTCCTCATTGATCTTCGAGCGCCGTCCGGTAGGAAGTTATCCGCCCAACCCCATCGGCCTCTACGACATGACTGGGAACGTGGCGGAATGGACTCAGGATTGGTTTCAAGAAGACTATTACAAATACGCACCTAGTGATAACCCCAAGGGCCCGGAAAAGCCGGTAAACCCTGATAAACCTGAAAAAACCGTGAGGGATTGGGCCGGACACGGAGATCATATGGGTGGGGGTGGAACGATATTTGCCCGTAGTGGTGAGAATATTTCGTCAGGAGGCCATGGTTTTCGCTGTGTTGTCAATAATCCTGAACCGGTGAGCTGAGGTTGGTTATGCGAATATATGCTCACAGAGGGGGGGGTGTCCTCTGTTTTTCAATAACCACTCTGCTCATTGTGGGGTGCAGCCAGTTGTCCGATGGAGTCCGTGAGCCTAATGCGGCGCAGCAATTGCTTGAGCAGGTTATCGAAAACCTAGTGTTTGTGGTGGGTGGCACCTTCATGCTGGGAGATGTCGGTCGCCCCAACGGTGCGCCTTATGTAACCCTCACTGACTTTAGCCGCCCCGCTGTAGAGGTGAAGGTTCAACGCCCCATATCAAATAACAATAAAAAATGTGATCCACCTTCATTCGGACGTGACTTGGTTACTGGCATAAATATAATACAGCGCGACACCTAAGCAGATAACAGCTGCGAGCCGACTTGGCGAAAACACTATCGCGTCATTGCCGAACCAACCGAAATTATCGATTAGCATGCTCATTAAAACTTGCCCAAGAATAACGGCTACCGTCGCTACCGCAGTACCAATTTTCTGTACGGCAAACACCATGATAACTATGTATGGTACGCCGCACATCGCGCCCAGTAACTGCCATTTAGGAACCTCGAGCAAGGTTACCGCATGCGTAGGTTCAAAATAGAAAATAAGCAGGCCGGTCACCAAGGCGCCTAACGAGAAGGTTAAAAAAGCACAACGAAACACGCCGACTTTGCAGCCAAGCTGGCCATTAATTGCCGCCTGAATACTTAATGTTGCGCCACCGATGACAGCCAACATAACCATAATTATTGTCATCATTCCCCCTTACCTTTGTGCCATTAAAACAAGTGCTGCCACGATAAAACCCAGTGCGATAAGCCGGTTTCGATCAATTTTTCGCGGTTGAGCGGCAAATAAGCCAAAGTGATCAATAATAAGGCTCTTCGACACTTGGCCAGTTAAAATCCCTATCATAGTCATGGCGATACCTATTACTGGCGCAGTAATGGTTAGAATCACAACGTATATCGGCCCTAATATTCCACCAAGCAGTGTCCAGGACGGCTGGGTGAAAAATGACGGACTATTTCTCGGGCTGAAAAACAGCATCAAGATAAAGGTTAACGCCGCGCCTACCCCAAATATGCTGAAGGTTGCCCATAGCTCCCCGACCTCAGCTCCTAACGGGCCCAACAACCCCGCCTCAACGGATAACCCCATCCCGCCGAGCACCACAAGTAAAATCAACATCAACTGCATAGCTGAACTCCCAATCATAAAGGACGCATCATAGCCTGGTGCTTTATCGCGAAAAATGGGAGGATTCAATAAACACCTTTGCAGGATTTGCACAGATGAATGATGCAAGCTCCATCAATATCAGAGCGCTAAAATTTTTTATTGAAGTCTATGACAGTAGGAGTTTCTCTGCGGTTGCGCGCCGAGAGGGCGTCTCACCGTCTATGATATCGAGGGTGATTCAGCAGCTTGAAGAGTCGCTGGGACAGCAGCTTTTTTACCGCAATACCCGTGCAATTATCCCAACCGAAGCGGGCAGAATTTTTAACGATTACGCACGTTCAATGACCGAGCAATTAAATGAAGTTCGCAATGAGCTGAAAGATAGGGCGATCGAGCCAAAAGGTTTGATAAGAATTAATGCACCCGTTTTCTTCGGCCAGAGACATATTGCCCCTTGGCTGTCAGGCTTTTTAGCCCTGTATCCAAAGGTGCAAGTTGAGCTCACCCAAACAGACGACTTCATCGACCCGCATATCGACGCCGCAGATGTCATTTTTCGAATAGGCTCACTTGCTGACTCTACACTTCATGCCCGTGTACTTGGGGTACAGACCTACCATTTGGCCGCCTCTCCTGCATATTTAAAAAAGCACGGTACGCCCAAAACTCCTAGCGATCTCAGTCGCCATCATTGCCTGGTGTATAGCGGTTATTCGGGGCAAAATCGCTGGTTATTCAAAAGCGATGCAACAACATGGCTACACCAAGCCGTAACGCCGACGCTGGTCTCCAACAATGCCGAGTCATTACTTATCTCAGCTTTAAATGATAGCGGGATTGTATTATTTCCTAATTGGTTAATCGGAAACTATTTAAAGAATGGCACACTAGTGTCACTGCTCAGCGACTATCAACCGACAATAAAAGCGGCGCCACAGAATGTTACCGCGATTTACCCTAATGCGCGGCGCCCACCGTTAAATGTCAGGGTGCTGATTGATTATTTCATTGATGTTTATGGCACACCAGCCTATTGGGAACATCAGACCTAACGTCGTTTTGATGAATCCCGAGTCATGCGGACAATTTCCAGACTGCTAACACCAGCATAGCCAAAAGCATCACACATCCGACCATGAAAAGGCGCATTCTCACTGGCACATAGTTTGAACCCACGTGCACGTACGCATGGGCGTAACGGCTCGCGACGAAAAGCCAAGCCAGAACGACCGCCATCACCGGATGCCAAAACCGCAGCGCAGCGGAGGTTTTGGCATCCGGTGATGGCCTGGTTATGCAGCATGTAGCGGCTTGATCCGGTCTACCTCTTCCTTGACCGACTGAGCCGCTGCCCAAAGATCAACAGATCGCTGCGCATTCAGCCAGAATTCTGGAGAGTTACCAAACAAACGGGCAAGCCGAAGCGCCATTTCAGGACTGACAGCACGGCGCTCACGCAGTAGTTCATTAACTGACTGGCGAGAGACACCCAGAGATTCAGCCAACCTCGTAACAGTCAGGCCATAGTCCGGCAGAAAATCCTCTCTCAGCATTTCACCAGGATGAGTCGGCTTGCGCTGCATGCCGGTAGTATTAGGAATAGCCATAGTCATCACCTCTCTCAGTGGTAGTCACACACTTCGACCTCATACGCATCGCCATCCTCAAAACGAAAACAGATACGCCACTGATCATTTATTGAAATTGCGTGCTGCCCCTGTCTGTTTCCCGACAGCGGGTGAAGACGATTGCCGGGCGGCACTTTCAAATCCTCCAACTGGACGGCCAGATTCACGTATTCAAGCTTCCTGGCGGCTCTCGGCGCAACATCTGCAGGGAACTTCTTTGACTTGCCTATGGAGTAAAGCTCTTGAGTTCGTTTATCAGCGAAGGATTTGATCATGCAGTAAACTGTATTGCGTCACGTGACGCGTGTCAACATAGTTTGAAAGTGACTGCATAACGCAAAGCTTTGCGGCAATTTTGGAACCGCGAAGCGGTGGGAAAATTATCCGACAACAGCGCTTGGTTAGCCGGGCTTCAGAGCAAGGCCCGACTTCAAAAGGCAAGACTTGCCCCCGGTTTTA
>Ga0307486_1000068_pt1 | contig 119655 bp, 106 predicted proteins | sample CBIW02metaG_FD_203663 | JGI IMG/M metagenome (GOLD analysis project Ga0307486, IMG submission 203663) | Sea-ice brine microbial communities from Beaufort Sea near Barrow, Alaska, United States - CBIW 0.2 | ecosystem: Environmental > Aquatic > Marine > Coastal | place: USA: Alaska | collected...
AATTAATTCACATTGTGTTTGCTGTTTTAAACAGCGGCAAACCTTTTGATCCAGAATATAAGATGTGTGTTTGACTTAAAGAATCAAACACGGTATCTGGTCATTCGGGATTTTTGTTTTCAGACGGTTAAGAATAGGGCCGTTTTAACTGCAGCAACCTTCAGTTGGGCTAGATAACCATTCAGTCACTTGTGCTTTAGTCGGAATGCTGCCACTATGAATGACCTTGCCATTGATAACAACGCCTGGCGTGGCCATAACACCAAATCCTGCTATCTCCGCTATGTCTTCTACCTTGGCGATACAATATTTGACGTTCATTTCGGTCGCTACTGCTTCAATCAAAGCCATCGTTGTCGTGCAGTTTTTACACCCTGTCCCTAAAACTTTAATGTCTAAGCAGTCAGAACCATTTTCACAGCAGCTTAAATCAGTAGCTTTCCTTTCCTTCTTTTCTTTAGTGCCACATGTTGATTTTGCATCATTACTTGAACAACATTCGCTTGAAGATTTTGTATCAGCGGTTTTGCTCTCTGGTTCACAGCAGGTTCCTGTCGTGTCTGAAGCACAGCACTGCCCGCTATTTTTATCTTTACCAAAGATGACGGTCGCAGGACACCAGCCAGTAAAGGTAGATTGCAATGCATTTAAACCCGCAAACAGCGTCAACCATAACCAAGTCGGTTGAGTTAGATCAATTTGCCCGCTAAGATGCGCTAAAGCGGCTGGAATTAAAATCATCAGTGCGATTAAACGCATCATTATATTGCCTTTCATATTGTTCTTCTTGAGTGAACATGTATTAAAAATAAACGCTTTGAATAAAATTGAAAGTCCATCCCACCAAAATGAAGGAGATGGTTAATACCCCCACAAACAGAGCTAAGGCAGGCCATTGAATGACTTTTCGCAATATCAGTAGTTCGGGTAGAGAGAGAGCCGCTATGCTCATCATAAACGCCAAACTCGTTCCCAAGGGAACGCCTTTACCCAGCAAGGCTTCCAATATTGGAATTACGCCGACTGTATCAGAATATAGAGGGACGCCAATTAATACGGCCAAAGGTACAGTCCACCAGTTACCGGCCGTAGATAGATGGTCGGTAACCCACTGTTGTGGCACATAACCATGCAATATGGCACCGATTGCGATACCTATAATGATCCATTTCCAAATCCTTAAGACAATCGTTTTGACTTCACTCAATGCATATTCATGGCGTTGAGTAAGCGTCTGCTTTTTGGGAGAGTTTTCGACTTCACCCATTTGGATTTTCCAGACATAAGATTCTACCCAACGTTCGGTTTTGAAGCGTTCCATAATTATGCCGCCGACATAAGCAACCAGCAGGCCTGCGCCGACATACATCAAGGCAATCTCCCAACCTAAAATGGATGCCAGCATGACCACGGCAATTTCATTAATCATCGGGCTAGCAATCAGGAATGAGAAGGTCACACCCATTGGAATACCGGCTTCGACAAAACCAATAAATAACGGCACGGAGGAACAAGAACAAAAGGGCGTAACGCCGCCTAATAAGATGGCTATGAGTCGAGCGAACCATTTGGGTTTGCCCTGAATGACTTTACGAACGCGTTCTGGTGACATATAAGCGCGGAGTAATCCCATCACATAAATAATGGTCACAAGTAGTACCAGTATTTTGACAATATCCATCACAAAGAATTGAACAGCGCCACCTAAAGAGGAGTCAGGATCTAAAGCGAGTAACTTAAAAGCGGTGTAATTGCCTAGTTGTTCAAACATAACGGCCTCTTATTGATGGAGTGTTGTTATTATATTTAGAGAAGCAAATATAATAAAGTACTAATTGATCTAAGTGTCTAGTTAATGTCGATAATGATTCCAAAATAGAGAAGGTGAGTATGGCAACTCAGTGGGTTGGCGAGTGGGGTTTAGTTATCAGGGGTATCAGATTGTGTCGCTTTAAGCCTCTGGCGTCTTAACTTATGCGCAAGTTTGACAAGGTGACTTTGCAATTTCCAGAATAGGTAGGCCGGCATATTGCAGGTTTTACGGTCGGTTATGAATTTATGGTTGTTTTTCATATAAAGACTCCTGCCAGAAAATGATTAAGACTTATTGTCATTTTCTGTGGTGAACGCTTGTTGCAAGAGGTTTAACATTCTAATAGAAGGGTATCCATCCGCCGCCAGTTGATGTTTTATCTGAAAGTTGCGCAATGCTTTTTTAGTTCTGCTTCCGGCAATTCCATCGGCCTCGCCCACTGCGTATCCAAGGGTATTAAGAAGAGATTGAATTTCTTGCATTTCCGCCGTACTCAATCCTTTATCATCTTCGGGTTGGCTTTTGGTTAAAATCGGTTTACCAACAATGCGATCTGCCAAACGACCGACAGCAATTGCATATTTATCAGAGTTGTTCCAGCGTTTAATGACTTTGAAATTATCATAAACTAAGAAAGCTGGGCCGCGGAAATCACTGGCAAGTAACAAAGTGGCGGGCATCTCTATCTGCGTAGCCAAAGAACGGCCATTGGCTTGCTTGATGCCTAAGGTTTGCCACTCTTTTAAGCTGCGTTGTGTTTTACCATCCGCTAAAGCATAGTCAAACCCTTTGGGTAAATGCACCTCTCGTCCCCAACTTTGCTCTTTTTGCCAACCAAGCTGTTCTAAGAAGTTACCAGCAGAGTAAAGTGCATCAGGCAAACTGTCCCATAAGTTTATTTTGCCATCGCCATCACCATCGACCGAATACCTTAGATAGTTATAGGGCATAAATTGGCATTGTCCCATCGCGCCCGCCCAAGAACCTTTCATCTGTTGCGGAGAAACGTGACCTAAATCGATAATCTGCAGGGCGTTGATAAGCTGTTTCGAGAAAAAGTTCCTGCGACGGGGATTATAAGAAAGCGTAGCGAGGGATTCAATAATGGGTATATTGCCGGTGTAACTGCCGTAGTTGGTTTCCATACCCCAAAAAGCCACTAAAATACGTTCAGGAACTCCATATTTCTGAGTGACTTCGCGTAATAAATTACGGTGTTTTTTTAGGTTTTTAATGCCACTTTCAATACGTTGATCAGAGACGGCGCGATTAAAATATTCAAAAAAGGTGCTCGTGAACTCTGGTTGGCGACGGTCTAGTTCCAAAACGTGTTGATTCAAATGCACGTCTTCAAAAGCTTGGCTTAAAGTCTGATTAGAAATGCCTGCTTGAACCGCTTGAGTTTTGAAATCAATTAACCAGTGCTGAAACGCTTTTTCAGTTTCGACCACCTGTGTGGGTTCACTCACTTTTGCTTGAGCTGACAGTGTCGTGAACACTGAAAAACTCACAAGGCATGCCGCTAAGAATGTATTCATTTTAATAGGTCTTTTTTATGCTCTTATTGAAAATAGCGGTAAACCGCCAAGGTTTATTTATTAGATTCGAGGCCTTTGTACGAGTCAGGGGCGAGAGAAAAATAGACGAAAGTACCCCTTGAGGGTATAAAATTTTACTGATTAAGGCGGAAAACGTAGTTAATAGCTAGCTATTGACAAGTTGTTCAACGAAGAGCAGTGACATTTTAGCCATTTTTATCCGTTTATGATCTCGTGCGAAGGCCTCGATTAATACATTCTACATAAACTAACTAAAAGAAGGGGATAAAACAGTTTAAAATCACACCTTATTATAAAATGCCTGCACCGCTAAAAATTGGATGACCTATGTTGAAATGTTTTGCCACCTCCGCGGGTGGATTAAGTGAATTATTACGTGAAGAGCTTATGTCTTTGGGTACCCAAAATGTCAAGGCACAACCAAGAGGGGTGACTTTCGAAGCCGATTTGGAAACACTCTATCGGACTTGCTTATGGTCACGCCTAGCCAACCGAATTTTCCTGACGGTCTTAGAAGTGGAATTAGAGAATCAAGAAGGGTTGACTACTGAAATCGCTCAGATTGATTGGAGTGAACATATGGACTCCTATGGCACTTTCTCGGTCTCATTTTCCGGAAAAGGCATGGGCATCGAACACACCAACTTTGGTGCGCTTAAAATCAAAGACGGCATAGTCGATCACTTTATGGACAAGAACGATGAGCGTCCATCGGTCAATACAGCGAATCCAAACCTTCGAATCCACGGTCACTTAAACCGTAATCAGCTGACCTTAAGTATCGATCTGATCGGCTATAGTTTGCATCAGCGTGGTTATCGTGAAGGTCAACAGGTTAAAGCCCCTTTAAAAGAGAATGTGGCGGCCGCACTGTTAATCCGTGCGGGTTGGCCAGCGATCGCTAAAGAGGGCGGTACGCTCTACGATCCTATGTGTGGTTCAGGTACTTTTTTAGTCGAAGCGGCCTTAATGGCTTCTGATGGGGCGCCAGGTCTTCATAAGCATGACCGCATGATTCTGAATGCCTGGAAAGGTCACGATGCGGAATTATGGAAAGAGTTGGTGGCTGAAGCCAAAAACCGCCAATTGCTTGGATTGAATAACTTACCCAAAATTGTCGGTTCTGATGCCTCGCATCGCTCTTTAGACATTGCCGAAGAAGCTATTTTGAATTCCGGGTTTGCAGATTATATCGAAGTTAAGCAGATGACGGCGGAACAAGGTCGTCGTTGGGGCGACTGGCAACCAGGCCTGGTCATTACCAACCCGCCTTATGGTGAACGTTTAGGTGAAAAGGAGGAGGTCAAACTCCTCTATACGGCGTTGGGTAGATTCCTTAAGAATGAATTTGATGGTTGGCAAGCGGCCGTCTTAACCTGTAATCCTGAGTTGGGCATGTATTTAGGCCTTAAAGCTAAGCGTAGCCATAACTTCTTTAACGGACCGATGGAGTGTAAGTTATTTCGCTTTGAAGTCACGGAAGAATATCATCGTGAACCATCGATTAAAGGCGGTGCAGATTTAGCGGAAGGTGTACAGAGCGCTTACCCTGATTTAGCCGAATCGGAAGGTGCGATTATGTTTGCCAACCGTTTAAAGAAAAATTTAAAGCCACTGCGTAAATGGGCTAAAAAACACGAAATCAATGCCTACCGTGCTTATGATGCGGATATGCCTGAATATTCGTTATCGATTGATTTTTATCATACCGAAGATGGTGGAGATTACTTGGTCGTCAATGAATATGCCGCGCCTAAAACGATTGATAAATCGAAAGCCAAGCGACGCCTGTATGAAGCCTTGTCAGTTCTGCCAAGCGTCTTTGAGCTGCCTGTGTCACGTATTAATTTTAAAATCCGTGAAAAACAGAGTGGCAGTGCTCAGTATGAAAAGCTAGATGAGAATAGAGCGTTTTATACCATTATTGAGAATGGCGCCAAATTGCTCGTAAACTTTACTGATTATTTAGACACGGGGATTTTTCTAGATCATCGCGATGTTCGTGCGTTTGTGGCGTTGAAATCGCACCGTAAAAGTTTATTGAATCTCTTCTGCTATACCGCCACGGTTACGGCGCAGGCAGCTGTTCATGGGGCAAAAAGTAGCTTAAGTTTGGATATGTCTAAAACTTATATAAACTGGGCCAGACAGAACTTAATCCTAAATGGTTGCGATGAGTCACAACATCTTTTTAAAAAGGTTGATGTGATTGATTGGTTGGATATGGAGAGTCAAGCGACTAGCCAAGGTTTTGATGTTATTTTCTTAGATCCTCCGTCTTTCTCAACCTCAAAAAGTATGGAAGGCACCTTGGATATTCAACGTGATCATGTGGATCTTATTCAAAAAACCATGAAATTACTCAACCCTGGCGGTCAATTGATTTTTTCAAACAACTTCCGTAAGTTTAAATTAGATGAAGCCAGTCTAGAGGGGGTGGCTGTTGAAAATATCACCAAGCAAACCATGCCGAAGGACTTTGAACGCAATACTAAAATTCACCAGGCCTGGGTATTAACTAAAGCTTAAAGCGATTATCCTGCCGAAGATTGATAAACCCCTATAGGCTCTTGGCGATGAAGTTTATCGAACAGACAGGGGTTTTTTGCTATTTAAAGATTGCTATTTATTAAGCCTAAAATCATAATGACCCTATTATTAGTATGTAATTACAAACTTCTGGCTGAACTCTTGAGGCTGATTAACTTTCAAAGCGTTAGAATCGTTTTATCCTTTCGCATTCTCTAATTTTGGAACGAGCAAGATGGAACAAAAAATACAATTTGATGAAGCATTAATAAAACGCTACAACCAATCTGGTCCGCGTTATACCTCTTATCCAACAGCCGTTCAGTTTGATGAAGCTTTTGGGTTAGACGATTATAAGGCCGCTGCAGAACGTAGTAATGATTCCGGTCGTGGTTTATCGCTGTATTTTCATATCCCCTTTTGCGATACGGTCTGTTTCTTTTGTGCCTGTAACAAGGTGTGGACGCGCGATCGCTCTAAGGCAGCACCTTATTTACAACGTCTTTTCAAAGAGATCGAAATGCAATCCAAGTTGTTTGATCCCAAGCGAAAAGTTGAGCAATTGCATTGGGGCGGAGGGACGCCGACCTTTATCAATAATGATGAAATGAAGCAGTTAATGGATAAAACGCGTCAACACTTCAATTTATACGATGATGATTCGGGTGAATACTCCATTGAAATTGATCCACGTGAAGCGAGCCGTGAGTCGGTTAAATTATTGCGCCAGCTTGGATTTAATCGCATGAGTTTAGGCGTGCAAGATTTTGATCCGAAAGTACAGAAAGCCGTCAATCGTATCCAAACCCAAGCTGAAACATTTGAAGTCTTAGAAGGCGCGCGTGAAGCGGGTTTTATGTCAGTCAATGTTGATTTGATTTATGGTCTGCCGTTACAGACGGAGCAGGGTTTTATCAACACTCTCGATAGAGTCCTGGAGGCAGAGCCGGATCGTTTTTCAATCTTCAATTATGCCCATATGCCGAGTATGTTTCCGACTCAGAAGAAGATGAATGAAGCCGATATGCCATCATCAGATGAGAAGTTAGCGATTTTACAGGCCACGACCGAACGTCTTTTAGAGGCTGGTTATGTCTATATCGGTATGGATCATTTTGCTAAACCGGATGATGAGTTGGCGATTGCACAGCGTAATGAAACCCTGTATCGCAATTTTCAAGGCTATTCAACGCATGCCGAGTGTGATTTAGTCGGTATGGGGGCGACCTCAATTTCATTGATCAACAATACCTATGCACAGAACCGTAAAGGGTTAGATGACTATTATGCAGCGATCGACGCGGGTGAGTTGGCGGTCTTTAGAGGGGTTGAGTTGAGTGAAGATGATGAGTTACGCCGAGATGTCATTACCGGTTTAATAAGCCATTTTCATTTGAACTTTCCAAAGATTGAAGCCCAGTGGAAAGTTAACTTTAAAGAGTATTTCGCCAAAGAGATGGTCAATTTACAACCTATGATAGAAGACGGTTTGATTAGCCTGACGGAGGATGATCTATATGTTTCTGCCAAGGGTCGATTATTGATTCGTAATATCTGTATGGTATTTGATGCTTATTTAAAACCAGGCGCTGAGAATCGTTTTTCAAAAGTGATTTAAGGTCACCGTGATTAAATAACTGATAAGAGCATAAATAACCGAGCTAAGTCTCGGTTTTTTTATGTTTAAAAGAAGTAGTCACCATTTGACCCTGCGCTCACATGATTTTGTAAGGTCGCAGGACATGCCCTGCGCTCACATGATTTTGTAAGGTCGCAGGACATGCCCTGCGCTCACATGATTTTGTAAGGTCGCAGGACATGCCCTGCGCTCACATGATTTTGTAAGGTCGCAGGACATGCCCTTCGCTCACATGATTTTGTAAGGTCGCAGGACATGCCCTTCGCTCACATGATTTTTTAAAGCCGCAGGGCATGCCAGGCTTGGTTACATGGATTGTTTAGTCTGGGATCTCATTTGGTTTTGGAAACCAAGCATCTGTCTTGCCCGTATAATAATAAACAGTCAGACCAATCCATTCACGCCAGGCCGGTTCAAGGGCTTTGAGGTGATCGTATAAATCGAAGTCCCATCCTCTTAAATCATCAGCATTTGAGCGGAAGTCGACAGGGTAAGGAATGACCTTTATATTTTGTTGTCTAGCAACACCCACCGCGCGTGACATATGAAACGCTGACGTGACCAAAAAGTAAGTCCCTTTTGCCTCACCCTTGTAGAATTTAGGCAGTAGGGGCTTAGTATATTTAAAGTTCTCGTAGGTGTTACGGGATTTACTCTCGATAATTAAACGTTTGGCATCAATCCCAACAGAGGTGAGTAGCTTTCGCGCTAATGTACCTTCGCCACCAGTATTTTGCAGGCTTAACGAACCGCTACCACCGGTAAATATCACGGGGATATGTGGATAAAGGTTCGCCAAATCAGCGGCACCAATATAACGATCACCACCCGTCCCTAATTCAGCAACGTTCCAGCTCAGTGAGCGTTTTAGGTCTTCACCGCCGCCAAGAATAATAATGCCATCAATGTTCGTAGGCAAAATGGATGGAACCGTAAAGCGTTTTTCTAAAGGCTGCATTAAATAATCGCTAACCGGGTAGGCCATAATGATAAAACTCACTATAGCTGTCGGTATGAGAATTCGTTTTACAGCGGTATATCGATGAAACAGCAAAAGCCATGCACTTAAAACCAATAAAAAAATGATTAAATTCCCAGGACTTAATATTGCCCAGCCTATTTTAGAGAGCACAAAAAATAATTTATCTAAATCAACCATATCTTTTCCGGGGTAGTACGTTATTTGATTTGAAGTAAGTTTAGCTGTTTTTCATACGATAGATAGGATGAAAAGAAAATATTGTCCTTGAAAGAAGATATATTGTCCTTATGTTTTATCTAGTTAAGAAGAGTTAGTTAAGGAGTTTGCTAGTAATGATGGATAAATTTACCACACAGTTTCAGTCTATACTCGGTGAAGCGCAAACATTGGCGATAAGCCATGATAATCAATTTATTGATCCGATTCATATCTTGTCTGCTTTAGTGGGTGAGCAGAGTTCTCTATTGCAGTTGGCGCAAGTGAATGTGCCACTACTGAGCCAATCGCTGGTTGAAAAAGTTTCTAGTTTGCCGAAAGTGTCTGGTGGCCAGGGTAATGTGCAGCTGTCACAACAGTCGGCTGGCCTACTGAATGGCATGGAAAAACAAGCGCAAAAGCGTGGTGATGCTTATATTGCCAGTGAGCTGTTTTTTGTCGCTCTATTAGACTCCAGTGATATTGCCGCACAACTGTTTAAAAAGGCCGGCGCCAATGCCGAACAAATTAATAACGCAATCGAACAAGTCCGTGGAGGCGAAAAAGTGAACGATCAAAATGCAGAAGAGAATCGTCAATCATTAGAGAAATATACCGTCGATTTAACCGCCCTTGCGGAATCCGGTAAACTAGACCCTGTGATTGGCCGTGATGATGAGATTCGTCGTGCGATCCAAGTATTGCAACGCCGTACCAAAAATAACCCCGTGCTTATCGGTGAAGCAGGCGTGGGTAAAACCGCAATTGTCGAAGGTTTAGCACAACGTATTGTTAATGGTGAAGTGCCAGAAGGCATTAAGAACAAAAGAGTCTTGTCTTTAGATTTAGCGGCTCTTTTGGCGGGTGCAAAATACCGTGGTGAATTTGAAGAACGTCTAAAATCGTTATTGAAGGATTTAGAAAAAGAAGAGGGCAAAGTTATCCTCTTTATAGATGAAATTCACACCATGGTCGGCGCGGGTAAAACCGAAGGTTCAATGGATGCCGGTAATATGCTCAAGCCTGCATTGGCACGTGGACAATTACACTGTATTGGTGCGACGACTTTAGATGAATATCGCCAAGATATTGAAAAGGATGCCGCCTTAGAAAGACGTTTTCAGAAAGTCATTGTCGACGAGCCGACGGAAGAAGATACCATTGCCATTCTACGTGGTCTAAAGGAACGTTATGAAATTCATCACGGGGTAGATATTACCGATGCCGCGATTATTGCTGCGGCACATCTGTCGCAACGCTATATTACCGACCGTCAACTGCCAGATAAGGCGATTGATCTGATTGATGAGGCGGGTTCACGTATCCGAATGGAGATTGACTCGAAACCAGAGATAATGGATAAACTGGATCGTCGTCTAATTCAACGCAAAATTGAACAGGTTGCATTGAAGAAAGAGAAGGATGATGCTTCCAAAAAGCGTCTGACGATTTTGCAAGATGAAATCAAATCACTGGAAAAAGAGTATTCAGATTTAGAAGAAATTTGGAAGCGCGATAAAGCGGCGTTGCAAGGCGCTCAAAAGTTTAAAGAGGCCTTAGAAGCCGCCAAAATTGAATTAGAATCGGCTCGAAGAGCCGGCGATCTGGCCAAAATGTCAGAGATTCAATATGGAAAAATCCCTGAGCTTGAAGCCAAAATCAAAGCCGCTGAAGTGGCTGAAAATGAAGCAGAATCTGATGGTGAGATGCATCTGTTAAAAAACAAAGTGACTGAGGATGAGATCGCCGAAGTGGTTGCACGTTGGACGGGGATTCCTGTGTCACGCATGCTGGAAGGTGAACGTGAAAAGCTTCTGAAAATGGAAGAGGCTTTAGGTAAACAAGTCATTGGTCAGAATGAAGCGGTTAAGGCCGTATCGGATGCGATTCGTCGTTCTCGTGCCGGTTTGTCAGAACCCGGGCGACCAAATGGCTCTTTCCTCTTTTTAGGGCCTACAGGGGTCGGTAAAACAGAGTTGACCAAAGCCTTAGCGGATTTCTTATTTGATACGACGGATTCCATTGTTCGACTGGATATGTCTGAATTTATGGAAAAACATTCTGTGTCTCGCTTAGTGGGGGCACCTCCAGGTTATGTGGGCTATGAGCAAGGTGGTTATTTAACCGAAGCGGTCCGTCGTAAGCCTTATTCTGTTATTTTATTAGATGAAATCGAGAAGGCACATCCTGATGTTTTCAATATTCTATTGCAGGTGTTGGATGATGGACGCCTAACGGATGGCCAGGGTAGAACGGTAAATTTTAAGAATACAGTGATTGTCATGACCTCTAATTTAGGTTCGCAAATCATCCAAGAGAAAACCGGTAAAGCTTCTTATGAAGAGATGAAAGCCGATGTGATGGAAGTAGTTGGCGGACATTTTAGACCTGAATTCATTAACCGTATTGATGATATTGTGGTTTTCCATCCATTAGATAGAACCCAAATCCGTGCCATTACAGGGATTCAGTTGCAAAGCTTAAGAGATCGTTTAATGGATTCTGAGATTAGCTTGGAATTGGATAAGGCTGTCTTAGATTTATTGGGCGAAGAAGGCTTTGATCCAGTATTTGGTGCAAGACCTTTAAAGCGGGTCATTCAACAACGTGTTGAAAATCCATTAGCGCAGAAAATATTGAAGGGCGAATATCCAGCTGGTTCAACGATTCATGTCACGTTGCTAGACGGAGAAATTCAATTTAATTAATTCAGATAGAGGTTTATTGAGGTCAGATAAATTGAAGCTGAAATTTTGATGTTAGCCATCTACTCCTATTGGAGTAGATGGCTTTTTTGTATCCGTGGTGACAGCTATAATTGCAGTTGTTTGGATAAAATAGAATAGGCTAACGCAGCTGTTAGTCGACGATATTATCGGCTTTCTTGATTCTTTTATAAGCCTTTCTAACGGCTTTAGAAACGCGGTTTTCAACTTCGATATGTTCAACGGTAGACATATAGAACGACATATCAATATCGTAGCGAATATAGCGCGGTGCTATACGGTTTAAAGCGATACAAGCCATATCAGCCAAGGTGTCTTCGTCATCAATCTTATCTGCATAATGCTCTTTGATTTCATTAAAAACCAAACGTTCATAATAGTTGTGAACCGTATCCATCGCCATAGTGGCTCCATTGTGTCGCTAATGTTAATATTTTAATTTAAGGACTATTTAACTCAGCTTCTAAGTTAGCCTTAATTAAATTTAGACCCCAACTATACCGCAGATTGTTCGATATAAAAAGAGTAAAAAAAAGCACCTCTAAAGCCGTCAAGCGGTTTAATCGCTAGAGATTTTTAAAGGTGCTATAAGTCTAATTTAGAGCTTAATGATAAAGGAATTACTGCTCTCTTGAAATCGCTCTATGGCCAATGTCGTCACGGTAATAAGCCTCATCCCATGTCACCATTTTCAGACCTTCGTATGCACGCTTTTGTGCAGCTGTAACGTTTTCACCTAAAGCTGTCACGCATAATACACGCCCACCCGTGGTAATAACTTCACCTTTTTCATTTAGGCTTGTGCCGGCATGGAATACTTTTAAGTCCGGTGCATCGGCCTTATCTAAACCAGAAATGACATCACCCTTACGAAATTCATCAGGATAGCCTCCAGCAGCCATCACCACACCTAGAGCTGCACGACTATCCCACTGGGCAGATACTGTATCCAATTTACCATCTATCGCAGCTAAACACAGGGTTGCTAAATCAGACTGTAAACGCATCATGATGGGTTGTGTTTCAGGATCGCCAAAACGGCAGTTGAATTCAAGTACCTTAGGGATACCATTGTGGTCAATCATGACGCCAGCATATAGGAAACCGGTATAAGGTAGGCCATCTTTCGCCATCCCTTCAATAGTTGGCTCAATGACCTCTTTCATAATGCGATTATGAATATCACGCGTGACGACTGGTGCCGGCGTATAAGCGCCCATGCCACCCGTGTTAGGGCCTGTGTCACCATTGTTGCGTGCTTTGTGATCCTGCGATGTTGCCATGGGTAGGATGTTTTTACCATCCGCCATAACAATAAAGCTGGCCTCTTCACCGACTAAAAACTCTTCGATAACGACACGTGAACCAGCATCGCCAAACTTATTGCCGGCTAACATATCTGTTACAGCGTCTTTAGCTTCCTGCATTGTATCCGCAAGGATAACGCCTTTACCAGCCGCTAAACCATCGGCTTTAATGACAATCGGTACGCCAACTTTATCTAAATAAGCATGCGCTGGTGCGATTTCGGTAAAGACGTCATAATCTGCTGTTGGGATATTGTGTTTGGCTAAAAAGTCTTTAGAGAACGCTTTAGAGCCTTCAAGCTGTGCGGCACCTTTATCAGGACCAAAACACTTTAAACCCGCGGCTCTAAAGTCATTAACCACGCCCAATACTAAAGGAACTTCTGGGCCAACAATCGTTAAGTCGATATTGTTCGCTTTTGCAAAAGTGACCAGGCCTGGTAGATCATCAGCCGCGATATCTACGTTGGTTAAGTTTGCTTCAAGTGCCGTTCCGGCATTACCCGGCGCTACAAATACTTGTGAAACGGTGTCAGCTTGAGCCGTTTTCCAAGCCAAAGCATGTTCACGACCGCCGCCACCAATAATTAATACTTTCATTTATTTCTCTTTGTAATTTTGAACCACGAAGACACGAAGTCACGAAGGTTTATAAAACGAATCTTTTGATGCCATTTTTTAAAACAGCTTCATTGAAATTAATTAACAGTCCCATTTTTATTTGGGTTAATTTCATGTAGGTTAGTAATTGAGCTTGATGAATGCCTTGCAACTTATCAACGGCTTTGAGTTCAATAATAAGTTGGTTATCAATCAGTAAATCAATACGGTAGTTTTGATTTAGTTGGTGCCCTTTGTATATAACGGGAATTTCAACTTGGCATTGATGCTGAATATTATTCAACTGTAATTCATAAGACAGACATTGCTCATAAACCGACTCCAACAATCCAGGTCCTAAGTTTCTATGTACTTCAATTGCTAAACCAATCACTTGATTCGATAAGTTATCAAAATTCATAACACTTCGTGCCTTCGTGTCTTCGTGGTTCAATTATTAGTTAATGTTTAAAATGACGCATTCCTGTGAACACCATTGCTATGCCATGTTCGTTGGCCGCGTCAATGACTTCTTGATCGCGCATTGAACCACCCGGATGAATCACCGCAGCAATGCCAGCTTCCGCCGCCGCATCAATACCGTCACGGAATGGGAAGAATGCATCAGAAGCCATGACCGAACCAGGCACTTCTAATCCTTCGTCAGCCGCTTTAATGCCTGCGATCTTCGCAGAGTAGACACGGCTCATTTGCCCAGCGCCCACACCGATTGTCATGCCATCCTTAACGTAAACAATCGCATTAGATTTAACAAATTTTGCAACTTTCCAGGCAAATAACAGATCAGCCATCTGCTTATCGGTCGGTGCTAGTTTTGTGACTACGGTTAGGTCATCAGCCGTGACAGATCCTAAATCACGGTCTTGAACTAATAATCCGCCTGTGACACGCTTATAGTCATAAGCAGGTTGTTGACCAGCAAGCTCTCCACACTCCATTAAGCGTAGGTTTTTCTTAGCTTCAATAATGGCTTGCGCCGCTTCAGTCACTGTCGGGGCGATAATCACTTCAACGAACTGACGATCTACAATCGCTTGTGCAGTTTGGGCATCTAACTCGCGATTGAAAGCGATAATTCCGCCAAAGGCAGAGGTAGGATCGGTTTTGAATGCGCGGTCATAAGCTTCAAAGAGCGTTGCGCCAATTGAAACACCACAAGGGTTGGCATGCTTGACTATGACACAAGCGATTTCATCAAAGGTCTTAACCAACTCAAGAGCCGCATCCGTATCAGCAATGTTATTGAAAGAGAGCGCTTTACCTTGCAACTGAGTTGCTGTCGAAATAGAAGCTTCATTCTGATTAGATTCTGTGTAGAAAGCGGCTTTTTGATGAGGGTTTTCGCCATAACGTAGAGACTGTTTTTTTGCAAACTGCGTGCTGTAGGTACGTGGGAAAGCATCATTTTCTTCTGTGCTAAACATTGTGCCGAAATAGTTAGCGATGGCACCATCGTAACGCGCCGTTTGTTCAAAGGTTTTAATCGAAAGATCAAAACGTGTGGCGTGTGAAAGTTGGCCGTTATTGCTTGTCATTTCAGCCAGGATTCGTGCATAGTCCATAGGGTCCGTGACGACAGCAACGTCTTTGTGGTTCTTAGCCGCAGAGCGCAGCATGGTTGGTCCACCGATATCGATGTTTTCAACGGCGTCTTCTAAAGAGCAGTCCGCTTTGGCCACAGTCGCTTCAAATGGGTAGAGGTTGACCACGACCATATCGATTGGATCGATACCGTGTTCAGCCATAATTGCATCATCTGTTCCACGACGACCTAAAAGGCCACCGTGAATTTTTGGGTGAAGGGTTTTAACACGTCCATCCATCATTTCGGGAAAACCAGTGTATTCAGAGACTTCTGTCACGGCTAGGCCTGCTTCTGACAATACCTTATAGGTACCGCCAGTTGAGAGGATAGCAACATTCATTGCAATTAATGACTCGGCAAACTCTAAAATTCCGGTCTTGTCTGAAACGCTAATCAATGCGCGACGTACTGGTTTCATGAAACTTTCTCCAAAATTAAATCTATAAAAAGGGTTCTAATCGCTTTAGTAAGCCACTAGCTAGAAATTGGGTCTAATAGGCAACAGAGACTAAATTAACTGAAATTTCAGCATCTTCTTTCTTAGGGTGTTGCGGTTAATGCCTAAGATGAGCGCGGTTTGAGTTTGATTGTATTCTGTTTTAGCTAAGACAAACTCGAGCATAGGTTTTTCAACCTGATGTATGACCATTTCATATAGATCACAGGTAGTCTGTTCCTGAAGCGTGTCAAAATAAACCTCAAGGGTCTGGGTGACTTGTTCGCTCAGTGAAAGTGGTTGTTTTTCGGCTACTGGTTTACTCATAGAATATTCAATTTAATCTGTTTAGTTAATTTTAAATATCAGACAGTGTTTATTTCTAAAAAGTGATCTCTTAAAAATTAGACACTGATTCTCGTTATGGCTTGCTCAATAATGGCTCAAAAAAACGATCGATTATTGCGAGCTGTGCTTCTGGTGTTTGCAGTTGGTTGAACTGTTTGCGTAACTCATGGCCTGCTGGCAGATGTTGTCCATACCAGCCGATGTGTTTACGGGCTATTCTTACGCCGAGCAACTCGCCATATAACTTATGCACACCTGAAACATGTTGAATAATGGTCTGATAAAATTCTTCGAACGAGGGCTTAGTAAATTTACTACCTGTTTTAAGGTAATGATTTATCTCACGAAAAATCCAAGGGTAGCCTTGTGAGGCTCTGCCAATCATAATGCCATCGACAGCTGTGTATTTTAATACAAATTCGGCCTGTTCGGGGGTGCAAATGTCACCATTTGCAATCACAGGGATCTCGATCGCCTGTTTAACGGCTTTGATGGTCTCATATTCTGCCAAACCTCTAAATTTATCCTCGCGAGTTCTACCGTGAATCGTGATAGCTTGCAGACCTTGTTGTTGAGCAATCTCTGCAATTTGTAGGGCATTGCGGTTTTCTGCATCAGACCCTGTGCGCGTTTTGACGGTAACGGGTACATTGACGGCGCTGACAACTGCGGCAAAAATATCGGTCACGCGACCTGGATCCGCCATTAAGGCAGAACCGGCCGCCACGCTACAGACTTTCTTAGCAGGGCAGCCCATATTTAAATCGATTATTTGTGCGCCTAGTGAGACCTGCCAAGCAGCTGCCTCAGCGAGTTCATCCGGGTCTGTACCAATTAGTTGAATGGCACGAGGTTCTGGATCACTGAGGCTGGCTTGACGGGTTGAGGATTTTTTAGATTCCCACAGCTGTTTTTTAGACGCCACCATTTCTGCTAGCGTGTAACAGGCACCATTTTGTCGGCAAATTTCTCTAAAAACAGGATCGGTAATGCCTGCCATGGGTGCAAGCACAATATTGTGTTCAAAAACGTGAGAACCAATCTGCAACATATTCTAAAGTCTCGATTTTAAACCGACCAGGCCTGGTCGGTTTAATTTAGAAGGCTTTAAAAGTAGTATTAGCGTCAGTCTATTTTGGCTTGTAAGTATGACAGCACTCATTTTAAGCTCTAGTTCCGGCTAATAGACCCCATTCGTCCATCTGTTCAAAGGTATCGAGTTCAACGCCTAGGTCACGATAATGGCTTATCAATCCCTCTGCTTGATTCGCTAAAAGACCAGATAAGATCAATGTACCACCAGGCTTCAGTAGGCGGATAAACTCGCCTGCTAATTCTTTGACGGGGCCGGCTAGAATATTGGCGACCAATATATCAGCTGGCTCGGAATCAAAGTCTTTGACCAGTTCAAAAGGGATGCTTTCATGGTTGCGTTCAGAATTTTGACGGCTGGCAGTAATTGCTTGCGGATCAATGTCGGTGCCTACCACAGAGGCTGCGCCTAATTTTTGGGCCGCCAGGGCAAGAATGCCTGAACCACAACCGTAGTCAATGACGCTGAGATTTTTTGGGGCATGTTGATCCAACCACGTTAAACAGAGAGAGGTCGTGGGATGCGTTCCAGTTCCAAATGCCATGCCGGGATCTAACATTAAATTCACGGCTTCTGGTTGAGGCGCTTCTAACCAGCTGGGAACAATCCAGAGGTTGTCTCCGAACTGCATGGGTTTAAACAGGTCCATCCAGGCACGAATCCAGTCTTTATCTTCAAGTTGCTCAATTTTATAGTCCGATGCAGGGACTTCAGGCATTAGTTGAGTCAGTTGTTGAATGACGGCTAAAGGATCGATTTCGGCATCAAACAATCCAACCACTTTGGTTCTCTCCCAAATAGGGGTTGTACCCAACTCAGGCTCAAAAATAGGTTGGTCTTGAGCATCCTCGAAAGTCACTGAAGCGGCATTTACCTCCATAAAAGCATCTGAGAGAGGTTCTGCAATCGCTTCTGATACTACCGTGTTTATTTGAATCCAAGCCATTGTTTTATCTCCTTTTTTAAAACACAAAAGCACGAAGATTTGAAGTGATTAAACTTCGTGTCTTCGTGCCTTCGTGGTTATTCTTTGGTCTGAATCTAGAGTCTTAAACCAAATGCTCTAAACGTTCTTCTAAGTAGTGGATATTACGCCCACCATCACTGAATCCACCATCGTTCATGATTTCGCGTTGTAGATGGATATTGGTTTCGATCCCCTTAATGACCATCTCGCTTAAAGCGCTGTCCATGCGTCGAATCGCTGTGGTACGGTCACTGCCAAAGCAGATCAACTTACCAATCATAGAATCATAATGCGGTGGAACCGTATAGCCGGTGTAGATATGCGAATCCCAGCGAACTCCTAAACCACCCGGCAAATGTAAACGCTCGATGGTCCCCGGAGAAGGCATGAAGTTTTTAGCAGGGTTTTCCGCATTGACACGACACTCAATGGCATGACCTGTGATTTTGATGTCTTCTTGTTTCAGGCTAAGTGGTTTGCCCATGGCAATTTCAATTTGCGCTTTGACCAAATCAATACCCGTGACCATTTCAGTGACACAATGCTCAACTTGCAAACGAGTGTTCATTTCAATAAAGAAGAACTCGCCATTTTCATATAAGAATTCGAAAGTCCCCGCGCCACGGTAGTTGATTTCGATACAGGCATTCACACAAGCCGCACCAATTCGAGCACGTTGCTCTTCGGTTACACCAGGAGCAGGCGCTTCTTCAACGACCTTTTGATGACGACGTTGCATAGAGCAATCACGTTCACCTAAGTGAATCGCGTGCCCTTGACCATCAGCCAAAATTTGAATCTCGACATGACGAGGATTTTCGAGGAATTTTTCCATATAAACTTCTGGATTACCAAAGAAACTACCTGCTTCAGATTTTGTCAGCTGAATCGACTTTAGAAGGCTGGCTTCAGTATGCACCACACGCATACCTCGACCGCCACCGCCACCAGAAGCTTTGATAATGATTGGGTAGCCAATCTCTTTAGCAACGCGATGGTTTTCGGCATCGTCTTCGCCCAAGGGTCCACCAGAACCCGGTACGGTTGGTACGCCAGCGGCTTTCATGGCGCGGATGGCCATTACTTTATCGCCCATAATGCGAATCGTTTCCGCTTTGGGACCAATAAAGACAAAACCACTCTCTTCAACACGTTCTGCAAAGTCTGCGTTTTCAGATAAAAAGCCGTAACCGGGGTGAATCGCGCCAGCGTCAGTCACTTCGGCCGCTGCAATGATGGCTGGAACATTCAAATAACTGTTGGTTGAAGCTGGGGGTCCAATACAGACTGATTCATCCGCTAATAGGACATGTTTTAGATTTGCGTCAGCCGTGGAGTGCACAGCGACAGTTTTAATGCCTAACTCTTTACAGGCACGTAAAATACGCATTGCGATCTCGCCACGGTTGGCAATAAGGATTTTTTCAATCATTTATAATCTTCCTTATTCGATTATGAATAGCGGTTGATCGTATTCAACAGCTTCACCGTTGACACCCATGATTTTCTTAACCGTACCAGAGGCATCAGACTCAATAGGGTTCATGATTTTCATCGCTTCGATAATACACAGCGTATCGCCTGTAGCAACCTGATCACCGACTTGTACAAAGGCGCCGGCTTCAGGAGAAGGAGAGCCGTAGAAGGTTCCAACCATTGGTGAAGTCACGACCTGACCACTAATTTCTGCAGGAGCCGTCGGCGCTGAAGTTGCTTCAGCAACGGGCGCAGCGGCAGGTGCCGCTTGAGCGGCATGCGGAGCAGCGGCAGGCGCTGAAATGTAAACCGGTTCTTTGCTGCGAGTGATGCGAATATTGTGCTCACCTTCTTTAATTTCGATTTCAGCAATATCTGACTGCTCGACGATTTCAATTAACTTGCGAATTGAACGAATATCCATGTGGTGAATCCTCTGCTTTGAGTGTTTTTGTATTTAATGTATTTGGTTTTTAAATGCCGAAAGTAAGTTTCGTTTAAGAAAAGTCGTTAACTAATTTTTCTGAGGCGGCTAAAAAAGCGAGTTCATAACCTATTGGACCTAATCCCGCAATGACGCCATCGGCTAAATCAGAAAAATAAGAGTGCGCTCTAAACTCTTCACGTTTGTGAATGTTCGAGAGATGCACTTCTATAAAAGGGATGCTTACGGTCGCTAATGCATCTCGAATCGCTACGCTAGTATGGGTAAATGCTGCGGGATTGATAATGATGTAATCAGTGCCATCATCCATTGCCAGATGGATACGCTCTACAATTTCGTGTTCGGCATTACTTTGAAAGTCAAAGAGGCGAATATTGTGATCATCTGCCAGGGTTTCCAGTGACTCAATGATGTCTGCTAGGGTTTGGCGACCGTAAATTTCAGGTTCGCGGCGACCGAGCATATTTAAGTTTGGACCGTTAATCACTAAAAGCGTTGACATAAAGCTTATCCCTGTTGAATCTAATTGCAAAATTATAACTGAAAGTAGGATTGACTGCTATTTAAAACCGATAAAAGTAGGGTGATTTTTGCACTAAATGAGGTGTTCTGTATTGAAAAGTAATAAAGTTAAAGTTTTTGGGCTTGAGTAAGATTGTATGAAGGGGAAGGGCAAGGAGTTTTGCTTTGTGGTGTCGCAACGAGAGAATTAAGGTGTGCCCACAGAAAGGTCATAAAATTCCCTGTCAGAGATCATCTGGACAGGGCGCTTTAATGCTGGGTAACGCTGGGTAAATCGTTAAACAGGTTGGGTTTTATTGATAGGCCTGGTTGATATGTTTGACAAAGGTATCACCTGGTTTAAAGCCAACCACTCGTTGAGCTTTTTGTTCTATCCCTGAAGGGCTAAAGAACAATATTGCTGGAGGACCAATTAAACCAAATTTTTTCATAAGGGCTTTATCGATATCATCGTTTTTAGTCACGTCAGCTTGCAACAGAGTGACGCCTGCCAAGGCTTGATGAACCTGTGGTTGGGTAAAGGTCAGCTTTTCCATCTCTTTACAGCTAATACACCAGTCGGCATAAAAGTCGAGCATAACGGGTTGGCCTTTGGCGAGTTCGGCTTCTAACTCTTCAATGCTTTTAATAGTCTTGAAACTTAGGTGCTCAGATTGCGCTTGAGCGCTGCCTAAACCGCCTTGGAAAGTCTTTAAAGGCTGAAACATGTCTTTGCTACCCCCCATTAAACCAATCAAAATCATTAAACCGTAAAGGAATAAGACCAATGCAAAGCCTTTCAGCAGTTTTAGCCAACCGGATTTGGTTTGAGTTGATTCAAATGCACCCAGATAAATCGCAGAAACGATAAACAGGATAGCCCAGCTCAGCATGGCAATTTCGGCTGGAATAATACGTTCTAACATCCAGATGGCAATACCAATCAGCATTACACCAAAGACGGCTTTGACATTGTCCATCCAGGCGCCAGCACGTGGCAGCAGTTTACCGGCCGATGCACCTAAGACTAACAGAGGCAGTCCCATTCCAATACTCATCGCAAATAGGGCGACGCCGCCTAATACAGCATCACCGGTTTGACCAATGTAAATTAAGGCGCCCGCTAAAGGAGGGGCGACACAAGGGCCGACAATCAAAGCAGATAAAAAGCCCATAATGGCAACGCCAGTTAAGGTGCCACCTTGTTGTTTATTGGACATATTAGTGAGCTTGGATTGTAAGCGACTCGGCAGTTGCAGGTCATAAAACCCGAACATAGACAGAGACAATAGAACAAAAATCAAACTGAACGACCCTATAATCCATGGGTTTTGGAAAGCCGCTTGTAGATTTTCGCCGAACATCCCTGCTAAGACACCTGCGACGGTATAGGTGACCGACATGGCTAATACATAGACCAAAGACATAACAAAAGCACGTTTAGTCGTAAGTTGATCGCCTTGGCCCACAATGATGCTGGACAGAATCGGAATCATCGGGAAGACGCAGGGGGTAAATGCGAGCAGTAAACCAAAGATAAAGAAGGTCGCAATCACAATCCAAACGCTACTGTTTTTCAAAGTGTCGGCGATTTCATCACTCTCTGATAAAGCTTGGTCTGCAGCAGGTGCGCTGTTTGATGTGTTTAACACGGAGCCAGTTTGCTGAACGGTTTGGATCTCTGTAGGGTTTAATGAAATCTGTTTTTTGATCGGAGGATAGCAAACGCCGACAGCCGCCGAGCAACCTTGGTACTCCACTTGTATAGTGGTCGATGAAGTCAGAGTGTTGATCGGTAGACTGCCTGTAATCGCACCATGATAAACCATGGTTTTGCCAAATAAAGGATCATCAATCTGTACTGCCTTAGGCAGTTGCAGTTCACCAATAGAGGCGGCGCCCTCTAAAATAGAGACCTTAAACTTATCTTGGTAGAGGTGATAGTCATGGGCAATATTCCAACTCAATTCAAGTTGACCGGCCGCGTTAATTTGGTGCGAAAACTGAAAAGCATCTTCGGCATCCAGTAATTCTGGCTGACCACTATCTTGTGTAAAAAAGTTGTTGAGGGCAGATAAAGAACCCAATCCGCTAGAGGCTTTAGGTAAAGTTGTTTGATTTTCGGCTTGGTTTGTTGGCAGCTCAATCTTAAAAGTGCGTGTTTGCGGAGGGTAACAAACCCCGATCTTATCCGCACACCCTTGGTACTTGACGGTGAGTGTTGCTGTTGCAGCAGTCTCTGACGGGTTCTGGAAAGGCAGGCTTAAACGTGCTGAGTGTGCATAAACTTCAGTTTTCCCGAAGAGCGGATCATCGACCAGTTTGGCTTTAGAGTAAATAGGGGCTTCCAGGTATGTGGAGTCCGAAGTCACCGAGATTTTGTCTTTATAAAGATGATAGTCTTTGGCAATGTTCCATTGCAGGATGACTGTTTGATCTTCGATTAGCGGCGCTTCAAGTTGAAAGGCATCATCAACTTCAAGTAGTTCGTCACTGGCGTGCGCCAGAGAGCTGAATAAGCTAAGTGTCAGCAAGCTGATTAGCAATGATGTTAAGAATGTTTTGTAACGTGTTTGGGTATTTTGAAACATATTCAACTTCTCGTTAGGTTTGCCTTGAAAGCTTATGCAAGCGACCTCATAAATAAAAGAGCGCCGTGTTTATTCTGTAAAGCCAGGTTGTGGTTTGATGACCAGGTCATTCTATAATACTTTTTACAGTTGAGCAGGCCTGGTTTGTACTACACTGCATATTAATTAATACTAATTAATATTACATTTAGTGTTAAAAACAGTCCATACGCTAAAAACCCTATATATTGAAGAGACCTTGTTATGCGATTTTTATTTCTATTTTTATTTGTGATTCCTTTAGTGGAGCTGTATTTTTTGATACAGGTCGGTGAAGAAATTGGCGCCTTACCAACGATTCTGTTAACGATCTTTACCGCAATGGCCGGAATCGCTTTGATGAGAATGCAGGGATTGGCGATTATGCAGAAGGCGCAGTTGGCTATGGCATCCGGTCAGCCACCAACAACGGAAGTGATGGAAGGCGTATTTGTCTTTTTAGGCGGTATTTTTCTGTTTTTCCCAGGATTAATCACTGACAGTATCGGTTTTCTGTTCCTTATGCCATTTGTCAGACAGTTCTTAATTAAGCAGAGTGTGAATGGAATGCAAAGCAGGGGCAGTTTTCGTCAGAAAACACAACAAAATGAATATTACGAAGGCGAATGGAGTGAAACAACCACTCGCCCTAGGCAACGTATTGAAACCGAAATTATCGAAGGTGAAGTTATTGAACCTGAGGATTCTGCTAAAAAGTAACCAAAATAGATTTACCACGAAGTCACGAAGGCGCGAAGAAAAGATTTAGAAAATTAAAGACGACTAGGCCTGGTCAAAAGGTTTTTCACTTTCAAAACCTTAGTGATTTTATCGTTAAACCCCCAACGTCCCGTCATCCTCTGGCTTGACCAGGGGATCTTAAACGGCTGAGCTCTGTTTTCCCTTAAAAACTTCGTGCCTTCGTGGTTCAAGAAGCTCAAGGAGAGGTCATGGGGATAAAAGGGTTCACCACGAAGTCACGAAGGCGCGAAGAAAAGAGTTGTGGGGAGCCGAACAGTCAAATAGAAGCCTGCTTTTAAATAGATAATTCAAACCTACCAGGCCTGGTCAAAAGGTTTTTCACTTTCAAAACCTTAGTGATTTTATCGTTAAACTCCCAACGTCCCGTCATCCTCTGGCTTGACCAGGGGATCTTAAACGGCTTAGCGCTGTTTTTCCCTTAAAAACTTCGTGCCTTCGTGGTTCAAGAAGCTCAAGGTGAGGTCATGGGGATAAAAGAGTTCACCTCGAAGGCACTAAGACACGAAGAAAAGAGTTTATGAGAGAGTTGTGTCGTTAAAGTAGCCCTGATTTTAAATAGACAGTTCAAACCTACCAGGCCTGGTCAAAGTGTTTTTTCCTAAAAACTTCGTGTCTTCGTGACTTCGTGGTTCAAAATTCCTTAGCGCGTTTAAAAACTGATTCTAAATCAATTCGAGATACCCCTCTTTGTAAGTTGGATATTTGAATTTATAGCCTGTTGCTCTGATTTTGGCATTTGAGATACGTTTATTACTACGCATCAAGCGTGCATTCTCAGGTGCTTCCTTGTGTTCTATCTCTGGCATACGGAGTTCCTCAGCCAGCCACTCATAGACTTCACACGCCAGTGTGGGTTGATTGTCTACCCCGACATAAAGTGATTCAATGCTGTCTGGACTGTTTTCATTTAGATTGAACAGGTGTGCCAGTATTCCAGCGCAATCGGCTGAGTGAATGCGATTACTCCAAACGTCCTCCATACAGTGTGCTTTACCCGAGCGGACTAAATCAATTAGGTGCGTGCGTCCAGGGCCGTAAATTCCACCAAAGCGAACCACGGTTGATGGAAAGTCACTCCCTAACGCGATGGCTTCGCCTTCTAATATTCGTTTGGTTGAAAAACTGGTGTTATGCGTTGCGCTGGATTCACTGACCAATTCACCCTGGCTTTGTCCAAATACTGAAGAGCTGGAGATAAAGAAGAGTCGTTTAATATTTTGGCCTTTTAAAGCTTTAAGCAGGTTTTTTAAGCCTGAAACATAGGCTTGGTAATAGGCCGAGTCTTTGAATTTACCTGCAGAGACCATATAAAAAACATAATCAATCTTCTTCGGAAGGTCGTTAATGGTGCTGGCTAAGTTCGCTTCGATGGGGATGATGCAATCGGGTAGGGCATCAATGTGTCGGCGTAAGCCAAATACTTTATGTCCTTGTTTAGTCAGCACTGTGCCCAATAAACAGCCCACATCCCCGCAGCCTGCAATCAAAATATTCGCCATATGTATTTCTCCCTGTTTCGCCCATAGTAAATCAAAAATAGTAAATCAAACAGCTAAATCAGTGCCTGTAATTGAATTATTTTTAGGCGGATTTGATCAGGCCTGGTTGGTTTTGATTTTAGGGTGTTGGCCGTTGGAAAAGGTTGAACCACGAAGTCGCGAAGACACGAAGGTTTTTGTATTGAGAGGGGGGTTGGAACTTTGAGTCTTACTAGGTGTATTATGTTTGGTTGAATTTTAGGTAATAAAAAACCGCGAAAGGATTTCATCCTCTCGCGGTTTAAGTTTAAAACTAACTAATTTTTAGCAGTTGCTAAAACATTAGAAGTTATAACGAACGCTCATAGTATAAGCAGCTTGAGAGTGCTTAGTAGTGGTGTTATCCATTCCTAATGCAGCCAAATCAGCAGTGACTTTTTCTTCTGGAGAGATAACTACTGCAGCATCAATTGCAACGTTTTTAGTTAGGTTGTAACCACCACCAAGAGAGAAATGTTGCTCAGAAATTGCAGGGAAGAAGACGTTGTTAAACATGTTAGTTACAGCGCCTGCATAAGTAGTGCCGTCCTGTTGTTTAATAGGGTTGTCTGCTTTATTATAACCTGCACCTAACCAATACCCGTTTCCTTGGTATTTAGCACCAACAGAAATTACGTTCTGATCTTCCCAGCCGAAATCACTATAACCTTTTGCATCACCCCATTTAATTTGTTTAAAATCACCTGTTAAGGTAATGTTATCCATTTTATATGCGATACCGGCTTTAAGTTCAGCAGGTTGCTCAAGATGATCAGAAAATGCTTCTGTGAAATCTGTCATGGGGTTAACAAAAGCTGCTGAAGCTGTTGAAAGTTGTCCGTCATATTGCATGTCGATTGCAGAGGTATAGCTTGCAGCAACAGTTAAGTTTTCTTGAATGTCAAAGAAACCACCGATGCTATAACCCATACCTAGATCTGAAGCCGCGCCTTTACCTACCGTAGAAGTCGTTCTAGTAAAGCTTCCATCACTATTTCTGTCTGGATTTGTGTAGTTAATATCTAATGCACCATATTGAATTACTGGTGAGAAACCGATACCGAAGTTGTCTTTATTGAATGCAAGCGTAGGAACAAAACGCATAATCTGTAAGTTGGATTGCGCTTCAAATTGATTGATTGAACCTGTCATCATGTTAACTTCATTCGCTGAATAATCAACACCCATTCCAGAAGTACCATACATGCCGATACCAAAAGTCAGAGAGTCATCAATACGGCTTGTTAGAGAGACTGTTGGGATTACATATGTATCACCTGTACTCGTTACATAGTCTTGTCCATCAGCATCGACTACACCATTGTTGCTAACATCTGGAGTAAATAAAGTTCCACCAAATGAGAATTCAGTGCCTGTTGATTTACCAATCATCGCAGGGTTAACAACAACGTTTTCAGCGCCGTAAAATGCTGCTACACCTGTTCCACCCATTGCAGAAGACTGTGCGCCAACACCAGTCATGTTTGTGCCGTTTGTTGCCATTGCTGATGAAGCAAAGATAGTAGCTGAAACAGCTAAAGCGATTCTTGTCATTTTCATTTATATTTACTCTCTTAAGTATGTTTAAAGTCTTTGCGGAATAATCAGCGAAAGGCTTCAGTTGTTGGCAGACTTCCTATCTGCGTAAATTTCAGGAGTAACTATGCAGGAAAATCTAGACCATTGGTAATCAAATAATTTTGAGCTCTTATTAATAGTTCTGATTCACCCTGTGCTCCATAAGTAGTTTTTATAGGCCGATAGTCAGGGCTTAAATGAAGGATGCTTAAGTGTATGAAATGGTAGGGGTTGTCTTAATGGTGTCGTAATGTTTTTTGCAGTTTGATAAAAGAATCTTGTGGTAGGTTAAGAATATTATTATATTAGCAAGTAGTAATTAAGGAGCAATTAAGGAGTAATTAAGAATGGTTAACCATTTATTCTGGTTTTTAATGGAATAATCGTTTCTCAGAAACGAAAAAGCCGTAAGAGATTTGAATCTTCTTACGGCTTTTGCATGCTAAACCTGGGTCGTTAAACTAACTGACCAGGCCTGGTAACTTTAAAAAGGCTTAGCTTAGAATGCGCCAGTTTTACCGTCTTGTAGCATTTCCCACATAGTGTTACGAACTTTCATAGTCGCTTCTAGCAATTCAGGAGGCATTTTCTTACCCATTTTGATTGCCATGTCCATGTTCATTGTATAAAGGTGTAGACCATCAGCTTCACCAACGATATTTACACGACAAGGAAGGAAGCCAGCCATTGCAGGTGAGAAGTCAGTCATTTTACGCGCTGTTTCTGGGTTACAGAAAGACATAACGTAAAGGACGTCAGATTCGATACCACGTGCTATAAGCTCTTCAGAAAGCGGTAGTTCACCAACGTTCTTAAGGTTGTTTCTGATACCTACAGAGTTGATTGCATCCTTGACTTCTTCAAGTGTAACGCCTTCGTCTACTTTAACTTCCCACATAGTTGCATCAGCTATGTCGCCTTCTGACTCAACCCACTTGTCCCAGACAGTCATGAATGTCTCACCAGCGCCGTCATTTAGGTTGCCGATTGCGTTGATTGTTCCACAACCAGAAAGGGTTGTTACTGCTGCTGCAAGAAGACCTGCTTTGAATAAGTTTACTAATTTCATTTTGTTCTCCGTTGAATATTAGGTGTTTCGTTAATTTCGTATGCTAGATTACCTATTCTGGTGCGAAAAGCAATTTGATTTTTTTTGGGGTCAATAACATTTATTTATTAAGAGATGCTAATACGCTAATATTAATTTTACGTATTAACATCTAAATCCTAGAGTTCTTAGTAGGTTATTGACATTATTGTCGTTAGTTTCATGTACTGAGTGACAGTGCCACTCTCGATAAATAGGGAAATTACGTCGATAAAGTTCATACTTTTTATGAATTTCAGTCATGGAATCGGCACGAATGGCTGCATCATCTTGGTGTGAATCATGGGTTTTCTTAAAAATCCTATTTAGAATGGCCTGAGTTGAATCGTTCTCAGAGATCACTATTTCAGGCGGAGCGCTTGGCAGTTCTTTTTTCCAGGCTTGCTGTGCAGCTATTTCCCAGAATTCACAAAGTGTCTTATAGACCATTTCACTGCCAGCCACCTTAGCCTCTAATGAGTGCCCAGCAATGTGAGGCGTGGCCAAGTAGGATGTCTTATATAGGGATTCTGAAATGTTAGGTTCATTTTCCCAACAATCAATCACATTGGCAAGCGTGGGTGTTTTGCTCCAGGCGGCTTCATTGATAATGCCCCCCCGAGCTGCATTGATAATGATTTGATGCGGCAATATTTTCGCTAAGCGTTCAGCAGAGAGCAGGTCTAGAGTAGCGTCTTGCCCAGTTTGGGTCAGAGGCGTATGCAAAGTAATGATGTCTGCCTTAAGGGAGGTTTCTAGATCTACAAAAATGCCTTGCTGGTTCTCTAAGGCCTGTTGGCGTTGTTTGGGTGGATCGTTTAATAAACAGGGTATACCTAACAGAGTCGCTTTTTCATAAACTAGACTGCCGACGTGACCGACCCCTATAATCCCTAAGGTTTTTTGAGTCAAATCAAACTGTTTAGTTTCTGCTAGATCAAATAAAGCGCTGATGACAAATTCTGCAACAGAGTTGGCGTTACAACCTTGTGCGGAATAGAATTCAATTCTATTATCTTTTAAGTAGGTCTGGTCAATATGGTCGAGTCCAACCACGGTACTGCCAACGAATTGAACTGAGCTACCCTTTAGCAACGCGGCATTCACCTGTGTTCTGGATCGAACAATTAAGGCATCAGCGTGCTTGACGGCTGCTGCATCAATGCTTTTACCCGGCAGTGTCACCACTTCTCCAAGATGAGAGAAAATAGCTTTCGCATAGGGGATGGCGTCATCTATTATGATTGTTTTTTGTTTTGTCATGGTGGGCGGATCTTTATGGCGACTGTTGAGTAATTCCATACAATACGTTTCAAGTTTTGTTTTGTAAATAGTTAAATAGTATGGGGTCTAATTATTGAGTACCTATAATAGGTCTCATATAGAAAGGACGGTTATATTAAATATTGTCCAGGCCGTCGTGGGTTTAATAAGACTTATTGTTAATAGAGGGAGAGATTTGTTTGAATACAAAATCAGTAACAGAGTTGATTTCTAGCCAATATGGCCTAATCGAAGTGCGTTATAAAGGCTTGTCCTCTGAAAGTGAGGAGAATCATAAAATAGTAAAATTGGTTGTTCTGAGTCATCCACATCCCCTGTATGGCGGCACTATGAATAATAAGATTGTTACAACGATGGAGCGTGCTTTTCAGTCGTTAGGTTATGTGACGGTGGCCTACAATTTTAGAGGCGTGGGCAAAAGTGAAGGTGAGCATAATCAAGGGATTGGCGAACAAGATGATTTAGTTCAGGTCGTTGAGTGGGCAAAAGAACGTTTTAATAGCACGCATTTAACCTTAGCAGGCTTTTCCTTTGGAAGTTATGTGGCATTAAAAGCCTATCAGGAATTTAATAAAACACTCTGTGTAGATGCTTTGTGTACGGTCGCACCACCGGTTGGTTTGTATGACTTTTCTGGAATTCATCCTGTGAAAGTGCCTTGGGTGTTAATTCAGGGAGGTAAGGATGAAGTTGTTTCAGCGCCTGAAATTCTGCAATGGGTCATGGCGGGTGAGTTTCAGCCAGATATCTATTGGCGAGCAGAGGCAAGCCACTTTTTACACGGCGAATTAATCTGGTTAAAAAAGATCATTTTGCTCGCTTATTAAGGTGTTAAGTCTTGTCTTAAGTAGGTTTTTTGAAAAATAATCAATTTGTGATATTAAAATAGAAGATATAAGTGTTTTCTAATATTGTATGTTTGCTTACAAGTGCTTATAATGCCAAACATTAGAAAATTCTTATATGCTAATAAGGTTGTGTTATGACGAGGTTGTAGCTACTCTTATCGACATCTATGTTCAATGATTAGGATGGTTTGTCACTAGGGTAATCCGTCGTAGTTAAGAGATGTGTAATTAGTGCCCTTTTGTGTAATTAAGCCCCTTGTTGGCGCGCCGTCTTGAGTCAGGTTATTTGGAGTAAAAATGAAACAAAATAAAACAGTAAAAGTTAGATTGTCGGCATTGGTTTTGGCGCTCTCTTCATCCCTCTCTTTTAATGCCTTAGCAGAAACCTACGATTTTAAAAAGTGTGTTGAAAGTGCTTTAAATCAAAATCCAGAAATGGATGTAAGTTCTGCGCGCATTCAGCAAGCCCAGTCGGCCTTAGGTAAAGCAGAGGCCAGTCGTTTGCCTCAAATCACTTTATCAATGACGGGTTCAAACTCGAATAATCCATTAAATGTGTTTGGTATGAAGTTACAGCAGCGTAGTGTTGTCAGCGATGATATGTTTGATCCGAATGATCCGAATGATCCATTATCAATGGATCCTTTAAACAACCCAAAAGCACATACCGATTTTAATACCCGTGCAGAAATGCTTATTCCTGTCTGGAATGGTGGCAAAATTGGCAGTTATGAAGACCAAGCCGCAGCCATGATTCAAGCCGCTCGTCAAGGCGATGTCGCAGTGCAGCAGTATCTGACCTTTAATGTTTATCAAGCCTATGAAGCCGTGTACGCCGCACGCTCTTATATTAATGTTGCAAAACAAGCCAAATTAACGGCAGATGAGTTTGTTAGAACGACTAAAAATTTAGTAGATCAAGGGATTGTGGTTCGATCTGAATTTTTGAGTGCCAAAGTAAATCAATCCTCGGCTGAGGTGGCTTTGTTGAAAGCGCAAGGTCAAGAGCAAATCGCTTTAGATACTTTAAAGATGTTAATGAATGTTGACGCCAATAAGGAGGTTGATATTGCTGGACGTACTGATTTGGACTTGCCTGCTGCTTCGGTTGAAGAGTTATTGACTATGGCAAATGCAGCAAACCCGCAGCTAGAAGCAAAACGAAAAGAGGCATCCTCTACAGCGTTTGCAATTGATGCCGCTAAGGCCGATTATTACCCGAGTTTTAATGTCATGTTGAGACAAGAGTGGAATGATGAGACTCTCGGCTTGAATAATAGTTCTTATACCGTTGCGGGTGTTGTCTCTTGGAAAATTACCGATTTTGGGGTAACCAGTAATTCGGTTGATATGGCGAATGCAGCGGCACTTGAGAAAAAATCTGCTTTGCGCTCCGAAGAGAATAAAACACGTTTAGAAGTCTTAACTGCATGGCGAAAAATGGAAGTGGCTAACAAGGAAGTTGACTTCAACTTATTGGCGGTTGAACAGGCCAGTGAAGCACAAAACTTAGTCCTGAAGCGATACAAAGGCGGCGTTGCCACCATGACTGAAGTGTTAGCCGCTCAAACTCAGTTAGATAAGGCAAGAGCTGAACTCGTTTCTGCTAAATATGATGTCAATGTATTTAAAGCCAAAATCCGTTTAGTCACCGGCACTATGACTGTTAATAACTTGTAAAAAGTGATTGCGCTACACAAATTTTTAAAGCATATTTAAAACAAATTTAAAGAAATAAGGGACTTATTATGAGACAGATGTCTAAGATGCTAACCGCATCATTGCTGGTGACGATATTGGGCTTAGCGGGTTGTTCGCAAGAGGCTGAGCAGGCTGAGGTGAATGCCTCTCAGCTTTTTAAAGCACATGTGCAAACCGTCGAATTAGGTGAGGTTGCATTGATGGCCGTTGTCCCTGGTGCAATTGTGCCTGAGCAAAAAGCGCAAATTTCTTCACGTTTAATCGGTTATATCAAAGGCTTGGAAGTTAAGGTTGGGCAAACGGTAAAGCGGGGTCAATTATTGTTTAGTATCGATTCAACGGATATTAACAGTCAAATCGTTCAGGCAAATGCAGGTTATCGCCAGGCAGTTGCTGCTTTAAATGATGCGACGCTGGATTACGATCGCTTTACACAGCTTTATAAAGAAAAGTCAGTTTCAAAACAGCGATATGACAAAATGCGCTTGCAATACAGTATTGCGCAACAGAGTGTTGCGGCGGCTAAATCTGCTTTAAATCAGGCAAAAGACCAGCTTAATTATGCAAATGTTAAGGCCCCTTTTGCGGGTGTGATTGTAGATAAAATGGCCGTTGCAGGGGATTTAGCTTCTCCAGGCAAGCCCATTGTAGTGATTGAAAATACAGCGTCTTTAATTGTTCAGACGGAAGTTGCAGGTGATCTATTTGCGGTGATTAAAATGGGCGATGAAGCCACTGTTTTAGTCGAGGGTCAGTCAGGCCCTTTAGTTGGAACCATTTATACCTTGGTGAGTTCAGCAAATCCTAAAACTCGTACACACACCGTTAAATTGAGCTTACCAGTGATTAATGATGTGAATAGTGGAACTTTTGCTCGAGTGAGTTTTAAGCGTGGTGTCCGCTATACCATGATGATTCCAAAGTCAGCCGTCGTCAATAGAGCGGGAATTGACGGTGTTTTTGTCAATAAAGATGGCAAAGCCTTTTTCCATATGGTGCGTACCGGTCTAGAAATTGGTGATAAGGTCGAAATTCAAGCGGGCTTAGCATTAGGTGATCAAATTGTTGTGGATAATAATCAAAGCATATTAAACGGTGATAGAGTCGAAATTATCGGTCAAGAAGCTCAAGTTGAACCAGAAGCAGTCATCAGCGATGCCGTTGAGACGGCTGTCAAAGGAGTCTAGCTATGTCTGAAAATCAGAAATCAGAAAATCAGGCGGTTGAGCCTAAGATGAATCTTGCGGGTAAGATTGCCACCGCATTTATTCACTCTAAAATTACCATGATGATTGTCATTACCATTACCTTGGCGGGCATGCTGGCGTTCCTGGTGACGCCGCGTGAATATAATCCGCAAATTGTGGTCCCAGCGGCCAATATCATTGTGCATAAAGGCGGCGCGACACCGGCAGAAGTTGAAAACATGGTGGTCAAGCCATTAGAAACCATTCTAAGTGCTTTGCCAGGGGTGGATCACACCTTTGGTTATGCTGGAAATGATTTCGGTGTGGTGACAGTTCAGTTCGAAGTTGGCGAGAATCAGGTAGATAGCTTGGTTAAGGTTTATAACCAATTGATGCAGAATATGGATAAGATGCCGCCAGATACTCAACCGCCAATCGTTAAGCCAATCAATGTGGATGATGTGCCTATTATGACCTTGGCGGTCACTTCGAAAGAGTTGTCAGGTTATGACCTTCGAGATATTTCGCTTAAGTTAGTTGAGAATCTACGAAATATTCCGGGCGTTTCCTTCACCGATGTTATTGGTGGTCAAAAACGCGCGGTAAATGTATGGTTGGACCCTCAAAAGATCTCTTTAACCGGTATGTCTTTAGACGAGATTAGTGAGATGTTATTAGGCAGTAATGTATCAACGCCGGTTGGTTCTCTGATCAATAATAACCAAAATCAACTGATTCGAGTTAATGGTTTCTTAGGGAATGCCAAGGACGTCGGTGATATTATTATTAGCCTGGATAATGACCGCCCGATTTACCTGAAAGATATCGCTGAAATTGTCGATGGTCCTCAAGAGACAGATGTCTATACACGTATAGGATTTGGTCCAGCTGCCACGATTTCATCTAGAGGTGAGCAGGCCGCAGTAACGATTACGCTTGCGAAACAACCTGGAGCGAATGCTGTGGATGTGGCTAATCTGGTTGTTGATAAATTAGAAGCCCTAAAGAAAAGTGTTTTGCCAAGTAATGTCGATGTTGTCATCACGCGTAACGACGGCGAAAAAGCCAACGCTGCTGTGAACCTGTTGATGGAGCATTTAGGAATCGCCGTCGCTTCGGTGGTTGTGATTATGGTGCTGTTCTTAGGTTGGCGTGAAGCAGGTATTGTTACTTTAACGATTCCATTAATACTGTTTGTCGTGTTATTTGTCGGACTGTTGGTCGACCAGACTCTTAATCGTATGACTTTATTTGCACTTATCTTGTCGTTGGGACTGTTGGTGGATGCCTCCATTGTTGTTATAGAGAATATTCACCGGCATATCCATAATGGCTTTGACCCTGAAAAATTTGATGAAGTCATTATTAAAGCCACAAACGAAATCGGTAATCCGACCAATGTTGCCACGATTGCGGTTATCTTAGCGTTTATTCCGATGTTATTTGTTACTGGGATGATGGGGCCATTTATGGCGCCAATTCCATTTAATGTACCGGTCGCTATGATTGCCTCGTTATTTGTCGCTTATATGTTGGTGCCTTATATGGCGTACCGCTTTTTAGGTAAAAAAGCCATTAAGGATATGCAGGAACGAGAAGGTCAAGAAACGCCTCATGTCGAAAAAGAAGACTGGATGCAAAAGTTGTATGTGACTTCGATTACACCGTTAATCGATAGCCGTACTAAGCGTAACGTCTTTTTAGGTCTCGTTTTGATGGCTTTGATGGGGGCTTTAATACAACCTGCACTGCAATTTATGCAGGGGGATGATATGAATGGGCCTCTGCACCCCGCAGGTGTTGAAGTGAAAATGTTGCCTTATGATAATACCGGTACTTTCCTGGTGCAGGTTGATATGCCAGAAGGTACCGCGTTAGAAGCAACTGATCGCGTGGTTCGTAACATCGGTGAACGTTTATCTTCGACTAAAAACATCACGGATTACAGTGTGTATTTAGGGGAGCATGCACCGATTGATTTAGCTGGCCTTGTGCGCGGTGATTTGATTAAGCAGGGCGCTAACTTTGCCCAGATCCGTGTCAATTTAATCGGTAAACATCATCGTAGTGAATCTTCGCATGACATTGTTATGAAATTCGATGCCGAATTGGCCGAGATTAAAAAGGTCTTTCCAACAGCGAATATCAAACTGTATGAGACGCCTCCTGGCCCACCCGTAGCAACTCAAATTATGGCAGAATTATATGGTCCTGATTATGACAAGTTACGACAAGCGGCGTTGGAAATGGGAGACTCTTTCGATCAAGTCTACGGTCTGATTAACATTGATGATTCTGTAACGTCTGATACTGAAACCTTTGAAGTCAATATCGATCGAGTGCAAGCCAACTTATTAGGCGTTGCACCCGCTCAGGTCGCGAAGATGTTGCGCGATTATATCAATGGTTATGAATTAGGTTATATGCACTTAAACAATGTGCGTGAACCCGTGAATATCATTGTGCGTCTACCGCGTTCAGCAAGAACAGTTTCAGAGCAGTTATTGTCATTGCGCGTGCAGTCTCGTAGCGGTGAAGCGGTTCCGCTTTCAGCTGTTGCTGACATTGAGAAGGTGATGCATGCTAAACCAATCCTTGCGAGAGATCAGCATAAGATGGTCATGATTGGTGGCGAATTGCTGAAATCAAGTCCTGTTTATGCCGTGCTGTCATTAGATAAAATGTTAGATGGTGTGACATTGCCTGAAACAGGCGTGACATTCCATACTGCGAATCTAGGCTTTGTTGCGGCAACGCCTGATGATGTGATGGATTACACCCTTCTTTGGGGCGGTGAAATGCGTCTGACATTGGATGTGTTCCGTGATATGGGCAGTGCGTTTATTGTCGCGTTAATCTTTATCTATCTCATTTTGGTGGGTTATTACAAGTCATTCATGATCCCAACGATTGTAATGGGGGCGATTCCTTTGACTATGATTGGGGTTTTCCCGGGGCACTGGATAACGGATCAAGCCTTTACAGCGACTTCAATGATAGGGGTTATCGCGCTCGCCGGGATAGTGGTGCGTAATTCATTGCTCTTGATTGACTTTATTGTAGATTATGAAAAAGAGGGCCGCTCACTGAAAGAATCGGTTATCGAAGCCGGTAAGGTTCGTTTCCGTCCGATTCTATTGACCGCCTTAGCCATTATGTTCGGTTCAATGATTATGGTTACAGACCCGGTATTTGGCGGCTTGGCAGTAGCGCTTATCTTCGGAACGCTCTCTTCTACCGTACTAACATTACTGGTTATCCCCGCGCTCTATTATATTTGGCGCTGGCACGGTGGTGTGAAGCAACAAGAAGAGGCCGCGGCGGCTTTAGCTAAGACTTAATTCTTAATCTGTTCAATAGTGTAAAAGCCAAGCTTAGTCTTGGCTTTTTTATGTCTGAAAGAAGTTATTGTTGGAGTTGTTGTCAGTATTTGACCAGGCCTGGTCAAACAGTATTTGAGTATGATTTCTTATGGTTATCTCTTGAATAAAGTATATTATGGATAAAACTACAATTTATGATTGGTCTTATTTAAGTTTAGAGGATATTAAAATGGTTAAAAGTAAAGTACAAAAATGTTTAGTCTCTTGCGGTATGTTAATGCTTCTCGCAACTCCTGTTTTGGCTGAAGAGGCTTTAACGGTCAATGTTGCACGTATTACGATGGATGTCGCCAACACTATAGCTGTCAATACGGTTAAAAGTTGCCGTGAACAAGGTATTCCAATCAGTGTCACAGTGGTTGATCGAAACGGCATTATTCAAGCACAGTTACGTGATACCACAGCACCTCCAGTTTCACTGGGAATCAGTGAGAAAAAAGCTTATACCGCAGCGATGTTTAACGCCAAAGGATCACAATTGGCAGGACGTGCAAATAGCCCATTGCAGACATTGGGAGCAGGTCTTGCTTTTATGGCGGGGTCAACGCCTATTCAAGCCGCCGGTAGAATGTACGGTGCGGTAGGTGTGAGTGGCGCACCAGATGGTAAGGTAGATGAAGGCTGTGCCATTGCCGGTGTTGAATCCGTAATGGATGACTTGCAGATGCAATAAGTTTTTTTTGACAAGACTAAAACAACAGAAACCAGCTTTTTAGCTGGTTTTTTTGTGTTTTTTAAACATGGTTTTGAAACGCTGGTTTCTGGTATCGGTCTCATTTTAGGCACGATTTAAAAGTCCCAGCGAGCAGGCGTAGGGAATGTAAAAACATTATAAAATGTAGCCTTGAGACCAAAGTCGGGGATGCATGAGGGATTCTCCAGTGGTTTCAAAGCTAGTTTGAATCCAGTTTTGGAGGTTGCTGAGTTCAGGGTAGAGACTATAAATAAAGGTGGTTAATACAATTAAGATGAGTGCTACAAATACAAAGGGCTTAGAAGCGGGTTTTGTGGCGATTACTTCTTGTCTATAAAGGCCATACATCCAACCAATGATAATAATTAAAGTGAGTTGGCTTAATGGCATGACCCAAACCCCACTGACTAATGCGTGGAGGTTTCCAGTAATAAAAGCAGACGTTAGTGCGCTATATAAAATGGTTGATTCAGGGTTGGTTTTTATTTTTACCGTGCTAAAACTAATCCATTTAATAAAGCCATATACGGTAATAGCGACCGCTAAAATCATTGCAATAACTCCCCACTCCACTAAGAGTTGCAGAATGATATTGTGAGGGTGTGCTGCGATTTCATTTTGATCAAGTTGTGAAAACTGCATCGGGCCTATACCGATGAATGGATTTAAGTTCGTTAGTTCTAGTGCTGACAACCAAAGAGTTAGTCGCCCAGCGGAAGTGCTATCAATAAATTCTTGGTGTGCGAGCATATAAGTACCTGTCGCAAGGGAAATAACAAATATAGCAAGAACATAAAGCACGATACCACTGGCCAATACAGAGAGGTTTAGTTCCCACCAAATTTTACGATGAGCCTTAAATAAAATCCCCGTCAGTAGTACACCTGTAAAAGTGGCTATCACAACGCCGCGCCCGGAAGAAAAAAGTATATTCATCCAAATAAATGCGCTAAGAAATAGGGTGATATAGAAAACTTTGAGGGATTGTTTTTTGTAATAGATCGCCGTTCCAATAATAATCGGCAGAATCATGCCCTCCCACTGATTCTCAAACCGAGGGTTTAGGAATCCCGTAAACAGTCCTGCAGAACTTGGTTCTATTCGTCCCTGTAATACCATAATAAATTGACTTAGAAAAGCCGCAAAATGCAGCGCAATGGCAAAAACAAAGGTAGTCATTAACCATTCACTTGTCGTGATTGTGTTCCTGGTAATTGCTGACGCAATATATAGAGAGGTTAAGAAAAGTAGAAATAGCAGGCTAATCTCTATAAACGAATGTCTTGGTGATTCGGAAAAAAGTGCAGATATAATGCCTAGGGTAAAAAAAACAGTAATAGCCAGTCGTGAAGTAAAAGGAATAGTTCGGAGTGTTGTATAGACTGAATTTCGAACTTCGGTCAATAGCAGGCTACAAATGCCCAAAAGAGTAATGGCTGATATCTGAAAGAGACGTTTTTCATCATAGCGATTAAATCCATGCAAAAAGTCAAAGGAGGGGCCAAGTGACGATATCAGCAGAATACTAAGAAGCGGTAGGTAAAAAAGGCTGGCTGTAATGTTTTTCATGCTCAATTATGCTTAATAGTAGTTGATTTAAAATGGATGATACATGAGTGTGGTCTATTTTATAAACTATAAATAAATTGAAGGTTCTAAGGTCTTGTTTTAAATAACCTAAGGTTAACAATTTGTGTGTGACTTTCAAAGAAAGTGAGTCTTTCTTGTAGAAAAGGGAGTTTGTAAAGGGGAGCCTAAGGATATTTTAGTTGAAGGAATGATTATTGATAAGTAATTATTCCGACAGGGTCGTACATTATGCTTTCCTTATATAAAATAAATATATGCCTGGCATTTAAAAATAATACCCTCTAATAACAATAAGTTAGTGGTTTTCTTTTTGGTTTTCTTTTTGGTTTTAAGGTTGGTTGTAGTTTTACTTATCCCCTGATTAAAAAAATTACTTATGAAACCTTATAAATTTCATTGTAGTTAAGTTCTTAATCGCTTTAAATAGACTTAAGCCAAGTGGCGCACAAACAAACGAAATCAAAAAACATAAATGAGGATTTACCCATGTTAAATGAAGTTCAAGTAATTAAAATGGTTCATGCTAAGCAAGTTAAAAAGCAAAAAGGCGCCTCTATGATTGAATATGCACTAGTGGTTGCCGCAGTTGTTGCAATCGGAGCTCTTATATTTGATGGTACTGCTGATTCACTTGATGGAGCAATTGAAGCAAAAGTTGGCAAAATTGCAGAATCTCTTTCATAAATTAATAAGAACTTTATGAAATCTATTGATCGCCAAAAAGGTTCAGTAATGATGGAGGCAGCCTATGTGCTGCCTCTTATGCTGGTGATGATATTGATGCTTGTTGATGTCGTTGTCTATTCATCAGATCGTCTGTATGCAAACGATGTGATGGCGGATGCTTATCATTTAGTTATGGGAGAGGCTTCGATGGTCTCTGTAGATAACCCCCAGCAGGATGTATTATGTACGGCCGGTGCGGCTGGTGAGCCTGGTACGGTTGAACTCAATGCAACGCAGCTACAAACAACTATAACAGATGCTTTTATAAAGATTTTTCCTAGCTTGGTAGCAGGTGATATTGTTTATGATATTGCGACCTCTTCAGGAGTTCCTACAATTCATGTTATAACCGTGAGATTCCCATCTCATACGATTTTCCTCCCTGATTCATTTGCACAACAGTTTCCGGTTGAAGCTAAGTTGATTCTTAGTATTGATTTGAAATGTTAAATATTTAATTCTAGTTTGTCCTAATTTGTAGAGAATATATGAAAATTCAACGCAGTGATGTAGTTTTATATGGCGTCGCTTTGATTTCAGCTGTATTGGCGATTAGCTTGGTATATGGCTATGTAGAAAACCGTGTGGCAGTCGCAGAAAGTAATGTTGAGATTAAAACAGTAACGGTAATAGAAAAGCCTGAATTACGCTCCTTGGTTGTCGCTAAGCGAGACTTATATCGCGGTGAAAAAATTGAGATTGATGACGTTACGGTGTTAATGGTCCCTACGGAAGGTGTTGTAGTGACTGGAGTTGTGACTGTAGCTTCGGCCGCCATCGGTCATATTGCTAAACAAGATATCTTTGCCGGTGAGTGGCTAATGGACCGTAAGATTGGAATGCAGCAAGACTCAGAAAACAGTGTCGAAGCGCTTCTTGAAAAAGGTATGCGAGCGATGCGTCTACCTGTCTCAGCAGAGAGTGGTTTACTGGGTATATTGAATCCAGGTGACCATGTTGATGTTATCAGTGTTTTTGAAAGTACGGGTGGAGATCGAATGATTAGTCGGACCATTTTGCAGAACATTGAAGTCCTTTCGATAGGGCAAACAAATCGAATGGGTAGTGGCGCCCCTCAAAGGGTTTCGTCAGCTAAGGAAAACAAGCAGGGTGAGGCTTTTGTTAAGGCCTCTATGGTCGCAGTAGATGTTAGTGTTCAGCAGGCTGAAAAGTTAGCTTTGGCAATGAACATTGGTGCCTTTCATCTGGTGTTAAGAGGGGATGCCGATGTTGCAATGGTTGAGACGGACGGCGTGAACGTCAAAGTGATTGAGAGAAGTAAACGGCGTCCTCCAAAGTACAAGCCAAAACAACAGCGAGAAGTGATTCAGATAATGCAAGGTGACCGTGTTCAAGAGGTATTTACACAATGAGAAACGTTTTAAGACTATTTAAACAAACGCTTATAGCTTCAGGGCTAGGGTTGGCATGTATTACAGCGCCTATGAGCGCCTTTGCGGAGTTGGCGAAATCATATGACTTGACCGAGACAGATAGTCAAATCATTAAATTTGATAAAGGGTTAAAGCGCGCTCTAATTGCCAATCCTGATTTGGCAACCGTTAAGGTGTTAAGCAAAAGTGAATTATTGATTACCGGTAAGTCTGCTGGTAGAACCCAGTTGATATTGACCTATCGCGATAGTCCAAATAAGGATCACACAGTCGTGTTAAATGTCGCGCCAGACCAATCTCGCAGAGGACAGATTAATTCGACACTCGTAGATCTTTTAAAAGAGTTAGATCCACCGGGGATGGTTGATTTTCAGCTGAAAAATATTTGGGTCGCTCCTAGAAGCTCTATTCGAAGAGAAGTGGATAATATTGGTAATCAAATGGATGGTGATAGCGCTCTCACCAGTTCAAATAAGCAGGATAAAACTGTTTTGCAGAGTGAGGGGCATGCTGGAAGCGCAAATATTCAGCCTTTAGCGGGCAATTATATGGTTATTTTATCAGGTGAGGTTCAAAATAAAGCTCGAAAGAAACGCATTCAATCAGTTTTATCTGCTTTGGGCTTGAGTGTTGTTAACATGATTAAAGTGACCGGTCCTCAACAAATTAAGCTCTCAGTACGCGTTGCTGAAGTGGTCAAAGGTAATCCATTTAGAAGTGGGTTTGCTGCGCGAGATAAAAAGGATCAGTATGGTATTTTTCCACCCGGTAATCTGGGGACAACTGCGAGCTTTCTATTGAATGTTGAGAACGTTGTTGCAGGTTCTTCGCGAGAGATGTCCTTCCCCCATCCTGATGGTTTTCAGCTAGGCATAAATCCCTTTGGAAGTGATCTATTCGGAGTGTTGTCTATTTTAGAAGGGAATCAACTTGCTCGAGTGTTGGCTAAGCCTGAGCTGGTAGTTCAAGCAGGCGAGACCGCCGAATTTTTGGTCGGTGGTGAAATACCTGTTCCAGCCTCTCAAGGTGCGAATGGTATTTCTGTCACTTTTAAAACCTATGGTGTAATTTTAAAATTTAGTCCTATTATTACCGAGTCGGGTAAGATTCAGATGACGGTCGCACCAGAAATAAGTAATGTCGATGAAGCAACGGGCACCCAGTCAGGAACGATTGTTGTACCTGGTTTTAGATCTCGTAAAGCGAGTACGACGGTGACACTTGCATCAGGGCAGAGTTTTGTTATCGGGGGATTGATTCAGGATAACTTCCAGAGTTCAGTGAATAAAATCCCATTATTGGGTGATATTCCAATTTTGGGTGCCTTATTCCGTTCGACTAGCTATGAAAAAGATCAGTCTGAGCTGGCGATTCTAGTCACTCCATCGTTTGTGCAACCTATCTCAAAAGACACTAAAGTCACTTTGCCTGGTGAAAATATTCAACGACCTAGTGCGGCGCAAGGTTTTTTTATGGGAAAATTAGCTGAATTGTTACCTGAAGGACAAAGCGCTCTGCCGGAATCTTCAGTTAAGTATGGATTGGAGAAGCCTTAATGAATTATCAGTCAACCGCTTTAGACTCGATTCCTTTACAGCATACACTTTATTTTGGTGTCGATAATGATTTAAGAGAGGCTGTGAGGGTTTCTATTCTTTCTAAGCACACCCTAGAACTAATGAGTGAAGTACCTCATATATGGCCGGAGGATGTTAATCTGGTCTTTATTGAGTATCAGGGTGATGGTGATGATGTTTTACAAAAAATGAATCAACTTTTAACCCTTTCAAAAGGGATTTCAGTTTATATTTTGTTAAAAGAAAAAGATGCTGATTTTCTCATTAAAGCAAGTCATCAAGGAGCCTCTGGATTTATTGTTTGTCCAGACGAAGTCTTTCATATTTTGTCAATTATCCATATGCAGGATCGCCGCAAGCAGGGCAAGAATGGAAATGTATCTTCTTTCTTTAGTTTAAAGGGGGGGGTAGGTTGTACTGCTTTAGCAACTAATGTCGCCTCACATTTATCAGATTTGACTGAAGGCAGAACAGTCTTGGTTGATTTGAATATGCCTTTGGGAGACACTTCCTTATATCTTAATATGGAAGGTGAACGTCTTTATACACTCACAGATTTTGCATATAACTTGAATCGTTTTGATGAAAATCTTATCTATAAATCTTTAAGTCGTCATGAATCAGGTTTGTATGTTTTATCTTTGCCAACCGAAGTAACTGAACTAGACAGTCTAACGGGGGACTTAATTAAAACCATTATTAAATCATTACGTCGTTATTATGATCATGTCGTAATAGACTGTGCGAGTGATTTATCTTCCATGACCTTAAGTTGTTTAGATGAGTCTGATAATATCGTTTTGGTGACAGAGCCTTCATTGTCTTCCTTTAGAGCCGTTAACAAAGCGATAAATTTAACGCAGCAATTGGGTTATGTCAGAGAGTCGATTAAGTTGATTGTAAATCGTAATCCGATCCAAGATGATGAAATGTTAGAAGGGGTTATTGATGCATTAGATGTTGATACCGTAGTTCGAGTTGCTAATGACTATGTGGGCTTTAATGAATCACTTAAGGAGGGTTGTTTGTTAAAAACTTATAAACCCGAATCCATCGTAAACCAACAGTTGCTCAACGTTTCTAACATGCTACATACAGACAGTTTAAACGTAGAAGTAGATACAATTCCTAAAGCAGTCAATTCAAATGGTTTATCTTTAAATAAAATTATAAATTTATTTAAAGAGGTTTTTAATCGCAAATCAAAACTTCAAGAAGTTATCAGCGAAACAGCCATAGAGCAAAAGATAAAGGCGTCCTAGATGAGTATTCGTGATCGTTTAAGGCAGGTTGAAGAACACCGACTAGCGACGTCTGGCGGAGGGCCAAAAAAACCTGTAGTGACGATTGAAGCTAATATTGTTGCCAAAGAAGCAAATCTTGAGCAAAACTCAACCTTTCCAGAGATTAAACGACGCTGTCAAAAAAAGGCAACTGAAGATGATGCTTTTTATCAGGCTGACAGTAAAGAAACACGTCAGGAACTTAAACCCCGTCTAGAATCCTTGGTCAGAGAAATTGCTTTTGAGATGGGCTATCCTTTATCTGAGGTCGAAGTTCGGCAGTTAGCCGTAGAATTACTGGATGAGATTTATGGTTTGGGCCCGATTGAGCCACTGTTATCTGATCCAACTATTTCCGATATTCTCATTAATGGCTACAAACAAATTTATATTGAGCGTAATGGTCTTCTAGAGTTGACGGATGTTCGTTTTATTAGTGAAGAGCATTTACGTAATAAAGTAGATCGAATGCTTTACACCACGGGTCGTCGAGTGGATGAATCCTCACCACTTGTGGATGCTCGCTTACCGGATGGGTCGCGAATTAATATTATCATCCCTCCTTTGGCTGTGGATGGTATTAGTGTTTCTATTCGTAGGTTTCCAGAAAAACATCTGAGAGCTAAAGATTTAATTTCATTTGGCTCAATGACGGAACAAATGTTTCTATTTTTAGAGTATGCCGTCAAGTCTGGTTTAAATATAATTGTCTGTGGCGGTACGGGGTCGGGTAAAACGACAACCTTAAATATGTTGTCAGGATTGATTCCAGAAAATGAACGTACTGTTACGATTGAAGACAGTGCTGAATTAAGAATGCAACAGCCGCATACCGTTCGTCTAGAAACTCGACCTTCTAACGCTGAAGGTGTTGGAGAGATTACACCCCGCGATTTATTAAAGAACGCATTGAGGATGCGTCCTGATAGAATCGTACTCGGAGAGGTTCGAGGCGGTGAGGTTTTGGATATGTTACAGGCCATGAATACTGGGCATGATGGGTCATTGGCTACACTTCATGCCAACAGCCCTCGGGATTGTATTGGACGCTTAGAGCTTATGATAAATTTGAGTGGTGTTGAAATCCCTGCAACGTCTATTCGAAAGCAGATTTCAAGTGCGTTAGATCTTATTATCTATGTCAATAGAGGTAAGGATGGGAAACGACGCGTTGAATCCATCACAGAAGTCCTCGGTGTTGAAGAGGATAATGTGGTTCTTCAGGAAATTTATTTATTTGAGAATAAACTGGATCCTGTTAGTGGCACGATGCAGGGTGAGTTTAGTGCAACAGGTCTGCGCCCAGGATGCAGTAAGAAGTGTGAAGCGGTCGGGTATCAATTGCCATCAAGTTTATTCAATTTTACGCAGGTTGTCAGTTGATGGATTTAGCTTTTATTTTAATTTCTGTCGTCATTTTGTTACCGTTTATAGTCATTGCTTTGGTTATTAAGCTTCGGCGTCAAACGGCTCAACAGAAAGATTTAATGCATTTAATGACAAGGGTAGGCCTTAATCATCCAGAGCGAGAGACTCTAGAGTCTCTCTTGTTTAAACAAAAGGATAGATTTTGGTTTGTTTGGTTGGTTAGTTTGTTTAAAAAAGCAGGTATGAATCATAAAAAAGAAATAGTATTGATAATTGCCTCACAGTTTCTTTTGTTACTTGTCAGTATAGTTGTTCTTTTGACTCAATTTAATACCTTAAGTGAACGACTTGTTTTGCTCCTTGTGTTATTACCTCTTATGCCCGCTATGTTCCTATTTTTTAAAATTCATCAGCGTCAAACTCAGATGCGTCAACAATTTCCCAATATGCTTGAGACCATCGTGAGGTCAATACAGTCTGGCTATGGTATTGATGGCGCGCTGGCAGCGGTTGGTAACGAGATGAAAGGCGTTTTGGCACAAGAGATGAAGGAGGTAAATAAGCAACTTATATTGGGTATTAGTATACGAGAGGTTCTGCGGGAATTTCAGAGTAGAGTAGATTTATCTGAAGCACAGTTTTTTGTAGTTACGCTTATTATTCAAAGAGAAACGGGTGGCCAGCTTGCGCCAATATTGACGGAACTTGCCAAGTTGATGCGACGTAGAGTTAGTTTTCAGTCCAAAATCAAAACACTCACTGCCGAGTCCCGTTTTACCGCCTGGTTTATTGGTGGTGCTCCAGTTGCCTATCTCGGCTATAAATATTTTTTTGATAAAGAGTCAATGCAGTTTTTCCTGCATGATCCTGTAGGAATTCAAATGTTAGTTATTTCCATTGTTTTAATCGCCGTAGGCACGCTGCTCTTAAAGCAGATGTTGAAAATGAGGTTTTAATGTTAATCTCTCTACCGACATTACTTATTATAGTTGGGCTTATTGCCTTTATAGTCACGGCACTGTTTGTTTCCAAGTTCTTGAATACGCAGGCAATATTATTAAAAAAAGAACGCCTTAAATCTCGAATTGGATTGGCTAATCACTACAAAAAAGATAATCGTCCTCTAGGCCGTCAATGTTGGTGGTGTACTGTTGGACTTTCTTTGGGGCCTAAAAAGAGCGAAGAGTTAACCATTATTCATCGTCAATTAGTGAGCGCAGGCTATAGAAGAAATACAGATTTGGGTGGGTATTTTTTTATTAAATACAGCTCAATATTAACTTCTGGTTTGATTTCAGCTCTGTTATGGAGTTGGTTGAATACTTCTCCTATCTGGATGGTAATTGTGCCAGTTGTGGTTATGTTGCTACCTGAACGGATTCTGATCTATTTAGGCAATAGACGTTTAGCCAAAATTAGCGATCATTTGCCAGACTTTTTGGATATGTGCAATATTTGTATGAATGCGGGTCTCAGTTATCTAGTTGCCTTAAAGCGGGTTTCTAAAGAATTGAAAGATATCCATCCTCAAATTTGTTATGAATTTGAATATTTATTACATCAGATTCAGCTCGGTGTTCCTCGTGCAGACGCGTTACTTCAGTTTGCGGCACGTAACCCAACCAAAGATATAGAGAATCTGGTCCAAGTGCTTGTTCAAAATGAAAAGTTAGGCAGCTCTCTCACCGAGGCTATTAATCAGTTTTCCCGTAGGATGTATGAGACGCGTCAAGAGATGATGGAGGAGAAAGCCGCCAAAACTTCCGCGAAGATGGCTGTTGTTATAATGCCTTTCTTAATGGTTCCATATTTAATTTTATTATTAGGCGAAAAGATCGTCATGTTAGGGCGGTCGTTTTAGATGGTTAAAATAACAAATTCTTCGGTTTCTGTTGGGGTACGACTGTTTTTTGCAGCGCTTTTAGGCTCTATGGTAATGGGGTGTGTTTCCTCCCCATCAAAAAACGCTGATATTGATTATGCTAAGTATTCTGAGAGTAGAGATGCTCTGGCCTCCGAGTTAGGCGAGAAAGAAGAGTATGAGTTTGCGTTGGACTTGGCGCAAATGGCCGTAGAGCGCAAGCGTTATAATCGTGCAGAAGTTTTGCTGCAAAAACTCCGTAAAGTAAATCAACAAGATGTACGTTCGTACCGTCTGCTCGCAAAAATTTATGAATCACAGGGCAAAATCGAATATGCCCGTGTTTCTATGCAGGAGGCCATTAAACAGCCCACTAAGACCGTAGACGATGAGTCTGAGTTTGCGAGATTGTCCCTAATGTTAAATGACTATTCCAGCGCTGAGGAAATCTACCAGGCCTGGTTGCTTTCAAAAGAGGCAAATCGCCAAATAAGTGCCCTGAACAATCTTGGCTTCAGTCAGTTATTACAGAAAAATTATCCCTTAGCCCAAACTTATTTTGAGCAAGCCTTGCAAAAAGATCCTTTAAACAGCAAAGCGCGTAATAATTTACAACTTTTAAAAACTTTGATGGAATAAATATGCTCCAGTTTACAAAAAATATTAAGCAACGCGGGTCCATTACCCTGCTCGGAGCCCTGACCATTTTTACTGCATTGTCCGGTGTTTATACGATGATGGAGCTGGGTAATAAAATGATTATGGACCGAAATTTTGACAACTACGCTGAGGCCTTGGCACCGGTCGCGTTACGTACAGAATTAGCGCTTACTCAAGCCATGATTGATGCAGGAGAGGGTGATAAAGTAAATACTGTGATGGCTGGGTTTTTAGATAAATTAGGTCATACCCTGGATAGTGATATTACCGTCAAGGTTATATTCGGTACTATGGAAACATTAGATCCACCTAAGAATTATACAGACCCTAAAACGAGTCTAACGTATGTTTTACACGCTGAGTTTGTACCAGTAGCACCTGAGTTTAATGCTTCTAATCCAAAGTTGGGGCTGGCCGAAGGTCAGGAACCTCCTGAGTTTAGTGCAGTCGCTATTGAATTGACGGAAAGTGATCCATCTGGCTTACTTGGGTTTCACCCTAAAGGACGGGGTGTTTTTGGAATACCGCCTTCAGAAGTGGCCAGTGCAGACATGTCGGCTTGTTTTTGTGAAAGTCGTTATGACACCTGCCTGGTCGCCGACTTTTCAACGGTCTCTGGATTCCCTGGGAACTTGGGTGCTATAGGTTCAGCTGATCGTAAGAATTACTGTGAGTATGGTTATGTCTCATCGCAACAGGAAGGGGTGGCAAAGTTCCCGTCGGTAATGCTTTATTCGCAGTGGCTGGGAAAAACTATCGCTGATGACGGCACTGCATTAATCGATAAGTCAGATCCAGTACAGCTTGCCAATTATCAAACGGTCGTTAAGCAAAAGCCGCTGTATGTCGAGCCTGGCGTTAATCCTTTTGAAAATAACACCGGTAGCTCGATGTGTTCCTGTAGTGCAGGGACTACTGATTTCATTGCCAGTAAATGGAATGGTGATGTGTATACTAAAAATGACGTTCCTGTAGCCTATCAAAATAGTAGTCTTCCGCCTGAATATTTTTATGGGTCTAGTAGTTGCTGCAATACGAATGCAGACGTATGGGTCGATGATTATATCTATGTTGGCCGCACCGGAGTTTGCATTGGAGGTACTACCCCAACAGACGTACCTAATGTTTCAGGCGGACTTTCTGATCCATCTTTGGTTACTACCAATTCATCGGATAAAGAAGTACAGCGCTGTTTAAGTTATGAGACAGCGGTAGCCACCACAACTCCTTGTGGAAGTTTTGAGTCTGGTTGTGTTGATGGGTTTTCGTCCGTTACTGGTTATGCACAACAAAGTTGTCGAGACTTTAATAGCAAGGCTAAGGCGCGTCTGAGCTTTTTTGAATGGATGATGAGTCTGTTTTTCGGCGGCTTAACCGATTGGAACACCAGTTATCAGCAGTTGGATTGCGGTATTAAGAAAATGCAAACCTATCCGAGTTTTTCTTTTTTCAACTGGTGGTGATAAAGTCCGATAGCTCTAGACAAAGCACGGCAGAAGCTCTATAATCCGCACATCATTTTAGGAGAGCTGTCTGAGTGGCCGAAAGAGCTCGCTTGGAAAGCGTGTATAGGGAAACCTATCGAGGGTTCGAATCCCTCGCTCTCCACCAAAACACCAAATCGAACCCGTCCCGAACGGGTTTTTTTATGCCTAAAGCCCTCGTAAATAGGGCTTTGTAGCGTATTCCTGCATAGGTTGTCTTTCCCTTTCTTTCCCACGTGATTCCTTTCTTTCCTGTTTGTTTGTGAGTACGAATGTGAGTATAGTATTAGCATTCTAAAAGAAAGTGAGTACAACCGTGCTGAACAACTCTCAAATCAAAGCCTTAAAGCCAAAAGACACGCTTTATCGTGTGACTGACTCCCATGGCCTAGTAGTCGAAGTAAAGCCTACCGGTGTGCTAGCTTGGCGTTACCGTTGTCGAATTGATGGCAAGCCAACCATGTTAACGATTGGGACTTACCCAAAAGTATCGCTAGCGGAAGCACGACAGTCAAGAGATGTGTTTAAAGCACAACTGAAATCTGGAATTGATCCCCGCAATCAAGCTAAAGAAAAATCTGAAGAGGTTGTGAGCAAAACATTCGGCATGATGTATAAAGAGTGGTACGAGCATAATTTAGAGACGTGGACAGAAGGTTATGCAAAAGATTTGGATGAACGTTGCCAAAAACATTTGTTACCGTTTTTACGGGATCGAGACATTTCAATAATTACTGCGATGGATATGTTGGAAACTTTTAAGCGTATTGAAGCAAGAGGAACGCTCAATATGCTCAAAAAGGTGCGTGGATATGCAAGTAGGGTGTTTCGTTATTCAGTGGGCATGGGAGATTGTCCATTTGATCCGACCAGAGATTTACCTCAGGATGTTTTTAAAAAAGAGGTTGTAAAGTCCTATGCGCACATTACTTCTAAGCAAGAGTTGGCAAGCGTTCTAAAAAAAATCAATGGATACAATGGGAGCTTTTCCGTCAGAATGGCGCTCATGCTTGCTCCGCATGTCTTCTTGCGTCCCAATGAACTTGTTTCGATTCAGTGGGAGGATGTTAATTTTGATGAAAAACTGATTCGCATCAAGCCACAGATAATGAAAATGAAGCGCGAGCATCTAGTACCAATGAGTGGTTATGTTGAAGATATGCTTAAACAGTGTTTTGAGGCTAGGAGTGATAGTCAGTTCGTTTTTCCAGGCCAAAGATCCAGGACTCGACCTATCACACCAGACAGTTTACGGGCTGCACTTAGATCGGTTGATATTGGCCCTGATGTCCTAACAACACACGGTTTCAGGCATACCGCCAGTACATTACTTAATGAGCAAGGTTGGTCAGCTGATGCGATAGAAAAGCAATTGTCACATGAAGAGCGAAATAAAATTCGTGGAACCTATAATAAGGCTGAATATTTGGAAGCAAGAAGAGAGATGATGAGTGGTTGGTCCATGTTCCTTGCTGACCTGTTCTAAGTGAGAAATATAAGTTTTCTCCAACAATAATTTCTTTTGAGTTTTGATCTTAGGAGTTAAACTTGCAATATGCACCTTTTGATATACCAATGCATTTAGCATCATCTATTTAGATGGCCAAAATTACTGTAGCACTACAATTTGTCGGGATTGTCTAATGACAATACAGTGATAAAATTACATAAAATATTAAATTACGGTGTTTAGAGGATATATTTTGAATAACCCTAAAGAAGTTTTTATTATTGCAGGACCTAATGGTTCTGGTAAAACCACCTTTGCAGTTAATCTGATTGATGATGGTTGGATTGAGCATTTCGTTAATGCAGATGAGATTGCAAAAGAGTATAAAAACTTAGGAGTGCAGTCCGCGGATATTAAAGCTTCTAGAGAGTTTTTGAAAACGCTTGATGCCCTTGAAAAAGGTAATGAGTCATTTGCTTTTGAAACGACTTTATCTGGAAAGGCTTATCTAAAAAGGGTTAGAAGGCTACAGGAGAAAGGTTGGATTGTTTCCTTGTTTTACTTGGTCTTACCATCTCCAGAAGTTTCTGTAGGTAGAGTCGCTGAGCGTGTAGCGCATGGTGGGCACAATATTCCAATTGAAGACATATATAGAAGGTTTCCGAAAAGCCTGAATCGTTTTTATAATGACTTTTTACCACTTGTCGACTATGCTGAATGCATATTAAATGAAGAAGAACCGTTAAGTGTTTTTAAAAGCTTTAAGGGTCGTATCTTTGAGAAAGATGAAGTGCTATTTTCTCAATTCTTGAAATTGGAGGGGTTATGCAACCAGAAATAGATTATCGGCCAAAATTTAGTGGTTTACAGAATATGAAGCAAGCTGTGGAGCGTGAAGTACGCCGTAAAAAAGCGATGGGTCAATATATTGTTGTGGCAGAAAATGGCCAAATAAAGAAAATTGATTTTTCGCTTATTAAAAAATAACTTTAACAAGCTTAAAATCCGCCCACAAAAGGGCGGCTTGAAGAGTTGTAAGCCCCACCATTTTTAACAGAAGTGTAAAAGTAGAGAGTTAAGCTGAATTCCTGAAAAAAGGAACTACCTTTTGTAGCTCCACATCCTGGCTAAAAGAGGGAAAGGGTTTCAGTCTTTTTTGCTTGACCAGAATATTTATTGATAGTTTAAGGAAACTAGGCAATGTCCACTGCAAATATCAATCCAGAAATACTTATATGGGCGCGAGAGCGTTCAGGTTTTTCTGTGCCTCAATTTGCACGAAAGATGGGTAAAGGCGAAGAACGTTTGTTGGAATGGGAGGAGGGTCAGCGCCCTATGACATTTAAACAAGCAATGACCTTTGCTGAAAAGGCATACATTCCATTCGGTTATTTGTTTTTATCCGAGCCCCCTGTGGAAGAGCTACCATTGCCTGACTTGCGGACAATTGACGGACAGGCGCTTCAAAGACCTAGTGCAGAGTTATTGGATTTGATTAAACTTATGTTGCAGCGCCAAGAGTGGTACAAGGATTATTTACGACAGCAGTTAGTTGAGCCTAGTGGAATTGTCGGCAGTTTTTCTAATAATAATGCAGTGACTGCTATTGTTGCTGATATGCGGGTGAAGCTGGGTGTGGCTGAACATCCTAATCGCGGAGGTTGGGAAGACTATTATCGTGATTTAGTTAGTCGAATTGAAGCCTTGGGCATTCTAGTGATGCGACAAGGTAATTTGGGTCATTCTACTCGTCCTTTGCAGGTGAACGAATTTCGAGGGTTTGCAATTGCTGATGTCTATGCACCGATGATTTTTGTCAATCATGCGGATGCTCCTGGAGCTCGTTTATTTACGTTAATCCATGAGCTTTGCCATATATGGATTGGTCAATCCGGTATTTCTGATGGGGATGCGCAGACACATAGACGCGAAGAAGTTTTGTGTAATGCGGTAGCTGCTGAATTTTTGGTACCTGAGCATGAGTTTATGATGTTGTGGCAGCCTGGACTTGACCGTTGGCGCGACAACTTGCCTGTTTTAGAGTCTCATTTTCATGTCAGTAAATGGGCTTTGGCACGTCGAGCCTTAACCTGTAGGTATATTTCTCAAGAAGAGTATCTGCGTTATATTGCTGATGAAAAAGAAGCTTTTAGAAACCGTGAGTCTTCTGGAAGTGGGCCGAGTTACTACGTGACTAAAAAATCACAGATCAGTCAAAATTTTTCTAAAGCTGTTGTAACTCAGGCATTGAGTGGACAGATGCTACTGCGAGAAGCGGCTCAGCTTTTGGTCATGAAGCCAAGTAATATTTCTAACTTTGCTAAGGAGTTGAGAGTTTGAATTATTTGTTGGATGCAAATACCTATATTCAGGCCAAAAACCAGTATTATGGAATGGATGTCTGTCCGGCTTACTGGGATTGGTTGGATCAACAATTTGAAATAGGTTTGATCGGCAGCGTTGATATGATTGGCCGAGAGCTTAAAGATGGTAGTGATGAATTAGCTGAATGGGCAAAGAATAGGCCAGGTCATTTTATTGCAAATGACGATGATGATACCCAGGATTTTTTTAAAGACATACTTCGGTTTGTTATGAATGGTGATTATAACTCTGGTAATCGGGATAGCTTTTTAGCTAAAGCGGATCCTTGGATTATTGCAAAAGCGAAGTCACTAGGTGCAACTGTAGTTACTCATGAAGCCTTTGTGGCACCAAATACAAAAAAAGTTAAAGTACCTAATATTTGTCAACAATTTGGTGTGCCATGTATTGATACCTTTGAATTTTTAAGAGAACTCAAAGCAAGATTTGTATTGTAGGCTTGAGCTATAATCGTTTGATCTAATGCATCATTGTCTATGGATATTTAAGGGTGATTCTTCAGCCGATAAAACCAGCCCACTTCCTCTTTGGATAACTCAGCAGAATTATCGGCTCTTTGCGTAACCTCCGTAAACGTGGCCTTCAAAACCTTTTTATAACAATACACTAACGCATTTAATGCTTGGTTTTTCGTTGATGGTGCCACATTGTTCTCAACAACCAAATGGGTTAAAACTCTCCCAGATTTTGAGACGACTCAATCAACATAGCATCAGGATCCACCAAGCCATAAAGTTTCACAAATCGTATTACCCACTCACAATAGCTATTCTCAGTAGAAAAGTAGCACTGCTGATACCGTGTTCCCGACCTATACCGGGAACCTTAATCCCAGCTTCATTTTGTTTCAAAATCGCCATGATTTGGCTGTCTTTAAATTTTGATGTTTTACCCTCAAGGGGCACCTAGTCATGCAGAATCTCCTGCGTTTAGTTTACGAGAAAATTCTACTTTTGACTTCGATTATTTTTCGGGGGGATTACAGTTCACGCACTAAGTCCAAAAAACGAGGTTTATCAACCATGGCATATGACTCCTAAATAACTTCACGAAAACAATTAACTTAATAATAACATTAAGTTAGTTAAGTTCATAAAACTAAATAAAGTCGTAAAGCGTCATTTTTAGACATGGTTGACATACGTAGTCTAACTAGTTTAGGATGTCTAATTATAGTTATGCCTTTAAGAGAGAAGATCAATGGATGCGAAGACAATTCTAAAATCACTAAAAGAAGCATCGCCATTTGATATTTTTCTAATATCTTTTATTGCGCTTCCCTTTGTGTTCGAGGCGTGGTTACGTATTCTTGAAAAGCTTGAGTTTGGGTTGTGCGCCAAATATTGGTCGCTTGGTATCGTTCTAGTCGCATACATCATAGGCATAGTAATTATGCTTGTCGGAACTGATAAACACAAAAAACGTGAAATAGCCAAAGATCAAATCATTAATTATTTAACCCGAAATTCATATGAAATGATGAAACTCGAAACAATAAGAGAAAATATAAATCGGGGATATACAGACAAATTTCTTAATTCATTGCCTCTGCATTTTCCAAATGAAATACGAAGAGCAAGATTAAAAGGGGATAAACCAGGTCTTGCCAGAATTATCGAGGAAAATAATGAAAGCCAGGCATAACAAGGCGCTTGTTCGGACGCGAACTACGCTGCGCTTCGTTTGCGCCGCACAGCTTTAACGTTAGCCACATAAAACACAAAGGAGTAACTCATGTTTAATACAGGCAAATGTCCAAAATGCGAGAAAGTCATTTCAAGTGTAAAAATCGAAGAAATACCTGCATCCACTGGCCCAGGTGGCGCTGAATGGAATGCGGTTTCTTATTGCTGTAAATCTTGCAATACAGTCCTTTCCGTTCAGATTGATCCGATTGCGATAAAAACAGACACGCTGAGCGCTCTTGGGAGGTAAACAATGTAATAGCGTTTGAGTTATTCGCATTGCAATTTGAGTGAGGGTCAATATTGTCGTATTTACTATTCATATTTAATTACCTTTTTCACGTTAAAATGGCTAACAATTCGCTCGTGCGGGACTCGGCGCAAAAGACGCGCCTCACCCCACAGCTCGAACGTTATGCATCATAGGAGTGCCAATTTGTGAAACCGGTTGTGCAAGAAGAAACGACAGGATGCGGAATTGCATCAGTAGCAAATATTTTGGGCAAGACGTACTCAAAAATGAATGAAATTGCCAATGCTATGGGTATTTACGCATCGGATAAGTCGCTCTGGTCTGATACCCATCATGTGAGACGCATACTTTACGCATCAGGTATTGAGACTTCACCGGATGAAGTGCCTTTTGAGACATGGGATAAGTTACCCGATATCGCGCTTTTGTCGATCAAGCATCATCAGAAAGATGGCAAGGATTTTTGGCACTGGGTTGTTTTTAAAAGAATAGAGAACAAGACATTTGTTTTGGACTCAGCAAGTTATCTTCCGTCTAATATCCGAACTGACTTTGATGAAATGCAGCCAAAGTGGTTCATTGAGGTTAGAAATGCATAACAAGGCTAATTCAGCCGACGCAAAAAGCCGCGCGACTGATTAGCAGCGTTAGATGCTTACTTACTAATCATGAAGGGTTAATCTTTGAAAAAAATATTTGAACATCCGATCATATCTACGGTTACAGCTAGTTTAATCCTATATTTTTTAACTTGGATTACAGGTTTTTGGCCTTCAATCTGGATTTTTTAGGTTCTATATTTTTTAAAACAATAAGTATTCTTCAAATTCAAGTAGGCGTCTCCCTTTGGATTATTTTGCTCATTTTTATACTTTTAGTTTTATGGTTAGTAAAGCTCTTATTTTTTGTTACCAAAAAACGCAAAAATAGGGATTTAAGTAATGATGAAGTTAATTTGCTAAATTTGATAGTGAACAAAGATGGCCAAGCAGTAACATACAACTATATAACATCTAATCTACAAATTAAAAAATTAAAAGCAGAACAAATAGTTGAAGCCTTGTCAGAATTAGAGCTCATCGAATCGTATGAGAATAATTTTGAGGGAACCCAAACTTATTTAACAGAAAAAGGCAGAGACTTTATTCTAGGTAATGACTTTAAACGCACCTAACAAAACACTAAAGCGCAGCCGCTTAGTTCGAATGTTAGCTTTCAAAGGTAGATTTTATGAATCAACTTGATACAAACACAAGAGATCTCTTGGTTAGCGCCGCGAAAAGTGCCGCAGGTGCTTTGCCATTCGTTGGCACATTAGTTGGTGAAGTGATCGATTCAGTTATTCCTGGATTGCGGATTGAGCGAGTTGTTAGTTATTTAAAAGCTCTCGATGAGAGGGTTGGAGCTCTAGATGAGAAACTGGAGAATTTTCAAAACAGTCTAAAATCCGAAGAGGGTTTAGATATTTTTGAAGAAGGAATAATTCAGGCATCCAGAGCAGTATCTGAAGAAAGGAAGCAAAGATTGGCTCATTTAGTAGCCAATTCATTATCCGTCGACCAGTTAAAATATGCAGAATCCCGAAAACTCCTTAATATTTACAATGAGTTAACAGATCCAGAAATCATTTGGTTAATTTACTATTCGCTAAATCCTGTTGTCAGTAAAGGTCCACACTCTGATTGGGTAGATAAGCACCCTGATGTCCTTAAGCCAATTAGTAGGGAAATGGGGGCTCCCCAAGAGCAACATGAAAGAGGCGCGCTTCAAGATAGCTATAAACTAACCCTTTCTCGTTTAGGTTTGACTACAGAAAAGAACCGTACAACAAACCTTACTACTCTTGGTCGACTTATGGTCCGTTATATTACTGATGAAGAAAGCTAACAAATCAATCAACTTCGCGCCTACAGCGAAGGACGCAGCAAATCTAGGCCGGTTATTGAGACGTTAGGATACTCATTCTGGAGCCCCATCAATAAAAGTCTTAATGTAATCCAAAATCTTATCCAAAACGCGCTGAGAAACAGTCTTACGTTTTAAGATTGTTGGTTTTTGAAGCATACTGTCCACCACATCATCTCTATAAGGTAGCTTCTCGGTAAACAGATAGCTTGAAATAAGCTTTTTAACCTTTTCCTGATCAAGACCTTCCTCAGAACACATTCGTTCAATCTCGGCCCTGTCTTGCTCCTTCCAGAACTGTTTAAAGTGCGCTTCGACTTCTCCGCCGCTTTGAATCTCTGGCAAGCTCTCATGGATAAACTTTTCAATCAGCTCTTTTTTAGAACGCATCCCAACGTCACCAGCTAGCATGTCGATAATATTCTTCTTGCGGGATTCGACTTCTTTTTCAGGCGCATCTTTTAGCTGCCCTAATAGTATTAGGATATAAGTGACATTGATATCATCTCGGTGAATCAGTTCTAACTCAAAGTCCACATCGTTAAGTATCGAGACTTTTTCTGTTTGGCGGTCGCTTTTTATGCTGTCATAGAGGTCAAGATATTTACTGCCATAATCAACATATTCTTGGTCGTCTATTGCTAAGTCTTCAAATTCAAAGTCCGTAAAGGTAGCTAAGACGTTGTACACGCGCATTAACTCTCGATAGGCTTTGATGAAGCTGAACTTATCTTCTTCAGACTCCAAATCATTAACACTATCCACATCTGGTGCAATTTTTCTTAATGCTTCTAAAGCTTCATTAAACTGACTCACATAGTTTTCATAAGGCTCCATGATGATGGTGTCTTTGGCATTCTTGTCAGAGAACAGACTAATGGCATCATCTGTCGCTTGTTTGAGATTTCGGAAACAGACAATATTTCCTTGGGATTTTTTATCACCCATGATTCGATTAGTGCGTGAGAATGCTTGAATCAACCCATGATGTTTAAGGTTCTTATCTACGTAGAGGGTGTTAAGAGGTTTGGAGTCAAAGCCAGTCAGGAACATGTTGACCACCAGTAAAATATCAACCTCTTTAGCTTTTACCCGTTTGGCAATATTGTTGTAGTAGTTGTAGAAAGATTTACTGTCTTTAGTGGTATAGCGTGTACCAAACATAGCGTTATAATCGCCAATATAGGATTCCAACTTATCTCGACTGTGAAGATTAAGCTTCATGCCTGTCATATCGGTGGTTTCTTCAGGGATACCGTCATCGGCATCCTTATCCTCTTCATTAGCGGCATAACTGAATATGGTGGCTATTCGAAGAGAATGCTCACCCGCAGCTTTTTTGGCTTGAAACAAATCATAGTAAGCCGTCAGAATATCCACCGAACTAACGCAGAACATCCCCGTAAACTCTTTGGCATGGGTCTTACGGTCGTGGTTGGCAATAATGTAGTCCACAATCGCTTCGAGGCGTTGAGGAGCCTCCATGACCTCTTTGGTATCAATGTTTTGCACTTCAAGGTCTTGAACAATATCGTGCTGCTTGAAGGTACTGATGTATTCGACAGAGAACTTCAGAACGTTCTCGTCTCTTATCGCATCGGTAATCACGTATTTATGCAAACACTCGTCAAACAAGTCTTTAGTGGTGCGTTTACCGTGCTGGTTGTTAGTGACGTTTTCTACAAAGATGGGCGTGCCAGTAAAGCCGAACATTTGGTAATGGTTAAAGTATTCGGTAATACGCTTATGGGTATCCCCAAACTGGCTACGATGACACTCATCGAAGATAAAGATGATGTGTTTGTCTTTAAGCGGTTCCATCGCTGACTTATAACGGTCTTTCATAATGGCCGTATTCAGCTTTTGGATAGTGGTCACAATTAGCTTGGTATCATCACCAAACTGCTGAACCAGCTTTTGGGTGTTATCGGTACTATCAACACTACCCTCACTAAAAGAGTTGAACTCCTTAGCGGTTTGGTAATCGAGGTCTTTACGGTCAACGCAGAACACGACCTTATCGACATTCGGTAGGTTAGTGAGGATTTGACTGGCTTTGAAGGAGGTGAGCGTTTTACCCGAACCGGTGGTGTGCCAGATATAGCCGTTGTGGACTGAGTTTTTCACCTTATTAATAATGGCTTCAACTGCAAAGTATTGGTAAGGACGTAATACCATCAAAATTTTATCGGTCTGATTTAACACGATGTACTTGGTAATCATCTTGGATAGATGACACTTTTCCAAGAATGTTTTGGTAAAACTTTCTAACTGGGTTACGGCTTGATTGTCTTTATCTGACCAGAAAAATGTTTGTTTAAAAGACTGCTTTCGGTTGTTGACGTAATACTTGGTATTAACCCCATTACTGATGACAAACAGCTGAATATATTGAAATAGTCCAGCACCGGAACCATAAGAGTGGCGTTGATAACGATTTGTCTGGTTAAATGCCTCTTTAAGCTCTAACCCTCGGCGTTTTAACTCAATTTGTGCCAATGGCAAACCATTAATCAAAATCGTCACGTCATAGCGGTTCTCGTACTCGCCTTTCATGGTGACTTGATTGGTTACTTGATATTGATTCTGACACCACTCAATCTGCTCAATAAAATCCACATACAGCGTCGAATCATCATCACGCTTTAAATTAAACTTATCACGCAATGTCGCCGCACGTTCAAATACATTACCCTTATTTAAGTGGTTAAGGATTTTGCTAAACTCGTTATCTGTAAAAACGGTTTTATTGTGCTTTTCTAACTGGCGTTTAAGATTGGCTAACAGGTCGGATTCGTTTTGAATGGTAACCCGCTCATAGCCTTGATTGGCTAATTGTTCAATTAAATCATTCTCCAGCTGAGCTTCCGATTGAAGCTGACCAGAAAAATAAAAGCCTTGTTGATCGGATACTTTAGTTGTCATAAAACTCTTTAAATTTAGTTATATTCACTCAAAAACACATTCGTAAAAAACAAACTATCAGCCTGGTAACTTTATTATCGATTTTAAAGCAATCGGGTTTGACCCTGTTAATTCGCTCGTATGGTGCGACTTGTTAGATGGTTCAAAGGATTCCCACAGCACCAGAAATGCAGCCACTCACAAATGCACCAAACGATAGATACGCAAGAATGTAGGGAGCTTTAGAGCTCCCAACCTTGGTTTCATCGGCGTTTAGCAAGCTATCCCAGCTAATTTTATCTTCATAATATTTTTTAACGAGTGCCTTGTAGTGATCAAATAGCCCCTCGTGTTTGTGGACCATACACGCGTTATAAAGTCCGACTAATAGTAAACCAGAGAAGAAAAAAACCAGTGCAATCTTGGCGGAGAGTGCTGGCACTCCGTTTCCTGACACAGAGCCTAAGTAAGCCAGCACAGCCACAGCACCACCGGCATTAGTTGTGAACAGATATTTTATCGCTGACTCTCCAGTCTCCTTGGAAAGTGAATGAAGTTGACTCCACCGAGAATTAATGTGCTCGTTTCTCAGTTCCCGATGTTCTCCGGTCAAATTTGGATCGTTGTACTTCATTGCTTTCCTCACATGTGACGCTTCAAGCAGAGTTACCAACAGTGGTGGCATCTAGCTGACTTGAAGTATTAGTTAGACTCTATACTCTGATATAACTCTAACAGAACTTCAACTTCTGACTAAAAGTCGTTTTTTTCATTAGGATAGTATTGACTTTTTATTTCTTGATAAAGACCATAAACTTCGCGAATATATTCCCCGTCTGGATTATAGAGCTCTATAACTTCTCTTCGTATTGCCCATGAACCTCCTGGATACGGACGTGCTTCTACTTTTAACTTTGCCTGAAGGTAATCTCTAACAATCTTCTCAGCACCCAGACGGACACTTTCTTTATCAGTTATAAAGTGATCTGTGGTGACTTGCATAACCCCTAGGGTTTTCGCTAACCCAAAGAAGAAGAGAATATTTTCTACTAGCCGATACACTCTAGGACGATTAAATGCCTCAACTATTAGGACTGCATAGATTAATACCTCCTGCTCCTTAGTTTCAGCGACTTCTTCAATCACTTCCCCGTAAGCAGTTTTATAAGCGTTGTATCTATCTTTCAAATAATTTTCTTTCCGAGCTTTGGTTCGCTCATCTGACAGCTTGACACTGTTGAAAGTTTTGTAAGCGTAGGCAACTATAGCTAACCAAATTGCACCACCGAGTTCATCCGCAGTTGGAAATAGGAATTCTTTATGAATTATGAGAGTATTGTATACATAGTAAGACATTGGGACCGAGACAGAAATATAGGCCAATTGTGTGAACCAATTAAGCAACTTTCCCCTACCAGTTAGTAAATTAAATGTTAACCGAAATGCAAAGTAATATATGACCACGAAATATATGTCTTGAACAACCCAATCCATCTTCATGGTATACGCGATAGCAGAAACGACTGTAATGAAAGCAACGGGAGAGAAAGCCCTGTACAGGAAGTTAAATGCAGGAGCCTCATCAGCTTTTGCTAGAACAGACATTCTGATATAGCCAGCATGAATTGAATGTTTTCCGATCCAGTTGAGAATCAAGAACAGGCTAACGGCGAGTAGGGAGTGTGTATAAAATAAATTTAATTCCATGAGCAACCTACATACCTAACAATTCAATAATTCGCCACTTCAGCTGTCGACGGAGGTTGGTTTCGAGGTTTTGTCCGGATTGGGTGGTCATAATAAAATTGATGAACCTTTCTCCTTTAAATCCAAAAGAAATTTATCAAATTCATAGTTAATGTTATTCACAATCTCATCAGAAGACTTGAGCGACAAACGCGCCCTAATTTGAATAAAAGAATTTATACTAGCTGCAGATGCTAGGGCTAAAAAATCCGCATAATATTTTGACATCGGACCAACTTCATTATGAGCATTATGAACAATTTTATTTCTCATTCTGTAAACATAGACAAGTTTTTCAAAAAATATGTCCTGGAACTTTTTAAGAAGCTCTTCAAATTTTTTTGAATCTGTAAAAAGCTCGTTTAAGTAATGAAGTTGCTCTGAAAGTAACGAGTCAGCGTCAATATGTTTTTGTATTTGTGCAATATTATCGATCAAATTTTTTAATTTAATTTCTTGCCCTTCTTTGGCATTAAAGCCCACTATATTGGATAAATCCTGAGGAAGGATAATATTCGCTCGATAATGCTGAAGATCACCTCTGCCATTAGCACAAGATTCTAATTTCCAGTAATACTTCCAAGCAAAGTCATATATATATTTTTTTGCTAAAATTTTTGAAACCGATTCAAAAATAGTTTTGGGTGTAGAGCACGACTTCCTTTCAAAAATATTTTCTAAACTAACCCAATGCCATAAGACCTTTTCATTAATCTCATCTGACTCAGTGGCCTTTCTTTTCCAGTGCATTGACTCAAATATTTTTTTATCTATTTGTGATATTTGATCTTTTGAAACTTGCTGAGCAAAAACCTCTGAAGGGAATTTTGAGTTATGTAGTTCAATTGAATCCTGATATATTAGAACTTCCAAAGTGTTTGACGATGTCTTCTGTCTAATTTCCCCATCTTGATTGATTACGTAATATTGAGAGGTATTTATGGAAAGAGGAACTTTATAATATGTATACTTTGACGCGATAATATCTAATGTATTCTCAAGAGTTTGAATCGCTTCCATCTTAGCGTATTCACTATCTAAAACGTCCAAAGAAACAGCTGCATTGCAATATGTAATATGTGAACCAGAGCTTGCATTAAAGGTTTCATCTATATCCCCTAACCCAGTACCGCTGTCTTGAATGAGTCTTGTCTTCTTAGGGCTATAGATTTGTACATTTCCTATGAACAAGTTTACATCGTCACCTTTTAACCCTCTAAGTTGGAATAAGTACCTTAACTTTTCTGACGGCAGATTAAAGTAATTAGTAATCGATGAAATCCTATCGTTAATTGTTAAAGAATCCAAATATGCAGTAAGTTTTCTCTCGAACCCCTGATATTCTACACTTTCAACATTCCAATTTTCAGGCTGTAAAGTGTGGGGGAAATTAGTGAGGATAGTTTTATTAATTGTTTGATAACTAGAAAAAATATCGTTTATTATTTTTATAATTTTTTCCTGAGAATACTTTTTATGCATCAATTCAAAAATAATCAAATTGACTAAAGATTTAACTTTGATTTGATCAAGCTCACCTGGGTCAGTCAAGTGATTGCTTAATTCTTTTATAGACTCTTTTGCTAATCGATTATTATCAAACTCCAACAATGCCATTTTTAACAAGTGTAAAAGGTACCCAAAATCATCTTTTTTACTAAACTGACTTTGAATTAACTTTAGAGTTGGCTCTAAAAACTTTAATGCATCCAATTTTAACTTTGCGAACCCATTAACTTTATCAGTAAAAAACTTTCTATTATCCCTGTTAGACAACTGGTTTCTTTCGATTTCTTCAATAAATTCCTTTATTAATTCCTTGGGGTTATAAAGAATAAAATGAACCAGATCGCCTTCAATGCTATTTGACTCATGTGTAACATCTAGCCAATACTCAATAAAGTAGCCAACTTTCTTATTGACTAGATCAGTTGTTGATTCAATATGATTCATATTCATCCTTCGCTCTTCGAATTTAAACAAACATCTTTTGCAACAGGCCTTTTTTGAAGGCTTTAGTTTGTTTTAGGATTGACCAGGCCTGGTCCGTTGTTTGGTCTATTTCGGTTAGGTAATTCATTAAATGATAACGTCCCATTTTTTATTTCCCATTAATCATTTTTTGGTATTCGAACAAACTGTGAATCAAGGTTTAGCGGCTCAATCATCCAATTAATATTTCGTATTACCAACATTCTTTTATAAATGTTATTGGTTAAGAACTTGTGAGCTAGTTCATCCTTCATTAGTTTTTGAATCTCTAAAAAACGTGCTCTTTTTTTTGTGTCAGAATGGAATAAACGTCCGTTAAAAAGAACATCAATCATTTCATCAGCATTTACGCCATGCCACTCATATAGAGAATCTTCAGCTAGCCATTCTTTCTTACTTTTCTTCAAATAACCACGGAATATTTCATCATCACAATGTTGGCCAAGCAAATTTTTAATCGTATTAAAGTTTGTCAGCTCATTGTCAGCATAAAAAACTCTAAAGTCTAAGTAGTAACCTTTTAATCGATGTATTTCCACGCCACAGCCTGGACCGCTTACCATATTTCCACCAATATTAGTGAAGTTACCGCCAAGCTCAATGCCTAAATTTTTAAGAGATTCCCAATTTGCCCAAAGCTCTTGAAAGCGTTCTCTAAAAAGCACAATTTGCTCAATTTGTTCTTGACTCATTTTTTTGGTCAAAGGGATTTGTACATCCATCATCATGTACTACCAATATTCACACAAACATCTTTTGCAATAAGCCTTTTTTAAAGCTTTTGGTTTGTTCAAGGATTGACCAGGCCTGGTCAATTTTTTGGTCGATTTCAGTTAAAAAACTGGCAATTTTTTGCTGTTCTTCTAGACACGGCATTAACAATGGCATTTTTTTGAACATAGGCAATCTAAGAGATTTAACCGTTGAACCAACAGCCTGAGATAAGAAATAGTTTTTATAAAAAAGAAGTGAATAAAACAGAAATCTTCCTGATGATTTTTTAAAATCCATCACTGCATAAGCTCTCTGATGCAAATCAAATTTACCTATAAAATACTTAGGAATAAAGTCCTGACCTTCACCAGCGACAATAACCGCTTCACCATCAAATAAATACCGGTCACTAGTTCTAATATCTTGAGACCTGTCAAAAAATGTAAACTCACCAACTAAACCTGAATCTTCACGATTAGAACTACCTGTTGTAATAAAGGAAAAATCACCAAGAAGATTCTCTTTCCACTCAGGATAGGAATTACCTTCCTCATCTTTAAAACGAATTTCTTGGCTAAAAAGTTGTTGCATGACGCCTTTTTTGTATTCGGTGAGCAGGCGATGTTTTTCGGCAAGCTGTTCGATTTTTTTGTCCGCCGAACTTAAAAAATCAGCGATTTTATTTTGTTCTAATAAAACAGGTCGCAAAACTTTAAGCGTGGAAATATCCTTAATAGTAAAGCCCTTAATTGACGTCCCCTGGCTATATCGTTTTAACAAATTAGGCTTACTCAAAAACAAGTACCCAACAAAATGACTGTTGTCTTCTGATAAGGATAGGTTTGTAAAATCCTGACTTGTACAAACTGCATTTTTATTTATTGCAAGCTTTCCAACCCCAACCCTAGAGACAAAAAGAACACTGTTTTTAGGTATCATCTTAGTTGCCGAATCTTTGACAGCTTCGTCAGTTATGAACCTAGTTACATTCAATTTATTAATATCATTCTCATTAACATCTGAACTCGATATCCAAGGTATACTTCCTTGCCAAAAAGAAGAATTTGATGTTGAAGGTGTTCCTCCACCATTAAAAACACCCAACTCGCCAAGCAATACTTCCTTCCAATCATCACTAAAACCTGAAAACCTCAACTTAGGCACATTTCTTTTTACTTCGCTCATCAGAACGGTGCCTCAATACCTAACTGTTTACAGTAATCAGCAATCACAATATCAGCCTGCTTCATATCCTCATCTAATACTTTAATTTGTTGCGTGACGGCGGCTAAATCAATCGATTCTTCTTCCTCAAAGGTATCGACATAACGAGGGATATTGAGGTTGTAGTCATTGTCTTTAATTTCGCTCAGTGGTGCAACATAGCTATATTTATCAAAAGTTTCTCGGTTGTGATAGGTGCTGACAATTTTTTGAATATGCTCAGGCGTTAAGGCGTTTTGATTCTTGTTTTTGTCGAAATCATTCGAGGCATCAATAAACAGAATGTCATCGGGATTGGTTCGGCATTTTTTGAACACCAAAATACAAGTTGGAATGCTGGTGCCATAGAAGATATTGGCAGGTAAGCCAATCACCGCATCCAAATAGTTTCGGTCTTCAATGAGGTATTGGCGAATATGACCCTCTGCCGCACCACGGAATAACACTCCATGAGGCAATACAACGGCCATAGTGCCGTTATCGGCTAAGTGGTGAAGCATATGTTGCACGAAAGCAAAGTCGGCTTTTGTTTTAGGAGCTAATCTACCATATTGAGAGAAACGATCATCACTCATAAACAGTTGGTTAGCTGACCAGTGTGCCGAAAAAGGAGGGTTGGCCACAATCGCCTCGAACTGCTGTCCCACATGCTGCGGATGCTCTAGGGTATCTTCTTGTTTGATGTCGAACTGCTTGTAGTTCACCCCATGCAAAATCATGTTCATACGAGCTAAGTTGTAAGTAGTTCGATTAAGCTCCTGACCGTAAAAATGGCCGACTTCCTTAACTTCTTTAGATACACGTAGCAACAAAGAGCCTGAACCACAGGTTGGATCATAAACGGACTTTAGATAGCTTTTATCATCGGTGACTATTTTGGCGAGGATGGTAGAAACCGTTTGCGGAGTATAGAATTCACCTGCTTTTTTACCGGCACCAGAAGCAAATTGTCCAATAAGGTATTCATAAGAATCGCCCAATACATCCGCATCGGCATTTTCTAACTGAAAATCAATTTTATCCAAATGTGAGAGGATTCTAGAGACTAACTCATTCTTCTGTTTCTCAGACTTACCGAGTTTGCTGGAGTTCAGATCAAGGTCTTCAAACAACTTATTGAAGTCATCCTCTGACTCTGTACCCATTGTGGATTGTTCGATGTTATTAAGGATGTTTTGCAGTTCGCCCAGAATAAAGTTATCAGACGATTCGCCTTCGATTGCAGAACCTTTTTTGGCGATAGCGGAAAACAATTCAGAAGGTTTTAAAACATAACCGAGCTTTTCAATCGTCTCTTGGGCTACTGCCTTAACAATCTCCAGACCTTCCTCGGTGGTCTCATCTACAGCAGCGTAATCAAAATCGTCTTCTAAACTGTTGGCATATAGACAGAGTTTTTCAGAGAGGTATTTATAGAAGATAAACCCTAGGATGTAATCACGAAATTCATCGGCATCCATCTTGCCGCGCAAAGCGTTCGCGATATTCCATAACTGTTGTTCAAGGAGTTTCTTTTCATCTTCTGACATGATTTCTCGTAATCTTTTATTAGGGCTAATTAGTGCGTAATACTAGCATATAAGACGACTTGCAGAAGATTAAGAGTGGCTTATTTAGGAAAGGAAACGTTAAGTTTTTGAATTAATTGAATTGGGTCAGCATTACAAGCTTCACACACCGCTAAAACTTCGATGAAGTCGAGGTATCGATCGCCGCTCTCATACTTAGAAATGTAGCTTTGTGGTTTATCAAGTTTTTCGGCCAATTGTATCTGAGTTAAGCCCGCATCTTTGCGAAGATTTAGCAGCTCTAATGATAAGGTTTTATATTTTTTATGCCAGACACTTTTTTTCATGCCCGAAGTTTATGTTATAAGCTAAAATATCCCATTTTGGGATATGTATTGGTGAAAGAATAATGGCTAGAACATTGAAAGAATTAACTCTCGTTGAAGATCGTACACTCGAAAATGGCAAAACATCTTTCATGTACAGCGTTATCAAACGTGGAAACCTATTTTATTTACTCTTCAATATTTCATCTAACTTTAAAATTGAAAGCTATTTTAAATCTAAAACTCTAGAAACGTTACGAGATGAATTTACAAAAAATATTGTATTTGAAGGTGATGAATCTACAACTATTGTTTTCAATATGGCTGAGAGCGAATCCTACACTTTTAGCGAAAACCTAGATCAAGAACTTTGGTTCTGCCTTCGCTATTCATACTTCAGTATGGATAGTTGTTTAGATGACCTTATTGCAGGGAAAGAACTAGTTGAAAACTCTGTGAAATCTTAAACAAAAATGGTCTAGTAGATTTAACGGTTAGACGACAATTAACTTGTCCGTTTGAGCGGATTCTTTATTCATTAGTGAGCGGCTTGTTTTTTCGGTAACGTTCTCCTAGTTAAAACTCCTCTGGGCGCTCTCTACTCAATCTATTAACGTCTAGCCCTCTAATTTCTTCAGCATTTTTTAACATCTTATCAATAAATGCCAGCTGCTCATAAATCACATCTTGCAATACCTTCTTCTCTTCCAGACAGGCCATATATTTTTCGTAGTAGTCGACGTCCTTTGTGCTTATTCTCTTAACTGCATTAGCAGGTAGGTTATTGGTGCCATTGTATCTAGCCTTAGCCTTATCAAATTCTCTACTAATTCTTACCAACTTTCTGAGAGTCGGCTTAGTGGTACTAAAATCAAGCTCATTCTTAATGCACTCAATCAATAAATCCCATGTTATCTTCGAGTTCCATCGCCTTAGAACAGCTACTATCTTTAACTCCATTTCACGAGTTAACTTAATCCTTCCATCTTTATTATTAGACATTACTCACTCCATGAGAGCTTAATAGCTGCAACAGCTTGTCATTCGGACGACTTCGTTTGGTGCATGCTTTCTCAAGTAAGCCTTTTAGAGATTTACTTGAATCCTCTAACACTAATTTTCTAACTGCAATTTGACCTGTCTCTAGGTTCTGAACTCTAAATTCTAGACTAGTCAAGTCACCCACCATTCTTACAGTTGAGCCATTAGGAATAGCGTCATCCTCCAGAATGTCTATCAAAGCTTTGAGTACAGAAGTCTTATTAAAATGCGTCTTATGCCATTCCTGAGAAGCTTTATTTACATTAAAGCCTTCATGCGCCTGTACTTCCGCAAGCCTTCTCATTTGAATATCTAAATCCATTTTAAGAATCTTCAAAGCCTTAGCGTCACCATTTATGTAACACATTGCCTGACAACCAAAACAACTCGTCATAAAATCATTTAAAAAACGACAAGGCATAGTCACAAGGTCTTGAGTACAAATACCCTCGGACATAATGGATGCCGGCAGTTTTCTAAGATTTTTGACCTTGTCAATGCTTATTAGTTTGATGTCAGAAGCCGGCTCTATGTCTTCTTTCTTCACCAAAACAGATGATATCTGCTTAGCATTATCTTCATCCGTAGTGTGAATATATTCATACGCCTGATCAGCATCTTTTCGGCCTGACCACAGATTAATGATTGAGATAGGGATACCACTTTCTTTGGCGTGATGATTTATCCAATGCCTTAGCAGATGAGGGCTAAATGCCATCTTTTCCAAACCGACCAGTCTTAAAGCCTTTCCAATCCAGACCTTAGTAACTTCTGGCCTTTTATCAGATAGGTCCAGCTCATACATCGTCGGGACAGGAATATTCGAAGCAACTGTATGAGAATTACGACCATTACTTTTCAAGGATCCTTTTACGTCTGAGCCCATGGGAACAAAAAAAGCATCTGCAACTTTTGTTGATACGTCACGTCCTCGAACTATCGTATCAACTGAACCGTTAAGAGACTTATTAGCTTTTATTACAAAGCTTGTTAGCTTTGAAAGTGTAGTATTTTCAGCATCTCCAAACCAAGCTTTCTGATGACTTTGATAAGCATGCCAAGCTACTCCAGGTTTTATATCTTTAGACTTTCTAAACAAGTATATGACGGTATGATGCGCTCCGATTTCTTCATCATTTTTAATGTCGCTGAGATATTTGAATACCTTCCAAGTTTGATTGAGATGAATGGGTATATTAGCGTCATGCTGACTCAAAACAGGAACAATAGGCTCTTCATCATAAAGCCCTAGAATCAAGCCTAAGTGGAAGATATTGGCTGGGGAGTCAAGATTTAATCTAGGGTAATCATCTACCTTATATTCAAAATCTGAATATTGCTTCATTACCTCATTTAACGATAACGATGGGTTTGTCATAAAAAACGATAGTATCTTACCTGGAGTAAACTCTTTTTCTAAGACCTCAAAAACCCTATCAACCTTGTCTTTAAGTTCACTAAGTATGTGCGTACGGTTGTCAGGGTGTTTTTTTGAGCCCTTCCAAAACAAGCTGTGCGTTTCGTTACCTGTTTCACCGTCCAAATGAGTCTTAATTTTTTGATTTGGCAAAGCCCAAATTTCAGCATTCGCCCTAGAGGGGGTTGACAGAGCTAAAGCACAAAAAGCTAGTGCAATATACTCTCTTGGATAAGCTTTAAACCCATATTCCGATATACCTACCTCTGAAAACAACTCATTAAATGCAACGCCAACCGCAGCAACTTGTTCATCTAAAATTAAAAATTTTTTTTGTCGTTCTTCGTATTCCTCTGGGCTTTTATTTCTATTATCTTTGTGTGTTGGAGTATTCAGAAAATCTGGTATTAGCTTATTTTTTTTGCACCAAATCCAAAAACTTGTATCGTGTTTGTAACTAAGACGTTTAAAATCACTATGCACACTATTTATGTCAGATTGTTCAACATCGCATAGTTCACATTCTAAAAGCCCTATAATTCTGACAGCCGCTTGAATTCCACCTACCTTGAAAAGTGGGGATAAATTACGAGATACATACTCCATTGCAAACACTCTCACGAGGTCAAATCGACTGTTTTGAGAATTATCCACCCATTTCGAAAAGAACAACTTCAGCTTACGACCACCAGGATAACAAACCCAGTCTTCGTACCAATCTGCCATACCGGTTCCATCAGGCTTCTGCATCAAGCTTACTTTTTCATAGGTCTGCTTTGCCTTTTTTATCAACTTGATTTCATTAGCCTTGAACTTATTCATCTTGACCTTCCAAAAGCTTTTCATTGAAAGCTTGTTGTTTGATGATGACCTGCTCAATACGACTGATAATCACGCCAATCTCAAACATCTGATGATGATTTGCACCCGTTGATTTTAAAAATTGTTTTTTTGCTTCCGCTTTAACTAATTGAGACTTATGGTCGCCCTCAACAAACGGAATAAATAAATCTGCTCCACAAGCATAGCAGCCCAATGGAGCAGCTAACTTTTTAGAACAACCAGAACAACCTATATTTTCTTTAATACCACCTAAGTTACGACCAAATTCATCAGTATGAATAACTCCAAAATGTTCGCTATACTCCTCTAACGTCCAATTAAACGCTTTGCCTAAGAACTCATTTTTATTGAATCGCTCATTTATCAGATGCCTGGATTGCGGTGTTAAATCTTTATAATTGTTAACTGCGCTTGTCGTTACACCGGTTAAACGAGCTAGAAAGGCTTTATCCAACCCCATTTCCATACCACGAGTAATCGTTGAGTGTCTGACTCTATTTATACTGAAGCTTGTGAGGGCGCCACTTAAAGATCGGTGAAGATGGCCAGCATGTATTTTGGGCCGCATCAAATCTTCTTTCAACTTAATCGCATTAATATCTGGAAAAAGCGGATAATCACGCCATGGTAACGCTTCAAAATGAAGTTCCAACTTATCGCACAAGCTTTTAAGCATGATCTTATAGTCAGCTAAATAAGAAGATAACATTTTGGAAAAAACTTCTGAAAATGGAAAAGGGCTGCCTTCTGGTGAACCTCTAAATCCTGAATTATTTTCTTTTGCTTTAAAAAAGCGAATTTCATAAAGAAGAGAATCCACAAACACATCGTCTTTACCATCACTATAGATCGTTACATCACAGACTTTGCATTGATTGAATTGAACAACTCTTCTGCTACTTAGCAAGGCTAATAACTCAAGAACAGCGGTGGAATACCCTCTAAATGACGTTGGTGTATGTTTTTCTTTTAATCCGCTTGTGAGAGTTGCATGAGGAGACGACCACCATTCTCTCTTCTTAGCAACCTTTGCAATAGCACCATCAATCAGTTTATTCATTTCATAGTCTGAATAGGCACCGTTTACTGGATCATGTGGATTAATCCTTTCCTTTAGTAAATTGTCTTTCGCCCATTCTCTTTGCTCTTTAAACTCTTGTTTAAAGAACGTCTCAAATAAAGCAAAAAATAAGTTATTAAGATTCTTTTTTTGTGATGTAGTTAGATTGGCATAAACAGCTTTTAAGTAGGAGCTGTCTGCTATTATTTGAAACCCATAATTTCCAATAATCTTACAAATAACACCCATTCTTGATTCAGTTGAACCTGCCGCGAGTGTTTGCGCCCAATACTTAAAGACCTTCAAAAGTAGTTGGGTGTCACCATAATCTAGGTTTAAATCATACACGCGACTTAGATTTGTAGTTCGTCCACGAGTAGAGGTATTACTGAGCTTCCACCTTTCTGAATAAGTCTTGTTGATATGTTCATCTCTTGAAGTAAAAATCTCTGTATCATCGATACCTCTCTGTTTTAATTCTCTTAAAAAAAATTCAAAGGCCGATTGTTCAGAATTAGCTTGGTTAATGTTAACGACATTACTTGGCATAATCAGGCTTCCTATTCTTTCTTCCTTCTCGAATATAACGATAAAGAGTGCATTCGCTTATGTCGTATTTTTTTGCCAACTCCGTCTTATTCAAACTGAACATATTCATATTCTCGTAATCCTCAAAAAGTTTTGCCCTGAGATTGCCGTTCACGAATGATTGACCTTTCAAGCTGGGCGAATACGCCCATCATTTGCAACATTAACCTTTGCATCGGGTCACCTTTTCTAACATATTCGATTAATCGGTTAAGTTCTGCCCTATTTTTGGTGCTGCCAGAAACCTTTTCAATAAATTCTTTATCAACATCTTGGTCTGCTGATGAAACTCGCTTATAAGCTACAGTTTGATTTTCCCTAATTGCTTTAATTTAAGTCTAGACTTAATTGATAGGTGAAAACTCCTCTTTATTAACTGTCGTTAAGGTACTCCTAATTGACTTTATTCTTAAGTGACTCACTAAACTCCCTTTGCCTTGCAAGGTGGTAATCTCTTGTTTTAACTGCCATTCTGAAATTGTTATAAACATCAGCCATCGTCGATTTAGCACTCCAGCCCATTGCATACCTACGAATATCCTCTTTTGCTTGAGTGTCTAAGTTTAATTCTTTGGCTAGTGAGTCCGCACCTTCATCAAAAATCTCATTCCACTTATGCCTTAACGTATGTGGCGTAATATTTACATCTAGGATCTTGCTTAATTTCAAAAAAATGCCATTGATAGATTGAAGAGTTAAGGGCATACCCAATGTGCCTCTACAATTCTTTTCGGTTACAAAAATAAACTCATGCGTATGGGCGTTGGGAAGAGAGTTCCTAATATTAATGATGTAATACTCAATTCCTTTCGCTAGATCAGGACTAATTGGTGATACGTGTGATTTTGTCTTTTGAGCGGCTTTGTTTCTTCTTGGGTCTGTTACATCATCAGGCGTTCTGGTGACTCTTACTCTAGGCTCCTTATCATTAAAAACATCACTAATCTTTAACTTCGCGACAGCCCCACGCCTGATACCTGTTTCAATAAATAACTTTGTAATTAATGCATTTCTGATTTTAGAGCTAAATGGATTTGCTTCATTGGAAGGTTTTATAAGTTCAAGTAACTCAAAATACTTTTCATCAGGAAATTTGGATTTAAAAGGATCTGAAACGTGGGTACTCCATTTGCCCATCGAATTTATAGAAGTGCTTAAATCAATAAGACATTGATTGTATTTCTTCTGCTGTTCTTCACTAACAACAGACCTCCCATGAGTCCGATTAAAGACGAACCTATAAAACCGAATAAACGTTTCAAGCCTCCCTTTAGCTGTACCTTCTTCAACAATATTTTCTACTGGCTGGTTTCTAGCGATTAAATTGCGAAGTGCATTTTCTGTGACTATTGTGGTAACAATTCTTTCCTTTACAACTTCTGCTTTTAATTTACATGAAGCAGCGAACATACTAATTTCATCTGGATCAATAAACTTAAATTTCGCAATATTTGAAATAAAGTCAATGTCTCTTTTATCGAAATACTTGAAAGCAAATAAAAGCTCATAGGCTCTGCGTTCTTTTGTATTTGACTGTCTATTTCCAAGCTCGACTTGTAGGAAATAACTCACTAAATAGTGGACTGGAATAAACGAGTCATTAACAATGCTATAAAAAGTTTTTCCATTGTTTTTGTAGGTCACAACCTTCATAAATATGATTTCCAAAAGATATAATCGCTTATCTAAACAATTTAAAAAAATAGTTTACATTTTAAACCACTGATAAGAAAGCACTACATCAAACTAACCTACTGTTTTATATTAAAAAATATAGATAAGTATTAAATAAGTTACTTTCTATTTACTATATTACACATAATTTACCGCCAGACAAGCCCAACAGAACCCGATCGCCTTCACGCAACATTTGATACTGCGCCATGGCTTTACCGACCAACTTCATAATAGACTTAGGCGGTTTTATCCAATCCTTGGTGCGCTCTTTTTTAGAAAGCTTGATTGAAGATTTAACATCAGGGTTCTCTTCGGTTATCGCTTTGGCCGTGGGTTCTTTTTTTGATTCAGTCATGGTCTCAGTCATTTGCTTATCGTTTAGTTTGTTAACGACTATTTTACACAATCCGCTACAATAACGGCTTGATTAAACATCTTACTAACCCGAGCCTGATTTCATGCACTCTACAATACACCATACAACCTTTGCGCTGCGTAAAACCTTATTTTGGGCGTGCCTTTTATTGGGGCTGATATTCAATATTAACTCCGCCACTGCAAGCATACTGGCAACTGCAGAAAACGACCAGGCCTGGTCATTTTCAAAAGAGTTAGATATTGACCCGTTGAATATCAGTGGCATTGTCGTCACCGCGAATTTTATGGCTCTGGCAACGGATGAAGGTCATCAAATACAACTATTTAGGCCACTCAATACAAAACCAGGCCAGAAAATGTGGCAAGCCGATCAACTGATCTCACTAGACAGTTCGCCTGCCGCATTAAACACCGAGCTCGATATTGAGGGGCTGGCTTGGCAAGCTCCTTACCTCTATGCCATTGGTTCTCACAGTGTTAAACGCTCTAAACTCAAGGCCAATAACTCTGCAAAACAGAATTTGAAGCGCTTGCAAACCGTCACTAGAGAGCCCGCCAGACAGCAGCTGTTTCGCATTGAGTTGGATGGACACTATCAAGCAGTTGCAGTTGAAAGCCTTTCATTAGCAGAAGAATTACAGAACCATCCAACTTTAGGTCTTTTCACAGGGATTCCGAGCAAAGAGAACGGGATTGATATTGAAGGCTTGGCGATAAATGCCAAAGGCCGACTGTTAGTCGGTTTAAGAGGGCCGGTGCTGCGTGGCAATATTGCCACCGTTTTACGTTTAAAGTTGCATAAAAAGAAGTTTAAAATCAAATCGGTCAAAACCCTCTATTTACCCCTTGCAGGCAGAGGGATTAGAGGCATGAGTGAAATGGCCTCAGATTTTTTACTACTGACAGGTGCGGTGGGTGACCAAGAGTTAAGTTACCAGGTCTATCGTTGGGATGGTGAAAACAGCCTACCCAGTCAATCTGTTTCTAAAACAGCCTTGCGTCATCTATGCGACCTCCCCCCAATGGCTGGTAAACCTGAAGGCATCCAGTTTTTACAAAAAACAGCTACAAACGTAGAGTTCATGATTGTTCAGGATGGTCTAAAAAATGGACAGCCAAGCCTATTTAGCTGTCCACTTTAGGCCTGCTTTCCACTCACCTTAATCATCGGCATATGCACCCTTACTTACGCCACAGCTTAGTTCCTTATTCACCGACTGCAGCCCCCTATGAAGCTTATAAAACGAGCTTATAGGGTAGCGCAATATAATTGATATCCGCAGTAAAATGGTATGATATTATCTTATGACAATTTACGATAAGAACGGGTGATGGAATGGATGATTTATTTGTCTTTGCTGCGGATGCTGCCGAGGAAATACAAAGTGAGATACTGCATAAAATGGAGCCATGGAAGGTTCTCATTGTTGATGACGAACCCGAAGTCCATAAAATCACCAAGCTGGTCTTAGAGTCCGTTACTTTTGAAAATCAAAAGGTTGAATTACTGCATGCCTATAGCGCTGCAGAAGCGAAAGAGTTGTTACACAGACAACATAAAAACGCTCCTATTGCGGTCGCCTTTATTGATGTTGTCATGGAAACGGATACCGCTGGACTGGACCTAGTCAAATATATTCGTGAAGAGATGAACAATCACGTTACCCGTATAATCCTCCGTACCGGCCAACCGGGGCAAGCGCCCGAAGAAGCGGTCATCAAAGATTATGATATCAACGATTATAAATCGAAAACTGAATTAACCTCCAGTAAGCTCAAAACCACTCTCTATGCCTCATTGCGTTCTTATCGAGACATTATGACCATTGATAATCATCGGGTGGGTTTGCAAAAAGTACTGAAAGCTATTGGTAACGTCAGTTCAGAAACCAATCTACGCTCCTTAACCTCACTTCTCCTCTCGCAAATCGCCACGGTACTAGACCTGGAAGAAGATGCCATGTACTGCACCGTGTTGACTGCGCCAGATAAAGAAGATCACCAAGGCCAGCATTTCAAAGTATTGGCTAAGGCAGAAGAACTTTTCTCCGAACTCAAGGAAGATGAAGTTTGCGCTCTTCCGCCAGAAGTTCAAGCCCTATTTCAACAAGCCTATCAACAAAAATGTTCTGTACAAAAAGGGGTCGAATTTGTCGCCTATATTAGTAATGACATGGGTGAAGAGAACTTACTTTACGTCCGAAAATCGCAACCATTAAGTGAATTAAATCTGCATTTATTGGATATTTTCATTGATAACTTCGTCAAAGCCTATACAGCCCTGACACTCAAGGATGAGGTTGAGCAAAGCCAAAGTGAACTGGTGCATATACTGGGTGAAGCGGTTGAAGTTCGCTCCAAAGAAACGGGCAGCCATGTTAAACGAGTTGGTTTAATCAGTTACATTTTAGCGAAAGCCTATGGCCTTAATAAATTTGAGTGCGAACTTATTAAGTTAGCCTCTCCTCTGCATGACGTTGGTAAAGTAAGTATTCCAGACTACGTACTAAACAAACCTGGTCAACATGACGCCGATGAACGTCAAATAATGCAAAGCCATGCCGAAGTCGGCTACAACATACTTTCTAAATCGAAATCAGAATCGTTAAAAACAGCCGCCATTATTTCGCTGGAGCATCATGAACACTGGGATGGAGGTGGTTACCCTGCAGGACGAATTGGGGATGAGACTAACGTCATGTCTCGCATTGCAGGGCTTGCGGATGTCTTTGATGCCCTTGGCAGTAAACGTTGTTACAAAGAGCCTTGGCCGATTGAAAAGATTATTGATCTGATTTCGGGACAGAAAGGTAAACAATTTGAACCTAAGTTGGTTGAGTTGCTCTTGGCTAATCTAGATGAAATTAAGATGGTTCGTACTCAATACCCAGACTGCTAAAACCTGGATCAGGTATAGTCACAACCAAAACAGCAGCCTCGAACCTAATTAAAAAGACATTATTTAGAATAAATATGAAAAATGCTACTGCTTCAATACTCATTCTAAGCTTTATTCTTGCCATAGCTGTTTTCTCTGGTTTGATGACATACACTCTGTCACAGTTTGATTCCGTCAGAATTAAAAGCGAAGAGATTGTTAAAGACAACAATACCAAAGTCGACATAATGCACACCATGCATAGCGCTGCACGAGAGCGATTATTAGACATGCTAGTCATGGTCAATACTGATGACGCTTTTATGCTAGATGATCTCTATATGGATTTTAATAAGCAAGGAGCTGTTTTTGCCACAGCACGCAACAGGTTTGAAAAACTTGATTTGTCGCCACAAGAAAAGAAAGTGTTTGACCAACAAGGAGAGATTACAAAAACATCTATTCCACTGCAGTTTCAAGTTATAAAGCTTATTCATAACTCTGAGCGTAAAAAAGCTATTAATTTATTAAATGAAAAAGGTATCGAGGCACAAAACCTCTCTTTAGAAAAATTATCAGAGCTCATCATTCTACAAAGAAAAAGCTCACAAAAAATTCTCAATGAGATTGAGCAGCAGTATGCAAAAAGTGTTCAACTAATCTTAACCTGGTCAATTTTTGCATTTTTGCTTGGCTCTTTTCTTGCCTACACTGTTATTTTAAAAATCAGTCGCACCGAAAAACAGCTCTCCTTAAGTCATGCAGAGCTTGAACAAACTAATCAAAATTTAGAATTTTTAGTTAAGGCACGTACCAACGAAATTGAACAAACTCTTGAAGACTTAAAAAATACTCAAGACATGTTAATTGAAAATGAAAAGATGGTCTCTTTAGGAGCTCTTGTAGCTGGAATAGCGCATGAGGTGAATACGCCATTGGGTGTTGGCCTGACAGGTAGTTCATTTTTAAGGGAAAAGGTCGAACACTTGCAAGAGTTGTTTGATGCCCAAGCTCTCACACAAAACGCATTAAAGGAATTTTTACAGCAAGCGGATGAAACCAGCGTCATCGTTGAAGAAAATCTTCACAGAGCCGATGATTTAATTGCGAGTTTTAAGCAACTCGCTGTTGATCAAACCAGTGATCAAACCTTCACCTTTAATGTCTATGACAGCTTGCACTCTAGTTTGACCAGTTTGCATCACGTTTTACAAAAACAGAACATCCAAAGCACTCTCTCTTGCGATGAACAGTTAACCATAAACAGTAATGCTGGTTCGGTGAGTCAAGTCGCTACCAACTTAATAATGAACGCTGCAATTCACGCTTTTGATGACAATTCCTCCAACCCGACCATCGAGATTAAAGTCACTGAGCACCCTAATAATGACTTAGAAATCCAGTTTATCGATAATGGTAAAGGGATGTCTGAGGAAGTGATTCAAAAGGCATTTGAGCCATTCTTTACGACCAAACGCGGGCAAGGAGGCAGTGGTTTGGGCTTACACCTAGTTTATAACCTGGTCACGCGCAAGTTAAAAGGCTCCATTAAAGTTCAAAGTGAGCTCGGTAAAGGCACCACTTTCATCGTCAAAATTCCAAGTCAGTTAGACACTGCTTAAACATTTGAGTCAGAAGGGTCTTCAATATGATTTTCAATCAATTGTTGAATGGCTTTCTGCCAAGAGGTTGAGAGTGCTGGGTGCTTGACCACCGCCTGTAAAATTTGCCACTCTTTGTCCGTTTGATGGAACTGTTTGGCTAAAAACAGTTTTTGAATGGATATTTTATAAGGCGTTTTTGCCGCATTGTCTTCACTGCAATCTCGCGTCAACCAAGTGACCGACTGGCCTTGCTCTAAAACCCCGGCCGCCAGGACTCGACAATAAAAACCCACTCGACCACTTTCGGAATAGGTCTTTAAAAACTCCGCTGAGCTCCAGTCTGAACCGCCACTGGCTTGCAGCCCCAGTTTCCAACAAGGAGAACGTGGCTGTGTGACTTCTAATAAAACAGTACCAATTTGCAGGCGATCGCCCAAACAAACTTCGGTTTCATCCAGACCGGACAAGGTTAAGTTTTCACCCAAAAATCCAAACGGTTGATCAATATTAAAGAGTGCATAATTGCTTTCAGGCATAACAAAAACGGCTTTATCTTCACCGCCGTGGCTTTTACTGTCGGCCTGCTCATCTCCAGCAAGGCCCAATTTATTGACGGCAACTTGGCCTTCAACCACTGACTTATGCATGGCACTTGGCGTACCGTCACGCCAAGGTTGTGTTTGAATTTTACCGACATTGACCGAAACTACTTTCATCAATTTACATTCCTTTTACATGAGACTTTAAATACAAACTCTATCAAACAGATTTAAGACTCCTTTATAACCAGGCCTGGCATGTCCTACGGCCTTACAAAATCATATGGGCGCAGGACCAAATATAAACTGATCGATTTATTCGATTAAGAAGGTTTGAAGCGGGTGATATCCATCGCTTTAATCGAAGATAATTGCATACTCGCTCCAAATTATAGGATTATGTATGTTAATTTTAAAACAGAGTAGGTACAGTTTTATAGAAAATAAAGACCCCCATTAAAACTAAGAAGACCGCAAACCCTTTTTTCAATTGATCTTGATTGACCCTGTTACTCAGCTTATGCCCTAGCCAGCTACCGAAGACTCCAATCGCAGAAAATAAGCCTATAATTTGCCAATCGATACTTAAGTTCAGCGCCTCTAGCACACTTAAATAACCGACAAAACCGGTAAATGAGTTAATGGCGATAATAACCAAACTGGTGCCGACCGCCAATCGCATTGACATACCGCCCAGCAAGACCAATGCCGGAATAATTAAGAAACCACCGCCCACTCCGACCAACCCCGTTACAGAGCCGACCAGGAAGCCATCAATGGCAATTTTAATCATCGCACGTTCGGAACCTTCGTTCTCTGAATATTGTAATTTAACGGGCTTGAACATCAGATAGGAAGCCACTAATAACAATGTCGCAAAAATCAACATTTGAAGGGCATCACTGACAAAGTGTGCGGACCAAGCGCCGGCTACTGCACCCATCATGCCAGGAAGGCCAAAAACCACAACGGTGCGCCATTTGACGAGTTTTTGATGGGCATAAGGAAGTGCAGCAAAGATACTGATAATACCGACAATCATCAAGGAACCAGCAATCGCAACCTTAGTCTCTTGACCCACCACATAGGTTAAAACCGGTACAGTAAGGATGGAACCTCCAGAGCCCAGTAGGCCTAAGGTTATGCCTATAAAAAGCGCGCCAATCGAAGCTAAAATCATAAAGATTTCCTTTTTAAAAATACTCCGCTTTCAATGTGATGCGTATAAGGGAACTGGTCAAATAACGCAGACTCTACAATGTCGTGGGTTTTCTCTATTTCGATTAAATCTATCACCAAGGTTTCTGGATTACAGGAGATATAAATAATACGCTCAAATTCAGTCACCATTTTACGGGTTAAGTCATCTAGCCCTGAACGTGGCGGATCCACAAAAATCGTCTCAAAGTTATAGGCGTTCAAATCAACATCTTTAAGGCGGTTAAACTCTTGCCCCTGCAACGCTTGCGAAATTTCTTCCGCCGCCATTTTGACCACTGTTAGGTTTTCTACCTGGTTAGCGGCAATATTAAACAAAGCGGACTTTACTGAAGTTTTTGAAATTTCAGTCGCCAACACGCGATTATAAAATTCAGACAGTGCAATCGAGAAGTTCCCATTACCGCAATACAATTCAATTAAATCGCCAGTTGCACCTTTGGACACTTTGCGTGCCCAATGAAGCATCTTTTGTGCGACCCTAGCATTCGGTTGGGTAAAGGAGTTTTCGATTTGCTGATAGGTAAAAGTTTTATTATCCACCTGCAATTTTTCGATAATGTAATCTTGCTCTAAAGGAATTTTTTGCTTTCTGGCACGGCCAATAATATGCGTAATCGGCAAGTTTGTTTTTAATCGGTTCGCCGAATCCAACCAGGCCTCGTTGCCTTCAATGCCTCGTCGATAGATCAAAGTCACCAACATTTCACCGCTGAGAGTGGCTAAGAAATCAACTTGAAACAGTCGCTGACGTAACACCTCATCTTCGATAATCTCTGCCATCAATTTTGGCATTAAGTCTGCAATCGACTCAATCGCCATGGGGCACTGTTTGATATTCACCTTCTGCTTGGTTTCCTGATCAAACATAATGTAATTAGAGTCATCCCCCTCATGCCAAATGCGGAATTCCGCACGTGCTCGATAATGTTTAGGCTCCGAGGCAAACACGGTGAGGTGATGTAAAGAGGGAATCAAATCTTGCAAACGCTGGGTCTTTTCATCCAGCTGAGATTGATATTGTTCAGGAAAAACTTGGCAGAGCATGTGCACATCCAGACTAAGCGATTATGAATTACATTGAGAGGACAACTCTCAACGCCGATAAAGTCGCTATTATAGCAATTTTCAACCCGAAAAGCATGACTCGCACATCACTCAAAACAGGTCGATTTGTGCTCTTAAACAGGTGATTAAAATCATTACTCTACCTTCAAGTTATATTTATAGGACAACCTAGACAGCTTAAAAAGATATGGTTAAAGACACCTTTCTCATTATTGAATGACCAATAATCAATGGCGCTACTTTTCAACCTTAGTAACAATCGTTTTCTTTAACATTTTCGAGAGACATTCAGTTAAAATAGCCGGTTAAGAACTCAAAATGATGAAATACCAATGACATTACGTGCGCAACGATTGACCACCTTAAAATCCCTATTAAAAGAACGTGTTATGGTGCTTGATGGCGCTATGGGAACGATGGTGCAAGATAAACATCTTACGGAAGAAGAGTTTCGTGGCGCGCGTTTTGCCGACTATCACATGGACATCAAAGGTAACAACGACCTCCTGGTAATCACTCAACCAGAAATCATCCGTGACATTCATTTGGATTTTCTACGCAACGGTGTGGACATTCTTGAGACCAATTCATTCAATGCCACCATCATTGCGCAAGCCGATTACGACATGCAAGATTACGTCACAGAAATCAACTTGCAAGCGGCACTGATTGCTCGTCAAGCCTGTGATATTGCTGAAGCAGAGGATGGTAAACCGCGCTTTGTTACTGGTGTTTTAGGGCCAACAAACCGTACTGCGTCTATCTCTCCTGATGTCAATGATCCGGGTTACCGTAATACCTCATTTGATGAATTAGTTTTTGCGTTTAAACAAGCGACCCATGCATTGCTTGAAGGTGGTGTAGACACCATTTTGATTGAAACCATTTTCGACACCTTAAATGCCAAAGCGGCTATTTTTGCAGTGAAAGAAGTCGAAGACGAAGTCGGTTATGAAGTGCCTATTATGTTGTCTGGCACGATTACCGATGCCTCGGGTCGTACTCTTTCTGGTCAAACCACGGAAGGTTTCTACAATGCTGTGATCCATGCTGAACCGCTTTCAGTCGGTTTAAACTGTGCTTTAGGACCACACGAGTTGCGCCCTTATGTTGAAGAGCTGAGTCGCATTTGTGAAACCTATGTCTCGATTCATCCCAATGCCGGTCTGCCGAATGAATTTGGTGAATATGATGAAAGCCCAGAAGAGATGGCAGAAGAGATTTCCGTTTGGGCAAGCCGTGGTTGGATCAATATTATCGGCGGTTGTTGCGGAACCACCCCTGCACATGTCCAGGCGATGGCCGAGGCCGCTTTAAAACATCCACGTCGTCAACTTCCGAAGATTAAACCCGCCTGTCGCTTATCAGGCTTAGAGCCTTTAAACATTGACGAAACTTCACTGTTCGTCAATGTCGGTGAACGTAATAACGTCACTGGCTCGGCTAAATTCAAACGTTTAATCATTGAAGATAACTATGAAGAAGCCATTGACATTGCCATTAAGCAAGTCCAAGAAGGCGCACAAATCATCGATATCAATATGGATGAAGGCATGCTGGACGCCAAGGCGTGCATGAGTCGCTTCTTGAATTTACTGGCCTCTGAACCGGAAGCATCTCGTGTGCCTATTATGATTGACTCCTCTAAATGGGAAGTCATTGAAGCCGGCTTGAAATGTATTCAAGGTAAAGGCGTGGTGAACTCCATCTCGCTAAAAGAGGGTGAAGAAGCCTTTATTCACCATGCAAAATTGGTTAAAAAATACGGCGCTGCGGCTATTGTCATGGCGTTTGATGAAGACGGCCAGGCGGATTCCTTAGAGCGCAAAATTCAAATCTGCCAGCGCTCTTATGATGTATTAACCCAAAAAGTCGGCTTTTTACCGCAAGACATTATTTTCGATCCGAATATCTTCGCCGTGGCGACAGGGATTGAAGAGCACAATAATTACGGCTTAGATTTCATTAATGCCGTGACTTGGATTAAAGCCAACTTACCGCACGCCAAAATTTCTGGCGGGGTTTCTAACGTCTCCTTCTCTTTCCGTGGTAATAACCCGGTGCGTGAAGCAATTCACTCGGTTTTCCTCTATCACGCCATTAAAGAAGGTATGGATATGGGGATTGTAAATGCCGGGCAGATGGCCATTTATGATGGCCTACCAGAGAAATTACGCCAGGCCGTCGAAGATGTTATTCACAATACTGATCCAGAAGCGGGTGAACGCTTACTGGAGATCGCCGCAACATTTATGGGCGATGGCTCCACCGCCAGTAAAGAAGCCGACCTATCTTGGCGTGAAGCCCCTGTTGAAAAACGCATTGAACATGCTTTAGTGCGTGGCGTGACGGACTTTATCGTAGAAGATACCGAAGAAGCCCGCTTAGCACTCGGCGCACCGATTAATGTGATTGAAGGTCCTCTCATGGTTGGCATGAACGTGGTCGGCGATCTATTCGGTGCCGGCAAAATGTTCTTACCGCAAGTTGTTAAATCAGCTCGCGTCATGAAACGCGCGGTGGCTTATCTTGACCCTTTCCTCGCCGCTGAAAAAAGCACGGGGCAAGCGCGCGGTAAAATCGTCATGGCAACCGTTAAAGGTGATGTCCATGACATAGGTAAAAACATCGTTGGCGTCGTTCTACAGTGTAATAACTTTGATGTAATAGATTTAGGCGTCATGGTCTCGGCTGAAAAAATATTAGATACGGCCGTCGCTGAAAATGCCAATGTTATCGGTCTATCAGGCCTAATCACCCCTTCACTTGAAGAGATGGTCAATGTTGCCAAACTGATGAAAGAACGTGGCATGACTTTACCGCTACTGATAGGTGGCGCAACCACGTCTAAAGCTCATACTGCGGTGAAAATTGAACCACAATATGACGGCCCTGTCGTTTATGTCAAAGATGCCTCACGTGCGGTTGGCGTAACGCAAAGTTTGATTTCCAATGAATTGAAAACCGATTATGCGGCTAAGATTCGTGCTGAATATGAAACGGTTCGTGCAGAGCGTAAAGCCCGCTCCAAGCAGGTTAAACGTATCTCTATGACCAAAGCCCGTGCAAACCCATCCGTTGAAAACCAGGCCTGGGGAGATTATGTTCCCGTTAAACCAACCTTTATAGGCCGTAAAGTTCTCGAGAACTTCCCTCTAGAAACCTTATTGGAAAAGTTTGATTGGTCACCCTTCTTCCAAGCATGGGAACTGCATGGTCTTTATCCGCGTATTTTGAATGACAAGGTAGTTGGAGAAGAAGCCAAGAAAGTCTTTGCTGATGCGCAGGCCATGGTCAAACAAATCATTGCTGAAAAATGGCTTACCGCAAAAGCGGTCTACGGTTTCTATCCTGCCAACCGAGTGGGTGACGATATTGAAATCTATGCCGATGAATCACGTAAAGAAGTCATTTATCGCTTCCATCACCTTCGCCAACAGGCAGAGAAAAAACGCGGAGGCGCTAATAACTGTTTATCGGATTTTATCGCCCCTAAAGAACTCGACGGTGTGGCGACGGGCATTAAAGATTACATCGGTTTCTTTGCCGTCACTGCGGGCATAGGGATTGATGAACATGTCGAACGTTTTGAAGAGGATCTTAATGATTACGATGCCATAATGCTTAAAGCCTTAGCCGATCGCTTTGCTGAAGCTTTTGCAGAAACGCTGCATGAAATCGTCCGTAAAGAAGAGTGGGGCTATGCCGCAGATGAACTACTGGGCAACGAAGATTTAATTAAAGAACGTTACCAAGGTATTCGTCCAGCAGCGGGTTATCCTGCCTGCCCAGACCATACCGAGAAAGGTACGTTGTGGGAACTGCTTAAGCCAGATGAAGCCATCGGCTTGCAGATCACTGAAAGTTTTGCCATGTTTCCGACTGCTGCGGTTTCCGGGACTTATTTCGCACACCCTCAATCGCGTTATTTCGGGGTAGGTTCTATTGGTCGAGATCAAGTTGAAGATTATGCCAAACGTCGTGGCTGGAGCATTGAAAAAACCGAGATGTGGTTAGCGCCAAACCTGGGTTACGATCCAGAAGATTTCGCGCAATAAGTCAGCATGAGTTGCTAAACAAAAAAGCCTAAGATAACTTAGGCTTTTTTGTTTTCATCACCCTTACCAGGCCTGGCATGTCCTGCGGCCTTACAAAACCATGTGAGCGTAGGGTCATAATTTTTAATCCACGACAAACCCTCTTTAATCTCTTGCAATAGGCTTCACCATACTAGATGCAATGGTTAAGATAACGGCATAAACAGAAAGTTAGGTAAAGACCGTGTTAGATACTCAAAAAATACAATGCCCCATCTGTTGGGAAACGATTGAATTAGTCGTTGACCCATCAGAACCAAACCAGGAATACATTGAAGATTGCTTCGTCTGTTGTCACCCAATTCATTTAATAATCGATATTGACCATAGTGGCGATGTCAACATACAAGCCCTGAGTGAAGACGACGATATTTACTAAGCTATAAACCCACAAGATAACGGTGTTATTGTAGTCAGTCAATGTACGAACTTCCTTTGCTTCATTACATTTAAGTTCATTCAGATTTGAGTTATCCACAATAAAAGCAGTGATTACACTATCAATTTGTGAGTATTTCATTATAATACCTTCTTTTTCAATTCCTTAGCGCAATACCAATCCCAGAAGATTTTATCGGGATTCGCTAAGAGTAAGAAACCATTCGTAAAATAGAGAGCCATTAATGACAACTCAACATATTCGCAATATCGCAATTATTGCCCACGTTGACCACGGAAAGACAACCCTGGTAGACCAACTATTAAAGCAATCAGGAACGTTGGATGTACGTAAGGATACTGGTGAGCGATTAATGGATTCTAACGATCTTGAAAAAGAGCGTGGAATAACTATCCTTTCTAAAAACACTGCAGTTAAGTGGAATGACTACCGTATCAATATCGTAGATACCCCAGGCCACGCCGATTTTGGTGGTGAAGTAGAACGTATCCTTTCTATGGTTGATTCTGTATTGCTATTGGTTGACGCGGTTGAAGGGCCTATGCCACAAACGCGTTTCGTAACTGAAAAAGCACTTGCTCAAGGCTTAAAGCCGATTGTTGTTATCAATAAAATCGACCGTCCTGGCGCTCGTCCTGACTGGGTACTAGACCAGACTTTCGATCTTTTCGATCGCTTAGGTGCGAATGATGAACAGATGGACTTTACAGTGCTTTATGCATCAGGTCTAAACGGTTTCTCTGGTTTTGATGAGACAGTTCGTGAAGGCGATATGGAGCCTATCTTCCAGACTATCGTTGATAAGGTCTCTCCTCCTGACGTAGATTTAGGTGGACCTTTCCAGGTTCAGGTTATCTCTCTTGATTATGACACCTATAAAGGTGTTATCGGAACTGGACGTATTAAACGTGGTTCTGTTCAGACAGGTATGCAGGTACGTATCGTTGATAACGCAGGCAATATTCGTAACGGTAAGTTTGCAGAAATCTTCGGTTATCACGGCCTAGAGCGTATCACTATTGATGAAGCGCACGCCGGTGATATTATTGCTTTTGTTGGTTTTGACCCACTGAAAATCTCTGAAACTATTTGTGATCCTAACCATCCTGAGGCTTTACCAGCTTTAACGATTGATGAGCCTACTGTGAGCATGACGTTCCAGGTAAACAACTCACCTTTCGTTGGTCAAGAAGGTAAGCTGTTAACGTCTCGTCAGATTCGTGAGCGTTTGGACAAAGAATTAATTACTAACGTTGCATTGCGTGTTGAAGAGACTGAAGATGCTAACAAGTTCCGTGTTTCAGGCCGTGGTGAACTTCACCTTTCTGTCTTGATTGAAACCATGCGTCGTGAAGGTTTTGAGATGGGTATCTCTCGTCCGGAAGTTATTTTCCGAGAAGTTGATGGCGAAACTCAAGAACCTTATGAATACCTAACAGTTGATGTTCCAGATGTGTCTCAAGGGACTGTTATGGAAAAGCTAGGGGTACGTAAAGCTGAATTGAAAGATATGATTCCTGATGGTCAGGGTCGAGTACGTCTCGACTTTGTCATCCCTTCACGTGGATTGATTGGTTTCCGTACAGAGTTTATGACAGCAACTCAGGGTAACGGTTTACTGTTCTCTAGCTTCGCTCATTACGGCCCTAAGTTTAAAGGCACTTTAGGTGATCGTACTAATGGTGTATTGATCTCTATTGCGCAAGGTAAGGCTGCTGCATTCGGTCTATTCAACCTTCAGGATCGTGGTCGTCTATATATCGCTCACGCTGATGAAGTTTATGAAGGTATGGTTATTGGTCTACACAGCCGTGCAAACGATTTAACGGTTAACCCGATTAAAGGTAAAGCGTTAACAAACATGCGTGCCTCTGGTACGGATGAAGCCTTAACATTGGTTCCGCCAGTTCGCTTCACTCTTGAACAAGCACTTGAATTCATCGATGATGATGAGCTAGTTGAAGTAACACCTGAAAGTGTTCGTATCCGTAAAAAGGTATTGACTGAAGCTGGACGTAAGCAAGCTGGACGTAAATCTAAATAAGAATCACCAAGCGCTCTTATCATAAGCCGGCACCTATTTTTAATAGTGCCGGCTTTTTTGTATCTTTTTTACACCAACCAGATTGTGTCTAAAATCCATTTTCAGGTACACTGTTAAGAAAATAACAGTGGAAACAGACCATGCCTTTGCAATCTATCCTTTACCCTTCGATTGAACCCTTTGCTCAACACAGCTTACAAGTTGATAACACGCATTACCTCCATATCGAGGAGTGTGGCAATCCCAATGGCATCCCGGTGGTCTTTATACATGGTGGGCCCGGGGGTGGCTATAGTCCTACTCATCGACAATTCTTTGACCCTTCAGCCTACCGAATCGTTCTATTTGATCAACGCGGCTGTGGCCAATCTAAACCTCACGCGTGCCTGACCAACAACACCACAGCCCATCTCATTGAGGACTTGGACAAGATACGTCGCCATTTAAAAATCGATAAGTGGTTGCTGTTTGGAGGCTCATGGGGCTCTACCCTTGCTTTGCTCTACGCTCAGGCCTATCCCGAAAGAGTTTTTGGCTTGATTCTCCGCGGGATTTTCCTCTGCCGTGAGCAAGATGTGAATTGGTTCTATCAATCAGGCGCTAATCGTTTTTATCCTGAGTATTGGAGTGATTTCAGTGCGCCTATACTCCCTGAAAATCGCTTTAATATGATTGAGGCATACCATGAACTGCTGACGAGTGACAATGAGATTGCAAGGATGCGAGCCGCCGAAGCCTGGTCGGTCTGGGAAGGCAGAACTTCGAATCTAGAGACTGATTCAAACACCGTCGACCATTTCAGCAAACCATACCATGCCTTGGCTATGGCAAGAATAGAGTGTCATTACTTTTACCACCAGGCTTTTATTGAAGAGAATCAAATTCTCAATAATAGCCAAGCCATCAGCCATATTCCAGCTATTATTATCCACGGCCGTTATGATATGGTTTGCCCGATTAATCAAGCATTTGACTTGCACTATAGACTCCCGTTATCCAAGCTCATTATCTGCAGTCATGCTGGACATTCCGCCATGGAACTGGAAAACGCAGCGGCCCTGGTAGAGGCGACGGATCAGTTTATCACCGAGTTGGAGGTGTTATGATCTGCCTGATTCAACGGGTCACACAAGCCAAGGTCGTGGTCAATCAAAATACTATTGGGCAAATTGGACCAGGCCTGGTCGTTTTAACGGCATTTCAACCTAATGATAATGCTCAAAACATCAATAAGATGGTTCACAAACTATTACATTATCGATTATTTGCCGATGAGGATGACAAGATGAATCTGAATATTCAACAAGTGAACGGTAGTCTCTTGCTCATCCCGCAATTCACCTTAGCCGCAGACACACAGAAAGGGCTACGTCCCAGCTTTACGAGCAGCGCTAAACCCAATATAGCAACATTGTTATTCGATGAGTTTGTGGATAAAATGCATGGCGCATCCCCCCTAATTGAAACGGGGGAATTTGGTGCAGATATGCAAGTGACATTGACTAATGACGGTCCCGTGACCTTCTGGCTAGAAACTTAAAGTCCATTTTTTCAAACTATGATTAAAATCCTATTTTGTTTTCAACGGTTAGCCTATAAACTAGAATCAAACTTTGCTATAACCAAATAAGTAGCCCTAGACTAAAATATGCCCAATCGTCCTACAAACAGCTATCTCATCCTCATTATTGAGGACAATAAGTCTACTCGCCAAAGCGTCACTAATGCTTTAAGTAACCTAGGTTATCAAGTCATCGAGGCCACTAACGGCAGCGATGGATTTACGCGCTTTATTGAGAGTAGACCAAGCTTGGTTTTAATCGACAGTCAAATGCCTGTAATGAACGGGATGGTGGCTACTAAAGCGATTCGTAACTTTGAAAGTGGGCGTACAGTGCCAATCTTAATGCTGACACCAACGGAAGATATAGTCGCCATTGATCAAGCATTTGAAGCAGGCGCGACTGGTTTTATCACCAAACCCATTAACTGGGCACTATTAACTCAGCGTGTTAAATATGCATTGCGCACCGCAGATGACCAGGAACTCTTACGAATTAATCAATCTCAACTTATTTTTGCACAAAAAATTGCAAAACTAGGTTATTGGGAATGGGACGCTGCCCGCAATGAAGTTTCTGGCTCACAGTCCGCATTTTCACAGTTTGGCATTCCAAAACAGGATGGGATTTCACTAGAACAATTCTTCAGTAATGTATTGCCTAAAGACAAGCCTATTATCCAACAGGCCATTTCTGAAGCCCATCAGGGGCAATCTCATCTTGCCGTCAGTGTCCGTGTCCTAAAACTGGACGGTAACTTGAATCATATTGAGTTCTTAGGAGAGGCTAGTTACCACGAGAATGGACAGATCCACAAAATAACAGGTTCTGCTCAGGACATTAGCCGCTTACATAAAGCCGAAACTTTGGTGCAGTATCAAGCACAGCATGATGGTCTGACGGATCTTCCCAATCGCAATACTTTCAGTAAAACTCTCAACAAGCTTGTCGCACAACAAAAAACTAATGCCTTAAGTGCTGTACTTATTTTTGATATAGACCGTTTTAAAAAGGTCAATACCAATTTAGGTCAAGAACAAGGTGACCTTCTATTACTCTCATTAGCGCAAAGACTCAACCGTATTACCCGCGAAAATGATTTCGTCGCGCGTTTAGGCAGTGATGAATTCGCTATCTTAATTAGACAGCTCCAAGACTCGAATGAACTAAAATTATTGGTCAACCGAATCAGCCGTGATTTAAATGCCCCTTTTATGCTCAATAATGGTGAGCAATTTATCAGCTATAGTGTTGGCGTATCCGTTTTTCCAGATGATGCCAACTCCGCAGAGGCCTTATTGACACGCGCCAATATTGCTCGAGCCACCGCCAAGTCGCGAGGTGGCAATCAGTTTGTCTTCTATCACGAGGATATGAATGCGCAAGCACAAGACCTACTTTCTTTAGAGAATGATTTACGCCGCGCGGTGAAGCGCAAGCAAATCGAAGTCTATTACCAACCACAAGTAGATGCTAAAACCTTACAACCTATCGGGGCTGAAGCCCTTGTTCGTTGGCTCCACCCTAAACTAGGTATTATCTCTCCAGAGGTGTTTATACCAATGGCTGAGAGCACGGGGCTCATTATTGATATTGGTCGCCATGTCTTACAAGTCGCTATTCAACAAGCTGAAATCTGGCATCAAATGGGTTTTACGCAAATGCGCATCGGCATCAACCTATCGGGACGTCAGTTCACCCAGTCGAACCTAATGGAAGATGTTCAAGCGGTCATTAGCCAATCGAATTTACCGGCCCGATTTATTGATTTGGAAATCACTGAAAGCTTGGCCATGAGTGATGCCGAAACCAATATCAATATCCTCAACGGCCTTAAAACATTGGGAACTTCCCTTTCCATTGATGATTTCGGAACAGGTTACTCTTCTTTGGCCTATTTACATAAATTCCCGATTGATACCATTAAGATTGATCGTTCATTCGTGCTTAACTTGGATAACCAAGAAGGCCAAGCCATTGCGCGAACCATACTCGCTATGGCTAAAAGTTTAAATTTAGAAGTGGTTGCAGAGGGTATTGAATTCGATGATCAAGTTGATTTTTTCCAGAATAAACATTGCGATATCTTCCAGGGTTTTAAATTTGGAAAACCGATGCCCGACAGTGAATTCATTGACTGGCTTAATCACCACCCATAAAATTAATCTCTTTTAATTCTCAACACCTTAAAGCTAAGTTCTGCTAATATTGTCGCAATCTAATTAACCCATAATATGGTCTGACATTACGGGAAATAATATCCGCGCTTTTAAGGTCGTCTTTAACCGTATTAATAAACTTAAAATCGAGAGAGACTATGCGTTATAAAGTCACCGAACAAGAGATCCATGCAGCGAAAACCCCACACCATATCTTCAATATTAATGTCATTATTACCCATATAATTTTCTCAGTGCTTGTGCTCGAAATAGGAGACATACCTGCTTTATTACTGATCCCTTTAATCTCTAGCCTCGTTATATTTTATCTTTACCATCATAAAAACAGTGCCAATGTTCAATCTTCTTGGTTTGTATCAGCACACTGGATGCTTGCCTGGAGACGCGGCCGCATCTTACTTTTTAGTTACGCCATTGCTCTGGCAATGGTGGCCATCTATTGGATTATTGACCAAGTTTTTCCGGGTGGTTTTTCCATGAATGATTTTTCTACGGATAATAGCCAAACCAATTTGAGCAAAATCATTACTATATATTTCGCAGCGGTTGTCATATTCGTTGCCATCTTAATCACCTTTACGCAAACTGGTATTTCGATCTATGATGCCGGCGAAGGTATTCTGGATCCGGCCATTGAAAAACTAGTGCCACGCGATGCTAATGCCAATGAAGCATTGGGTATCGGTAGTGATGAAGTCCAGCATGCCAATATCAAAAAAATGGATTGATTCAAACTTATGACTTCTAAACAAACAAATCAAAAGAAATCATTGCCAATGTTCTGGCTAGTGCTGATCGGTTCTATCCTTGGACTCCTTCTAATCTTGTTCTTTCAACCAGATCGTGAAGCGATTGATAACAGACACTTGCCTTGGAATGCTCAGTTCGATAAATCAGGAAAGCTACATGCCTTAGGTTTAACGATTCACGAGTCAACGCTAGCGGATGCCATGACACTCTACGGTAAAGATGTTGAGGTGAAAATATTTTCCGATAAAGATGAAAGTAACAAGTCTTTAGAAGCCTACTTTCCCGTCATATATATCGGTTCCATTAAAGCGGCCTTAGCGGTCAAGTTGGAGGTTACTCAGCAGGAACTGAATGCCGCCTATGGAATGGGAAAGACAATCACCACCAATACTTCTGGCATTCGTGAAATTGAGCTTTATAGCTCTGAAGTAGAGAAGTTACTCTCTAAAAGAATCACTAGTTTGACATTGGTTCCGAGAAACCACTTAACTGAACGTGCCATTAGCATGCGTTTTGGCGAGCCTAATAGGAAAGAGATTCAATCTGATACATTGCCACACTGGTTCTTTGATAAACGGGGCTTGGAGATGATTATTGATCAGGAAGGTCCAGAAGCTCTGCAGTATACGACCAGGCCTAGAGAACAGTAACGCTCCCTATTTTCTACCCATAAAAAACCACCAGGCCTGGTGGTTTTTTACAAGAGACAAATTGGCTCTCTTGAAAAGCCATCCACACATTTAATTCCTAAGAGTTTAATGTGATCAATTACTCTTGCTGTGGCTTCTTTGCTTGCTCGCTTTCTAGCGTCTCTATTTCTTGCGTCGCTGTCGTGGCAGGCGCATCTTCTGTGGATCTAAGATCCTCTGGATATTCATCATCCATAAAGATACGATGGGCGGCGCCATCCAGATCATCAAAATGCCCGGTTTTAGCCATCCAAATAAAGACGACAACCACTAAGAATCCGAAAAAAAGCATCATTGGAATCAATCCATAAATGACATCCATTATTTTATTCCTTGTCTGCGTTTGCTAATGGCTTTGCTGCTAAAAAAGCGTCTGATTCTTGAGGCATTGCCAATCACCACTAAGCTGCTCAATGGCATGGTAATCGCCGCAATTAACGGGGTTAAAACTCCGCTCATTGCTAAAGGTACCATTATCACATTATAAACAACCGAACTAGCGATGTTTTGTTTGATGGTTTTAAGTGTCCGTGCAGACAACTCTACCGCTGTATCCACCGCCAGTAATTCATTATTCATCAACACAATATCGGCACTATCCATAGAAACATCTGTTCCTGAGCCCAAGGCTATACCGACATTGGCACGAACCAATGCAGGGGCATCATTGACACCATCACCAATCATGGCCACCTGCTGACCCTTTGCCTGTAAATCTCGAATAACATGATTCTTATCTTCAGGAAGCACTTCAGCAATGACATTCATGCCACCGAGTTGCTCGGCAACACGCTGAGCAACGACATTTAGATCACCACTGAGCAATGTAACCTCTTTACCCTTCGCCTTAAGACGTTGAATTAATTCAATCGCCTCAGGACGTATCTCATCCTCCAGAAACAGGACACCAACTACTTGTTTATCTCGAGCAATCCAAACGGCCGTTTGAGCCAGCAAAGCACGTTCGTCTGCTAAATCAACCAGCGCTTGCGGCAAAACAAATTCTAAAGAGCTTAACCATCGTGCGGTACCGATATTAAAAACTTTGCTTTGGTATTCACCTTGCACTCCTTTGCCAGATAGCGCTTTAAATTGATGAATCTTCAACCATTCTTTATTATTAAGAGACAAGCGGCCTTTAATGGATTCAGAAACAGCACGCCCCAAGGAGTGCTCAGAGAGATGTTCAATCGAACCGATTTCGAGTAAAAGCTCTTTTGCATCGACTTCGGGTAACAGCTTATAATCGACTAATTGCATTTGTCCTTTAGTCAAAGTACCGGTTTTATCGAATACGAAATGTTCAATCGACTGCAAAGTCTCTAAGACAGTACCATTTTTAACCAAAATACCATGTCGAGCAGAAATACCGGATGCAACCGCAATGGCCATAGGCGTTGCTAAACCAAATGCACAAGGACAAGTAATAATAAGCACAGCCGTTGCCGTCATAATCGCAAACTCAATACCGGCATTGAAAAACCAATATAGAAAACTTGCTGCTGCCAGCGTCAAAGTTGCACTGACAAACCACGGCATTATTTTATCTGCAGTACACTGTATCGGAGCTTTTGAACCTTGAGCCTCTTCAACCATGTGTACAATTCGACCCAATTGAGTCTCTTGTAAAATTTTATCTACCGAAACCGTTAAGGTTCCATCAACATTCAATGTGCCCGCGGCTACTCGATCACCAATCTGTTTTGGTATTTCTCGTGACTCTCCACTTAACATGGATTCATTGACCATGCCTAATCCGGCCGTGACTATGCCATCTACTGGGAACTGCTCTCCAGGTTTGACACGAATTTCCGAACCCCGCAACAGCGCCCTTATCGGTATAACTTTAGTTTCACCATCGACAATTTGTCGCGCAACCTTAGGCTGCAAATCCAGCAAACGGCGTGAAGCATCAACCGCTCTGTTTTTTGCGATGGCCTCTAGATAGCGACCAATCAATAACAGAAACATAAAATCAATTAAGGTATCGAAGTACACACCCCCGATGGAATCTGGGTTGACAGTAATCCATACCGAATAAAAATAGGTGGTTAATATGCCCAGTGAAATGGAAACATCCATACCCACCGTACGCGCTCTAAGCGAGGTGAAAGCGCCCTTTAAAAAAGGCTGACCTGAATAAGCAAGCGTGACGGTGGCAACAACAAGTTCTATCCAGTGGAAATAATTACGATACTCTTGATCTTCATTGGCTCCGGTATAGAGCGCGACTGAAAACCACATGACGTTCATCATCGCAAAACCAGCGAACCCTAAACGATACAGTAAATCACGATTTGCTTTACGATAAGCCGCTTCACTTGAAGTAGCATCATAAGGTGTCGCGTCATAACCAAGTCTATTAAGTTTTTTGATAATATCGGACAGCTTAATCTTGCTATTGTCCCACCGAATTTTAATCTGCTTATTGGTGAAGTTGACTGAGGCAAGTAAAAGACCATCAACTTTAGCAAGTGAATGCTCAATTAACCAAACACAAGCAGCACAATGAATGGCATCTGACATCAAGGTTATTTGACGGCGGTCAGTCAATTCAGTCACATATTGTGACTGAACTTCGTCATAATCAAAAAACTCAATATCTTTATTCGGGGGGGGAGGCGGGGAAAGTAATTCTCCTTCAGGAGTACGCTGATAGAAGCTTTGCATACCTGCTTCATAAATAACTTCGCAAACCGAGGCACATCCATGGCAACAAAACTCGCGTTCTGTCCCATTGATTGGTTTTAGAACCACATCCCCTTCTGGGATAGCTTGACCGCAATGAAAACAAGCATGATTTATCATTCTTGTGGATCTTGAACCATGATTGAACGACCCATGTTAAACACCAATTCGCCTTTTTTGACCTCCATAATAACATCCCACTTACCTTTGGTATTTAGAACAAGTTCAGTCTCATACTCCCCCACAGTACCCGTCGCGACTAAAGCCTGCTCACCATCTAATTTTCGATCTGACGGTCGATAGTAATAAAGAATGGCCGAGTCTACGTTAAAGGGGTGATTCTCTTTATCCAGGACTATCAACTTAACCGTATCAGACTTACCTTGTGACAAAATTGGTAAATCTATATTCAACTGCCAGCCTATCTTTTCCATACGTTTACGCTCAGCTAAGACCTTATCCATGTTTTTACCTTTTTCGTAAAAATCATCAATCACAAGACCTGGATTGGTGACTATGGCCATACTCACCATAAAGAAGTTTACACTGACCACTATAGTCAAAATAGCAACCCAACCGATAACAAAAGGATTCTTCCAAGCAACACTCCAATTGCGTTCATCCTTTTTAATTTCTGACATTTTTTTCTCCCAACCAATTAGACAAAAAACCCTAAAAAGGGCTTTTTTAATAGTCATAATAATATAGTGTTTAGACAAATATTTCTATAAATATCAATTTTATAATAGTCTACTCGCGTATCTTTGGACCTATAAATACACTTTTATAGTTTTCAGCATTTAATGGATTATTCAAATCAACTACTTTAATCAATAATGGCGTCCTGTGTGATGTAAGTTGTTTTTTCGGAATTTTAACCAGCAAGGTGGTCGCACCAACATTTCCGGGCTGAATCGTAATCACCTTTTCTGCAACGTAACTCAAACCAACCGGGCCTTCAACACTGATCTCAGCGCGCATTACTTCCGCACTCTTATTCACGACCTTAATCGTCCATTTGTTCTGGATTTCCCCATCAGTCATCAGTACATAAAGTGGTGAACGGTCATGTAGTGCTTTAACATCGATGGAAGACATAGTTGTAAGCCCCCAGATCATGGTTACTGCTGCAAAAAGCATAATTCCGACATATACAATGACACGGGGACGCTTCCAGATGGGGGGTAATTTTTGGCCAGCAAACTCAGAAAGGGAAGCATAACGAATTAAGCCTTTCGGTCTTTTGATTTTTTCCATAACCGAGTCACAGGCATCAATGCAGAGTCCGCAAGTAATACAACCAAACTGCTGACCTAAGCGTATATCAACCCCTGTTGGGCAAACTGCGACACAAAGATTACAATCAATGCAATCCCCCAAATCTGGCGCTTGCTCTCCAAGCTTCACATGTTTTATACGACCACGTGGCTCACCACGATCTACATCGTAAGTCGGTACAACCGTTTGCGTATCAATCATAGCACCCTGAATACGTGCGTAAGGGCACAAGCCGATACAGGTCTGTTCACGTAAAATTCCCGCAAAGAAATAACTAGCAAACCCTAAACCAATAACAATGCCGGTTTCAGTCGCACCCCATTCAAAACTAAACATTCTGATCCAAAGATCAATCGCATCCGTAAAGTAAGCTACAAAACTGAAGGAAGTCATAAAACCTATAAAACCCCAAATCAGGTGTTTCTTTAACTTCATCTGAAATTTCGCAAAGTTCATAGGTGTTTTTTCAAGCTGGATACGTTTATTAGGTTGGCCTTCTATTTTTTCCTCGATCCAAGTAAAGACATCCATCCACACCGTTTGGAAGCACGCATAACCACACCACAAACGTCCTGCGATGGCGGTAGAAGCAGCCAGTAACAATGCAAAGAAAAGTAAAATCATGGCAAGTATCCAAATATCTTGCGGCAAAATAGTCAGGCCAAAAATATGAAACTGGCGATTCCCTAAATCAAATAATAGGGCTTGATGACCATCCCAGCGTAAATAGGGCCCCAGAAAAAAAGCTAACCAAAAAGAGGCTACAATCCACTTAGCTGTGCGAAAAGTGCCCCCTATACGCTTAGCGTGCACTGTACCGCCAGAATGGACGGGTAAGATCTCGACCCCAATATTTTCTAAATTTTTATTACTGGTATCCATCTGATCTAACAGTGAACCTGTCTGACTATTATCGCGATACAACTCTTTTTTATTGTCTGGCATAAGTTAATTCCGCTGTCTCTATTTGGTTAACGCCGCTATTCTATAAGAATTACTGTGCTAGTCATAAGAAATTTTTTTTATCAATGGCTATAAACAAAAATAGGCCCAACTAAGTAGACCTATTTTTATGTACAGATGGAGAAGAAACTAATCGTCTTTGTTTTCTTCTTTATTCTCGTCTTTGTTTTCGTCTTTTTCCAGGCCTTCCATCGCTCTTGCCGTCTTCCAAGCAAAAGCAATAAATGCCGCAATAGTTAAAGCGAGAGCGGCAAGTGAAATCCAAAGAACAAAGTTACTGTTTAAATCATTCATAACAAACTCCTAGCAACTTGATCGAAATCAAGTTTTCTATTTTCCAAAAATGAGAAAGGAGAACAAATGCTCTCCTTTCAATTCAATAGTTCCATGCCGAAGCACGAACTACTGACCACCACCTAACGAGTGAATATAAATCGCTAAGCGTTTTACATTCACATCTGCATTTGGTAAACGCTCTTTAAATGAAGGCATAACAGCTTGACGTGTGCCAGCAATATACTCACCATTTTTCTTAACGTTTACACCGTTGGTAATAGTGTGACGAATTTCTTCGCGACTACCACTGAAACGCCAGATTTGATCTGTCAAGTTTGCCGCACCCGCTGGCGCTAAAGGCTTACCAGCAGGGCCGTGACATGCAAGACACATCCCCTTAGTGTAAGCCGCTTTACCTGCTGAATATGCCGCATCGCCGCCTTTTCCTTCGGATAAAGCAATGACATAGTCAGCAACATCATTGATTTCAGTCTCGTTCAAATTACCCATCATCCCTTTAGCTGGCATGTTTCCGATACGACCATTCTTGATAGACGCTTCGATTTGGGTAACACTGCCACCCCATAACCAATCATCATCCGCCAATACTGGGAAATTAGGGTTACCTCCTCCACCAGCACCGTGACAGGCTACACAGTAATCACCGAACAGCATTTTAGAAGTGGCTAACGCATACGATTTAAGCTCTTCGTCTTGAAGAATTTCAGTCACAGACATTGCCGCTAATTTTTCTTCTTTGTCGGCAAACTTAGAAGCACGCCAATCTTTAAGGACTTTAAAGTTGTCGTGATACTCATTTACCGAAGTCCACTCAGCAACACCTTCTGTAAATTCACCCGTTGCATTCGTTAACGGAATGCTCGGATAGTACAGGGTATAAAGGATAATTATAATGAAACCCGCGTAGAAAGATAACATCCACCATAATGGCGGTGGGTTATCTAATTCACGCAAATCTTCATCCCAGATATGACCAGTATTGCCTTCATCTGGCCATGGATTTTGATGTGCCATATTTATTTCTCCTTGAAATGACGATTAATCGTCATCCAAAATTTTGTATTTTTGCTCTTCCATTTCCTTACGCTTGCTTGGTCTTAAAGCCAAAGCAAAGGTAATTAACATTCCAAAGAACACCACTACAGTTATGATCAGTCCAACCCAGTCCTGGGTCGTCATAGACGCCCAATCAGTGTTTAAATACTCTTCCAGTACGCTCATAATTAGTGACGATAGGTTTTACTGTCATCCAGCTTAACCATCGTTCCTAATACTTGTAAGTAAGCAACCATGGCATCCATCTGGCTATAACCGGCGATTGCTTTATTCGCGTTCTCGATTTCTGCATCGGTATATGGAACCCCTAATGTACGCATTGCCGATAAACGAGTTTGCATATTACGTTCTGTACCGAAGAAATCTTCTGAAATAGGCTTATCCGCTAACCAAGGGTAAGCTGGCATAACTGATTCTGGAACCATGTTCTGGGGACGCATCAGGTGCATAACATGCCATTCATCGGAGTATTTCCCACCTAGACGTGCAAGATCAGGTCCTGTTCTTTTTGACCCCCACTGCATCGGATGGTTATACATTGACTCAGTTGCCAAAGAGTAGTGGCCATAACGTTCACGTTCATCACGGAAAGGACGAATCATTTGCGAGTGACAAATATAACAGCCTTCACGAAGGTATAAATCACGACCAGCAAGCTCTAAAGGTGTGTAAGGACGAACCCCATCACCGGCTTTCCAGTCAGCAACAGTCCAGTTGCCATTACGATCTTCTTTATACAATGCTTTATCAGAAACTAACTTACCGTCAGCATCCTTTGTGAAAGTACGTTCCCAAACTAGCTCCGGAAACGCTTCGTTTTTAACATTACCGTACTTGTCTGTTTTCTCAGTATAGTCAACTGCAGACTTGAGATGAAACAACGGTACGACCTCTACAATCCCGGCGATTGAAACTGTCAAAGCAGTTGCCATGAATAAAGCGAATATATTACGCTCAAACATGTCCTGGATATTTTTTGGTTTTTGTTTATCTGACATGAGTTTGTGCTCCTCAACTCATAATTTTCTTTTTAGGGGCAAAACTCGCCCCTAACCTCAGGTATATACTTATGCGTTTGCTTCTACAGTAGCCGTAGATTTGGCTTTCGCCATACGAATTGTCATCACTACGTTATATAGCATGACGACCGTGCCACAGAAAAATATAAAACCACCGAAAGCGCGCATCGCATAATATGGGTGCATTGCAGATACAGACTCAGCAAATGTATAGGCTAAAGTTCCATACTCATCATATGCTCTCCACATAAGACCCTGCATAATCCCGGATACCCACATCGCTACTATATAAAAAACAGTACCGATTGTCGCTAGCCAGAAGTGGAAGTTAATCAACTGCATTGAGTACATTTTAGTATTCCACATCTTCATCACCATGTGATAGATCGCACCGAAAGAAATCATCGCTACCCAACCTAAAGCACCAGAGTGAACGTGACCAATCGTCCAGTCCGTATAATGAGACAATGCATTGACTGTTTTCGCCGCCATAACAGGCCCTTCGAAAGTAGCCATCGCGTAGAACGCCAAAGAGATAATCAAGAAACGTAAAATATAATCGGTACGTAGCCTATCCCAAGCTCCAGAAAGCGTCAGCATACCGTTTAGAGCGCCACCCCATGAAGGAATGATCATCGCTAAAGAGATTGCCGCACCTAAGGAACCCGTCCAATCTGGTAAAGCTGTGTATTGAAGGTGGTGAGAACCCAACCATACATAACCGAACATTAATGCCCAGAAGTGGATGACCGACAAACGGTACGAATAGATAGGACGTTGTGCTTGCTTAGGTACGAAGTAGTACATAATACCCAGAAAACCAGCTGTTAAAAAGAATCCTACCGCATTATGTCCCCACCACCACTGAATCATGGCATCTTGAACACCCGCAAACATTGAGTATGAACGGAACATTGAGACCGGAATAGCTAACCCGTTAACGACATACAGGTATGTGATGGTAATCATCATCCCCATAAAGAACCAGTTAGAAACGTAAACGTTTGGATGGGTCTCTTTGTTACGAGAAGCAATTGTCATCATAAAGTTGAACGTATAAAGCGTCCAAACTATTGAAATTGCAATCGCCAAAGGCCATTCCTGCTCATGGTATTCTTTACCTGTTGTCATCCCTAAAGCTAGAGTGATAACAGTCGCTAGAAGACCGATAGTGAACAGGACAGCTGTTGTCCAAGCCAAACCATTACTCCAGAGTTTCACGCCATTCGTTCTTTGAACGGTGTAGAAAGCTGTTGCCATTAGCGTCATACCACCAAATGCAAAAATAACGGTATTTGTATGCATAACACGTAATCTAGCAAAAGTAATTTCCGCAATATCAAAATTTAACGCAGGCCAAGCTAGTTCCGATGCTGCATAAGTACCCATTAAAGTACCTAACACCACGAAAATTACCGCACCTACTGTTAAATACTTGACCACACCATCATCGTACTGTGGTCTTACTGTAGTATCCATCAGTTGGATTCCCCTTTTAGTCTTAACATTATGCCTTCATCCATTTAACTCAACCAATCAGATGCAGACTCCTCAAGGCGTGATTATACATTGACGACCCTACGAATAAATAATTAACGCCACAAAAAACTTATTCTCGATCAAGTTTTACCCTCTTTCAAACAAGCTTAAATGTGCCTAAAATAGACTCAACACCTATAAATAACCCCGTGATTATCCCAGATACCAGACCTGATTGCCTACCTAAATAAATCTATAAGGACATATTAGTTATTAGTCATGACCAGATCTGCAATCGTCTAATTGCTAATTTTCTACAGTATATTAGTGACTTACCCTCCCAACCCACTTATTAAACTCCAGCATTTTTATTTAATCTCATATAAAAAAAATAGCTTTTCAGTTATTATATTGCCAACAATTGAATACAGGATGGACACTATGCGCAAAGCAACCATCGAGCGTGACACGCTTGAAACTCAAATTACACTCTCAGTAAACCTAGATGGCCAAGGTGATGCCAAGTTAAATACTGGCGTACCATTTTTCGAACACATGCTCGATCAGATTGCACGTCACGGCATGATCGACATTGACATTAAAGCAAATGGCGACACCCATATCGACGACCACCATACAGTAGAAGATGTGGGCATCACCCTTGGTCAAGCCATCAACCAAGCAGTCGGTGACAAAAAAGGCATTAGCCGTTACGGTCATGCTTACGTACCACTAGATGAAGCACTTTCTCGAGTTGTCATTGATTTTTCAGGTCGACCAGGCCTGGTCTTTAATGCCGACTTCACACGAGAGAAAATTGGCAATTTTGAAACCGAATTAGTGTTTGAGTTTTTCCAAGGCTTCGTTAACCACGCTAACGTTACCTTACATATCGACTGCTTGCGTGGTCACAACTCGCATCACCAGGCGGAAACGATTTTCAAAGCTTTTGGTCGAGCATTGCGCATGGCACTTTCTGCGGATGAACGCATGGCGGGCAAAATGCCTTCTACTAAAGGAAGTCTATAGATGGATCAAAAGCTAGTAGCCGTTATTGACTATGGCATGGGCAATTTACGCTCAGTGGCTAAAGCGGCAGAACATGTCGCACCTGACAATGCCCGCATTCTAGTCACCAACAACCCAGAAGAGGTTGCCTCTGCAGATGCTATCATCTTCCCTGGCCAAGGGGCTGCCAAAGCGTGTATGCAAGCACTGCACGATACCGGTATGACTCACCCTATTCAACAAGCCGCCCAAGAGAAGCCCTTTTTAGGCATCTGCATGGGTCTACAGGTCTTGATGTCTCACAGCGATGAAAATCAAGGCATAGACGGTCTGGATGTTATTCCGGGCAATGTAAAGCATTTTGAGTTTGAAGAGAACTCTCCTCTTAAAATCCCGCACATGGGATGGAATCAAATCCACCAAGAGCAAGATCATGCACTGTGGCAAAATATCCAGCAAGACAGTCGCTTCTACTTCGTACACAGCTATTATATACAGCCCGACAACCAAGCTATGATTACCGGCACGACCACGCACGGCATTACATTCCCCTCGGTTCTCAGCCATAAAAACCTGTTTGCGATTCAAGCCCATCCAGAAAAAAGTGCTGAAGATGGCCTCCAACTGTTCAAAAACTTTTTAACCTGGAATGGCCAATAAATAAACTTTTGACTTGCAAAAGTCAGCTGAAAAAAATCAATTAAGCGGCTTTCAAACTAGCGCCGCTGTTCACAAACTTTAAAAGGTTAAAAAATGTTATTAATCCCTGCTATCGATCTAAAAGATGGTGAATGCGTTCGTTTAAGACAAGGTGTTATGGAAGGCGCAACCGTCTTCTCTGGTGATATCGTTGCAATGGCTGAAAGATGGGTGAACCAAGGTGCTCGTAGATTGCACATGGTCGACTTGAATGGTGCTTTTGAAGGCAAACCCGTGAATGGCGAAGCCGTTTACCAGGTTCGCGAAGCTTATCCTGACCTGCCGATTCAAATAGGTGGTGGAATTCGTGACCTAGCGACCATCGAAGCCTATTTAAACGCAGGTGTGAGTTATTGCATAATCGGCACACAAGCCGTACATAACCCAGCTTTTGTTGCCGAAGCTTGCAAAGCCTTTCCAGGCCACATCATGGTTGGTTTAGATGCGGTCGATGGCATGGTTGCTATTAACGGCTGGGCTGATGTTACTGACCATGAAGTCACAGAACTTGGTCGACAGTTTGAAAATGACGGTGTTGAAGCCATTATCTACACCGATATTGGCCGTGATGGCATGATGCAAGGTGTTAATGTCGAAGCCACTCAAGCCCTGGCTAAAGCACTGACCATTCCAATCATCGCCTCTGGTGGCATTACCAACTTAGATGACATTACGCGCTTAGCAAGCATTGAAGCAGACGGTGTCACTGGTGCTATTACCGGCCGAGCAATCTATGAAGGTTCTTTGGACTTTAAAGCGGGCCAAACACTTTCGGACAAGTTGTCGCCTTTTAGAAAAATTTAGAGTCTAATCAGATGGGGTCAAACTGACCTGATTACACCCAATTTAGGAAAAACCATGAGCCTAGCAAAACGCATTATTCCTTGTTTAGACGTCGATAACGGTCGCGTGGTAAAAGGCGTGCAGTTTGTCGACATTCGCGATGCCGGTAACCCGGTCGAAGTCGCCAAACGCTACGATGAGCAAGGGGCTGATGAAATCACCTTTTTAGACATCACAGCCACAGCACACGGCCGTGATACAACTGTTCACATGGTTGAAGAAGTCGCCAGCCAAGTTTTCATCCCACTCACGGTCGGTGGTGGTATTCGCTGCGTCGAAGATATCCGCACCATGCTCAATGCCGGCGCAGATAAAGTCGCGATTAACTCCGCTGCTATCTTTAACCCTGCATTTGTCAAAGAAGCCTCCGATGCCTTTGGATCACAATGCATTGTCGTCGCGATTGATGCTAAAAAAGTCAGCGCCGAGGGCGAAGATAACAGGTGGGAAATATTTACCCACGGCGGACGAAAAGAGACCGGTATAGATGCCGTTGACTGGGCCAAACGCATGGAATTTTTAGGCGCAGGAGAGATCCTGTTAACCAGCATGGATCGCGATGGCACCAAAATCGGGTTTGATTTAGAATTGACACGTGCGGTTGCCGATAGCATTCGAATTCCGGTGATTGCATCGGGAGGAGTGGGCGAACTGGAGCACCTTGCCAAAGGCATTACTGAAGGCCATGCCGAAGCCATATTAGCCGCCAGCATCTTCCACTTTGGACAACACACTGTTGAAGAAGCTAAACTTGCCATGCAAGCCGAAGGAATTGAGGTTCGATTATGAGTGACGTTCTAAAACAACTTGATGCAGTATTAGAAACCCGTAAAGCAGAATCAGCCGACAGCTCCTACGTTGCAAGCCTATACGCCAAAGGCATTGAAAAAATGCTTAAGAAAATTGGCGAAGAAGCCAACGAAACGATTATGGCTGCGAAAGACCTGGAGCATGTAAACAGTTCAGAAAACAAAGACCATTTGGTTTACGAGATAGCCGACCTCTGGTTTCATACCATGGTATTATTAGCGTCGCAAAATTTGTCTAGTGAAGATATTACTACCGAATTGCAACGACGCTTCGGATTATCTGGACACGATGAAAAAGCCAGTCGTGACCAATAACATCCACTGGTAGCCTGAGCTACCTGATTATTAGGCGTTTATTCAGCCATAAGGGATTCACCCATGACAGAAGAAAAAAGTATATTCAGTAAGATAATTGATAAAGAAATCCCTGCGAACATTGTCTATGAAGACGATAAATGTATTGTCATTAATGACATTAACCCCAAAGCAAGGGTACACTTATTGATCATTCCAAAGAAGCCAATCGCCACCTTGTTTGATTTAAAACCAGAAGATAAGGATTGCATGGGACACATGATGTTGTTGTTACCACAACTGGCACAAACACAAGGATTAGAGGGCTTTAAAACCCAAATCAATACTGGGGAATCTGGTGGACAAGAAGTGTTCCATATCCATATTCACCTTCTTGGGGATTAACCGGAAAGTAGGTCTTCATGAATAACATGAGACCTTTGCACGAAGTAAGAACAAGCTAAAACACCTTTTAAATCTTTAGCAGACCACCGCTATTCATAAACGTCATAACGATTTTGGAGGCATTAAAAAATATTTTTAGTGCACCCCAATCGGCTAATTTGATATGATTACCGGTCTTAAAAATCATCGGCTTGAATTTGTCGCATAAACGCGTTATTAAGGCCTTAAAAATAGTTACAAAAACGGAGTAAACCCTATGGGCATCAGTATTTGGCAGTTACTAATCATTCTTGCAATCGTATTAGTTCTTTTCGGCGCAAAACGTTTGAAAAATGTAGGTGGCGATTTAGGTAGCGCGATCAAAGGCTTTAAAAACGCCGTCAAAGAAGAAGATAAAAAAGACGATGACGACTCTGCTGAGAAAACATTAGAACAAAAAGACGGTGATAACGTTTTTGATGTTAACGCAGAAGAGAAGATCACTGAAGAGAAGAAAGATAAGTCGTAAATAGTCCGGCCGTTGCTTTCAAGCATCAGCCGCTATTTTCGTTCTCATCTAGCATTGAGTTCACTCGTTTTACGTCTCTGTAGGTCTGTTATATGTTCGATATAGGTTTTCTTGAAATAATGGTGATTTTAATCATCGCACTCCTGGTCATTGGGCCAGAGCGCATGCCTGAACTTGCTCGTAAAATCGGCGGTTTTATGGGACGTATGCGTCGTTTCATCAATTCGGTAAAAGACGATGGCCAGATGCAAGAAACCATTAAAGACTTTAAAGATTCAATGAATATTGAAGAGCAAAAACAAGAGATCTCCAATTTCAATAAAGAGCTGAAAACCGATCTGGATTTTAGTAATGACCTTAAAAGTGAAGAGTTCCAACGCCCTTCTTTTGGTGGGGCACAGCCCTCTATTGAAACGGACTCCGGTGGGCAGTTCAATCGCGCACCTTCTCAGCCATCGACATCAGAACCTGTAGTTTCAGCCACGACAGAAAATACTCCAATGGCTGAACCTGTAGTGAACAAGCCAATAGAGGCTCCCGTAGAAGTCGCGACCGTCTCACCAGAAGAGTCAGCTACAGATACACCCTCTTCTGAAACCAAAAAAAGCTAAGCTTTGATATATGAGTAGCCCAGCATGAGCAATACAGCGCTCCCGCCTAAAGATCAAGAGATGACTTTAGTTCATCACCTGCTTGACCTAAAGACCAGTTTGACACGTGCAATTCTTGCGATTATTGTGTTGTTCATCGGCTTATTCCCGTTTGCGAATGACATCTACACCTATATTGCTGAACCTTTAACACGCTACCTGCCGGAAGGCACTAGCATGATTGCAACGGCCGTGGCATCGCCTTTCTTAACCCCCTTTAAGTTAGCGTTTATTTTAGCTATCTATATAGCCATGCCATATTTGCTTTATCAAATTTGGCGATTCATTGCTCCAGCACTGTATTCACATGAAAAACAGCTGGTCGCACCCATTCTATTCTTTAGCTCTTTCTTGTTTTATGCGGGTGGCGTGTTTGCTTACTATGTTGTGTTTCCATTGGTATTTGGATTTTTGTCACAAAGCGCGCCGGAAGGTGTCACCATTGCCACCGACATTTCACTCTACCTAGATTTTGTCATCAAGATGTTCTTTGCTTTCGGCATGGCGTTTGAAGTACCTATTGTCACGGTTTTATTGATTCTTACGGGCATGGCATCTGCTGAGAAACTCAGCCACTCACGTCCCTATATTGTGGTCGGTGCATTTGTCATTGGGATGTTACTTACGCCGCCGGATATCATTTCACAGACTATGCTGGCCGTGCCAATGTGGTTGTTATTTGAGATTGGTTTATTGGTCGGTGCCTATGTTTTTAAACGTCGTCAGAAAAACAACCCACCTAACCCGGATGACACTGATCCTGATGGTCAAAGTAGTGCAACGGATGATACTCAACCTGAATATGAGTTTGACGATCGCTATGCGGATCAAGTAGATGATGATTTAGATTGGGATGCAGAATTTGATAAAGTTGATTCTGAAATGAGTATTCTTGAAAAAGAGTATCTGAAATCTCAAGAGGCGAAAAAGCAAGATGACACATCTACTCCGACCGACTCTGAAAATCCAACTACTGAATCAGCCGCACAGCCTGATTCAAAACCAGACACCACTGCTACACCTAATGACGACGAAAATTCGGATTCAAAAAAGCCTAGCGACAAAAAATAGCCATTGGCCCAATGAACCCTTTCGAAACCGTGCATTTTTAAACCTACCAGGCCTGGTAGGTTTAAAAAATTGTGTTAGTAAGCTCTCGATAACGCCTCCAAACAGATTACAAAGTTCCTCTATACAAAATCCAACTCACGTCTTAAAACAGACTCTGCTTTTGCTCATTACCTTGTTTGTCCTGGTTCACCCTCTTTCAGGCACCGCCTCGACCTCAACGCCAAGTAATACCAATGAACTAGCCCAAAGCCCAAGTCCTTATTTGGCAATGCATGGCCATGACCCTGTGGAATGGCATGCCTGGAATGCGGGTGTGTTAAAAAAGGCGCAAATTGAGAATAAACCCCTGTTTATCTCCAGTGGCTATTTTTCCTGTCATTGGTGTCATGTTATGCAACGCGAAAACTACCACAACCTGAAAACCGCAGCCTATCTGAATAAACACTTTATCTCCGTCAAAATTGACCGAGAACTCAACCCTGAGATCGATAAAGTCCTCATTGAGTTTGCTCAGAAAGCTACCGGCCAAGCAGGCTGGCCGCAACATGTAGTGCTCACACCTGAAGGCTACCCGTTTGCTGCTTTTATCTATCAACCCAACCCCGTCTTTAATAACACCTTACAACGTATTATTGAACTTTGGGAAAAGCAGCCGGATAAAATCCGAAGATTAGCGCAACAATCCGTTCAGCCAGCGAAAACCCCGCAAGCCTACAGAGTTACACGAAGTGATTTTACCGGACAACTTTTACAACAAATTGAACGGGCCAAAGATGACTTCAGTGGCGGCCTGAAAAGCAGTGCGAGTAAATTTCCGCAAGCGCCCCTTTTGCAAGCCCTGCTTCGCATGGAAAACTTACCCGCTCCCATTGAAAAGTGGTTGCTATTAACCCTTGACCAAATGCAATCTCAGCATCTGTTTGACCATATTCACGGCGGATTTTACCGCTATACCGTTGACCCAGAATGGCAGACTCCACACTTTGAGAAAATGGCCTACACCAATGCTTTATTAGCGGATGTCTATCTACAAGCGAGTCAACGTTTTAAACGCCCAGATTATTTACAGACGGCTCTAGCCACTCTCACCTATTTACAGGAACAGCTATACAATCCAGCGACCCAACTCTATCAAAGCAGTCAATCCGCGATTGATGCCCACAACAGAGAGGGCGGTGATTATTTGTGGACCAAATCCCGATTGCAACAAAAACTCACAAAACAAGAGTTCTCAGCCATTGACCAGGCCTGGTCACTTTCAAGACCCGCACCCTATGATCTATTGGGCTGGCATCCATCGCCACTAATTGGCAAAAATAGCGACTTGTGGCCAACAATTCGTCTCAAGTTACAAACCGATCCGTTACAGATTCCCATTGACAGTAAAAGCATACTCGGCTGGAATGGCTTGATTCTGTCGGCATTGAGTAGAGCCTATGTGGTAGCCAAAGATTCTGCCTATCTTAAGCAGGCCACTCAATTAGCAAGGGTTTTGATGAACCAGGTTCAACAAGAGAATCCTCCGCGCGCTCTATCGGTTACTGGAGACAAAATGGGCGAGGCTAACTTGCAGGATTATGCCTTTATTTACCAAGGTTTAGTCGATTGGCAACAGCTGACTTTGCAAACTAACTATCAAACCGAGATCCGCAAACTTGAACAAACCATCACCCAACGATTCTATACAAAATCAGGCTGGCAATATCACCAGATCCCTTTGTTACCGGGACAACAGGGAGAATGGTTGATGGCAGACAATGCCATTCCAAGCCCGACCGCTTTTGTCAGTTGCTTAAAACCAGAATCCGTGGAATTTGCCGGCAAAGCTCTGTTGGACAACCCTCTCAGTTATGCGAGTTATCTAAAAACCTTAGAGTGCATTCAACGCCATCAACCAACGACTAATAACGTAGAATAAAGCCTTTATGAGTCATGGTTTTTAGTGAACAATAATCGTTATGGGACTACTTTATAACGACCTTTTTATAACACAGATTGTATGGATTTTATCGCATGGGCTTTTTAATTGTCGGCTTCGTTTTGTTGTTTGTTCTCACCACGCTTCCCAGCTTATGGACCAAACATATCCTCAAAAAACACCGTCAACCACATCCTGACATTCCAGGAAACGGATTGCAATTTGCCGAACACTTGGTAAAGAAACTGGAGTTAACAGGGGTAAGAATCGAAGAGACCGATCAAGGTGATCATTACGATCCCATCGAAAAAGTGGTACGTATTTCAACGGCCAATGCCCACTCCAACTCACTGACCGCCATCACCACGGTCGCGCACGAAATGGGCCACGCTCTGCAGGATAAAGAAGACTATCCTGAACTCAAACAACGTACCGCTTTGATTGAACGTGCAGCGATTATGCAAAAATTCGCTGGTTTCGCATTAATGCTCACGCCGATTCTGATCCCTCTGACCCACTCTCCAATGGTCGGAATTATGACCTTTGGTGCAGGGTTTATCGCCATGGGCGTACCAGTGATTATTCACCTCAGCACCTTGCCGGTTGAGTTTGATGCCAGCTTTAAACGCGCTTTACCGCTATTGCAAGAAGGTGGTTATCTCAATAAAAAAGATAATAAAACAGCCAAGACCATTTTATTCGCCTGCGCCATGACTTATGTAGCCGCGTCTTTATCGAGTCTATTTAATTTATGGAAGTGGTTAAAAGCGCTAAAACGCTAAGATTGAGACTTATCATCAAATAGGGCTTTGGCCAAAGCTATGTAATGACTGACTTTTACCAAAAAATTTTAAACGGGAAGGTTTCACACAGATTAAGGCTATCACTTTGTTTTAGCGATTGACCAGGCCTGGCAGGTTTTTATAGTCGTCTTTTTTTGAATTAATTCAGCGACTTGTTGCATGGTCGCGCCAGTCGTAATGACATCATCTACTAAGGCAATATGTGATAATCCGGCAAGCATCTCCGACTTAATCTGAAATGCTTTTTTTAGATTTTGCTGACGTTGTCGAGATGTTAGAGCGGTTTGTGATGGTGTATTTTTAATACGGATGACCGCTTGTTTAATCACCGGCAGTTGCAAAAGCTTGCCCATCTCGATCGCCAATAACTCCGCTTGATTATAGCCTCGAGTGCGCCGTCTTAATGGGTGGGTTGGAATCGCCACTAGAGCTTCAATATTGTCTAGTTGCAGACTGCCAACCAGCAGCTCAGCAAACAAACGCGCATAGCTCGATTTTTGATGATATTTAAAATCATAAATGAGTTTATCTAGTGGCTCCGCAAAATAAAAACCTACTTGAGTTCGACAAAAAGCCGGAGGTTGCGTCAAACAAGCCCCACATAAATCGCCTTGCAAACTCGGTTCACAACACTGCGGACAGACTTGTACAGGTCGCTTTAGGGCTTGAATAATAGGATTCGACAAATCGGTAATATCAGCAAGCTCACCCGTTAAGACGCAGCGTGGGGGAAGTAGCCATTTTTCAAGGTAATGCATACTGACTCTCCATACAGTGAGGGTTGTCCTAATAGATCTCATAAGGGAATCTAGTCGAAATCCTTTAGATATCAGTTATAATACGCCTTATTCATGCAGTATTCATTTACTGACACCGTTACCACGATAAAACCGAACATTGGACAAACAGCATATGAACATGGAAAACGTAGGCCAGGTAAGACACGATTGGACGCTTAAAGAAATTCGCGCCATTATGGATCAACCTTTCAACGACCTTATGTTTCAGGCGCAATTGGCGCATCGTCAGCATTTTAATCCGAATACGATGCAAACCAGCACGCTGGTCAATATCAAATCGGGTGGTTGTGCCGAAGATTGTTCTTATTGTTCGCAAAGTGCGCGTAACCATACCGGCATTGAAAAAGAGCAGATGATGGAAGTCCAAGAAGTCATCGAGCAAGCTTTGGCGGCTAAAGAACGTGGCGCAACCCGTTTGTGTATGGGTGCCGCTTGGCGTAGTCCTACCAAAAAAGATTTTCCACGTGTTTTAGAGATGGTGCGTGTCGTTAAAGACCTTGGTCTAGAGACTTGCCTGACATTAGGCATGTTGACCGACGACCAAACTAAACAACTTAAAGAAGTCGGGTTAGATTACTACAATCACAACCTCGACACCTCTGAAGCCTTCTATCCACAAGTCATTACCACGCGTAGCTTCCAAGATCGTTTAGACACCATTGATAGGGTACAAAAAGCGGGTATGAACGTCTGCTCAGGTGGCATTATAGGCATGGGTGAACAGCATAAAGATCGTGCCGAGTTATTGCGCACCTTCGCGAATATGCACCTTCATCCACAATCTGTACCTATTAACTTATTGGTGCCGATTGAAGGTACGCCTTTAGCGCATATGAAAGGTAAAACCGACTCTTTCGAGTTTATCCGCGTGATTGCCGCAGCACGTATCGTTATGCCGCAAACCTATGTCCGTCTATCGGCTGGTCGCATGACCTTGACTGACGAGGCACAAGCGATGTGTTTCTTAGCGGGCGCTAACTCAATCTTCTACGGCGATAAGTTACTGACCACCGAAAATCCAGAGTCCGACCACGACATTCAACTGTTCGCTAAGCTAGGCATCACTATGCAGCACAATGTCAAAGCCGAAGCGGCTGCGAAGAAAATGGCTGAGCAGATTACCGAACTCTCTGCATAGAGTGACTTTACTTGGGTTAATCCACTTACGTCCAGTAAATCAAATAACCTGAGTAACTGATTCTATGTCTATTAAAGACCGCTTCCAACCGCTGTTAGAGCAACGTCGCCAACAGCATCTCTATCGCAGTCGACCTTTAGTCACCTCTGCGCAAACCGCCAATATGCAAATCAATGGATTGCAGGTAATCAACTTCTCCTCCAATGATTATTTAGGCCTAGCAAATCACCCGCAGATTAAACAAACCCTAAGTCAGGCCTTACAAACGGACGAGATCAGCTATGGATCAGGCGCTGCACACCTCGTTACTGGACATCACCTGCAACATCATCTAGCCGAAGACGAAATTGCCGACTGGTTAGGCTGTGAACGTGCCCTGCTGTTTTCTACCGGCTATATGGCCAATCTCGCGGTGTTACAAGTATTAATGCAATCGGGTGACATAATCTTGGCGGACAAGCTTAATCACGCCTCTTTGATTGATGGTGCATTACAATCTGAAGCCACTCTCAAACGCTATCCGCATTTGGAGATGCAAGCCTTAGAGCGCCGTTTACAACAAGCCTCCAGTGAAGACGGCCAAGTCATGATTGTCACCGATGGTGTCTTCAGTATGGATGGGGATTTAGCGCCACTGCCACAAATTCAAAAACTCGCACAAACCTACCAGGCCTGGTTGTTAGTCGATGATGCCCACGGCTTCGGTTGTTTGGGTCAATACGGCAAAGGCTGTTTTGAACACTTTGGTTTAGAACCCGATGCAAACACTATTTTAGTCGGCACCTTAGGTAAGGCTTTTGGTACCTCTGGTGCCTTTGTCGCCGGCAGTGCCACATTGATAGAGAGCCTGATTCAATTTGCTCGGCCTTATATCTATACCACCGCCATGCCCCAACTGAATGCTTTAGCGATTCGCGAAGCCTTAAAACTGGTGCAGTCCGCTGAAGTGGGTGGCGCTTCACGTGAAATCTTAAAACAGCACATTAAACAATTCAGAACAGGTGCCAAAGCAATAGGCCTGACTCTATGGGATTCACCCACGCCCATTCAACCTATTATGCTGGGCGACAGTGAAACGGCTTTAATGTGGAGTGAGAAACTCAAGCAGAAAGGATTTTGGGTCAGTGCCATTCGCCCGCCCACCGTTCCGGATGGTCAAGCACGTTTACGCATTACTCTATCGGCTAGCCACAGCACAGCGCAGATTCAGGATTTGCTTAAGGCTTTAGCAGAAATTCAGCTCGAATTAAAAGCATAATTGACAGCAATGCAGAACGACTTATCTCTATCTTAAGTTGAATAATCACCAGCCACCGTCAAGAGAGTAAAATCGATGCTTCACTTTTGTTTAAACTGGCTCAAAAACCATAAATGGTCAACGGCATTAATGGTGTCTTTTGTGGGCCTGTTAGTGCTCATGCCCATCGCGCTGCAAACTGGTTTGCAACAGCTTCTACTCAAACAGGGGCAACCGCACGGTATTGATCGAGTTGAGATTGACGATATTGATTTCAATCCTTTTATGGCCACTTTTAGCCTAAAAAACCTCACTCTCTATCGCGATCAACGGCTACTTGCCGAGGTCAAGCAATTGGATTTACGTCTGAGTCTGCGCGACCTTCTACAAAAACGCCTAATGGTTGATTCATTCACTTTAAGCAACACCCATATTCCACTGCGCCTTACAGAAGACAACCACTTAGAGATAGCGGGTTTTCCAATTCCGCTAGAACCTGCCCCTGAATCAAAGCCTGAAGAAGATGATTCACAACTTGCGATAGAGTTCGGTATCAAAACGCTGCATTTTAGTAACCTCTCTATTGTTTTAAAAAGCGACGACCGCAATACGACTTACACAATCCATAATCTGACCATAAATGAAGAAGCTGACTATTCACGCTTAATTCTCTCCAGCCACTTAAATAATGCGCCCTTAAATGCCAACTTACAGCTTCATCATCTAGCGGATTATCCTAAAATCATCGGCACCTTAAAACTAGATAAGCTCGATCTAGATCAATTTCAACAGTTCATCCCTGATCTACCTCTGCATGCCATTTTGAGCAATGACATCACCTTTACCCTGCAACAAGACTCCAAAGGTTTTGCCATTTACCAACAAGGGAATTGGTCGATTGATGAACTCGAGCTCAAGCAGGAACAACTAAACCTAACGTTTAGAAATTTCGACTGGAATGGCGACCTCTATTTCTTTAAAGAAAACGGCATACTCTACCCTGAAATCGCGCCAAAAATATCCCTTAAAGGTCAAGCTAACCTACAAGACTTCAACTTCAGTGACGGTGAAAATAAAATTAGTCACGATGCCATCGCCAATTTAGATTTAGTCGCCATTTTAGATACGCAAAATCCAACAATAAGCCAAACCGGCAAACTGATTATTAAGCAGTTCAAACTAGACTCTCCATCCATAAAGAGCGAAAACAAGCAGACGACTTGGTTAGGAAAAGTCGACTTTAAAGGTGGCAAAACACCATTAATTAACGCCAAGGGCTTGCTCACAATGAGCGATGTTTTGACATCGCTTCCTGCGCAAAAAGTTGACCTGCAGCTTAACTTAAAACAGATGCAGTGGAATGGAGAGGTGCAGATTGCACAAAAGTCAGTAGATGTAGAGAAAGCATCCAATATTGCCATCACCTCAAACGGTCGACTGAAAGCCTCTGGGTTTCGCGCTTTAAACCAGGAAAACCAACTGATACTGGCACAGTTTGACACACTCAATATCGGCAATCTACTGGTGAAACAACTGGCTAAAATTTCATTACAGAGCATCCAGTTATCCAATTTAAACGTTGCACAACCCAAAGACCTTAAACAACCAGGCCTGGTGACTTTGAAAAACCTCAATTTGGATCATGCCGAATTACAAGATTTTAACCAGTTAATGCTCGGGACCTTGGAACTACAAGGCAGTGAGACCTACTTAACACTCGATAAAGAGGGCAAGATTATAGAGCTTGCTGACTTACTAGACAGCTTGCCAGTCCCAGCAAAGGTTGCCGACGTCACACCCAAACCGGCAATCGATTCAGTTAAGATTGCTGGTAGCGATAAAAAAGCGGCAAGTAGATCGAACTTTCATTATCAACTGCAGAACCTAAAAGCGGATGATTCTCACCTGATTCACTTAACGAGCCAGCAAATAGATCCGCCTTTAGTTAAAACGATTCAACTATCCACCTTAACGCTAGGGCAACTTAACAGCCAAAAACCACTTGAGCCAACGCCTTATAACCTGGCTTTACAGCTGGATGAGTTCAGCCATCTTCATAGTCAGGGAACGCTACAACCGCTTAATCCTAAATTCAACCTAGAGGCTAAAACCAAGCTAGAAGATTTCTCGCTACTAGAACTCTCAGCCTTAGTCGAACAGAAACTCGGTTACCAAATCAAAAGTGGTCAATTGTCTTTGGATGCAACGACCAACATTAAAGACAATGTCATCGACGCGGAAAACCGAATCCATCTCAATAAATTTGTAATCACTACGGCCGATAAATCGAAGACAGCACTGATTGAAAAACAATTTACGATGCCGCTTGAAACAGGTCTGTCTTTACTTAAAGATAAAAAAGATAATATTGACTTAAAACTGCCTATTGAAGGCAATATAGATAACCCCGATTTTAAGCTGCAAGCCGTGATAAGCAAAGCCATTAACAGCTCTTTAATCAAAGCGTCACGCACCTACCTATTACTGGCGTTACAGCCGTTTGGTGCAATTTTATTAGCGGGTGAGTTTGCCGCCGACCAGCTCTCTGCAGTCAAACTGCAATCCGTCATCTTTGCACCGGGTGACAGCTCCTTGAGCTTGGATATGCTGGTGTATATGGCTAAAATCAACAAGGTATTAGATGATCGTAAATCTATTCAGATCAAACTCTGTGGCGGTGCCAATGAGCTAGATCGTAATGCCCTAATGGCCGCTTTACAGAAAAAACCCCAAAAAACTAACGAAGCCCTGATCAATGAGAACGGTTCAGCCGCATCGGCTAAAAAACCTGACAGCATAAGTGACACAAAGTTGCTCGTCTTGGCAGCTGAGAGACAAGCGGTAATTAAACGCCATTTAATCAAGATTGGCAGTCAATCACAACAGATTATTCTTTGCCAACCGAGCATAACAACCAGCAAACAACCGACCGTTGAGCTCGGTATCTAAGTCATTAATGACGGCCTAAAACTATGAAGATGACAAAAATATGCTAAATACAGACACCTTCGGTCAAGGCCCGAACCTAACCCTATTACACGGCTGGGCGGCACAAAATAGTGATTGGAAAAATTGGGCGGAAACCGAACTGGCACCCTATTTTACGGTCACTTTAATCGAGTTACCCGGTTTTGGTAACAGTGATGCTTTGCCTGACTCCCAACATATCGAAGCCGATTGGATTGCCGCGATTACCGACAAACTCCCTGAGAAAACCCATCTATTGGGTTGGTCATTGGGAGGACTGCTCGCCCAAAAGATTGCCAAGCAGACACCAGAACGCATTCAAAGTCTGATTTGTTTAGCCAGTACGCCTCGTTTTATCCAAGCCGACGATTGGCAGTGGGCCGTTTCGCCAAGTTTAATTGCTGATTTCATCCAAGCTGTTGGCACTGACACCGCCGCCACCTTAAAACATTTCTGGAAATTGCAGATCCAAGGTTCGGATGGTGCTCGTAAACTCATTAAAGAGTTTATGGCCAAAATAAAAGAGAGTAGCCTACCCTCTATGAAAGGCCTTCTGCAAGGTTTGGAACTGCTTAAATCTATGGATTGTCGGCCATGTGCCCAAGAGATTGAATGCCCTGTTCTCTGGCTACTTGGTGAAAATGACCCTTTGATTCCGGTAAATTTTATAGAGGACTTTATGGCAGAATTCAGTACAATACAGCCAACTGTAAAAGTAGAGATATTGTCTGGTGCAGCGCATATGCCTTTTCTATCGCACCCGAGTGAAACGGCTGAACACATCATCCTCTTTCTTCAAAGCCAATAACCGCTTTTACAAAGCAGACAACCGCTTATACCTTATAGCGTCCATACAACTAAAGCGAACTTTGCATGCCTAATACCTCTTCATCACACTTAAACAGTGTTAACCGCCAGCACATTAAAGCCCATTTTAGCCATGCTGCGACGAGCTATGATGAGGCCGCGATTCTGCAAAAAACCGTCGCCGAGCGGGTCGATGAACGTCTCGACCTGACCACCGTTGAAGTCCAAACTGTTTTAGATATCGGCTCAGGCACCGGGCTATTAACTGAAAAAGTCATTGCCCGTTATCCTTTGGCTCAATGTTTTGCCGTCGACCTATCAGAAAGCATGTTATTACAATCCCAACCACGCCTGCAAAGCCCGCGTTTTCCGGCCTTGGGGTCTTTAATTAATAAGTTTTTGAACAACTGCTCTTTAACTAAAGGCTTTGCCAAAAAAACTTCAGCAACCCGCATCAATGCCGATGTCTATCAGCTGCCGTTTGCCGATAACAGTGTTGATCTGATTGTTAGCAACTTGATGTTGCAATGGTGTGATGATTTGGATGCGGCATTTGTCGAATTCAGACGAGTGCTACGTCCTGAAGGTCTATTGATGTTCACAACTTTTGGCCCCGACACCCTCAAAGAACTGCGCCAGGCCTGGCGCACCACCGATGCCGATTACGAACATGTGAACCACTTTATTGATATGCACGATATTGGTGATGCGCTGATTCGGGCAGGTTTCGGCCAACCGGTGATGGATATGGAGCTGTTCACTCTCACCTATGACAAACCTATGGGCGTATTGAAAGACCTGAAAGCCATTGGTGCGACCAGTGCCAATCAAAACCGCAGTCAAGGATTAATGGGTAAAACAAAATTTCACACCATGCTAGAAGCGTATGAAGGTTTACGAAAAGAGGGTAAAATCCCCGCGACCTATGAGGTGGTGCATGGCCATGCTTGGGCCGCTCAAGAAGTCATTAAGGGCCCGAACCGTAATAAATCGGGGCATATTGAGATTTCACTTGAGCAGTTCGCGAAACAAACTAAACAGCTCTGATTTATAAACCTACCAGGCCTGGTTGTTTATTCTGAACCCAATCTGTTATGGCTTCACTCTCTAAAGCTATTTTTAAAATTTAATATAATTATAACCCTGCATCTGTAGATCGGTCATTCTGGTATAAGCATCAAACACGATCTTAACGCCTGGCAATAGATTGCTTGCAGTCCAATGATGACTTTGCATCGTGACATGACACAGCTCAACACTTACGCCGTATTCTAAAAGTTCTGAAATGACTTTTTTATTGGGATTCTCGTCAAAAGGATTGCCGGTAAAGGCTTGATAACTTTCATCATTTAATAGCCAATATCCAGCCGCGCCATACAGCACAATACTGATGTGAACTTGCTTTAAAGGGATTTTTTGATTTTTGTACGCTTCGATAAGTCCGCGAACATAGTAAAGCCCTTTACCAATACCAGCGGTCATGTCATTTTGATTAATGTCATAAACGACTTTAATCTCTTTTTTGTGCTGAACCGTCAAAATTTCAGACGTTGATGCATAGGTAAAAGGTGAAATGAGTGTCAAAAAAGCCAGGCTGAATAGGATTAAAAAACGTTTAAATTCCATAAACATGGTAACTCTCCTTGAAGGCATGGGATATTTCAATTCAATTGAAAAAGATTCAATGTATCTAAAGCATGTATAAAGGGTGACATTTTAAAGCAACTCAATAAATAATGTCACCCTGCCGGCATTCTCTATTTCACTGGGTTTGGTCGTGTAGGGTTAGGTTAGCTGCGTTGCGTTTAGTTTAAACTTCAAAGCTAACTGCAATTTAACAATAAGGCTTTAACCAGATACCGTGTTTGATTCTTTAAGTCAAACACACATCTTATATTCTGGATCAAAAGGTTTGCCGCTGTTTAAAACAGCAAACACAATGTGAATTAATTTACGCATGACGGCCGCTTTAATCTTT